>Ga0209936_1000009_pt1 | contig 181783 bp, 152 predicted proteins | sample SalPonR1_A_D1_MG_FD_185694 | JGI IMG/M metagenome (GOLD analysis project Ga0209936, IMG submission 185694) | Salt pond soil microbial communities from South San Francisco under conditions of wetland restoration - Salt Pond MetaG R1_A_D1_MG... ...
CCCGGTGTACAGTGGCATCTGAATAAGGGAACAACCCGTTTGCGGGTTGAACAGATGTGTACATTATCAACTCTAAGGTTTTCTATTGGCAGCAGGGGATGTCTGTTTGATCAATTGCCGTATCCGAAAGTTTAATTGCACGCAATCGCTAATTCCTCCAAAGAATCCCTCGATACAGATGTGAGCGTTGGTCTGAATTCTGCCTCGGGATTTGGTGGTTCGGGCGATCTTTCACCACGGGCTTTCGCCCATGGCTATTGACGTTGGACTCCTTCAGAGTCCATTTTCAGCGTCTGGATGAATTTTTGGTATAAGTTATTTGTTAATTCAAAAGACAGAGAACAATAATTAAATAATCAAGATTATGACAAAGGTAGCAATTGTAATACTGGCAGAAAACGGATCACATGAAGCTATGGGCCGTGTCACAAACGCCCTTGAATTTGCCAAAGAGTTAAAAGAAGAAAATGACGATGTGAGAATAGTATTTGACGGAGCGGGCGTAACCTTTATTCCTGAACTGGCAGATGAAAGTCATGACGCCCACCCACTATTCCAGGCAGTTGAAGACGAAATAGATGGTGCGTGCAAATTCTGCAGCAAGGCTTTTGGTGTAATCAATGAGGTTCGGAAAACCGATGTTTCACTGGTGGCAGAATACGATGACCATCCCAGCCTGAGGAAATACATTCAGGATGGATACCAGGTTGTAACATTTTAATCGACCAGCCGGTGCGAGAGATACATTAATTTATTCCCTCGCTGAACCTGCATTACAATAACATCATCCTCTTCAAGCGAATCAAGCAAATTATAGAATTCATCATACGAAAATAAATCTTGTCCGTTTAAAGAGTAGATTACGTCACCCGGCTGAAAAGGGTCTCCTATAACATTCGACTTGCCATTGGAGGCAGCAACCAAAACACCGCCTCTTTTTCTCAGAGGCGGAAGCATGTTACGTATTTCTGATGTGAGGCCAATGGCAAGAATACCAAGTTTGCTGATAAAATTTTTCTCGGGATCTACCAGGTTCAGCATCCGGGTCTGCCGGTCTGTCCGTTCTGCAACTTTAACGGGAAGTGTGAATTGCTCTCCGTCGCGAATAACTACAAGCTCAATTGATGAACCGATCTCTTTTCCATATATGTTTACATTAAGCTGGCGTGCATTTTCAATAGTTTTACCATCCAGTTTCCAGATGATGTCACCAGGCAGGAGTCCGGCTACATCTGCAGGACTGCCGGGTGCCACGTCACCCAAAATCACCCTGTGATGTGCCGGTAATTTTAGTGCACGGGCAAGTGTTGGGCTTACAGTTTGCGGATTAATGCCAATGATGCCTCTCTGAACGCTGCCACGATCTTTTATTTGCTTGTAAATACTTTCCACGATATGGCTCGGCGCAGCAAATCCAAGCCCTTCGCTGCCACCCGACTGGGAGAGGTTCAGAGTATTGATACCAACAATCTCACCGTTAGTATTTACAAGTGGTCCGCCACTGTTGCCGGGGTTAATCGTTGCATCCGTCTGAATATAAATCATCGGATCTTCATCTCTCAGTTGCCTTGCAGTAGCACTCACAATTCCCATACTGACAGAATTTTCGAGACCGAGCGGGCTGCCAAAAGCAAATACCAAATCACCGGCATGCAGATCTTGTGAGTTGCCGAAAGGAAGGGATTTGTAATTGTTCCCCTGAATATGCAACACGGCAATATCGGTTTCGGCGTCCATTCCTACAACTTTCGCCTCAAAAATATCTCCGTCGGGTCTCAGGATCGATTCATCACTCAAATCATCATCAGTGCGGGGTGGCAGGAGAACCTGTACGGTTTTGGCCTGGTCGATAACATGACGGTTTGTAATGATGTATCCTTCCGAATCTACAATTACTCCGGAGCCATTCTTTACACTTCGGGTAAATATTGCATTGCCATCAGCCTGGAAACGACTTGGAGCGCCAAATTCATCCACAACAATTTGAACCACCGACTGATTTACTTTGTAAACAAGATCGCTGTAAGTTGAATTCTTTTGGGCGTGCAACTGTAACAGACAGCCACTTAAAAGAGTGATGGCGGAAAGTAAAAAGAGCAACTTTCGTGTAACGGAATAAATTCGTTTCATAACAATGTTTGTATCAATTGATAAATAGTTAAACATAATTCCACTTCTCAGAATCACGGAGTTATCAAAATATCATTTAGATTTTATCACCTGGAAAACTAATCGGCAGGCAGGAGCCTGATAATACCAAGATTTTCAACACCTGCATACAGAAAGCCGTCGGGCGCCATATGAACACTTCTTACCCGGCCGATATCTTTTATAAGCTCTTCTTCGCGCTGCACATCATGGCCCGATAATTTCACGCGGTGCAGGTATTGGAAGCTCAAAGAGCCAACCATTAAATCACCTTTCCAGTTTGGATATTTATCACTCCATACAAAATCCATCCCGGATGGAGCAATGGATGGGTCCCAGTAGTGGAGCGGCTGTTCCATTCCCGGCTTCTCGGTATCTTCTGTTATGATGCTGCCGTTATAGTTGATTCCATAAGTGATTTCAGGCCAGCCGTAATTCAATCCTTTCTCAATAATGTTGATCTCATCACCACCTCTCGGTCCGTGTTCATGTGCCCAGATTTCGCCCGTTTCCGGGTGGACGGTCATCCCCTGGATATTGCGGTTGCCATAAGTCCAGAACTCCGGCCTTGCGCCTTCTCTGTCGGTAAAAGGATTATCGTCAGGTACCGTGCCATCATCGTGAAGCCTGAATACACCACCGGAGTGGGTGGATAAGTCTTGTGCATTACTCATCTCGCCGCGGTCCCCAATGGCAAAATAGAGGTAGCCTTCATCGTCAAATACAATTCTGCCGCCGAAGTGATGAACACGGTTAGATGTTGGTTCCGCTTCGAAAATTGTTTGATGGTCAGTAAGAGTGTTGCCGTCAAGTTTTGCACGTATAACAGCTGTGCTCGATCCGCCGCTGCCCGGATATGAAAATGATAAGTAAATCCAGCCATTATTTTCATAATCGGGGTGCAATTCAATATCCAGCAGGCCGCCCTGCCCCCTTGCTACAACTTCAGGAACACCTGATACCGGCTGATCCAGCAGCTCTCCATTCTCAGTAATGTGAAGTGTGCCCGATCGTTCAGTAATTAAAACACGTCCATCGGGCAGGAACGCCATTCCCCAGGGCACATCAATGCCTTCGACCACGTGATCAACTCTGAAATTGTGATCGTCTGATTGCACAATATCACCTGCATCTGCCGGCACGGGAAAATAAAAATCTTCGGATACCTGCTGAGAGAACAGGGCGGCAGGCAACAGAATAGCTGTCAAAAATATAGAGTAGGTTATAGTTTTCATAAAACGGACATTCAAAGCGGTTGATGTTATTATTTAGATTCACTGACGGAAGTTATTCATAAAATTTTAAATCAGAAGCAAAAAATTAGTAAAAGATTTTAAGGAATTTTAACGAGGCTAAAAACGGAACCATTCACAATTTTTTCAGAAAAGCCTGTTAAGACTTTTAAATGCGTGTTAAATTTTGTTAATTAGGAATACATATCAACGAAAGTACATGAGGGTATTATGACTACACGATTTCTGCCATATCTCTTTTTTCTGTTTTTCGCACCGGCCATTCTGTTCGGACAGCTTCAGGAAGGATCATATCTTAAGATAGATTACCTGAAAGTGGAGAATTCTGATTACGATCAATTTCTTGAGGGGATGAAATCGGAAATGAAAAAATACCAGGAACAGAGGGTAAATGAGGATGAAATCATCTATTGGCGTCTTTACAAAGTGACTTACCCCGGGAATAAAACAGATGATTACGACTATGTAACTGTTACAACAGCTACATCACTTAATCCTTTTGAGAACGAATCAACTATTGCAAGAGAAACTGATGATAACGATCAGTATGCAACTATTATCCGATCTTTGTACCCTTATCACAAGAAAATTAACTCTGAGTTGTGGGTTGTCAGGAATTCCATTCAGGCTGATTCTGAAAATATGGAACCGGCAAGGTTTGTAAGTATGGATTATATGAATGTTACTCCCGGAAGAGAGTTCGAATATCGAATGCTTGAAGATGAAATTGCCAGTCCCCTTCACAGAGAACGAATGAATATGGACCAGATGGACAAGTGGGAAATGTATGAGCTGCTCCTTCCGGGCGGAACCGAATATGGGTATAACTTTGCAACCGGTAATTTCTTTAATCGGTTATGGCATGTTGAATTCGGACTTACAGAAGAGCTGATTAAACGGACTCATACTGATACCGATGTGACGAGTATTTTTGAGCAGATTGAAGACACCCGCGACCTGGTTGAGCATGAAATGTGGGAGCTTGTGGATTTTATACATTGATGATTGGAAGTGTTTTATCTTCTCTCTGGTATGCAGTTTAATGCCACGATCTGTAGAATTTACCGGGTTCGGGGACTTCTGTCTGACTTACTCCTGTTTTGAACTTTACCGGAACTGTTTTCGTGTCCATGTAAATAGGAATTTTTACTTCAAAATGGAGATGCGGTTCAGTTGAATAACCGGTATTGCCGCTGTAACCGATAATCTGTCCATCTTTTACACGGTCACCTGCTGAAACCACAGTTCCGCCTTTGCGCAGGTGTACATACGAGGCAAGAGATCCGTCATCGTGAAGAATGGTAACATAATTACCTGCATTTGCGAGTTCGGGATCATCACCGCCCTGATCTGAATCCGTTTTAAGCCTGATCACAATACCTCCTCGGGCAGCGTTTACGGCAGTTCCCTCAGGCATGGCAAAATCGAGTGCAAATTTTCCCTGGTGAGAGAATGCACCGTTGTTTCCCTGAATAACTTTGAATTCCAGTCCGTTCCCATAAGGCAATTTGTAAATATAACCGGAATTGTGGCGAACAGTCTGAGGATTTCCGGTAACATACTTGTACCGGTACCTGAAATTCTTTTCGATCTTAATTTTTTTGAACAGCATATCCCGGCTCCGGGCTGGTATGATTTGATATGTAACAGGCTCTATTTCAGTTGTGCCGTCTTGTTCAAGGATTGAGAGTTCAACCTGCAGATCTGCGTATGCCTGGCTTGTTGCGTAAAAATGGACAAAACCCTGGTTGTTTTCCGTGCGGATAGACAACAGTTCGTCACTATTCTGGGCAAATAGAGTCTCAGAAAGATTGGTAATCAAAAGTATCTGCAGTACGAGCGAGAAAGCGGATTTACTCATATCATTTTACATCTGTTCTTTCAGTTCCTTCAATTTCAAGAATTAAATTGTGTCCGTATGCAGCAGAGGGAGTTTGATAGCCGGGTTTCCAATCATTGTCTGAAATTTTATTTGCGATCAAAACAGCCGTTTCGGCAGTCAGTTTATATCCTTCAGGTGTGATCTGCCTGGCTGTAAAAGTTTTACCGCTTTTATTGCGTACAGTACCGATAAAGATACTTTTTCCTGATTCCCGGGTTTTTTGATCGGGTCCTGCCGGCTTCATCTCAATGAGCTGGTTCAGAAGTTTCTGAACGAGCCGGGATTTTAAGATCCAAGAAAGTTTGTCAGACCACTTCATCCATTTAACGGCAGAAGACGGTACCGCCATGTAGACGGTGATGTCTGGAACAGAAGTGGATGTATAGGCAGTTGAGAGATCACCCCAGGGAATGGATACGGCTGTTCTCGGTTTGCCATCCTCAAATTCAATTTTTTTTACGCTGAATGCTGCAGGCACTTTTTTAAGCTCGCCACCTCTTCTGACAACACCTCCCTCCCCCAGGTTTTCGATCATGGTTTTGGCTGTTCCCTTCGAAACACCGCCGCCAAGACCCATGAATGCAATTTCAAGGCTGTTGGCGTCAGGCAGTTGCTTTTTCAGGTAACCGGCAAGGCAATCGGAGGGTACAACATCGAAGCCTGCCCCGGGCAGTGCCATGATATTGGCATTTTTAAAAAGGGAGGTCATTTTTTTTAGTCCCTCAAAAACGTCAATCTCCCCGGTGATGTCCAGGTAATGACACTCATTTCGTATGCAGGCTTCGGCCATTTTTTTCCAGGTATGCGTAAAAGGACCGGCACAATGAATAACCAGGTGTGCATCTTTCAGCAGTGCATCCATTTCACCGGGCTCACTCAAATCAGCCTTCATCCAGGGTATGCCTAAACGGTCTGCCTGTTTTTCAAGTTTTACACTGTTCCTGCCGGAAAGAACGATATCATGACTGGAATGTGCAAGTTTTTCTGTAATCAAATTTCCGGTATAACCGTAACTTCCATAAATGATCCATTTCATAGAGACTGACTTGAATGGTTTTATTTTTTTATTTCTTGAATCTAAATGATTTTTTCCTGATATCCACAGAATCAAATATCCCGGTTTTTCTATTCGTTAAAAAAATACCAGGATAATGAAAAGAATAAATATAAAAGAGAAACCGAATTATGATTGAATTACACCGTCGGGCAAGCGATGAGACATCTGATGAGAGGACTGAGAGAAGGGGAGAATGGGAGTTGGGGTGATTCGAATCCTCGCGGCGCAGGGAAGCACGGTGTTATTATTTGGATGATGCTGCGCCGCGCACTACTACAACGCGCGCCCTGTCATCTCGAGCGCAACCTCAGCGTGTTTCGCTGAGGTGAAGTCGAGAGATCTCTGTGGTTAAGGCAGCTGACCATTACCGGGAGATTCCTCGACCCCATTCCATTCGTCGCTTTGCTCCTCATTACATTACGCTCGGAATGACAGGCGTTGCTCATGAATAGGGGCGGCGTACCCGACCCATCACTGCGCCGGGGTCACCATTACGCCGCCAGGTGGGGTTACTGTATTCCTCGCGGTGCAGGAAAGACGCTGTTCTTATCTGGATGCTGCTGCACCGCGCATTATCACACCGGATCCCTGTCATCCGTCGGTGGCCGCACACAGTCCCGAGTGAATCCCGACAGTAAATAATTGTACTTTGTGGCGAAGTATTTATACTGTCGGGAGGAATCGAGGGATCTCATAGCTACAGGTAGCTGCTTATCGTAAAGAACCCGGAATGTGATTCAACAAGTAAAAAACCAATCTCTTTTTCGAACACTTCCCGCCCATCCCTCGGTATAGATCAGGGCGTTGATCGGGTTCTTGCCTCGGGATGCGGGTTTTGGCGTGATCCAATCCACGGGTTGCACCCGCGGTTACCCACGAGCTATCCCTAACGGGATAAAGTCGAAAGACTGTGTCAATCTCCCGACCGATCTCCCGGATACAGGAAACTACATATCATAAATGCAGCTCCAACGCGGGCGCAAGCATCAGCACTGCTTGACCGGATCTTTGTATAAGAACATCTATTGCCCGCCGCTTTAGCGGGGTAATTTTAGGTGGCAGCCAATCTAAAACCATCGGGTTGTTAACTTGCCAGGATTCGGATCTTGAATCCGATGGTTATGGGAAAGGTTTTTTTTGCGGACACTTCCCGCCTATCCCTCGATATAGATCAGGGCGTTGATCGGGTTCTTGCCTCGGGATGCGGGTTTTGGCGTGATCCAATCCACGGGTTGCACCCGCGGTTACCCACGAGCTATCCCAAAGGGGATAGAGTCGAAAGACTGTGTCAGTCTCCCGACTGATCTCCCGGATACAGGAAACTACATATCATAAATGCAGCCCCAACGCGGGGGCAAGCATCAGCACTGCTTGACCGGATCTTTGTATAAGAACATCCATTGCCCGCCGCTTTAGCGGGGGGATTTTAGGTGGCAGCCAATCTAAAGCCATCGGGTCGTTAACTTGCCAGGATTTGGATAGTGAATCCGATGGTTATGGGAATGGTTTTTTTTTGCGAACACTTCCCGTCCATCCCTCGGTATGGATCAGGGCGTTGATCGGGTTCCTGCCTCGGGATCTCCGTTACGCCGCCAAGTGGGTTACCTTTTTCCATCTGCGCCTCCTGGCGGTCTTGGTGGTTCACTCCCTGCAAGATCGAAATTCAAAGAAGATTTTAACCGCGGAGAACGCGGGGAGGCGCAAAGGGTTTGAATAGCTATCGAATCTTTATTGGCAACATTAGTAAATATTGTTGCTATCTTCAATGTGCGAGGCTCTTCTCAATTCACTATTTTCAGACAAAAAGGAGATCCTGTCATTAATAATATATTTCATGCAGGGCAGTAAGAATCAAAATCATATGCTCAATTTTATAAAAGACAACATGAAACCAGATTTACTGACGCACCTGCAGCCGTCCTGCATTCTATTAGATAAATCGGCACTTGAATGCAATATCATGTACTTAAGACATATTGCAGGTCCGGATGTGAGAATATCATCCGTAATAAAAGGAAATGCATACGGCCACGGCATTGACAAGTTTTTACCCCTGGCTGAAAAGTTCGGGATCAATCACTTTTCAGTTTTCAGTGCTGATGAGGCCTTTATGGCGCTGAGTGCAAAAAAAAACAGTGATACACGAATCATGCTCATGGGAATGATCCGTGACAGCGAACTGGCGTGGGCGGTTGAAAATGATATTGAGTTCTATGTATTTGAAAAAGGCAGGCTTGAGGCTTCGGTCAGGGCATCAAAAAAGAGAGGCAACAGAGCAAAAATCCACCTGCAGATAGAAACCGGTATGAACAGGCTTGGATTTAAAGAGTCGGAGGTGAGTGATATTCTCAGCTTTATCAGTAAGAATAGGGAATATCTTGAACTGACCGGTGTATGCACCCATTTTGCCGGTGCTGAAAGTGTGGCCAATCATGTGCGGGTGCACAACCAGTTCGAAATTTTTAAAAGAGTGGTTGAAAACAGCCGAAAGCAGTTTGGTTTTATTCCCTATGCACACGCCTCGAGCTCTGCAGCTCTTCTTACCTACCCCCAAATGCGTTTTGATATGGTTCGGGTTGGTATTGCGCAGTATGGCTTCTGGCCGAGCAGCGAAACCTACATGCACCGGCTAAAGCAGAGAGAAAATAAAACCGAAGATCCGCTGAAACGGGTAATCAGCTGGAAAAGTGAGGTGATGAGTACCAAATGGGTGGACGCCGGTAAATTTATCGGGTACGGAAATGTTTTCTTGACAAACCGCAAAACCCGGATTGCCACGGTACCCATCGGCTATACTCATGGATTTGGCCGGAATCTGACAAATACAGGCTATGTGCTGATACGGGGAGTGCGCGCACAAGTAGCCGGGCTGGTTAATATGAACATGCTAACCGTAGATATCACAGACATTCCCGGCGCACAAAAAGGGGATGAAGTCGTAATCATCGGGAAACAGGGCGGACAGGATATATCGGTGGCGTCATTTGGGGAGATGAGTAACAATCTGAACTACGAGATTCTTACAAGATTACCGAATGAAATCCCGAGGATTGTGGTGTAATTACCCAACCCTATGAAGAATTAACAGGTGCCAAAATGAAATTTATATATAATTATGCGTACAGTGAGTAGCTTAAACTAACTAAAGAGTTTCATCTAACTTATTGATTCTAAAGGGATATTTGTGAATATTGATAATGTAATTTTACCAATGCATTAAAAGAGTCTTGTTTCTTTTTGTTAATAGTCTTAGACTCTGTAAATACAAATAAGTGATAGAAGTGGTATAAAAAGAAAATAATGATGTCATATATAGATGGATTGTCTGCGCAACCTATATTTATTCCAAAATATCATATTTAGGCTGTATACTTGCAATTTACATATATTTCATTCAATTTCTTTTTACCTAAAATTATGTTATTGTAAACTCTGTCAGTGAAAAGAACTTCCGGCAGTAAACTTAAACCAACCAATGCAAACACACACAAATGAGGTTATCTATGTTTAGAAAGCTACTTTCATTTGCCTTAGTAGGACTGTTTACAGTCTCAATGGCATATGCACAGTCAGCGACTATTACTGGTACTATCAGCGATTCACGTACAGGTGAAGAGTTGCCAGGTGCCAATGTTTTAGTTGTGGAATTGAATAGAGGTTCAGCAACGAATATTGAAGGTGAATATGAAATCAGTAACGTTCCATTTGGAACTTATACATTCAGAGTCACTTTTATTGGTTACAGAACCCTTACACAAACAGTTGAAATTAACTCAGCAGAGGAAACATTCGATTTTGAAATGCGCCAGGATTTCACAGATCTGGATGAAGTTGTGGTATCAGGTATTGCATCGCAAACTTCAAGAGCCGTTTCCCAGGTTGCTGTGTCAAAAATAGATGCTGAAAGGCTCCAGGAGTCAAACCAGTATCAAAATATTTCTCAGTTGCTCACAGGTAAAGCTGCCGGAGTATCCATAAGTCCTGCATCCGGAAACCCGGGTGGTGGTATTCGTTTCAGGGTACGATCAGGTGGTGGTCTTGGCGGAGACGGTCAGCCAATTATCTACATTGACGGAACCCGTGTTGACAATGCGCAGGTTACCGGATTTGGCGTTGGCGGCCAGGGAATTGGTGTTCTCTCCGATCTTAACCCTAACGATATTGAGTCTGTTGACTTCCTGAAAGGTCCTGCAGCTGCAGCTCTCTACGGAACCAGTGGCTCCAACGGAGTTGTGCTCATTACAACCAAATCAGGGCGTAATGTTGCCCGTGACCAGGTTCAGGTCAATGTTCGCTCCATTTATGGTTTGAACATGAAGCAGCACAGTTTCTCCAGGCTTGGTATTTTGAGTGCTGAAGAAGCTGATGAAGTGATTGATGGTAATGCATTTTATGACAACACGATTAGTGTAAGCGGCGGAACAAGCACCGTTCGTTACAGCACGAACCTGAGTCAGCGGTATGAGGAAGGTCTCGGGCCGGATAATACGCTAGACCGTCAGAGTTTCCGTGGAAACCTGGAAGCATTCCCGAATGAAAAGCTTACAGTGAGTGTCAATACAAACCTGACACTGAATGAAATTGCCAGGCCGCAAAATGATAACAACATATTTGGATACCTTGGTAACCTGATTCTGGCTCCGGGTGGAAGTACCTTTATCTTCACCCCTGAAGAAGCCATCAGGGAAGGAATCGAGGATGAAAATAATGTAAACCGGTTTGTTGGATCTGTAGCAGCTACCTTTACGCCTATTCCCGGCTTAAATATTTCCGGGTCTATAGGATATGACGGTGGTAATTTCCGGCAGACGCAGTTCTTCAGTCCAAATTTCGGCTTTGCCGGTATTATAAACGGTGAAAGAACAATCTTTGAAAGAATTAACCGTCAGTTCACCTATGATGCGAATGCCTCCTACACCTACAACATTACTCCTGACTTTCAGGCCACATCAGTAGTAGGAACGCAGGTTTTTAACAGGAAACTGTGGTCATCATTTTTCGTAAAAAATGACTTTCCTTCCAGTGCAATTAAAAACGTAGGATCCGGAGCTGAATTTATTGACGGTGATGAAGGATTTACTCATGTAAGAGAGGCAGGTGTATTTTCGCAGCATGATTTTGCTTTTAAAGACACCTATTTCTTCTCTGTTGGTGGCCGGGTTGACTTTGCAAGTGCAATCGGTGCCGATGCTCCTGCAATTTTCTATCCGACAGGCCGTGTTTCAGTACGGCTGGATCAGTTCGACTTCGTTCCAAATACATTTGAATTATTTAAATTCCGTGCTGCCTATGGTGAAACAGGGCAATTGCCTGGAATTTTTGATGGTGTTAACCTTCTGTTTGGTGCATCAGCTTTTGCTGTTGGCCGTGGTTTGACCATTGAAGAGGTTGGAAACCCGGACATTGAGCCTGAACGAGTGAAAGAATTTGAAGTTGGTCTTGATCTTGACTTCTTAGAGCAATATGGTCTTGAGTTTACATACTATCGCCAGTGGGCCAAGCAGTCAATCATTGAATTCCAGGAAGCTCCTTCAACAGGACTCACATTTGATGATACACCCATAAATGTTGGTGGAATTAATGGTTGGGGATTTGAAGCCGGATTAAGCGGTTCACCAATTGTCACCAGGAATACGCAACTGGATCTCAATCTGCTATGGTCGTACCAGTGGAATGAAGTACAAGATCTTGGCGGGGCCCAGGCAATTTTTGATGGATTCGATGTGAACGTGATTGATGAGGGTCTGCCTCGTTCAGCTTTTTTCGTGAACGAAGTAAATGGTGCCCTACGGGATGACAACGGTGATGTTGTACTTCGTCCAAATGGACTTCCAGCACCAAACGTATCAGCAGAAAGAGAATTCCTTGGGGTTCCTTTTCCGGAACACAATGGATCGTTTTCAATTAATTTCCGCTTTCTCCGAAACTTCTCTCTCTATCAGTTATGGGATTGGCAGCTTGGTCTGAGCGTCTATAACAATACACGTATCTTCCAGATACTGTTTGGAAATGATCAAGGATTTACTGACGCTACTGAAGCTTTTGCAGCGGCAACGCCCGGAACAGAAGAATTTGACAGGCTTGCTGATGAAGTTGCGAACCTGGATGCGCGGTTCGATGGCAATTTTATTGAAGATGCCGATTTCATAAAATTGAGAGAATTAAGTTTAAGTTACAACTTTACAGATGCGATCAATCGCACATTCCTCTCAAATTCAGTTCGAAATCTTTCTCTTGGAATATCCGGCAGAAATCTGCTGACATTTACCAAGTATAGCGGAATCGATCCTGAGGTAAACTTTACCGGTGCACGAAGTGCTACTCAGGGAGCTGACTTCCTGACACTTCAGACACCAAGAGTCGTTTCAGCAACTCTTAATGTTGGATTTTAATTAATCACTCTTAAAAAATATTTTCCAATGACACATTTAAAATTAATAGTAATTATGACAACACTCCTTGCCGGCTTACTTCTACTGCCGGCATGTGAGGACTTTGTACAAGGTGTGGATGACCCGATTGATACGGCGAATCCGGCATCAGTACAGACCGAAGATCAGATGCAGTTCTTCATGGACGGTGTGCGCGGACGTTTTCATATCACACATGATGTGACTGTTGTAATTGCGGAAGGCTTATCGGATGCACTTGTTTTTGACCAAAGAGCAAGTGATGCAACATTTCCGACATTCCGCGATATAGATGAGGGTGATATTGTGCCCGATAATAACAGTGTAGATGGTCCATTTAATCAAGTTGGACGAGCCCGCTTTTTAGCGGAAGAGCTGTTAACAACTGCTGCTGCTATCGATTTCGAAGATGCTGATCTTGAACGTGAAGTAACATTTACCGGAAATATCTACAGTGGTTTATCTTACTTCTATTTTGCAAGCTACTACGGACTCACTCCGGATCAGCAGGGATCTCCGGTTGACGGCGGACCCTTCCAGAGTGCACCTGAACTGTATGCTACTGCAATCCAAAAGTTCACAACTGCGCTGAATAATGCACCGAGTGCTTATTTTGAACGTGTAGCGAATTCACTCATAGGCAGAACTCATGTATATTTGGGTGATTTCGGAACTGCACAGTCTTTCCTCGAAGCAGGATTGGTTGCAGGTGATGCGCCTTTTCAGTCGGAACATAGCCTGGAATCCCAAAATGCATTTAATGCACAAGCGGGACGCAGCCGTAATCAGTTTACAGTTGATCCGAGATTTGCTGATTTCATAGATGAAAATCCTGAAGAAGCGAACAGAATCCAGATTGAAACCCTGCCTGAAGGCGAGCTGGCTGCAGGATTTGAAGATGCGATCGTGTGGCGTCAATTTAAGTATGAAGCTCCGGATAATATCGATATTATCTCATGGCAGGAAAATAATCTCTTGCTTGCAGAACTGGACCTTCAGGGAGTTGGCGTCGGTTCAACTGCCCGTGAGCTGATTGATGAAGTTCGCGTAAGCCATGAAATCAGTCCATTGGATGCCGGTGCAACCGTTGATATCGATCTTCTTTTGGAAGAGCGTGACAAAGAGCTCTGGTTAACTGCAAACAGACTAATTGACCAGCGAAGATATGACCGGTGGCATTTAGGTGCCGGAACATGGCAATGGTTCCCGATTACCCAGAACGAAAGAAATGAGAACGAAAATCTCTAAGTCTTGATATAGAGATTATCATTTGAGGTAATCATTAAATTTAAAGCCGTTACAATTCTTTGTAACGGCTTTTTTTATTGCCAGTATTTTTTGAGGCAAGAAATAAGCACAGAGAGTAAATTGTATTTTGGCATTTCACCACCCGTAAGAATTCTGGTTCTGGAGGAACCAGAAGGTAACGGATATTTGATAATCCCACACAAAACGCTTCCCTTAACTATAGTCGGTTTGATTTTTTGGTATGGGATTGGTTTTGTATTCGGTCTTCGCTATGCCGGCGATGATGTCACCATTGATGGTTCATTTGTTTCACAGATTTCTACTCCTGACAAAAGCGGGGGCATGCTCCGTATTGTTAATAGTGTTCTTATCCGGGCTGTTCTGGTATTCTGCATTGAGGCAACCGGTAGTAACAATACCTGTGCAATTCAAATAGACCCATACTATCTGCGATCCCGCAGACTGTAGGTCTGATACAGTTTTCTCGTTGAGTCATTAAAAAATAATTTTGTAATGACTCACGATTACGAGCCATTGTTACATTTAACTTAACAGTTAATGATTGAAATTTACCAAAATATTCATATACGCTGCATTCTGATAACAAGACTTTAAACAAATCTGCCTGTAGCAGACCTTCAGTCTGATTGGGAAATATTATGATCATTTCCCGACACAACCGTGTCGGGGCAGTATTGTGTCAGCTTTCAGCCTGTTTTTCGTAGGTTTCAGATTGTGGCACCCGGCCAAAAAAATTATAAATAACAGGCTAGATGTTTTTTACTGATAGATAAAATGTGATTTTAAAAAGTGTAGAAACTGGGAAAATCTAAGTGATGTCGGACGGGGTCATTCAGCTATACGAAATTCAAGTATTTTATCGATTGTTCTGCCGGTTTCTGTTTCCTTAAAGTTTAAGATTAGTTCGTACTTACCCGGTTCGAGAGGCGGAATTTCAAATTCAAGAACTTCAGAAAAGTGCGGTTCACCTGAAACGAATTCTATGACATTTGCAGACTCTTCTGTAGTTCCGTTGCCCACTAAAGAACTCAAAAAACCGTTCTTAGATGAAATATCATATTCAAGTGTGAAAGGATACATTGAACCTGCTTTTGCTATGTTATATACTTCAAAATTGACAATAATGCTGCTGCCATATGGAAAATTATAATCGGACTCATATCCGAAGCCTATCGTATTGTAAGTTACAGACATATCAGGCAGACTGTATCCCAATATTATATCACTGACGGCAAAATTTGAAAATCGTGACTCTTCAAACGGATTTAACTCAGCCTTTTGTTTATTTACAGCAAAGATCTCTCTCTGAAGAGGACCAAATTTAATTACTTCAGGGTCTGTATTTTCAAGCTTGGTATTTATTACAGTTGTACTTGAAACAGGGTCAGAATAGTGGTTTAGGTAAGTAACGACTTTTCCAGGCAGATTAAAGAGGTTATCTGAGTTAAAGTGATAAAACTTGCTACTCCTAAATTTTTCATTCCATTGATTATCGTATGAATTTACTTCAAAGAATAAATCAAGAGATTTATCTGGATAATCAATATCAGGGTTCATTAAGTAATAGGCTATCTGATTTTTGGGCTCAGCCTGAATAACAGTTTTATAGTAAGGTGCTTTTTTTACTGTGTCATAAAAGAGGTAGTGTTTATAATTGACTCCAAGTTCAGCCATTTCATCAATGAAGGAAGACTCGTATTGAACATCAGTATAGTTTGTATTTTTGAGTTTAACTTCATTCTGTGTTTTGAACATTTTGGCAGTATTCTTATTCAGATTAAAATTTAATGAGAAAATTCTGGAGGTGATCTCTGAATAGACCTGATCAAAATAGTTGTCTACAATTGACAACCGGTCGTACATAAACAGTTGTAAAAAAATTGCTGGAGGTATGGCAGATTGATTATCAGATGCCAACGTACGAAAAGCTTTGTTTGGAAGAAATTCCTCCATTGAGTTTCGTAAACCAAACTGCCTTGAGTCTCCATCCTGTCCAAAGATAAACATCAGTTTATCTTCCGGATGGTTTGTCTCAATGCTGTAATAGTGCCAAATTTCATAATCGGGATTGGGAAAGTATGTGACTACGTTTTTAGCGATTTCATTCTCATCAATCACTGAACTATTCTGCCCGGAAATGCTGGCATTTCTGAAATCCTGGATTTCACGAATAAAGCCTGCAATAGCATTGAACTGGAATGGGATTACGCCTTTGTCTATGTGGTCAGGTTCTCCGTATTATATGTAAGTGATGGCCCGGTCATCTGCATTATATACGGTGTTTTTTGCACGTGTAAAAGTATGTTTTACATAAAAGATTCGTTCCCAGTGCTCCAGAAGCCTTTCATTATACTCGGAATCAGGAGTTGGATCAGCTAAAATCCAAAATCTTTTTAATTTATTGTGGCATGTTTGATGGTCGTTGTTATTTATAGCTTTTCTCAAATCCCGGTATTCTTCGTGTTCCAACAACGGACGCAGTCTTTCCACTTCCTCTTTTAAAACATCTTCATATTTAGTTAGCTGATTAGTCTGAAAAGCCCAGAAATAAACGTCATTTGCTTTTTGATAATAATCAAACATTTGATGTTCTGTAACAACCTCAAGGTATGCAACGCCTATCCTGGGGTCAGTGTTATGTGTATCCTGATTGTTACGGCTTAAGTGAAACCAGTAGTCAAGTGCAGTTTCTATATCCCCGGTTTTAATCCGTTCAAGTCCTTGTTGATATGGCGTTTTTCCGGTTTCATAGTGATCGGCTAAATTGATCTGAGTAGCATAAATATTGAATGGCAGAACACATATACAAATGAACAGTATTGGAGATCTGAAAAATGTCATTTGCATTTACCGATTTAACTTTATATTTCATTTATTAGAATGTAATCTATTCAGGTAAACAGTATATCACGATTATGTAAAATATGAACTGATTACACCATATTAAATTTTAGGCAAGATAGTGACGTTGATCGCAGGGTGACTTGCAGCAGCCGGCTCGCAGGAATTTTTAAAACTACTCTTTCCGAGTTGTTCCGATCTTCACATATACTGAAACATTTTGCCATTCAGGCGGAATAGAGCATATCTGCTGACTAATTAATGAAAGGTTACATCTACTGGTCTATGCTAAACTTCAGGTTTTTCTCAATTGTTTTACCTGTTTCCGTTTCACTGAATTTGAGATAAATTTCATATTTGCCAGGTTCGAGCTGAGGCAATTCCAATTCCAGTATCTCGGAAAAATGCGGTTCACCGGATACAAACTCAATTATATTGGAAGCCTGGTCAGTGGAACTGTTCCCTGTCAATGAACTCAGAAGCCCGTTTTTGGAAGCAATATCGTATTCAATAGTAAACGGATACATACTACCGGCTTTTGCCAAATTATAGACTTCAAAATTGATAACTAAATTGCTGCCAAAAGGGAAATTATAATCAGGCTGATATCCAAAGCCAACAGTATTATAATTCAAAGACATATCATTTAAGCTGTATCCCAATATCAGATCACTAACAGAGAAATCAGAAAAATCTCTGGAGAAATCCGGTTCCAACTCCAGAACTTGTTTATTAACGGCAAATATTTCTCTTTGCATTGGACCAAATCTCATAATATCAGGATTCGTATTCTCCAGTTTGGAATTAATTACTGTAGTACCGGCTCCGGACTCCGGATAATGATCCAGGTAGGTAATAACCCTGTCAGGCAGATTGAACAGATTCTCGGAGTTAAAGTGATAAAACGTACTATTTCTGAAGGTTTCATTCCATTGACTATCATATGAATTTACCTCAAAGAACAGGTCGATGCTTTTTGCAGGATAATCATATTCAGGATTCATTAAATAGTAGGCAATCTGGTCTTTTGGTCTTGCATGGATAACGGTTTTATAGTACGGTACCTCTTTTTCGGTGTCATAAAAGAGGTAGTGATGATAGTTAACTCCAAGATCAGCCATTTCATCAATGATGGATGATTCATGCTCAATATCCGTATAGTTCAGACTGGCAAGTTTTGACTCATTTTTAGTTTTAAATAGTGTTGATGATCGTTTGGTCAGATTGTAATTGAGAGAAAAAATATTTCTTTGAAGATCCATATAGGCTTCGTCAAAATATTTATCTACAATTGACAGCCTGTCGTACATAAATAGCTGTAAGTAAATAGAAGGGGGTATGGCAGATTCATTAGTGTAATTTTGAGTCCTGAATGTACTGTTTGGCAAAAATTCCTCCAGTGATTTTCGTAAGCCGAACTGTCTCGAATTACCGTCCTGGCCAAAGATAAACATTAATTTATCGTCTGCGTTGTTTGCATCAATCCCATAATAGTGCCAGATTTCATAATCAGGATTGGGAAAATGAGATACTACATTTTGTGCAATATCATTTACGTCAGTTTGAACGTCTATCTGATTGGAGGCGGCTCTTTCTGCTACGTTATCATTTCTGGCACTTCTAAAATCTTCAATTTCACGAATGAAACCTGCAATGGCATTAAACTGGAACGAAATTACTCCGCTGTTGATATGATCCGGTTCACCATATTTAATATAGGTTAAGGCGCGATCATCTGTATTGTAAACAGTATTTTTAGCTCGTGTAAAATTATCTTTCACATAAGCAACACGTTCCCAGTGTTCAAGCAATCTTTCGTTGTATTTTGAATCTGGTGTGGGATCATTCAGAACCCAAAAACCTTTTAGCTTATTCTGGAAAGACTCAGGATCGTTGTCATTTAGTGATTGCTTTAGTTCCCTGAATTCTTTTCGTTCAAAGAGAGGGCGAAGTCTCTCCACTTCATCTTCTAAAAAATCTTTATACTGTTGCAATTGTTTTGATTGAATTGACCAAAAATAGGTATCGTTAGCTTTTTCATAATAGTCGAACATTTGATGTTCTGTTACAGTCTCAAGATATGTAATACCTATTCTTGGATCGATAAAAGCAGGATCCTGGTTATTGCGGCTGAGGAGATACCAGTAATCGAGTGCAGTTTCGATGTCGCCTGTTTCTATTCTTTCAAGCCCTTCCTGGTATGGAGTTTTTTCAGGTGAATGCAGGTTAGCTAATCCTTCCTGAAATGCATATACACTGTTTGAGAAAAGAGAAAAAAGGAAAATTACAATAGAGTATCTAAGTACCATGATCATATGATAATAACTTTACGTGATTGGAATATTATAAACTCTTTACAAAAGAGTTTATTTAAAAAAGTGTCATTAAAATTTGTTCAGATCCCTCTTCTCAAAATATCACCACTCAGCCAGCGCTGAATTTGCTGGTATTGTACGTTAAAGTATTGCTGATTTCTTTCCAGCAAATAGTTGTCGAAAGGGAAAAACTCATTTGGCATCTTGGGCCGTTCAAAGAAGTAGTTATAGCGCGGGTCGCTTCTGTCGTATGAGTACGACCATAACATCTGGTTTACGCTTGTTTCAACAAACCAGGGTGGGCCAAACAGGATATAGATCATCCCGGTATCTGTTTTCCAGCCTTCTTTAAAGTTCGAAAATTGTTTGTTTGCCTCCTCAACCCTTTCATAATAGAGCTCAATTACACTTTTGGCATCCGATACGCTTTTTACATTGCTGAGCCAGAAACGGTCGATTGCTTCTTTCAGGGAATCGGGATTCTGGATTGCCACCAGCTCTTCATATTCATCTTCTTCCATCAGGTAAAATAGAGGCCGTGCAAGTTCACGCGCATTTTTGACGGTGGGATAGTTTTCACTTTTAATACTAAAATCACGCGCTTTGGTCACAGGCTCTTCACCTTCACGCTCTGTTTCCACTTCAAATCGATAGTTGCCGCGATCAAATCGTTCGAAGTTAAATTCGATCAGCACACTGCCTGCCTGGTCAAGACGCCGAATTGTAGAATCTATTTCATCAAACCGGTTGTAATCAATACCTTTGTATTGAATACTTGAAACGTTGTAATTGTTGAAATGCATTGGACGGGAAATAGTAGAGTCGGACCGGAATTTAATAATCCTTGTGCGAATAGTCAGCGGATCCTCAAGGGTGTTGTTTGTAACCTGGAAAATAAATTGCAGGCTGTCAATGCGTGAGGGCACATCATAGGTTGTAATCGGCAAAAATTCATTCTCTTCCTGGATATTTTTTCCAAGCATCCGTACGGAAGTAAGGTTAACAACCGGCTCGTTCGGATCAGGGATAAAGGTACTTGATTCGCGAACCGTTTGTTTTCCCGATGTATTATCAAGAACAGCTACAAATACTTTATAATCACCGGGAATCACCTCTACTTTGCGGTTAAATGTGAAAAAATCCTGGCTGTCTTTCAGATTATTATTGTTTGATTCAATTTCAAAAGACTGGCTGAAGCTGTCATTAAAATCGGTTCCCTCCTGGCCTGCAACGCGGACTTCAATTGTGACAGATGCAAAGTTTCGTTCCTCCTCTTCTTCAGATTTAAAAATCAAACTCCCGTAAACAACATCAGCTGTAATGTTAATAACAGCTTCATCCTCTTCATTTAACAGCCCGATTGCTGAAAGACGTACTTCAGGATGGCCGTCCTGGAATTTAAACATGGACCCTCTCTCTACATCCGGATTTGATGACCTGGCACAAGCACCCAATATAAATGCAGTGCAGAAAAGAAACAGCACACATATCTCAAATTTGCGTTTTATTGTGGTCATCCGGAAAAGTTTGATATCATATTAAAACTGTTATTTACAAATACTATAAATATTTTGCTAAATGCAATATTCAATTTAGTTCTTATTGCTTATTGTTTTAACTGCATAAAGCCATAAAAATTGCTTAATTTGATGTGATTTGTTTGCTTCTTTATTCTTCAAATCCTTTGATACAGTGTATCTACGTATTTTTCGCCGTACTTTACATGGTAAATCTTATCCCTGCTGTATAAAATCAGCGAAAACTCACGTAAAAAAATTATTAACGTTTAAGCCAGATATAACTTTATGATTTCCGGATCCAGAAGAACGAAAATTGTATGCACGTTAGGTCCAAGTACAAATACTCTTGAAAAAATTGAAAAGCTGTACCTGTCCGGTATGAATGTAGCACGAATAAATTTTTCTCATGGCAGTTATGAGGATCATGAAAGATCCATTCGCTTCATCAGGGAGGTGGCTGCAAAGCATCAATATTCACTACCCGTTTTGATGGATTTGCAGGGACCTAAAATCAGGGTTGGAAAAATGAAAGAGGGAGGACAGGTAGTTGAAGAAAATTCAATTGTTACCTTAACAACGGATGATGTGGAAGGCAGCCCGGAGGTAATTCCAATAGATTATGAACATCTTGCCAAAGATGCTGTTACCGGTGATCAAATCCTGATTGATGACGGACTGCTGGAACTCCGGATTGTAAAAAAGTCTGATGGGGATTTAAAAGCCAAAGTGGTTGTCGGCGGGATGCTTAAATCGAGAAAGGGAGTAAACCTGCCGGGTGTAAAGATTTCTATGTCGTCACTTACGGAGAAAGATATTGAGGATCTTGAATTTGGACTGGAAGCCGGGGTTGATTTTGTTGCCATGTCATTTGTAAGGTCGGCCCGCGATATCCAGGAGGTAATTTCAAGAATCAGGGCAAAGGGAAGCAATGCTGCTGTAATCGCAAAAATAGAGAAACCGGAAGCAGTTGATGTGATTGATGATATCATTGAAGAGACAGACGGAATAATGGTGGCAAGAGGTGATCTTGGAATTGAGATAGCCAGTGAACGGGTTCCGCTGATTCAGAAAATGATCATTGACAAATGCCGCACGGCCGGGAAACCTGTAATTACAGCTACACAAATGCTCGATTCCATGATTAATAATCCAAGGGCAACAAGGGCAGAAAGTTCGGATGTTGCAAATGCCGTTCTGGACGGTACCGATGCCGTTATGCTCTCAGGCGAAACCGCTGCCGGCAAATACCCGTTTGAAGCCGTGAAAGCTATGAATAATATTATCTGCTCTGTAGAAAAAACGGCGGGATCTATGTACTACAACCTGCAGTATCGAAAACCTGACTGGAAGGAGAAACAGATTATTGAATCTCTGGCCTATTCATGTGTAACCATTGCGGAACACGTTGACGCTAAAATTATCAGCACCATTACACATTCGGGGAATACGGCACGAAGAATCGCTAAATTTCGTCCAAGGGTTCCGGTGATAGCATTTACCGAGAGTAAGATTGTACGGCGGCAACTGAACCTTGTTTGGGGAGTAGACTCCGTAAAAATTGATGAGATATTCAATACAGATAAAAGTGTTAAAATGATGGAAACCTATTTGAAAGAGAACAATCTTGTGAGCAAAGGTGATCGGGTCATCATTGCAACGGGTATGCCTGTTGCGAAAAGGGGACGTACAAATATGGTAAAAGTGAGCACCATTGAATGATTACTTTTTTGGGCAAGCTTTAAGAAAACCGGGCGTTTAGTAATTTGTGAAAAAGGTTATTTATATAGCACTCTTTTTAATCGTGGCAGTAGGATGTAACACATCCCTGAAAGAGAACTGGAATGATTTTAAAGCTTATTATAACACTCATTATAATACAAAAACGTTTTTCTCGGAAGGAGTTGAAAAAAACCGGGAACAGGTTAATGAAATAAACCCCCGGTATCCGATCCGGATCCATGAAGCACCGGGAAGGGCAGGTTCACAGGAGTTTGAAAAAGCTATAGAAGGTGGTGCCACAATACTCCGGGAATATGAAGAATCAAGTTTTGTTGAACCTGCTTTAGCCATTATCGGGAAAAGTTACTACTACCTGAATGAATATTTTTCTGCACTTGAAAAATTCCAGGAATTAAACTCAATTGCTGACGGCGTATATGAGCAGGAAGCAATTTTGTGGGAAGGGTTGGTGCTGCTTCAGATGGAATCTTTTAACGAGGGTATTTCTTTCCTGGAAAGTGAACTGGGAGCAGACAGAGAGTGGGAAGATGATCTTTTAGCTGAAACCAGGTCTGTTCTTTCAGAACACTATATGGAAACAGGCGAATGGGAAACTTCCATCTCATACCTGGCCGGAGCGATTGAAGGTTTGAAAGATTCCAGGACCAAAGCCAGGGCATATTTTCTTTACGGCCAGTTGCTGGAAGAACTTGGAAAATTAGACCAGGCCCTCACTGCGTTTTCTGAAGTTCCGGAACTGCACCCGCCCTACACACTGATTTTTAATTCCCGTAAAAAAAGAGCCGGGATATTCAGAAAAATGGAAGAGTATGAAACGGCACTTTCGCTGTTTGAAGAGATGGCTCGTGATGATAAAAACAGCGACCGAAGGGCTGATTTAAATTACGAAATTGCTCGTACTCATCAATTGCGGGGAGATGAAGATCGCGCTATTGAACTCTATAAGCGAATTCTGGGCAATGAATTGAACCCGCCGGATGCTGTAATAGAAGCGCAGGTCTACTATGGCCTTGGAGAAATATACCGGTTCCAAAAAACAGATTTTTCCCTTGCAGCTGCCTATTTCGACTCAGCAGCTGCGCAGAGGGCAGATCCTTCACGTCTTCCGGAAGATTTCAATGCGCGAGAACTGGCCAATTCATTTGGTGATTATGTTAAAACAAAGCAACAGATTTCAAGGATCGACAGTCTCTTGATGCTTGGTACAATGGAGCCTGCGGAACTGGACTCAGTACTGAATGATCTTCAGGAAAAACTTGAGGAAGAACGTGAAGAAGAACTAAGAAGAATGCGGAACCAGCGGGATGTGCTTACCCTGGTAGATAGTGAAATGACGGAAACAACATCAGCTGATCCGGATGCAATCCGGAATAACGGGTTTTTAAATGTAAGGAATCAGCGGCTGCTGACTGATGCCAGTATCCAGTTCAGAATGATATGGGGAGAACGTCCGCTGGTTGACAACTGGAGGCGCCAGGAGGCGGTTTCGGGCAGCAGGTCAGTTGCACAACAAGATGATTCTTTGAGTGAAGAGGGGATAGAAGAGGAGGGGGCAAAGGCTGTTTTAGGACGATATACACTGGATGTAAGTGAGATTCCGGTTACAGAAGCAGAGCAGGACAGTATGAAAAAAGAGTTACAGGAAAAATACTATCGGCTTGGCAATGTCTTTTTCCTTTCATTAAACATGCCTGATAGTGCATCATTCTATTTCAGAAAGGTTGCTGAAAATGAATATAACCAGGAAGTGAAACCGGGGGCGCTTTACAGCCTTGCAGAAATTGAATTGGAGGCCGGCAGAAAAGAACAAGCCGCAGAATATGCAAAGGAATTGATCGAAAAATACCCGGAAACAGCATTTGCCCGCAGAATTCAGGGACAGATGGAAAACGAATTACCCGGAAACGGCAATCCGGATAGCCAGCCTGAAGGACTGCAGGGCATTTTGGATAAAAATTTCGATGATTCTGCTTCCCGTGCAAATTACCTGCGTTCATATGCATTGAATGAGGCATCTGAAGACCAGGCTCCGCTGATTTTGTATGAAGCTGCCCGCGAATATATGAAAGCAGCCAGGTCGCAGGAATCGACTAAAAGCAAAATTGACCGGTGGTACCTGGATAAAAATCTTTGGGAAGCCAAAAAAAATGAACTGGAGGTTTTGAAAGACTCAGCCAGGGCTGTTCTGCCTGACACCACGCTCAGCGAAAGGGAGCTGAATTACTGGCAAAGTGTAGCGGATTCTGTATTGCAGGAACCCGATTTTACCGATGTTTATCCTTTTGATGGCGGATATTGGGACAGCACACGAACAATACTCAATTTTATTGATACGAATTACACGGCAAGCAGTGTAAAACCCATGGTCAATCGATTAAAACAATCCCTGCAGCCACCCGATCCCAAAAAACCTGATACACTTAATATCCCGGCAGCAGATTCAGTTAATGCCGATAATGACATTCTCCCGGCTGAAGAGCTGATCTCCAGCTGTTCAGACCTCAATATTACACCTGAAATTGATGGCGGAATGGAGTCCTTTCTGTCAAAGGTTGTTTATCCCCGCTGGACCGACGGCGTGGTGATGAAGGGAGATATTGAGTTTGAGCTGATCATTCGTGAGACTGGCGAGGTGGTAAGTTACGAACAGGTAAGCCGCATGAGCCGCACAGGTATTCCGCAGGCCTTTGAACAGGCAATTGAAGCCGAACTTCGGTTTGAGCCTTTTACGCTCGAAGAAGCAGAGTTGATGAGATGCACAGTATCATTTCCGATTAATCTGGATTGAGAGTCCCTTAGGGGGAATTGATTGCTAAAACGATAAATGGAATTGAAAGTTTGGTAATCGATCCATCGATGGATCCAGTCTTTGGTATATGAGATCCCACCACTGCATGTCTTAACCCGCATTTCTCACCAAGAAATTTTTTCCCCAGCAAGGCGAAGGTAAAATGGGTTCTTATCCGGATACTAATGCGCCGCGCATTCTCTCAAAACGCAGTTTTCGTCCCGACCGAATCTGCCGGTGTTTTTCCGGTGGGTGAGTGGAGGGACTGTGTCTGTCTCCTGACTGATCCCCCTGATGTATGATAGTGGTTAGAGATAGCCTACAAAAAGGAGATTCCTCCACTTCGATCCGACAGAAAAACACTGTCTGATCTTCGGTCGTAATAACAGCTTTCGCTACTTTAGATGGGCGGCGTATGAAGCCCATTGCTGTGCTGGGTTAGGCGTTACGCCGCCTCTGTTATGCATGAATGGTTACCCTCCTTTTTGTTTACGGGTTGTAAATTTGATGAACAAGTCCTCCCAATTTGGATTCTGTTGTTCAATCAGCCATTCTTTTTTCTTTCGATTCCAGCGTTTGATTTGTTTTTCCCTGGCAATGGCATCAGTAAACTCGGTAAACTCTTCCAAATACACCAGCTTGTTTATATTGTATCGCTTTGTAAAACCGGATTTCATCTTTTCTATATGTTGCCGGATACGCAGCAATCCCCAGCCAGTCATGCCGGTATATAGCATACTGTGCCAGCGGTTCGTCATGATATATACATGATAAAGATATTTTGGTTTGCTCATACAGGTATGAACCCCAAAAAAGCCATTTCTTACAGTTAAAAGATTATTTTTTTAACAATTATCACATATAAAACGCGGCGCGGGAAAAGTCTTGTTTTGGCTGGAACTGGTGCGCCGCGCATTCTCTCAAAACGCAGTTGTCATCTCGACCGAACCTTCCGGTGTTTTTCCGGATGGTGAGTGGAGAGACCTCCCTGATGTATGATAGTGGTTTATTGTAGCCATTTAGAAGGAGATTTCGCTAACGCGTTCAAAAAATGAGCTCCGTTACGCCCCGGTTCAATACGGATGCTCAAATCAATATTTGCCAGCCGGATTAAGACCTGATCTGATAGATATGTTTTTTCCCGTTTTTTTCAAGATAACGAACCAGTCCGCGGTTGATTTTTTTAACCAGTGAAGGGCCCTCATATACAAGACCGGTATAAATTTGCAGCAAATCAGCACCGGCCTTCAGTTTTTCAATTGCATCATTGATACCAAAGATTCCGCCGACTCCAATAATGGGCTTTTCCCTTTTTGTCTGTTCCGAAATAAGCTGAATGATTTCGGTGCTGCGATCTGAGATAGCCTTACCGCTTAAACCGCCTTTTCCAATTCTCTTAATAGTTTTTGATGAGGTTGTTAGATCTTCTCGTCTTGCGGATGTATTTGTGGCAACATAACCGCTGATTGCAGAAGCCCTGCAAACATCCAGAAGTTCTGAAAGCTGCTGGTTATCCAGGTCAACAGATAATTTTACAAGTACGGGCGGTTCACTTGCGTCTTTCCCGATATTAAGATGGCTTAGTAAACTTTCGAGAGATCGGGGATCTTCAAATGTTTTCCCTTCGGTGGTATTTGGACAGGAGATGTTCAGTGTGATGTAACTGGCTACTTTTTGTGCCAGCCGGTAGCTATCCAGGTAATCGTCGAGTGCGGCAGTGCCGGTGATCTCAGGATTATGAGTTTTGGCGATATTTACACCCACAGGAATCGACGACTTGCATTTGGCTAAACGCTTTACAACCGTTGCAGCACCGTCATTGTTCAGCCCCATTCTGTTTATGATAGAAGAGTCGGCAGGCAGCCGGAAACTTCTTGGCTTGGGATTGCCTGTGGATGCGTTTGCCGTGATACTGCCAACTTCCGTAAAACCGAAACCGAGATGTTCCATCAAATGGACAAGCGTGCCATTTTTATCAAAACCGGCTGCAAGGCCGACAGGATTTTTGAAATCCAGACCCCAGACATCCTGTTTCAGAGAGGGATGCTGGAAGTTATAAACAGAATCCAGAACGCGAAGCAGCGGATCATTTTTTGATATGGTTGATCCGTATTTTACAGTCAGCTCATGAATTTTATCCGACGGAAAACGAAAAAGGACCGGCCTTGTTAAAATCTTATAAAGTGTTTCCATTTAGGATAAATGTAACGAGGTTCGGCGACAGAATAAAATTCTTTTACAGATTGTGTGTTAAAACGTTTGTGAATTTGGGGCAGGCCCCCAGGAAGAGCTGCAGCAGAGAGATTGCTGGGAAGCCTGACCGTTCGCTCATTTTTCGAAAGGTTAACAGTGTGCTTTGAAATGGGGCTAAAGCCCCTTTGGTGGCAAAATTCTAGTTCCGTCAGTTAAAACTGACGGCAATGCATGAAGCTTCGTGAACCTTTTGGGATAAACAGCCGGGTTTTGCTGCGAGGACACAAAGCAACACGAAGAACCCGTACTGTAAATATTTAAATTAAACTAAATAATTTCGAGGATATGTGATTGCGAATGCAGTTGTGCCAGTGCCGAACTCAGGTGAATCCGTCCTGCAAGGACGACCTGTTTATATAATATTTTAAAAACAAAGAAGTCTTAAAAATTTCACTATTTTTGATTCATGAATCTCAGATACCACGAGAATATTATTGATGAGCTGGTTTTTTCTCAAAGATCAAAAAAACATACAACCGGAAATAATTTTATTCTGCTGGAATCTCAGGATAGTACTCATCCTGCCGGACGTAAATCCTATTTTGCGGCAGATCCCGGATATGAGTTTTATTCTTACAATACCAATATTGAAATCAGAACGCCTGAAAATCTGATCAGAAAATCAGGTAATCCCTGGGATCTTTTTTCCGAGTACAGGGCAGAACAAGCTGGCTGGTGGTTTGGATATTTGGGTTATGATCTGAAAAATCACACAGAGGCACTCATATCTCAGAATAAGGATCATGTGGCAGCACCTGACATCTATATGATGCAGCCACAACTATTGATTGAGATTGACCATGCACTGAATCGTGTAACTGTTCTTTCAGGATCTGACGATCAGTTAGCCGGAAATATAAATTATTCTCATACCGGCTGGACTATCTCCGGTTTGCAACAATCGGTTAACCGGCACCACTATGAATTGATGATCAGGGAGTCTCAGGAAAGGATTGGAGAAGGAGAGTTTTACGAAATTAATTTGTCTCACCAGCTTCACTCCAAATTTGAAGGTGATGGATATGAATTATACCGGGATATGAGAGCGGCGGGCCCTGTTCCGTTCGGTGCGTTTCTACAGATTGACAATATGCAGATTTGTTCACTATCACCCGAACGATTTTTACAAAAAAATGGCTCTCTTTTATGTTCTCAACCTATTAAGGGAACTGCTGCAAGAGATCACAACCGCCGGGAAGATGCTCTGAGACAGAAAGAGTTAAAGAACGAAAAGAATCTTGCGGAAAATCTTATGATTGTTGACCTGGTCAGGCATGATCTTTCCAGGGTTTCCGTTGAAGGTAGTGTTGAAGTGACAAAGTTATTTGAGATTCAAAGTTTCAGGACAGTGCATCAGCTGATTTCAACAGTACAATCCAGGCTGCACGAAGATGCTGACCCGGTTTCAGTGATTCGGGCTTGTTTCCCGATGGGCTCAATGACCGGCGCTCCAAAAATCAGTGTGATGAAAGCAATTGAAGAACTTGAAAACTATAAGCGAGGTATCTATTCCGGTGCCATTGGTTATTTTACCCCGGAAAATGATTTTGATTTTAATGTGGTTATCAGAACAGCAATAATAACAAACAATCAGCTCCATTATTCTGTGGGAGGAGCTATTACCAGTGATTCTGAACCTGCTGAAGAGTGGGAAGAAACGCTGTTAAAAGCAAAAGCTCTGACCACTATATTGAATAGTGAACAACATAGCAGAAACAGATTTTAAAAATATGCATACAGAGATCAAAACAATTGGTGATTTAAAAGAGTCGGGCTGGAAATCAGAATCCGTGAAAGAAGAGATGCGAAGAAACCTGATACAAAAACTTCGCGATGGATCTGAGCTTTTTCCCGGAATACTTGGCTATGAAAAAACTGTTCTTCCGCAGCTCGTAAATGCCATACTTGCCAAACATGATGTGATTTTACTGGGACTTCGCGGACAGGCGAAGACAAAAATTTTACGAATGCTGGTAAATTTTCTGGACGAGTATATCCCGGTAGTTGAGGGATCAGAGATTAATGATGATCCTTTTGCACCCCTTTCACGGTTTGCAAGAGAAAAAATCAAAGAGATGAAAGACGATACACCGGTTTCATGGCTTCATCGTGATCTTCGCTATGGTGAAAAACTTGCTACTCCTGATACAACCGTTGCTGATTTAATCGGTGATCTTGATCCCATTAAGGCTGCATCCGAGCGGCTTTCTCTTGCGAACGAGAGCGTTATTAATTTCGGGCTAATTCCCAGGACCAACAGAGGTATTTTCGTTATAAATGAACTGCCCGATTTACAACCCCGCATCCAGGTAGCACTGCTTAATATTATGCAGGAGCGTGATATTCAAATCAGGGGATTCAATGTGCGGATTCCGGTTGACGTTGCAATGGCGTATTCTGCCAATCCGGAGGATTACACAAATCGCGGAAGTATCATCACACCGCTCAAAGACAGGATCGATGCCCAGATACTGACACATTATCCTAAATCCCTTGAGATCGGTAAAACCATCACATCCCAGGAGGCCTGGCAGCAGCGGAATGGCGATACAGATATACATATTCCGGAAGCTTATCTTGAAATCCTTGAGAATGTTGCCATAGAGGCCCGGAAAAGTGAATATGTGGATCAGAAAAGCGGCGTTTCAACAAGAATGTCAATTACTGCACTCGAACAGGTTTTGTCTTCAGCTGAACGCCGCTGCATGATTACAGGAGATAAGAGCTCTGCGATCCGGATCACAGATATATACCAGATGATACCTGCCATAACAGGCAAAGTTGAACTTGTGTATGAAGGTGAGCAGGAAGGAGCACTGAATGTTGCCAAGCATCTGATTGGCAAGGCAGTATCAAATATTTTTAAAAAGCATTTCCCCGATCCCCAGAAAATTTTAAAAGATGAAGAAGGTCCGTACGAGGATATCATTAACTGGTTTGCCGCCGGTAATACTGTGGAGTTGCCTGATGCGCTCAGTGAGAAAGAGTACAGGAAGAGGCTGAGCAGTGTAGATGGCCTGGAGGCTCTTGTAAAAAAACACGCGAATCCGGATAAGGAGGAGCTATATTTATGGATGGATCTCGTTTTGGAAGGATTGCATCAAAACTCAAAACTTGGAAGGGAAGATCTGGACGATGCCCGGACATATAGTGATATGCTTGGAAGTATGCTGGGTAATATGGATGATTTTGATGAGGATGATATCTGGAATTCTGACAATTGATTGCAATAAGATAACTAAACCCTTATCTTTATAAACTCTGAAAGAAAACACATTATAGAACTATGAAAAAAGGAATTCATCCCGACTACAAAGAAATTACTGTTGTGCTAAGTGACGGCACCGAACTAAAGACCCGAAGTACAATGGATCCGAAAGATGGTATTTATAAAAGCGAGGTTGATTCTAAAAATCACCCATTTTATACAAATAATCAAAGCATGAGCAAGAAAGCGGGTCAAATCGATCGCTTTAATAAAAGATATAAAAAGAAGTAGTACCTCTTTTATAATTCAAGTAATTACATGGATGCAGCTAAAAAAAAGCTGCATCCATTTTTTTTGCCATGGGATGAGATTTGGGCGGGAATCCGGTCAGCCGGCCTGCGGGGTGTGAGCCGTTGGTTTTATTTTTTTTGAGGCCGACAGACCGGTGGGTCTCCGGCTGTCCGCCTTTGGCTTGATAGAGACAAGGGTAAGATATTGCAAGGCGGGCTGTCGGAAGTTGCTGGCAGGTGGTGAGATTTGGGCGGGAATCCGGTCAGCCGGCCTGCGGGATGTGAGTTTTGGGTTTTATTTTCTTTAAGGCCGACAGACCGGTGGGTCTCCGGCTGTCCGCCTTTGGCTTGATAGAGACAAGGGTAAGATATTGGAAGGCGGGCTGTCGGAAGTTGCTGGCGGGGGGTGAGATTTGGGTGAGAATCCGGTCAGCCGGCCAGTGGGATGTGGGCTTTTGGTTTTATTTTCATTAAGGCCGACAGACCGGTGGGTCTCCGGCTGTCCGCCTATGGTTTGATATAGACAAGGGTAAGATATTGCAGGGCGGGCTGTCGGAAGTTGCTGGCAGGGGGTGAGATTTGGGTGGGAATCCGGTCAGCCGGCCTGTGGGATGTGGGCTTTTGGTTTTATTTTCATTAAGGCCGACAGACCGGTAACTTTCTTTTAACAAAAAAAATCGTTCAAAAATGAATATTGATACTTTTACAGTTGGACCGTTTGCAGAAAACAGCTACTTGATTACCAGGAATAAAAAGTCTGTTTTAATTGATCCGGGATTTTCAAATACGAGTGAGTTTCAGTCATTTAAAAAAAAGCTTGGGGAATACGATTCAAAACTGGTTTGCATACTCCTTACACACGCTCATGTTGATCATGTGCTCGGGTTAAACCAGGTGCTCAGCTCTTTTGATGTTCCGGTTTATCTGAACCACAGTGATCTCTATCTGTGGGAAAATTTTGAACAGCAGTCGGCTATGTTTGGTATCAGAACAGGCGGATTCAGTTTTACACCAGAGCCGTTGATGGAGCAGAGTGGTTTTGAAGCTGGTCCGGTTACATGGGAAGTTCTTTACACTCCGGGCCATTCTCCCGATCATGTATCTCTTTATCATAAAAGGGAGAAAATTTTAATAGCTGGAGATACCCTTTTCAAAGAGAGTATTGGCCGAACGGATTTATATAAGGGCGATTTTGACCTTTTGGCTTCATCTATTCGTGAAAAGCTCTATACACTGCCTGAAGATACAGTGGTTTATCCGGGACACGGGCCGGCCACTTCGATAGAACACGAAAAAAATCACAATCCATTTGTGAGATAGGTGAATCTTGCCGGCGGGATTCTGCTGATGTCCAAAATCCATCAATTTAAATCCTTTGTGTTTCATTGCGGTTTCATCCTCTGATAGCTTAGATCTTGCAGGGATGAACCGCCAAGAGCGCGAAGCGGCGCAGAGGGGGATGTGTATTATCAGGTATTTTTCTTTTTTCTGATTTATCTTAGAGAGTTCATGAAACAACTATTTTATACCGCCATTTTTCTGATTTTACCATTGATCCCGCAGGTGGTCTGTTCTCAGGGGTTCAGTTCTTTCAATGGGCGAAATCATCCCTACCTGCAATGGAAAGTTGCTGAAACGGCACATTTCAAAATTATCTATCCTGAACGAATAGCTGGTGTGGAGTCAAAAGCAGCGGCAATTGCTGAACAATCCTACCAGGTATTATCTCTAAACCTGGATGTTTCGTTTGATAAAAAAATACGGGTATATCTCACCGATTCAGACGAGATCAACAACGGTTTTGCAGTTCCGGTTGGAAACGGCCATACAAATATCTGGGTCAATCTGAATGATTATATTGATATCTGGACTGGCAGGGAAAAATGGATGCGAAAGGTTATTGCTCATGAGTTAGCCCATATTTTTCATTTCAAAGCTATTGAATCGAATATGGGGCTGTGGCAGTTTGCTGTTGCTGATCCGCTGCCCCGGTTTTTTACAGAGGGGCTGGCACAGTATCAAACCGAAAAATGGGACTCGCAAAGGGGAGACCGCTGGCTTCGTATGGCTGTTTTCGATGACATGCTGAATTACAATGATGGCAGGTCAATTTACAATACCCGGCTTATGTATGCAGTAGGAAATTCACAGGTTCGATATTTTGCTGAGCAATACGGGGATTCCACACTTGCCACTTTGCTTGATGCCAGGAAACCCTTTTTGAATTTTTGGGAAGTTCACGATTTTCAACGCGCTTTCAGGAAAGCTACCGGTGATTCTTACAATGATTTTGAGGATAAATGGCGCAAACATGTCAATGTTTATTACAACACGCTTGCATCCCAATCGGAAAGAATTGATTCACTCCAGGCAGATGCAGAAACATTGCCCGGAACCTACTTTTTTGACGTAAAATACAGTCCCGGTAATTCCCGGATTGCGGTTTTGTCGGTTCCGTCAGTCAAACGGCCTTTCAGGCAGCTACTTCTTTTGGATAAGAGCGAAAATAGATTCAGCCGGGTTTTGGCCGACGGGAATATAAATGCTGATATCAGCTGGTCGGCGGATGGAAAAAAAATTGCTTACTCACGGCTTGTCCGGAGTGAGAACTCCTCCCTGCTAAACGATATTTTTATTTATGATGTTACAAGGAACCTGGAAATAAGGGTTACTGAGAGCCGCCGAGCAATATCTCCCCTCTTTTCAGCAGGAGGGAGCTCAATCACATACATTGTGAATGAGAGTGGTACAGGAAATATTTTCAGCCGTGATCTGAATACGGGTGAAGAAAAAAGGATCACTGCTTACAGCGGAGATGTACAGTTGCACGGACTTGTGCGCAATGAAACCCGCGGAGAATTGGTTTTTGTCCGGTTTGACGAGGAGGGAAACCGGAACCTGGTTGTGATTGATGAGAGCTCGCTTTCTGAAAGAGTGATTGATGAAGGATTAACCGACAACCGGATGCCGGCTGTAAGCCCGGATGGAGAGAAACTGGCATTTACCTCTTTGCGGGATGAAGTGCCCAATGTGTTCATCTATGATTTCAAAAAGGAGACGTCGGAACGGGTTACAAACCTGTTTGCAGGAGCGGAAGTGTTCCAGTGGATTCCTGAAACCGACTCCCTGCCTGATCGACTCGTAATTAAGGCTAGTGAAACAAAAACAGGAGAATCTGTTTTCCTGGTCGACTCGGAAAGAAGGGCGTCTGGTATCAAAAACGAAATCGTTCCGGAAGCATACTCTGTGTGGCGGAAACAGACGCCAGAGAAAGAGATACCTTCGTCTATTGAAGCGGATGAAAACCTGATTCTGCAGGCATACTCTTATGATTCGTTTAAAAATCTGACTCATGGTGCATCAATTGCATTGCCATACTACGCCGGAGCTGATTATTGGGGGATATTCGGATCAACAAACTGGATAGAACCACTTGGAAAACATCTGGTTTCTGCAACCGGACTGATATCTTTTGGAGAGTTTGACAATTCATATGGAATTCTGAATTATGTAAATAACCAGCTAAGGCCTTCCATTATTTTTTCTGCATTCCGGATGCCGGGAGAGGCACGTTTTTACAGCGACCGTTTCCTGATTGAGCAGCTGACGGGGGGTGATATCACGATATCCTGGCCGCTGGATATTTCGGAGAGACCATTCAGAGATGACCGGTTTAACATCAGGTTGCGGTATGCGGAAACAGATCCATTCCAAAGACGTAAGTTTTCGGATACCTTTGATGCTCCTGCCCCGGTAAAAACAGACAAAACCGAACTGCGACTTGGTTGGCGAACATCAATGATGAAACCGGGTCGTGATAATGTAATTCATCCTCTGGAAGGGTATGGGTATAAATTGCTCTTTACTGGTGCTGAAAAAATTGGGGGCGGTGATGTTGCGTATACAACGCTGGATGCAAGTGCATTTAAAATACTGCCTTCTGTTGGCAAACAGAGGTTTTATTTATACGGACGTTTCCAGGCACAATTTGGAGACCCGGTTCCACAGGATTTCATCGGTCTATCAAGATTTGAAAAAATTGAGGTAAATCTGCCTGATGAAATTTCATTTATACAAACCAACCAACTGGATCGTGTAAGAGGTTATCGTGACTTTGTTGCCGGCAACCGGGTTGCATTTGCATCTATCGAATACAGAGTACCTTTTTTACCCTCACTGCAGACACGTGTTCTGAATTCAATTGTGCTTGGCGGAACATCTGTTGCAATTTTTGGAGATGCAGGAGTAGTGTGGAACGCACGAAGGGCAGACGGATCGCGCAGCACTGAAGAGAGATACGGTTTGGGAGTTGAACTGAAAAATCGGCTGAACTTGTTGGGTCTGGATATCGGGCACGCAGTTGGCCTGGCTCAAAAATATGATGAACTGTTTTCAGGCAGTAAATATGATACTTATTACAGAGTTAAAGCATCGGTGCCGTTCTGATCCCCCGGCTGTCCGCCTTTGGTTTGATATAGACAAGGGTAAGATATTGCAGGGCGGGCTGTCGGAAGTTGCTGGCGGGGGATGAGATTTGGGTGGGAATACGGTCAGCCGGCCTGTGGGATGTGAGCGATGGCGGTATTTTTTTCAAGGCCGACAGACTGGTGGGTCTCCGGCTGTCCGCCTTTGGCTTGATGGTGTTGAAGTGAAGAGGGAAGGATTTGTGTGGCGGGCTTTCGGAAGTTGCTGGCAGGGGGTGAGATTTGGGTGGGAGTCCGGTCAGCCGGCCTGTGGGATTTGGGCTTTTGGTTTTATTTTTTTTAAGGCCGACAGACCGGTGGGTCTCCGGCTGTTTGATTGGGCAAAGATCTTTTATATTTAAAGAGTATGACTGTATTGTAACCCTAACCTGAATTTTTGCAAGAAGATGAAAATAGAGACCAAAGATATCCACCTCGAAACGCAGGGATTTTCCGATATTCATGACTTAACCTCAAAAGTTGATTCTGTTATTCAAGAGACAGGCATCAGGGAAGGATTTTGTCATGTGTTTGCAGTCGGTTCAACAGCGTCCATTTCAACAATGGAATTTGAGCCCGCTCTTGTTACTGATGTAAAGGAAAAACTGGAAGAGTTTGCTTCAAAAAAAATGAAATCTCACCACTCTGAAACCTGGGGTGATGATAATGGTTTTTCACATATACGGGCTACATTTATGGGGCCTGGAATTACAGTTCCGATTCGGGATGGGCAATGCATTTTGGGAACATGGCAGCAGATTGTTGTTCTCGATCATGATAACCGCCCCCGCAAGCGTCACATAATTGTTCAGGTTATCGGAAAGTGAGAGAGATTCTGGTGGGAATCTAATTCTCCGGCTGTCCGCCTTTGGCTTGATATAGACAAGGGTAAGATATTGCGTGGCGGGCTGCCGGAAGTGCTGGCGGGGGGTGAGATTTGGGTGAGAATCCGGTCAGCCGGCCTGTGGGATTTGGGCTTTTGGTTTTATTTTCTTTAAGGCCGACAGACCGGTGATGCCCTGGAGTTTTTAAGGGCATAAATTATTTGTATTTTTCAAATAATGAAGCTTTTGGGACGTTATAAATAGACTGATTTAATGGAGGGTTATATGAAAAAAGCAGAACTGAATTTTGCGATAGATTTAGCAGCACTTGCAGCTTTTATATTACTTTTATCAACAGGATTTCTGATTTACTTTGTTCTGCCGGCTGGTTCCGGGCAACTGGAAATTTGGGGCCTGAACCGTCACGGCTGGGGTGAAATACATTTTTGGATTGCCATCAGTTTTCTGCTGATTATTGGAATACATTTTGTACTTCACTGGAAATGGATAAAAAACATGTCTGCCGGCTCCCGGAAACAGTGTGGTTCAAAAAATACGAGAATTACTGCCTTGATCCTGATGTTGGTTGCTATTCTGATTTTAGCAGTAAGCCCTTATTTTGCTGAAATTGAAAGTAGCGGAGAGAAGGGCCATAAAAATCAGGATGCAAGCCGGGTAGAATTAGTTGAATGAATAAACAGCTGCAATAAGTATTGTTAAACAGCCTGGGGCTCTTCAACGCCGAGCCTGGCAGCTGGAATGGTAAAATAGAATGTGGTTCCTTGACCCTCTTTTGAAGTGAACCAGATATTTCCGTCGTGCTCCTCAATAAACTCTTTGCAAAGGTTCAGTCCAAGGCCGCTCCCTTTCTCATTTGAAGTGCCGCGAACTGTGTGTGTGGTAGATGAAAAAATCTTCTCTTTGTCTTTATCAGGAATCCCAACTCCCTCATCTTCTACAGAAAACAGGATTGATCCTTCCTGCCTCACAGCAGATATAGTGACTTTATCACCTTTCTCACTAAACTTGATGGCATTAGCTAACAGATTACGGATGATAAGTTTGAACATATCATAATCAGCATTAACCCGAATGCTTTCGTCAACTGTTATATCAATAGAAATCCCTTTTTGATCTGCCTGGAATTTAATCTGAGAACAGACAGCTTGCATATTCTCAAGAGCGGTAAACTCCCGTTCATTTATCGTTATACCTGACATCTGTGCTTTAGCCCAGGCAAGCAGATTATCCATAGTTGATGCATTTTCCTGTAAACTGACCTCAAGGCTATGGCTGATTTCATTCAGTTCTTCTTTTGACAGGTCATGTTCACGTAACAGGTACAGTAAACTTTGAAGTGAACTCAGGGGACCTCTCAAATCATGTGCAATAATGGCAAAAAGCTTATTCTTGACCTGATCAAGATTTTCAAGCTCTTTATTCTGTTCTTTGATGGTGCTGTTAAGACGTTTCAGCTGTTTGTTTTTCAATTGCAATTCAGCGTTGGATTTCTTTTTGAGCCGGTTCGACCTGAACAGAGAAAAGCTCACCAAAAGAACAAGGACCAATCCCCCAACAGAGGCGATAATGATAATTTTCTGATATCGAAGCTGCACAGCTTGTTTGGATTGTAATGCACTGAGCATGGCATTATCCTGTTCACGCCTGTCCATTTCAAATTTCGCTTCATATTCGGCCCGGATTCTTTCCCGTTCAGTTGAACGGAGACTGTCTTCAAGCTCTTTCACATTCTCAAGCCATGTAAGGGCCTGACTGTTATTACCTGCCTTTTTAAATAATTGATACAATTTTTCGTAAACCTGCTGTTTGAAACTTGCAGCACCGGTAGTTTCAGCCTGGTTTAAAGCGATATCATACCACTTGCGGGATTCATCAAAATTGCCTTTGTCAAAATGTATTTCACCGAGTGAATAGGCTGAATAAAAAATTCCTTCCGGAAGATTGTTTTTTCTGCTCTCCTCAAGTGATTGTAAAAAGTAACTCCGGGCTGCATCGGGATTCGATTTTTTCAGCTCGAGCCGGCCGCGATTATAAGTAATTCGTGCGGACCCGCTGATGTCGCCAATTTTTTTATAAAAATCTTCCGCTGCATCATAATAGTTGGCTGCAAGATCATAATTCCCCAAATGAGAATGGGTGTTTCCCAGGTTGAGATACACACGAACAAGATTTGATTTCAGATCAATTTTGTAACTCAGTGATTCTGATAAATCAAGATGATGCCTGGCTTCTGCATATTTCTCTTCCGAATTATAAGACTCGCCGATATTGTTGTGTATAATCGCCAGCCGCAATGTATCTTCTGCATTTTCAGCGTGATGCAACCCTTTGAAATAGGCTTCATAAGCACTGGAGTAGTCCCCCATCATTTTATGAACGGAAGCCATATTTAGCTGAATTCCGATGGCAGCTTTTTCGTCTGAAAGTGAGTCAGCCAGATTCAGAGCTGTCTTGTAAACTTCAAGCGACCGCGCCGGTTGTGCGGCTATCCGGTGTGCGGTAGCTTCAAGATTCAAAAATTTCATCTTATCTTTTGGCTCACCGGCTTGTATGTAGGCTTCCTGAATGGCATAAAGTGCTGAATCCGCTTTTTCCTGGTGCAAATAAAATGTGGATAAATTTGAAAGGGCATTCAGGTAACCTTTTTTAAATGATGCACTGCCTGCTCTCTGCAATGCCTGCAGAATAAATTGCTTAGATTCAGGCAGATCTCCCCGGTTAATCAGCTCTTTCGCCAGCTCGTTAAGTTTGCTGATCCGCACTGTATCCTCCAGCGTTTCCTGCTGAAGATCGGACTTCAAATCTTCGATACTGTTCCTCTGAGCACACAGTTCAGACGCAGAGCTTAGAGCCATTAAACAGGTAAAAAATAAAATGAGTATGACGGATCTCATCAACGGGGGTTTAAAAAAATTGTCTAATTAATTTGCACGAAATTCAATTCCTGAAAAAGCTTTATCCATAAATCTTACAGATAGTGACCAAACATATAATTATTTACGGGACCTAAATTTTGTGAAACATATTACTTTACTCCAAAAGACAGCCAGTTATACAGGTTATTTATGGAAGTAAATATTTTGCCCGTTAACCTGAAATTATTTTGAGAATAATTTCTCAGGGATATTGCAAAACCTAAACCAGTAATTTCATTCAACCTGTAAACAGCCGTCGGATTAATTTTAAAATCTTTCCGGCGCCATAAATATTCCGATTATTTATTATATGACCTTTGTATTCAAGACAGTTTTACCGGCAACCTGTTACAGTTCTTTTTGTAAATCCCCGAGGAACTGTTGAATCCGGTATGCATTCAATCCCAGGTCACTCCGGCCAATCCTGGATTTTGACCTCATGTCAACCAGTGTCATATTATCGTTTTTGGACTTCAGCCGTATAACCACGTCATCCTTGAATCCGAACCAGGGAAGTTTTTCCGTTGCTTCTATTTTTAAATTCTCTCTGTCTGCCGAAACAAGTGTCCAGCCTCTCGATTCAATTAAAGAAACAGCGGTTTCAAAAATGGTTTCAGGTGATTTATTCAATTCAAGTGACTGCAAATCTGTATAGAATTCGCGCTGCATTTCAGTTGTTTCACCGCCCTGATATTCATGCGGATTCGGGGCATCAGATCTGAGCGGAACGATCTCTTCAAATTCCGGCGGGTTTGCAATATCCGTAGTTAAATCGTGAATTGGTGGGTATTTTTGGGCTTCAGACTGCCAGTAAAGAGCTGTGGTAATTACGGCGAGCGTCAGTATCATCCCAGTGATTCCAAAACCAAGCCCTTTTTTCCCGGTTCCCGGCCTTGCCAGGTAGATTGCAAGCAAGTTGATAAGAATCAGGCCAAATGTTGCATAAGCGGCATTGCGTAACACGGCAAATGCAGTTCCGAGCGACCATATGTCAAATTGATAACCATAACCTGAGAACAAAAATAAAAATGCAGTAATAACACTCAGTAAAAAAGCTGCTATGGCAACTCGTGAAAATGATCTCTGTTCAGGGTGTTGATTTTCGGATTCTGTCTGTGTCATATCTGAATGATTTCTTTGAAATTGAACTGTGTTGTCAGCTGAATGAATATTGTTAAAATTCTAAAAAAATGGATATAATACTAGGAGTATTTCTTTTTGAAGCTTAATTACAAGATAAGAGTAAATTTAAAATACAAATAAATAACATGAACAAATTTTATTTGATTGCAGCAGCAGCTTTTTTCATCATTTCATGCAGCCAGGGAGAGGGAGAAATTCAGCTGGTAAATGTTGATGAATCCATTACGCTTCCTGATGGGTTTCATGCGGAGTTAATTGCTGAAAATATTGGACGTGCACGCCATTTAACTGTTTTGGATAATGGTGATATCTATGTGGCCATCCGGAATACCAGGGACGAAAAAGGCGGGATTAAGGGATTGAGGGATACCACCGGTGATGGTCTTTATGATCAGCAGGTTGAGTTCGGACATGACGGGGGCACAGGTATTAAATATCATAACGGTTATCTCTATTTTGCCTCGGATACTTCTGTTGTGAGGTATAGTTTAAACGGATCTGATTTACTGCCGGAGGGTGATTATGAAGTGATAGCACATGGTTTTCCCAAACAAAATTCTCACGCTGTGAAACCCTTTGATTTTGATAACAGCGGAAATATGTATGTAAATGTTGGAGCACCATCGAATTCATGCATGGAAGAGAGTCGTACCCCCGGTTCACCGGGAATGGATCCATGTCCTTTGCTCGACAGTACCGGCGGTGTATGGCAATTTGCAGCGGATGAACTGAATCAGCACCAGGACAATGCCGTTCATTATGCATCGGGAATCAGAAACGCGGTAGCTATTGCATGGAATGATTCAGCCGGTGATTTATACATTGTTCAACATGGGCGGGATCAGCTGAATACTTTGTGGCCGGATCTTTATGATGCAGAAGATAACGCAAAACTGCCTGCGGAGGAATTTCACAGGATCCGGGAAGGGGATCAGCTCTCATGGCCATACTGCTATTATGATCCTTTTAAGGAATCCCTGGTACTGTCTCCGGAATATGGCGGTGACGGTGAGGAAATCGGCCGTTGTGATCAATTTAAAGAACCGCTTGTTGCATTTCCGGCGCACTATGCACCGAATGATCTTATTTTTTATTCGGGTGATCAGTTCCCGGAAGAGTATAAAAATGGTGCATTTGTTGCATTTCATGGTTCCTGGAACCGGGCCCCATTGGAGCAGGAGGGATACAATGTAGTGTTCTTACCGCTTTCCGCGGATGGTACTGTAACAGGTGAATGGAGTGTTTTTGCTGATGGATTTGCAGGCGTTGAAACTATTGAGTCACCTGGTGAGGCAGAGCACAGGCCTACGGGAGTTGCGGCCGGACCGGATGGCAGCTTGTATGTATCCGATTCACAAAAAGGACATATCTGGAGAATCAGGTATACAGGCAATTGAAAACCTTGGCGATTCCCGGTGTTCTCTGCGGTTAAAACTTTTGTGAACCTGAATCTTGCAGAGTGTGAACCGCCAAGGCCGCAAAGTGGCGCAGAGGAAATGCGGATTGCCTGTATAGACCTGGATCTTGAGATATGGTCCCCTGGCAAAATCCTGCAATTGAAAACCTTGGCGATTCCCGGTGTTCTCTGCGGTTAAAACTTTTGTGAACCTGAATCTTGCAGAGTGTGAACCGCCAAGGCCGCAAAGTGGCGCAGAGGAAATGTGGATTGCCGGTATAGACCTGGATCTTGAGATATGGTCCCCTGGCAAAATCCTGTAATTGAAAACCTTGGCGTTTCCCGGCGTGCTCTGTGGTTAAAACTTTTGTGAACCTGAATCTTGCAGAGTGTGAACCGCCAAGGCCGCAAAGTGGCGCAGAGGAAATGCGGATTGCCGGTATAGAGCTGGATCTTGAGATATGGTCCCCTGGCAAAATCCTGCAATTGAAAACCTTGGCGTTTCCCGGCGTTCTCTGCGGTTAAAACTTTTGTGAACCTGGATCTTGCAGGGGAATAACCGCCAAGGCCGCCAGGTGGCGCAGAGGGGTGCTGGTTAGTAGGCGAGGTTTGGACCAAGCCAGCGCTCGGCTTCTTTTACACTCATTCCCTTGCGATGTGCGTAATCTTCTACCTGGTCGCGCTGAATTTTTCCCAGGTTGAAATACTGGGATTCAGGATGTGAGAAAAAGAGTCCGCTGACCGAAGCCGCCGGATTCATCGCATAACTTTCAGTGAGTGTGATCCCGGTATATTTTTGTGCAGAAAGCAGGTCGAACAGCGGTGGTTTTTCGGTGTGATCCGGCTGAGCCGGGTAGCCCGGTGCAGGACGTATCCCGGTATATTTTTCCCGGATCAGGTCACTGTTATCAAAATCTTCATCCGGTGCAAATCCCCACAACTCTTTACGGACTTTTTCATGAAGATACTCAGCAAATGCTTCCGCAAGACGGTCACCGATCGATTTGAGCAGAATTGAGTTATAGTCGTCATGATCAGCTTCATATCGTTCTGCGAGTTCTTTCAGGCCATGACCGGCAGTAACAGCGAACCCGCCAATGTAATCCTGCATTCCAGTCTCTTTTGGAGCAATATAGTCGGCCAGGGCTTTATTTGGTTCACCTTTTCGTTTTTTGGCCTGCTGCCGCAGCGTATGCAATGTTACAAGAACTTCCTTCCGGGATTCATCTGTATAAACTTCAATATCATCACCGGCAGAATTGGCCGGGAACAGACCGGCAACCCCGTGAGCGGTTAACAGTCCGTCACAGATAATTTTATCCAGAAGTTCATTTGCATCGTCGAAAAGCTTCCTCGCTTCACCGCCCGCTTTGGGATCATCCAGGATGGCCGGGTATTTTCCTTTCATTTCCCAGGCTATAAAAAACGGGCCCCAGTCGATATATTTTTTCAAATCTCCAATGGGAAAATTGCGGAAGGTGTGAATACCCGGTTTATCAGGTTTGCGGACCTCCGTCTCTTTCCAGTTTATAGGAGTTTTGTTTTTCCTTGCCTCCTCAATAGTGAGATAACTCTTTTTCGTGTCGCGCGAATTGTACTTCTCGCGGAGTTCAACATATTCATTGCGAATCTCATTTGTAAAATCATCTTTCAGTGTTTTTGAAACCAATTTATTGACAACCGTTACACTCTTCGAGGCATCATTCACATGAATGACAGGATGGTTGTAAGACGGCTCAATTTTGACAGCCGTATGGAGCCGTGAGGTTGTAGCGCCGCCGATCAGTAGAGGAATATCAAATTTCTCACGTTTCATCTCATCCGCAACATAAACCATCTCGTCGAGTGAAGGGGTAATCAATCCGCTCAGACCAATCATCTGTACGTTATTTTTCTGTGCCTCCTCCAGGATTCGTTCGGCCGGGACCATCACGCCGAGATCAATCACGTCATAATTGTTGCAGCCAAGTACCACGCCTACAATATTTTTTCCGATATCGTGTACATCTCCTTTTACGGTAGCCAGCAGGATCCTGGCTTTGGGCTCTTTGTTTTTATTTTTCTCAGCAAGTCTGTCAATAAAGGGAACCAGGTGGGCCACACCTTTTTTCATGACACGTGCACTTTTTACCACCTGCGGAAGAAACATCTTACCGTCGCCAAAAAGATCACCGACCACGTTCATGCCATCCATCATCGGGCCTTCGATCACTTCGATCGGGTGGTCAAATTTTTGACGGGCCTCTTCGGCATCATCCACAATATGATCCACAATTCCTTTTATAAGTGCATGTTTGATTCGTTCTTCAACGGACTGATTCCGCCACTCGTCAATCTTTTTCTCTGTAACGCCCGATTGTTCATCTTTAATTTTTTCGGCATGATCCACAAGCCGTTCGGTGGCATCATCCCTCCGGTTCAGAAGCACATCTTCTACCAGTTCCTTCAATTCGGGGTCGATCTCTTCGTAAACTTCCAGCTGTCCGGCGTTCACAATTCCCATATCCATACCGGCTTTGATTGCATGGTAGAGAAAGGCCGCATGCATTGCTTCCCTGACCCGGTTATTACCGCGGAATGAGAAGGAGATATTACTCAGCCCGCCGCTCACTTTTGCCAGTGGCAGGTTCTCCTTTATCCATTTTGTCGCTTTCAGGTAGTCTACCGCATAGTTGTTGTGCTCTTCGATCCCGGTGGCAACGGTCAGGATATTAGGATCAAGAATGATATCCTGGGGCTGAAAACCTACTTCATCTGCCAGGATATGATATGCGCGTTCACAAATACTGATCCGGCGTTCATAGGAATCTGCCTGTCCTTTTTCATCAAATGCCATCACTACAACAGCAGCTCCGTAGTCGAGGATTTTTTCGGCCTGTTTTCTAAACGCCTCTTCACCCTCTTTAAGGCTGATTGAGTTTACCACGCCTTTTCCCTGTATGGTCTTCAGACCGGCTTCCAAAACCGACCATTTGGACGAGTCCACCATCACCGGCACGCGTGAGATATCAGGTTCGGCTGCGGTGAGCTGAAGAAAGTCGGTCATCACCTTTTCGGATTCCAGCATACCTTCATCCATGTTTATATCAATGATCTGGGCTCCTCCTTCTACCTGCTCTGCGGCCACGGACAGCGCCTCTTCATACTCCTCATTTTTGATCAGCCGCCTGAACTTTGCCGAACCGGTAACGTTGGTTCGTTCTCCGACATTCACGAAATTCGTTTCAGGTCGCACCACCAGAGGCTCCAGTCCGCTCAGCCTGAGCCAGGGTTTCTGTTCAGGAATTATCCGCGGCTTGTGCCGGGCAGCTTCTTCTGCAATGGCAGCGATATGTTCAGGAGTTGTTCCGCAGCAGCCGCCCACCATATTAACCAGACCTTCTTCGGCATACTCTTTAAACTGGTTGGCCATAAAATCTGCGCTCTCATTGTATTCACCCATCTCATCCGGCAGACCTGCATTTGGGTAGAGGCTTGTGAAGCAGGTTGCATGCCCCGCCAGCTCTTTAATGAACGGGCGCATCTGTTTGGATCCGAGTGAACAGTTGAGGCCCACGCTCAGCATCGGGCGGGCGTGCTGAATGGAAATCCAGAAGGCTTCAGTGGTCTGGCCGGAAAGCGTGCGTCCGCTTTGATCCACAATGGTTCCCGATATCATAACGGGCAGCTCTTTGCCGGTCTTGCGGGCATGCTGGTGAATTGCATAGATCGCTGCTTTGCAATTAAGTGTATCAAAAACGGTTTCCACAAGAAGGGTATCGGATCCGCCGTCCACCAGTCCGCGGATCTGTTCGGTATAGGCGTCTACCAGCTGATCAAAAGTGATGGCACGGTATCCCGGGTTTTCAACATCGGGAGAAAGTGAGAGGGTTTTGTTGGTCGGGCCGATTGCGCCTGCTACAAAACGGGGTTTATCCGGGTTTTTTGAGGTGTATTCATCAGCGGCTCTGCGCGCAATTTCGGCAGCCCGCAGATTGATGTTATAGGCTTCACCGGATAGCTGGTAATCTTCCTGTGAAATGGGTGTGCCATTAAATGTGTTGGTTTCGATGATATCTGCACCCGACTCAAGAAATGAGCAGTGGATTTCATGGATGATATCCGGTTGTGTTATGGACAAGAGGTCATTATTCCCCTTCAATTCAGCGGGATGTTCACTATATTCAGAGCCTCTGTAATCTTTTTCATCGAGCCTGTAACTTTGGATCATAGTACCCATAGCACCGTCCAGAACGAGGATTCTTTTTTTAAGCAGTGAAAACAATGTGTGGTTTGAATGCATTCTGTAAAAATTAACTTTATCCGTATCTTTAGGATTGCTCCTAAAATCTGCAATTTTTGACTTAATTACATTAATTAATACCTATGAAAGTTATAGAGCATTACAACAAGGCAGCCGAGCCCCTGATCTCCTTTGAGATTATCCCGCCCAAGCGTGGGGGATCTGTAAAACATGTGTTTGATTCACTTGATCAGCTCATGAACGAAACAAAGCCGCCGTTTATTGATGTCACATACCACGCGGCCGAGGCTACGGTTGAGGAGCAGTCGGATGGTACCCTGAAACGGGTTGTGCGGCGAAAACGCCCGGGTACGATTGGCCTCTGCGCAGCCATTTTACATCGTTATGGTGTTGACCCGGTTCCGCATCTTATCTGTGAGGGATTTACCAAAGAGGAGAGTGAAGATGCACTTATTGAACTGAATTATCTCGGAATCCATAATGTACTTGCGATACGGGGAGATGATACAGGCAATCAGACATCTTTGAATCAAAACGGAACCGTCAATAAATATGCGAAAGAGCTCGTGGAGCAAATCCAGGAGATGAACAGCGGTAAATATCTTGAAGAGATTGAAAACGCATATGCGACCGATTTTTGTGTGGGTGTTGCGGGTTACCCGGAGAAACATTTTGAAGCGCCAAATCTCGATTGGGATGTAAAAAAACTGAAAGAGAAGGTGGATGCCGGTGCTGATTACATAGTAACACAGATGTTTTATGATAACAGTGCCTATTTTGATTTTGTTGAGAGGTGCAGAAAGGCAGCTATTGATGTGCCGATAGTACCGGGACTTAAAATCCTGACCTCTATTAATCACCTAACGGTACTTCCCCGTTATTTTCATCTGACCATACCGGATGCACTTGCTGCGGAGATTGAAGCCGATCCCAAAAACGTGAGTGAGATCGGGATCAGGTGGGCCCGGGATCAAAGTCGTGAATTATTGGAAGCCGGTGTTCCGGGATTGCACTTCTATATCATGGGTACGCCCCAGCCGGCTTTGGATGTAATAAAAGGAGTACGATAAAGAACTCCGCCAAACATATTGCCGACCGTATACGTCTGATGATTGCCACCAAGCAATTTCAGATTGGAGAGCTGCTGCCATCCACGCGGGAGCTTGCCAGCCAGCTGGAGGTGAGTTTCCATACGGTCAGGAAAGCGTATCACATGCTTGCGGATGAGGGACTGATATCAAGTGAGAAAGGGCGGGGCTTTACCGTTGAAAAACAAAATACAAGTCTAGACAAATCGGAAAGGCTTGAAACCGGGGCGGAAAAATTGAGGCTTCTGCTGGAGGAGCTGATCGGGTACGGCCTGGATGAATCGGAGATTGAAACACTGTTTGAAGAGCAGATCAACTACATGGAGTGGCCGGATCGTATTCAGAGCTGTGCGGCGGTGGGTGACAATGAAGAGTTGGGAAAGATGCTCTCAGAATCGATCCGGAAACAGGTGGGTGTAAAAAGCCGGGTGCTGGAAACCTCTGATTATGATGAATCTGTCCGTTATGATGCACTGTTTGTACCAATTCAGCTTTTGAATCAATTCAGGAACTTGTCTGAATCCATACGGGTATTGCCGGTTGTGTACAGTTATGATCCGGATGTGCTGCTCTCTATTGCCGATCGCGCGGCGATTGAGACAATAGGGCTGGTGACATCAGACGAGACCACGATCCCAAAAATCATTAGTGAACTGAAACAGTCACTTAATTTTGGAGGGTCTTTTGTGGCCGGCGCAACGTATGGAAAGTCTCTGCCGCTGTTTGTGCGCAACACCGACTTAATTTTGTATACTCCATCGAGTGCTAAACTTGTAGAGCAGAAAATACCTGAAAAAAGGCGGCTTATGCTGCAGTATCTTCTTTCCGGGAAAAGTGCTGAAATGATTCGTTCTGAACTTTGGGATCAATAAAGGTCAAGTTTCCGGTGGAAATCGCCGGGAGTGCCAGGAAGAGCCAGGGGCTTTAGCATAGATAATGAACAGTTACAAAAATCATTGTATAAACGGGAAAAAGAGATATGAAACGGTTAAAAGTAATTTTATTCACTTTATTCAGTTTAACGCTCATTCTAACTGATCCGGGTATTTCTCAAATAACCCCTGGCGAAGGACTTTACAAGCCGGATAAGATCAGTTTGCCGGCGGATGTGGATAAGGTATTGCCGAATGTTGTCAGGGTAAAACCACTTTTGAAACATAAAGTAATCCTTTTTGAATCGGATGATACTGCGGCAAATGCACGCAGCGAGGAAGGAGCCCGGGATAAAATTTATTTGGAAGGCGGCGGTGTTATCTGGCCTGTATTGATTTCTGAAAACACTTCAGATCAGCTGTGTACAAATCCAATCGGACAAAACCAGCCCGGCTTTCACGAGATTTGTAACACCCTTGAAAACCATCAGCCAGACTCATATCCTGATACACTCTATACTGATTGGATGGAAGGAAGCGGCGGCGGGTTCATCGTTTTTGCAGATGATGATAAAGCATTGATTATTACGAATTATCACATTGTACGGGAGACAGTGGAGAGGCATAACAGACAAGCTGGAGTGTATGATCCGGAACCTGTTCCTGCAACAGATACAGATGTGTACATCAGCAGTGATGGATCACATTCGGAGGATTCTTATGTAAAAATTGAAACAGTGAACCTGATTAGTCATGCATCGGAACAGGAGTGGCAGCGGGGACTGGACTGGGCTGTGCTGGAAGCAGATATCTCCAACTTCTCCGGGAAAGAATTCATTATATCAAACCCGGGCATTGGTGCGGTCTCAGCCGGTGACAAGGTATGGTCGGCTGGGTTCCCGGCAAGAACCGCCAGGCAAACCGAAGAGAAACCGTATCAAAATGCTTCTAATGATTTCAGAATCGGATTCGGAGAAGTGGTTGAGAGAGGAGTGGCTGAAAGTGAGGCCATTAAAAAATCCGATCTGATCACCACACTCGATGCAGTTTCAGGAAGCAGTGGTTCCCCTGTGTTCAGCAAACAGGGAAAGATTGTCGGACTACTGCGGGATACTACGCACCGCCAGGGTGAAATGGATATTCGGATTATCGAATATGGCGGGTATACACTGGTTGTTCCAATTCAGAAATTCCGGCAATTTATTAAAATGGATTCGGGGCATTAAACAAAAAGGCATTTTTGTTGCGCTTCTCCGCACTCCCTGCGCTTAATCCCATCCCAGATCCTGGATTCGGAAGATGAAACCGCCAAGTGCGCCAGGAACCGCAAAGGGATAACATTTACCTTGGCGCTTCTCCGCGCCCTCCACGGTTACCCCTCTCAGATCGTAATTCCCAGAAGCTAAAACCGCCAAGTGCGCCAGGAACCGTAAAGGGATAACATTTAACTTGGCGCTTCGCCGCGCCCTCCACGGTTACCCCTCTCAGATCGTAATTCCCAGAAGCTAAAACCGCCAAGTGCGCCAGGAACCGTAAAGGGATAACATTTAACTTGGCGCTTCGCCGCGCCCTCCACGGTTACCCCTCTCAGATCGTAATTCCCAGAAGTTAAAACCGCCAAGTGCGCCAGGAACCGTAAAGGGATAACATTTAACTTGGCGCTTCGCCGCGCCCTCCGCGGTTACCCCCTCTCAGATCGTAATTCCCAGAAGTTAAAACCGCCAAGTGCGCAATGAACCGCTAAGGATGTGTAACTGCTAATAGTTGCTTTTACACGTGTTATTATTTATCATACACGTATACTTTATTAGCATTTAGAAATGATATGAAAAAGAAACTCACACTTACAATTGATAAATCGGTTACTGAGCAAGCCAAACAGCTGGCAAAAAGGGAGGGAAAAAGTGTTTCAGAAATGGTTGAAGAGTATCTGAAAAAAAGAACTGCAGAAGAGAGCGGATGGAAGCCAAAACCGGGTTCCCGCACATCCAGGCTATTGGGCAGTATAAAACTACCGGAACAGTACAAGAATAAAAGTTACAAAGAGATAAAGGAAAAAGAGATTCTGGAGAAGTATGTCAGTTAAAATTTTGGCAGATGTAAATATTTGTCTCGATCTGTTGCTGGATCGCAAGCCTTTTGTCAATTTTTCAGGCAGAATATTTGAAATGGCCGAGGAGGAAGAAATAATACTTTTTATATCAGGATTATCTTTCGACACGCTGTTTTATGTTATGCGTCCCGCTATAGGCAAAAAAAAGACAATGGAAAAACTTTGGTTGCTTCATTCCTATACATCTGTTGGTATAGTTGATTCCTTTGTAGTAAAAAAAGCTCTTCAATCCGGATGGAAAGATTTGGAAGATGCACTTCAGTACTATTGCGCGCTTCGATCGGAATGTAAATATCTAGTAACCAGAAATGTACAGGATTTTCGCAGGGATACTGATCAAATAAAGATTCTAAAACCGGAAGAGTTTTTGATGTTGTAAGTAAGTTATTGAGGTCAATGAAAGGGTTCCGGAGAGTGATCACTGCAAAGTGTGTTTTACTCATTCATCATCACCATGGTTTCCCATCCATCGAAAATTACACCGGTTTTACGGGCCAGTGCTTTCATCTGTTCGCATGATTCCAGGATGGTTTCGGGTCCCGGTACCAGCTGTTTCTCTGCAACCAAAAGAAAATCCCGGACAGCAGATTTTCCGCAGTATGCAATTACAAATCCTTTCTGCTGCATCATATGGGCGGTATGGTAGATCTTCTCTTCGGTATCCGCATAAAACCAAAAGGTAACAGGCCGCGTTTTCTGCGGATCAGGATCAATCCGGTGTATCATTTGGAATAATTTGTTGTTTGCTTTACGAAAAATAGAGTTCATGATGATGTCTCCTTATTTGATGAATAGTTCTTTTCTGTATGAACAGAAAAGGAGGATTTCCTTACAGTAGAAAAGTGAGTTTTTTTGGTTTTTTATCAAAAAAGCCAATAATGACAGAGACGAAGCCAGCAAGGAAGGTGCTGCGGATGCCGGTTCTAAGTTATAAAGTTCCCGGCGCCGGCATTGTATTTGAATCCAAAAAAACGGCCGGGTCTTACTCCAGTTCATTAAAAATCAGAAACTTCTCTGTGAGCGGAGTAATCCGGACCTGCCTGGGGTAGGAAACCGGTACCTTTGGATTGAGGTTGCGTGTTTTACGGGTTTCAACAAGCCCGAACCGTTCCAGTGCAAGAAGCACATCTTCATAAAACATATCGAAAAAGTGATCAGATTCTCCGAGCAGTGTGGTGTCCAGTTCCACCTTAACGGGAAAGAGGAGCGACTCTTCGGCGAAATCTTCTGTTGGAATCCAGGAGGTTGCAACGGTTTTAAGCTTGTAGAGGATAAACGGAATACTGTACTGCAGGTAGGGCAGTTCAAACGTGCTGCCAAAAAAACCAAGATTCATCTCCCGAAAATAGGTGGAAAAGAGCTGGCGGTAGAGCTCTCCAGCATTCTCCTCTCTCAGCAGGTGCGCTTTTTCTGGATTGATGTGGTAAGATTCATTGTTGTCTTCCTCAATCAGCTCACTCATATCAAGAAGCAATCTCATGCCGTAGAGAATCCAGATATCGGATTCATCGATGTGCTTCTTTGTTTTTTTGATTTCAGCAACATACGGTTCATCCCAGCTGGTTATGCTGAGCAGTTTTTTTACGGTATTTCTTTTCAGGTATCCAAGCCTTGTAAGCGGAAACGTTTCTTCTTTTTGCAACAGGAGCAAAAACCGGCGTGCATTGCAGAAAAACCGGCTCCTTTCAAGTTCTTCAAGAGAAATATTGTTATTCAGGTAGAGAGGTGAATTGGGTTCAGTCCAGTCGCTGTCGAGTAAGTTCCTGATCTGGTCGGATGTTGGTCCGCCGGTTCTCTCACCGTCGGGATCGAGGTGATTTACGTAGTACTCAAAATCATCAAAGAGTTCATCTTCATCCTCCTCTTCGTAAAGGAACATTTCGTCATCAAAAAAATCTTCAGCCGTAACATCCGACAGAACCATTTCAAGAAATGTTTGTTTCTCTTCATCGGGCAGATGGCTGTTGTCCCACGCGGTGTATTCGTATTTAATGATGGCACCTTTGTCGCCGCATTTTTTGCATCTCCAGCGGACCTGTTTGGGCAGGTCGATCTGACTCACTTCCACGTTTCCCTCGCAGAGTTCACCATCCTCTTTTACACACTCACAGTAAAACCCTGAATCAATTTTTGTACCCGGTTCCAGTGTTGTGGCCAGCTGTATATAGTCGCAATACAACTCATAACGGTCAAATTCATCTTCGGGCATCATCATGAACTCATCCCCCGGCGGCTCCGGGAATTCAGAGAAATCGATAATTGTCAGCTCTTCTTTTTTCATAACAAAAAACGATAGGTAGGAGGTTATTTTCAATGTACAAATCCCGGCATTGAAAGTCGAATCAGGAGTTTATACTATTTCCCAAACCACTCCTGCCGCTTCTGCTTATACTCTCCGTTTTCAACAAGCCGGAGATATCCCAGGTTAAACTCCTTACGCAGAAGGCTTCCTTTCGGGAGTGCAAAGCCATACGACTGACGCTGAAAGAGGCTTCCGGTAACACTCACTTTTCCGTACCCTTCTTCTGAGGCGTAGTGCTGAAGAACGGGTGCATCGTACACAATTGCATCGGTATCTCCTGTTAACAGTTCATCAATGGTTTGTTCGATTGTATTGAATGTTTCCGGCTGAATTCCATTATCGGTAAGATAGTACTCGGCAGCACTATTGCTTACGGTAGCCACATTTTTTCCATACAAGTCATCCATATTTTGAATATTGCTTTCGAATTCCTGGAGGGTAACAGTGCTGGTGATGGTAGCTGTGAAATAAGAAAATGCAAAGTAGCCGGCAAAAATCCAGATCAGTCCAAATATCCGGCCGGGCATTCCTTTCGGTGTTTTATCACCGTACCCTACCGTTGTTACGGTAACTGCTGCCCACCAAATGGCGACTCCGATTCCGTGCCAGTAGGAATCGGGGAAATCCTCATTTGTTTTTCTTTCAGAAACCCAGATGATATGGGCTGATAGTACCAGCACACTGAAAAAGAAGATAAAAATCAGCATCAGTTCCCGGGAAAAGATAATCGAAAAGAGTGCAAGGGGAATGGTATTGATACTGCTCTCCTGCTTCGGGATCATGATTTGCAGCCCGGTTTCATAGTAGGGGTGTGTAAACTCGAGAATCTCTTCACGGTCGGATGTGATACCAATCGCAGCCGTAGCGATATCCGCTTCACCCCGTTTTACGTCATCCAGCATTTTGGCAATACTGTTTACACTATAGATGGAATAATCCAGCCCCATATCATCCGCAATGGATTTAAAAATTTCGATACTGAACCCGCTGTAATTACGGTTCTGATATTGCACGAGCGGTTTAACCTGCTGGGTTACCACCCGAATCTGCTGACCTCTGTTTCGATCCCCGAGTAAATCAGGGTACATGCCGCCTGAAATTGTATCTTCAAACGGGTTTTGAACACCGGCTTCAGTCAATATTTGCGTAAGCTGATACCGGTTATCATCAATCCACCTCTTTGCAGCCGACCGGATCTCCTCAAGGCTGCCCGCTCCTTCTGCCATCTCCGCATTCTGTTTCTGGATATCATCCAGAGGAATTTTCACATTTTCAAAAAGTGTACGCAGGCCGGAATGGTTTTTCAAAAACTGGCGATTGGCTACTACACGAATATCATTCAGATCATAACCCATATTAATTGGGTTCCGCGAGGCACCTTCCAGCTCTTGAATTGACTGCTGACCGTCAACCGGCACATGCAGCCAGAGAACATCCACGCCAGGGATAACTTCCCCAAGGGTCCAGTTGGGTGTCCAGGTGTAGATCAGCATTGCTTCGCCGTTTTTCTGTTTTTCAATCGCTTCACGCACCATAGGGTTATAGTCACCGCTGATCTGTTCCAGGGTCTCTTCCAGTCCAAGCTGACGAATATGATCATTAATCCGGGAATAGCAGCTCCAGTCTCTGTTACAGCCGATCAGGTCGGCCTTACCGTTGCCATTTTGGTCAAAAATCCGGGCAATCTCCGGGTTTTTTAGTTGCTCAAGAGATTCGATGCCATATCTTTCTGCAGAATTCATGTCCACCAGGTACCCCTGCAGGGCGCCCCGTTGTACCTCGTACCCTATAGGTTCCACACGATCATTCCGGGAGTTGGTTTCTATCACTTCTTTGTGAAGCGGAAACCAGCCGTTCACCCAAAAATCCATCTTCCCGTTTGCTGCTGCCTCATAGAATTCATCGGCAGTCATAGTAACCGCAGGATTTACAGTGTAGCCCATCTCCTCTGCAAGCAGGCGAAAAACTTCAGTCTGAAACCAGCCGGTATCCCAGGTAGCACGTGCCACCCGGAGTGTATCATCCTCTACAGGTTGCGGCCGGGCTGTAACAAGCGGGCTGATGTATGGTGTAATGATGATTAAAATGACCAGAATTTTTAACAGACTTTTCATTGTGAGCATCATAAGTGGTGTTTTGCGTATATATTAAACACCTGTAAAATAGCTGATATAGTGGTAACTACACAAAAAGCCTTCTTCCGGCCCGGGAGTGATGTGTTGAGCAACAAACAAAGCTGGCGGAGAGTCAAGGGTAGATTGTGTATTTCCCCGGCTGCTTCAGGCTTAAAACCTGTTGATTGTGAGTTATTGCGCTATTCAAATCGAGACTGTCCAAAAAGATGTAATTGATTTATGGATGCCTTAATAATTAAAGTTTATTTCGTGAACCTTCGATCCGTCGGCTGACAGATTCGTGGCAATAAACTGCCTGTTTTTACCCCGAAGACTCGAGGACACCAAGCAACACGAAGAACTTCGCGCTAAATCAATTTAATATTAAAAATAATAATTTAAGTTGAACTACGGTCAACTGGATGTTTTGGACAGCCTCGCTGTGATGTGACAGGCCTTAAGCCTGTTTTCTCGCGGCGCTGGAAGTACGCTGTTCTTATTTGGGTGTTGATCCGCCGCGAATCACTCAATGCTTGCTCTGTCAGCCCGACAGCAGCTCATATAGGCCCACGTTTAAAAACAGCTTTTCCCTGCCCACCTGTTTACTTGTCAAAATCCCGGCCTCCTCCAGCTCACGGAGGTAGTCTGCGGCGGTTTGGCGTTTGGCGATTCCGCGATCCACAAGATATTTCACTTTGCAGTAGGGTTGTTCAAACAACAACTCAATCAGCTCTTTGGAGTAGACACGGTCGGGCAATTTCTCCCGTGCAAGTTCCAGTGTTTTATCCAGAAGGGCGATGATCTCCCCGATCCGCTTCATGGTCTGCCGCGAAGTAGCCTCCACCGCCTCCAGCATAAAGACAATCCACGGTTCCCACTCCCCGTTCTCAGTTACGCCACTCAGCAATTTGTAATACTCTTGCTTTTTGCTGATGATCGCGTCACTCAGGTAGAGCACCGGCTGGTTTAGAAGCCCTTTATCAATCAGGTAGAGAATGTTGATGAGTCTGCCTGTCCGTCCGTTGCCATCTTCAAACGGGTGGATCGCCTCAAACTGGTAATGTGTCACCGCCATTTTAATCAGCGGATCCACATTATCTTCAGAGTAAATATAGTACTCCAGATTGACCAGCAGATTGCGGATCAGTTCTTCCCCCTCCGGCGGCCAGTAGATAATTTTTTGTGTGTTGGGATTGGCGATCACCGTGTCTGGTTCGGTACGGATACCCTGGCCGGTCTCTTTGATCGTCTGCATCAGCTCAATAAACAGGTCGGCAGAGAGAGGATTATTGTCCAGCCATTCAATCCCTTTCCAGAGTGCCTGGCGGTATCGGAGTACCTCTTTCGTATGCGGATCCACGCTGCTGTCCTCAGACGATAGCGCGGTAAAAAGTTTGTCGTTTGTGGTGACTATATTTTCTATTTCCGAACTCGATTTTGCTTCCTGTAACACAATAGAGTTGACCAGCATCGAGGGGTTGGGCAAGCTTTCCGATTTCCCCTTCAATTCTCCCAGCACACGGTTCGCCCCGATGGCTGCCTTCAGGACGGCAGGAGTTTCAACCTCACCCTCAGGCGGCAGCGGAGGCAGGTAGTTGTGCGGTTTATCCGGGCTGTACGACATGTCGATGATTTCACTACGTTTATAAATTACGTCGAAATATACACAATTTATCGACATAAAATAAAAACGTGTCGATTTCGGAGTGAAAGCATGGAGGGATCTCATTGTTTATGGAAGCTGCCTGTAGCAGGGAGATCCCTCGGTGCGCCTTCGGCTTACTCGGGACTGTGTGCGGCCACCGACGGATGACAGGCTGTCTTGTAATTGTGGGCGGCGTATCCAAACCCATTGCTACACCATAATTATGCATGACGCCGCCGGGGCAGGCTATTGCTTATCTCGCGGCGCGGGAAAACGTTGTTCATATTTGGATATAGATGCGCCGCGCAACACCCATAACGTGCCCTGTCATCTCGAGCGGCGTCCCGGGCTGTGTAGAAGTGCAGGCCAATAAGTTTTAACCGGGACAGAGTCGAGAGATCTCCATGATTAGGGCAACTGCCTGTTACAGGGAGATCCCTCGGTGCGCCTTCGGCTTACTCGGGACTGTGTGCGGCCACCGACGGATGACAGCTTTCGCTTCTGTAGATGGGCGGCGTATTAAGCCCACCACTACGTCGCGCATCACTCAATGCGCGCTCTGTCATCCCGACCGGCGTCCCGGACTGTGTTGTACTTCAGGGTAATCAATTTTATCCGGGACAGAGTGGAGGGATCTCCGTGATCATGGCTGCTGCCAATGGGGCTTATTGTCAATTTTAAAATAATTAAGTGACAATATTGAATGGGTAACATATGAGATTCCACCACAACACTCCGGTATAAGTATATTATCCTGATTATATTTTCCGTCCGGGGATCCGCTCGGAATGACAAGTTCAACACCCTTTACAAAGTCATCATATGGACAGTGCCAATATGCCCCTTTCACCCAACCCCTGAATCTTCTATATTAAACAAAGAACAGATGACCCAAACCCGCGGCTGCCTTGAATACACAAATCCTCACGGCTATTCTGTCGAAAGACAGCAAGGACTCGACTTACAAGTACGCCCTGTTGCGGGCGATGGTGCAGTGTGTGATGGATCAGAGTCCACATAAAAGCGAGGGGAAAGACGGCTGGGTGTCCTATCCGTTCGGGCTACTGATTTATTACTGGATTCTCTACTACTACCCGATTTTTGCCTCGGATGTGTTCATTCCACAGAAAAACGGCGAAACCCCGGAGCTGAAACGGGGAACAACTGTTGCATTCCGCCGTGAGTTTAACAGAGTGATCGATTTCTACAGGGATAAAGGCGGGTTTCCGCAATTCAGATTTGATCTGATCAGAGATGAAGTTCCTGCTTCTATTCAAAATGCTGTTATCCAGTTAATGAAAAAACTTAGGGGCACCATCAAAAATATGCCCATGAAGCACCTTGGTTATTATTCAAATAAAAGACACTACAGTTTGGTTAAGGATGATTCGGCCACCATCAAAACAGCTTCGCACTATAAACTAATCCAAGAAGCCGGCTTGTTTTATATTGAGCCTGATCTTCATAAGCTTATGGATGAAATCGGGGCCCTGATCATCGGTGAGGATTCGATTATTGATGGCTGGGCGGAATTTACGGCAAATGCGTCGAGACGTGCGCTGGGTGTAGAGCCGCTACCCAAGGAACGGATACTGTCGGTACTTACCAAAGCTGTGAATGTACCGCGTGATATTTCGCAGGTCCGCCGGATTCTTCGAAATGCAGAGAAGGATCGAGTGCGCTGCATCTGGACCGGTGTACGTCTCTCCGATCGTTATCACATTGATCATGCTGTGCCGTTCAGTCTTTGGCAGAATAACAATCTCTGGAATCTGGTTCCGGTAAAGGCTTCTATTAACCTCAGCAAAAGTGATAAAATACCGTCACCGGAACTGATTGATAAAAGCTCGGAGCGTATTAAAATCGTATGGAGGCTCTATGCAGACACCTTTGGCAGACAATTTGAACAGGAGATGTTCGAAGGTCTCGGTACCGGCATGGGCAACGATATGAATGATGCTATTTTGGCTCTTAAGAATAAAAGCGAATACCTGATTGGGAAACGAGGGTTTCAGAAATTTGAATTGTAACTACCAAAAAGTGTGACCGATTGTTTATTCTTCATAACAATACTGGAAACTCTGAAAGAAGAAACGTATTGTTTTGCCATGCCGGACAAACCGTGTTTCATGTTCATATTCATTTGATCTGGAATAAAAAGTTGATGTGGATAATCCCAGAGTCTGGATGATGCACTTTGTGGTGAGGGTGAGGTATTATTGATAAGATTTAAAAAGGATGATGAATGCTTAACTACTATTTCGGTGACTCAATAAGTTCTTTTCTGAAGAAAGAGACATCACAGATTATTGGTGAAATTTCACTTTCTGATCATTTTGATACTCGAAATACACAAAATCGAGCGTGGGAAACCCAAGTAAAAATTTTAAAAGAGGTTTTAGATGGCTTCGAGGGTAAACTCTTTTTTGAATTTTCAATTCCACGGATGGGTCGCCGCGTGGATGTTTTGTTGATCATTAAGGATGTGATTTTTGTAATTGAGTTTAAGGTCGGCGAGCATACCTACAATCGGTATGATGTGGAACAAGTATGGGATTATGCACTCGATTTAAAAAACTTCCATGAACCAAGTCACCATGCGGTGATGGTTCCAATTCTAGTAGCAACGGAAGCAAAACAGTGCTTTTTGGAGTTAATAACGACGTCACATGATGACAACCTATTCAAGCCCATCCGAACGAATGAGCAGGATTTACAACGTACACTCCAAACAGCTCTTCAATTTTGTAGTGAACAGCATTTGATTAATGGCGATAGTTATTCCAAAGGCCGATATGCACCAACACCCACCATTGTTGAGGCGGCACTTTCATTATACAATCATCACACAGTCAATGAAATTACCCGAAGTGATGCAAGTGCGAGAAACTTGACGGACACTACTTCAGTAATTTCAAAGTTGATCTCGGTTGCTCGAAAAAAGAAAAAAAAGATAATCTGTTTTGTAACGGGAGTTCCGGGGGCGGGTAAAACGTTGGTTGGACTTAATGTTGCGACAGAGCATCTGAACCATCAAAACGGTGAAGCAAGTGTTTATCTGTCTGGGAATGGACCGTTGGTAAAAATACTTCAAGAAGCATTGGCACGCGACCGAGTTCAGCGGGAAAAGGAGAATGGAAATAAACTCACAAAAACAAGAGCACGAGCCAGTGTAAAAACCTTTATCCAAAACATTCATCATTATCGAGATGAGTATTTGAGAGATCCAAATCCGCCAGTGGACCATGTTGCTATTTTTGATGAGGCTCAAAGAGCATGGACGAAGAAGCAGACAGTTAGCTTTATGAAAAGGCGAAAGGGTATAAAAGATTTTAACTCTTCAGAACCTGAATTTCTTATTTCCTGTCTGGATCGACATGACGATTGGGCGGTGATCATCTGTTTGGTTGGAGGTGGGCAAGAGATCAATACCGGAGAAGCGGGAATTTCAGAATGGTTGAAAGCCATACATAATCGGTTTACTGATTGGGAGGTTTATATTTCGCCCAATTTGACAGATGTCGAATATGCGGCTGAAACCTCGATTCAAGAACTAAGCGCTATAACAGATGTACATCTGAACCCAGATTTACATTTATCAGTTTCTATGCGTTCGTTTCGAGCAGAGAATCTTTCAAACTTCGTGAAGTATTTGTTGGACCTTGATGTAGAAAAAGCAAAAAAAGCATTCTCAACCATTTCGGAAAACTACCCGATCGTTTTAACCAGAGATGTACAAAAGGCCAAAAAGTGGCTCAAGGAGAAAGCAAGAGGAAGTGAGAGATATGGATTGGTTGTCTCCTCACAAGCTGAACGATTAAAGCCATATGCAGTAGATGTGAAATCACCAATGGATCCCGTGCATTGGTTTTTGAATGATAAGAGTGATATCCGGTCCTCCTATTATTTGGAGCAAGTTGCCACGGAATTTCATATTCAGGGATTGGAGCTGGACTGGTCCTGTGTGATCTGGGATGGAGATCTGCGCCATGCGAAGGATGGCTGGAAACCGTTTTCTTTTCGTGGAAATAAATGGCAAAACATCCGGAAAGAGGAGAGAATACAGTACTTGATTAATGCCTATCGAGTTCTTTTGACAAGAGCTCGTCAGGGAATGGTTATTGTTGTTCCGGAAGGTAGTGAACAAGATCAAACACGAAAGGCATCATATTACGACCCAACTTTTAACTACCTAAAAGAACTTGGAATTAAAATAATTTGATGGTTTTATAAATCAACAATTTAAATGCTTAATCTATGTCATACAAAATATTAGAAGATGAATGGACAGAAGACTTTAAGTACTTTCTGATTGATGAGGGTTGTATTCAATATTCTTTTAAAGAATTAGACGTTGCAGTAGAGTTCAAAAGAAATGGTAAACTTGACTACATGTTTCTAACTGATTTGGATAATATAACTTATGATACAATGCTAGATCCAATGGAATTCCGATCTTGGGCTAATAAAACACAAAGTTGTGTTTTAGCTGTATAAATCGGACCCATTCCAACCCCAATTTCGCCTACACAGCCACGCTATTACCGGAGCGATTATGTCCGCCACCCTTTATTTGAGTTTTGACGTGAAATGGCTAAACGAATAATTTGGCTCTCGCAGACTGTTGCTGATCGCATTCAAATTTTGCATTACTGGTATATACGATTGGGAACCAAGGATTATTCATCCTAACCGGATGAGATGTTCAAAGAAACTATCAGGATTCCAATCCGGTGTTGAACAGGCCCGTCTTCACTAAAGTTTAAACAAACCAATAAGGAAGGCAGAAGAACAGAAGAACAGAGAAACTGATAATGGAAGGATGATATCATGATTTTTCGATTTAGTGAAGTCGCGAATGGTAATTTTTTTGGTATATTAGACGAAACTATTCCACTATGCCAACTGTATTGAGAACTGATGGGTATCGCTTTTTTTTCTTTAGTAATGAAGGAAAAGAACCGGTACATATACACGTTGAATGCGGAGATGGTTATTGTAAATAATGGTTAATTCCGGTATCGCTTGCTTATTCAACCGGATACAATTCAAGCGAACTGAATAGAATCAGAAAATTAGTTGAAGAGCATTCAATTACAATTGAGAATTCATGGCATGAGTACTTCAGTAAAACATAAACCGGCTAAAGCCACAGAACTTTGGTTTTCCGATAAAAAACTTTACGTGCGTCTCAATGACGGCCGGGAAACCGGTGTGCCAATTGAATGGTTCCCGAAGTTACGCGACGCGGGTGATAAAGAACTTCAAAATTGGCGATTCATCGGTGACGGAATTGGCATTCACTGGGAATCACTGGACGAAGATATTTCTGTTGAGGATTTGTTGAATTGAGTTGGAAAAGCCAGCAGAGCTGATTGTTTCCATATAACATCAATCAACATAAATTTGTAATGGTAACTGCGTTGCTATCCGGTCAAAATCTTTGTCATTATGGAGCAACTCCACTTCATGTTCGATACACCAACTTCCGATAAGCATATCTGCCGTTTTTCGAATTGTGACGCCTTTCGACCGAAGAAAACGAAAATCAGATGCCGCTTTTTTTGCCAATGATTTCCCGCCAAGATGAACACAATCCAACGGATCAAGAGCTTGTTTGGCTAATCTGAAATCTTTATCGCTATCAAAACCTTGCAAAATTTCAGTCAGAATAATATCCCCTGTCAATACTGACTGTTCAGAAAGGATATGATCAAGACTTTCCGTTTGCCTGTTTTCTGCGCCGTTGAAATAATCAATCCATACGCTCGTATCTACTAAAATCACTTCTCGTCGGTCCTCATATCTTCTAAATCACCTTTCCAGTGTAATTTTCCCCGTAAGTTCTTGATATTTTCCTGCTTCTTGCGCTGTACTAATAACTTTAAACCTTCTTCCACGGCATCTTTTTTCGTTTTTAATCGACTTACCTTCAAGGCTTCATCCATCAAGTCATCATCGATCACTACATTCGTTCGCATAATTATATCTATTTCGTTAATGTGTATTATTTAATAATTTATACACATAACAACTAAAATCCTAACATTATTGTACACCTGTCAAAAATATTTACCATTACAATTTCAGAGATTGGTATTCCAATTTGGAAATCATTGATATCAAGTTCAATGTTCTCGTCTTCAACCGTGAATTTGATGACAGAATCATAAGCAGTAGTAAATTCGATATGAAAATCCATCCAATCATTATTCTTAAAGTTTTTCCAAATTATCCGGGATCATTCCACCCCGGGGTTTGCCTGTATTATAAAAAAATCCGGTGCCATAGCGCCCGCCACCCGCCGCTTGAGTATTGACGTGATGTTCATGTACGTATTCCTGGCAGCTCGTTCAATAATACCTGCGTGATCTATTCTCTCAGAAGGGGAAACCGCAGAGAACGCCAAGGGGCGCAGAGGTGAAGAGATCTTAGCGCCTCGTTGCGCACTTGGCGGTTAACCCCCGGCCATCTCTGAGTGTAGCTAATTTTGCCGAATGGCTGATGAACTTAACATGATGAGAGTTTGTTTCCCTTGACTCCTCAGAGAAAAAGCTGTAGATATAGATGGAATCGTATTTGAGTATGTTAAATCAAAAATCAAAACACGGGTATTTATTATGAGTGATCATATTTATAAAAAGATAGAAATCGTAGGGTCTTCTTCGAAGAGCATTGAAGATGCCATTGAGAATGCAGTAACTCGGGCGGGTCAGTCGGTTAAAAATTTGAGATGGTTTGAAGTAGCCGAGACACGTGGTCATATTGAAGACGGAAAAGTGAAACACTACCAGGTGACTCTTAAAATCGGGTTTACACTCGAAGAAGAGAACGTGTAGATACATCAGGTACCCGGGAAGAGGTAACCGCAGGGAACGCCAAGGAGCGCCAAGATAGAGAGAGGCCTTAGCGCCTCGTTGAGCCCCCGGCGGTTATCCCGGACTATCTCAAATTAAAGAGACATTGCCACTCTCAAATACCGGCCACCGAAGCCCCGGGAATACACGGAATGAAATAAACGGGACAGAAGTTTTATCTCCGTGGAGTACCAGACAAAATTATATCGTGTATTAAACAGTGAAGCGGTTAAAGAGAAAGCTGAGAAGTGGACGGTTATTTCCTCATTTTTCCTTTTCGCCCTTCATCTGATCCTGATCGGGCTGCGTAATCTGTTTCCGGAGTGGGTGTTGCTGCAGCCGCTGGGCGCCAACTATCTATCAGCACTCTACACGCCGTTTAGTATCATACTGGTATACGAGGTATATCTGCTTATTCTCAGCCTTCCCCTTTCGTTTACCAATTCGGTACGAAAACAGTATGAAATCATCTCCCTGATCATCATAAGAAATGTTTTCAAAGATATCTCCATGTTTGAAAATTTTGATCAGCTCGCTGAACAGACCGATGTGATCATAAAACTTGCATCCGACCTGGGCAGCGGACTCTTGCTTTTTTTCCTGGTAGGGGTCTTTCACCAGGTAAGTCTGAAACGGAAAAAATATTCCTTTCTGTCTGATAAGCAGATCAGCCGGTTTGTCTATATTAAAGAGCGTGTGGCACTTACTCTTCTCTTCATCTTTACGGGTCTAACGCTCTATTCCGTTTACAATTTTAGCAACGAAGTGTACAGTCTTGTTGCGTTTGGTGAATCCTTCACCCTCGATCTGAGCGTTATCTTTTTTGTGGAGTTTTATACTGTGATGATCTTTTCTGATGTATTCATCTTCATTGCTTCGTTCATGTTCAGCCGCACTTATTCCCGGCTTCTTCGCAATGCGGGGTTTGTCTGTTCAACTGTTATACTTCGAATTTCGCTCTCTGTGGATTCGTCATACAGCGGCTGGATTGCGGCTGCTGCAGCCATTACCGGTATCCTGTCTCAGCTGATCTATATCTATTTCAGATCTATGGAGAAACAATACGAAAACGAAGAGAAGGAATAACCGCAGGGAACGCTAAGGAGCGCAGAGTAAAAGAGACCTTAGCGCCTCGTTGCGCACTTGGCGGTTAATTCTACGGCTATCCCAGAATGAAGACAATTTTGCAATAGAGCAAGTGATCTGAACAAAAAGAGGGATAAAATCCATAAACCAATTTATAAAAAAAGCATTTAGTCTCTAATTCTATACTGCTATTGATTATATAATAAAGCAATGCTGTCCAAAACGATTCTTTGTTAAAATGGAAACCGTAATTATTTCTCGCAGATTTTCGCTGAGTTACACGCAGATTTCCGCAGAATATCAGCGAGACTCAGCGAATTCATCAGCGAGACTCAGCGAGAAAAAAAGGAGATTGTGTCAAAGCAGCTATAACAAACAGGGCTTGGCGGTTAACTTCCCCGGCTATCCCAGAATGAAGACAATTTTGCCGGATAGCTGATGATCTGAACAAAAAGAGAGATAAAATCCATAAGCTTATCTGAAAAACATCATTTGATCTCTGATTTTATCTTGCCAGTAATTATACAATAAGTGAATATTATAAATTATTAGTTACTATTACTTATATATTACCGACCATACCTGAATCAGATTTGGATGGGAGTCGCGAATCCTCTTATATTAATTACAATTGCTTCAAACGAAGAGCTCATCTGAAGCACAACTCATCCCTTCTTTGGCTGGTTCGCCGGTAGTCAAAAATTTCAACTCATAGGTCTGGAATATCCCGGAAGAGGAAACCGCAGAGAACGCTAAGGAGCGCAGAGTAAAAGAGACCTTAGCGCCTCGTTGCGCACTTGGCGGTTAACTTCCCCGGCTATCCCAGAATGAAGACAATTTTGCAATAGAGCAAGTGATCTGAACAAAAAGAGGGATAAGATCCTTAAACCAATCTATAAAACAGCATTTTATCTTTGATTTTATCCTGCCAGTAATTATACAATAAATGCCTATTATGAATTATTAATAACTATTAGTTATAGATTACCGACTATATTTGAATCAGATTTGGATGGGAGGCGCGAATCCTCTTATATTAATTACAATTGCTTTAAACGAAGAGCTCATCTGAAGCACAACTCATCCCTTCTTTGACTGGTTCGCCGGTCGTCAAAAATTTCAGCTCAAGGGTTTGGTATGTTCCTGAGGAGAAAACCGCAGGGAACGCTAAGGAGCGCAGAGGTAATGGTGGCGAATATTTTCCGGACGCTGTTAATATAAAAATCCGAAGATCCAGAGAGGCAGGCGTTTGGCTGAAGGGTACTCGAGATCATCCAAAACAAGAAAGGCCTGCTTTAAATCAGTGATCTGTTTTTTCGACTTTGTCTGTCCCCCCACTTCAAAAGTGAACTGATGATCTGTAATAAAGTCACCTTTTTTTGGATGATGCACCTGGTGTACAACCTGCAGCTGACTCATCATAAACGTTTCCCTCAGACTGCCGACGTCCGGATTCTTCGGTTCAAAGGCCCATGCGAGATTGGAATTGTTTAAAAAAAGTTTCTCCGGCTTCTGGAGTGCAGAAATACTGCTTCCGGCCGGATACAGAAGATGAATCAATCGTGCCTTTTCCAGGTAGTGAAGATAGCTAACCAGGGAATTACGATGTATTCCGGTTTTATTTGCCAGTTTACTGATATTTGGCTTAAAGGGAACAGATTGAGCTACGATACCCAATAACTGCAATAGTTTTTTTGCGTTTCGTACATCGAACCCTTTCAGCTCGGCCATATCATATTCTACTGTCATACGTACAACTTGCTGTAAACGCTTGGTATAGGTTTCAGGATCTTCCATGAAGAATGGATAATAGCCGCTCTTCAGGTACATTTTAAAATACTGAAGGGGCCGGAACTGCTCAGGGAAAATGCTTCTGAGTTCACGTCCGCTTTTCAGAATTTTTTTCAAAGCAATCGGATCAAAATGAATGTTATGTGCAAGATGAAGGTACTCTCTGTATGAAAGTCCGTGTAAATCGTATAGCACTGCCCGCCGGCTTAAATCTGCCTCTTCTTTTGCAATATCAATAATCGAAGAACCGGTGAATATGATCTGAAGCCGGGAATAGCGATCGTAAAGGTTTTTAATTTCCCGTGCCCAGCCGTGATATTTATGAATCTCGTCGAGGACAATAATTTTTCCGCCCTCTTTATAAATTGAACTAACCGTCTCTGTTAGTGTGTGAGTCGTAAAATAGAGGTTGTCGAGAGACAGATATACTGCTTCGGGTGCCATCATTCCGGATCTCTTCATGTACTGTAAAAGAAGCGTCGTTTTGCCGGTACCTCTGCCGCCTTTTATGCCGATCAGACGACTGTTCCAGTTGATCGTCTGATAGAGATAACGAGTAAAATCAGAGGGTACAGATGCTATTTGTTCATCAGAATATTCAAAAAGATCTTTCATTGCATAAATGTTTGTTCATTATAATATATATAATGCATAATCATATATGCAAAAATATAGTAAAAAGAGTAATAAAATCCATAAACGTATCTTAAACCATCATTTGGACTCTGATTTTATCTTGGTAGTAACTATACAATAACAAAGTATTATAAATTATTAGTTACTATTGCTTATATATTACCAACTGTACCTGAATCAGATTTGGATGGGAGGCGCGAATCCTCTTATATTGGTTACAATTGCTTCAAACAAAAGGCCCATCTGAAGCATAGTTCATCCCTTCTTTGACTGGTTCGCCGGTCGTCAACAATTTCAGCTCAAGGGTTTGGTATGTTCCTGAGGAGAAAACCGCAGGGAACGCTAAGGAGCGCAAAGATAAAGAGACCTTAGCAACTCGTTGCGCTGTTAACTCCACCGGCCATCTCAGAATTGAAGAAATTTTCCTGACGTGTGACACTATGCTGTCACTCTCACTGCCTATCCTGGAGCTATGTACACTCAGATGATATCTTTTTTTCCTGCAAATGCGCTGCTTCAGGAACGGCTTGGAGCCGGATCTTTTGAAGAGATTCCGAAACGGCCGGGTATTTATCGTTTCTATGATGAATCCGGAGAGCTGCTTTACGTGGGAAAAGCGAAGAACCTGCGGTCGCGCCTCTTCAGTTACAAAAGAGCACGGGCGGGAATGGTTTCACGGAAAGTGTCGCAGCTTATCGGACGTATCACCTCGTTCGATTATGAGGTAACGGACACCGAACAGGATGCACTGCTGCTTGAAAATCGTCTGATCCGGGGTGAGCGTCCGCCGTTCAACCATGCCAATAAACATACGGAAGCGTACTATTATTCCTATCTGAAGACAGATAAAAGAGGACTTGAGTTCCGCCTCGCTATGCGGATTCATGAAGAGACAGATGAGGAATTTTGGTACGGTTGCTTTAAAGGGCACGGGCCGGTCAGGCTTTCGCTTGGCTGCCTGCTCCGCATGCTTTGGATGGCGGAATATGAAACTGCGGATCCGCTCTACCTGCCGGTTCAGCTTACACGGCGGCTCACTCCTGTTCATTATGTTATGTCATGGTCAGACAGCTCACCTGTGAAACGGAGCTCCGTTCCGGAGATGCTTCGGCGGTTTATGCTGGGGGAGTCGTGCGAACTGCTCGACTGGTTTGCTGTTCATCTCGATTTTGGATACGTGGCGGACAGGTCTCTTTTCGGGGTGCATCATTTTGAGCATCATCTGGAATGCCTGAAACTGTTTTATGACAAGAAACTGACACTGCACCGGAAGTTGCGGGGTTCCGAAAGGCTCATTGGCCAGGGTGAGATCGATGATAAGATTATTGAAGCAAAACAGATTTCATCCGGGGGGTGAACCGCAGGGGACGCAGAGAAGCGCCAGGGAGATGTTCTCCCTTTGCGTTTCATGGCGTCCTTGGCGGTTTCAATTTCTGTGAGTTATGATCCGGGAGGGGGGTGAACCGCGGAGGACGCGGAGTAGCGCCAAGATGATTATCCCTTTGCGTTTCATGGCGTCCTTGGCGGTTTCAATTTCTGTGAGTTATGATCCGGGAGGGGGTGAACCGCGGAGGACGCGGAGTAGAGCCAAGATGATTATCCCTATGTGTTTCATGGCGTCCTTAGCGGTTTCAATCTCTGTGAGTTATGATCCGGGAGAGGTAAACCGCGGAGGACGCGGAGTAGAGTCAGGGGGTTAGAGATTGTTTACGACTCGTCTTATTCCGTGTTTTATTTTGGAAACGTTGAAGTTAATCAGGTATCCAAGTTTGTTTTCAGTGAGTTTTAAATAGGTCAGGATCTGTGCCATGTGTACATCATTTAAGGAATCAACGGATTTTATTTCGATGATTACTTTGTGATTTATCCAGAGATCGATCCTGTATCCACAATCGAGTTTGACGTCCTGATAGATGACGGGCAGAGCCGATTGTTTTTTTACAAAAAACCCGGCTTTATTTAGTTCATATTCAAGGCATGCCTGGTAGGTTGATTCTAAAAGTCCGGGGCCAAGTTGTTTGTGCACGGTTAGTGCAGAGTTTACGATTTCTTTTCCAATTTCATTTTCAGTCATAATTTTCTCCATTGAATGAATGTCTTTTTATTGATAAGAACCAAAAACACTAAAATCCTTACACTATCAACCAAAAAAACTTCGCGTTTCATGGCACACTTGGCGATTTCAGTTTCTGGGAATTAAGATCCGGGAAGGGGTTAACCGCGGAGGACGCGGAGTAGCGCCAAGGTGATTATCCCTCTGCGTTTCATGGCGTTCTTGGCGGTTTGAATCACTGGGAGCTAAGATCCGGGAGGGGTTAACCGCTGGGGACGCGGGGTAGCGCCAAGGTGATTATCCCTCTGCGTTTCATGGCGTTCTTGGCGGTTTGAATCACTGGGAGCTAAGATCCGGGAGGGGTAAACCGCTGGGGACGCGGAGTAGCGCCAAGGATTGACGAACCTGGATTTTGATTGAATCTGTTCTATCCTTCTTCATGAAATCTCGTTACCTTTTGTGCCATATGAAAACATCATAAGTAACGGTACAAATTAATTACTATGTGGATGTCTATAACTACTTTTACGCAACTGCAGCTTACGGAGCAATTGGCAAATTTACTTCCAAAGGAGATGCAAACCGAGATGGCTGAGGCCGTAATCGGTCTGATGCTTATCTTTTTGCTGGCTGCTTTTGTTCATTTCGTAATACGTGTATGGATCGTCCGGTTCCTGCTCAAACTGGATGAGCGAACAGCCACTGAGTGGTATGCTGTGATACTGAAACACAACCTGCCACAGCGTGCCCTATTCATGATTCCACTGGTCATTATTTATAATGGGATAGAGATCATTCCGCAATTCAACGAAGAGATGACCGATTTTATAATCCGGATCACAGCTGCTGCAATGATATTGGTTGGTGCAAGAGTATTTGATGCATTTCTGTCTTCTCTTCATACCCTCTATCTGATGCGGCCTGAGGCCCATCTCACTCCTATTAAAAGCTATATACAGCTTGGAAAGGTGATTGTCTACGTACTTGCCGGATTTTTTATCATCTCAAGCCTGGCCGATAAATCCCCCTGGTACTTCTTAAGTGGTGTCGGTGCTGTCATGGCGGTTATCCTTCTTCTCTTCAGAGACACACTGCTTTCGCTTGTGGCCAGTGTACAGCTTACCAACAATGATTTGATCCGGGTGGGCGACTGGATTGAGATGCCTCAGTTCGACGCCAACGGCGATGTGATTGATATCGCCCTGAATACAGTGCGGGTGCAAAACTGGGATAAAACAATCACAGTCATCCCGACACATAAATTCCTGGAGCACAGTTTTCGGAACTGGCGCGGTATGCAGGAAGCGGGCGGACGCCGTATTAAACGGTCTGTTCATATCGACATATCCACAATCCGTTTTTTAACTCAAAAGGAGATTGAACGTCTGAGCACATCACGCCTGCTGAAGGATTATATCAGAAAAAAAATGGATGAGGTACATAGCTACAACAGGGAGCATATGCAGTCGAGTTCATCCATCATTACCAATGGCCGCTGGCTTACCAATATCGGTACGTTCCGCTCCTACATCATCGAATACCTAAAGAATCACCCCAGGTCGAATAAAGATATGTTTATGCTGGTGAGGCAGCTTGAATCGACCGAAAAAGGTCTGCCGCTGGAGATCTATATGTTTACTGACACCACCGCCTGGGCTGAATATGAGGGAATACAATCCGATATTTTTGATCACCTGGTGGCCGTGGCTCCCGAATTCGGGCTTCGGATTTACCAACAGCCATCCGGGTATGACCTGCGTGATGCAGGAGCTCTTTTCTCAAATCGATAGACTGTAAAAAAATCTATCGAACTTATATTTCAGGGTTTCCCCTATAGCATTATATCCGGTATAGCAATAATTTATTTGTTACATCTAACCGGTTATGGATGTTGTATAGCCGATTTAAGCGGGAAAAGGAGGAGCGGAAAATGCTTCGGTAAATTTTAAAAAGGTTCTGTAATAAGAGCCTCAAAGAATATGAAAAGCTCAGCAAGAGGAGTTTTTTTACTTGTGTTTTTTTGTTTCTGTTTCGATATACTGACTGCACAGGATTCTTACGTGGAGCCGGATACGACATATCAGAACAGTATACTTTATCTGCCTGTGATCGGATCGAGTCCTGAAACCGGCGTGATGTTTGGTACACTTGTGGTTCCTCAATTCAAAATGAATAACTCAGGACCGGATACACGTTCTTCAAGCCTGCTGTTTTCAGGTATTTATACAACGAAAAATCAAATCTTTATCGGCCTTGTTGCCGACTTAATTTTTCCGGAAGAAAAGTGGGTCTTGAACGGGAGTTACAATGGAAATTACTTTCCGAATAGCTACTGGGGGATAGGTCCGGCAACATCTTCAAAGGATGAAATCCGAATCCTTTATACCGAGATCAGCATCGAACAAATGATTCTCAGAAAAATCAGACCTGCACTTTTTGCAGGTCCTTTTATACGCTGGAATTCTATAAGCGGTCTCACATTTGAGGATACGGACGGAAGCCGGCTGACTGAGCCCCCTCTTAACGGTTCTTCGGGAAGTACGTCTGTCGGTTTTGGGTTTGTCACAAGATCTGACAAAAGGGACAATAACCTGACACCAACGGAGAATCACTTTATCCAGTTCTCATTCCTGGTAAATCCTGCATGGTCAGGCACAACCCATCCTTACACTGCTTCAGAACTGGATACACGTGCCTATATCCCGTTAAAAGAGGATGGCAGGTCAGTACTTGCGTTCCAGGCTTTAGTGAGACTGACAACGGGTAATCCGTCTTTCCTGGATTTATCATCAATTGGAGGCGATCGAATCAACCGCGGTTATTATAACGGGCGCTATCGTTCACAAAATTCAGCGCAAATTCAGACAGAGTATCGCCGCCATCTTGCCGGACGATTTGGTCTATCACTGTTTGCTGCAACAGGAGAAGTTTGGAACCGGTTTGATGAACTGACTTTTGAAAACTACAAATGGACCGCCGGGGCAGGACTTCGGTTCAATCTCAATAAACAAGAGACGACCAACATCAGAGTTGATATCGGGACAGGAAAAGACACAAGCGGCTTTTACTTGTCATTTGGTGAAGCCTTTTAATAGATAATAAAGAAATAGAAAAAAAGAGGAATTATGAAAATTATGAAGATTTTATTTAGAGCGCTATTGAAAGGATTGAAATGGATCCTCATTTTTTTGATTGGCTTGCTATTTATTTCAGCTCTTTACAACCTGACACTTCCCGATTCATCATCAGTAACCGAAAAACTGACGGAGTCTCAAAAAGCATATCTTGCAGAATATATGCAGCTGCAGGATGAGGTAATGGACACCGTGTGGCCGGGGTTTGCAAAAAGACAGATACCTGCTATTGTGTACAATGAGGAGTACGCCTTCCTGGTCGGCCTCGAAAATCCGGATGCAGGCTGGTACAAAATGCCATCCGGAGAATACCGCGGAGGAGAGTGGGAGAAAGTTTCAGGTGATTATTTTATTGGCAAGCCGTACTATCGCCAGTCTCTTCCGGATAAAAATGTAACGCCGGAAAATTTTACAGTAAAGGTGGGCGATACCTGGGTGAGCACTATGCAGACAAGAGAGTACGCTGAAGTGGCATTTTATAATGGCTTCAGCAGTGAACTGCCCCCGGTGATCAATTGGGTGTTTCCTTACAAACTGTTCTGGAATTTAATTATGGGAAGTGCGGAAACCTATATAACCGGATTGATTCATGAGGCTTTCCATGCCTACCAGGGATTTACGGTATATGATAAATTTGAAAAAGCTGAGTCCTTCGCTAAACTGTCATCAGAATATCCCTGGAATCAGCAGGGAAATCGTTCAGGATGGCGCGCAGAGGCCGGTCTGTTGATGCGGGCTTATGAAAGTGAATCAGAAGCGCAAACAATCGATCTCATCAGGGAATTTATAATGGAAAGGGAACAGAGACGGGAAGCAGTGAATCTCTCCGGAAAGTATATTGACTATGAACGAAACCGGGAGTGGCTGGAGGGCCTTGCCAAATATGTTGAGCTGAAAACCGGGCTGGTTGCAGAATCAAGCTGGTACGAACCGATTGCAGAGGCCGAGGAACTGGGTGATTTTGAGAGTTATACAAACAGCAGAGAATATCTGAAGAATCAAATTGCTGAAGTGAGCCGTGCCGCCTCCAGAAGCGGTGAAAGCCGGTTTTACTATGGAGGCATGCTGCAGGCAATGTTACTGGATCGCACAATGCCGGGATGGAAGAGTGAAATTTTTAAAGAAAATCTGTACATGGAAGATCTTCTTCGGGAAGTGAGTATATCAAAATCGGAGCTGGCCGAAAGGTGAAAAGCCAAAAAATCATAACAATTCTTGTATTACTGATTGCTGTTTTTGCGGCTATTGCAGCATCTGCCGGAGTATTTTCAAATGCCGGTACAGGAATCTATGAATACGAATCGATACGCGGTGAAACGGTAGATATTTATGGCAGAGGTTTGTACAAACACATGTCAGCGGATGTTGCCCCGCAAGGAATTGCACAAGATGTGATTACACTTTTTGCAGCGATTCCGCTGCTGATAATATCCTTGATTTGGGCACGGAAAAACTCCTTAAGGGGACGGTTTTTGCTTAGCGGGGTTCTCGGTTATTTTTTAGTTACCTATCTCTTTTATCTTGTAATGGGTATGTATAATGCTCTCTTCCTTGTTTATGTGATACTTCTAGGACTGTCATTTTTTGCTTTCTCAGTGACCCTTTTTTCATTTCCGGTCAAAGAGCTTCCGGATTTTTTTACAAGAAAAGCACCGGTGAAATTGTCCTCAGCCTTCCTGATATTCAATGCAGTCAGCATTACGGTTCTCTGGTTAGAAGTAGTTGTACCTCCGCTGCTGGATGGTACGATTGTCCCCGTTGAAGCTGAACACTATACTACTCTGATTGTTCAGGGTTTGGATTTGGCATTGCTGCTGCCGGTATGTTTTGTGTCGGCGGTTTTATATTTAAAAAAATATCCGATCGGTTATCTGCTGGCACCTGTTTATCTCATCTTTCTGTCACTGATGATGCTGGCTCTGACTTCTAAAGTCATAGCAATGGGCCTGCTGGGCCAGCAGGTCATACCCGTTATTTTTATCATTCCGGTATTTATGCTGATTTCAATAGTTCTTGCCACGTTGAACATACGAGCAATCACACGTTAATCATGTATTATGATTACCTGACCCTATTCATTTTCAGACGATTATACCGGTTTCAAATCACCGCAACCAGCACAGAAAGAACTAAAAACGTAAACGCAGGCAGTGATTTTTTGAGCGGATCACTGATTTTTATGTGCATGGATACGGCTCCCAGCATCAGAATGGCAATTCCATAAGCTGCGATCTGCTCCAGACCCGGGTAATAGATCGATGCCAACAGCATAACGGCAAGAATCACTTTTAGAGTGCCAATTGTCCACATAAACCAGACGGGTAAACCGTAGGCTTTAAATTCTTCCACAATATTATTGGCATCACCACCTCTCCAGGCGGTGGATTTTTTGGACCGGACCAGCCAGACATTTAGTATGCTTAATCCGATAATCAGTTTTAATGCAATCTCTGCGTATTCCATAAGGTATTTTGTTTATAAATAAATATTTAGACTCCATAAATTTTACAACGTGTATATTTTTCAAATTGGTTAAAAAAAGCCAATAAAACAAAAAGGTTTTTATAACACCGTAGCGTTACGTTCTGCCAGGTTCCGGCAAACCCGGAGCAGATCTTACTCTGTTTTATGCCTATCAGGGAGCTATCCAGCTGTGTTGTTGAACCTCATCTTCTAACCATTTGAAGCCGCGCAAATGACGGTGACCATCTAACTGTAAAAACTCCATTTCTCTGGCGCGAATCTGTATGATGCAGAAGCAGGAACTATCTTCCGGGTTCCATTCATACGCATCTTCCGGATTCTCTAAGATTGTGCCGGGCTTTAATACAGATGTGAAAGAGCGGGCTCTTTTCCGGCCGTGATTGTTCCAGTGTTCTTCATGTAAGTGCCCATTGGTAATGACAGAGGCCACACCGTTAACCTGCAGCTGAAGCTTTTTTTGATCATCATAAAATAGAAGGCTTACAGAGTTGTTCTGACTGATCTGTTTCACTTTGGCCGATCGACTATCCGTGTATATAAGGAATTCAGAACTTTTCATGAAGTCACGTAAAATCACAGTTCTCTGATGTGGTACGCCTTCATTGTCAACCGTGGCAAGTGTCAAATTTCGAAAGGGATGACCGGGATCTTCTGTAGCAATGGAAACCTCGTTCAGCACTTTCTTCCAGGCTTCTTCGATCGCCATCTTTCGGGTAAGGTGTAAACTATTGTTCGTATTCACCACATATTGTTAATTTATTCTTTTAATGACTATAACCGGTTTATCATAAAATGCATTCATGTGTATGATATCATCGCTTAATTGAATCATAAGGATATATTTCAGGAATAAATGATGAAACCAACCTACCCAAAAGTGTGTTATAATTGTAGGTAACCAGAGTAAATTGGAGAGAAATATGAGAATTGAGCAAGAGATATCTACAGGATTAGCAGAAATATTAATGAGAGATTTTGCAGAGGAGACAGGCCTTAGAGGAAGCGCTGAATCGGATCAGCATCGATACTTGTGGACGGATGCATTGGCCGTTCAGAATTTCCTGGCCCTTGCTGAAGACCTGGATGAGAAAGCTTATGCAGACCTGGCTAAGGAACTAATCGAAAAGGTTCATTTTACCCTTGGGAAATTTTCTCATGAAGATCCGCGCTCCGGCTGGATCAGTGGACTTTCTGATGAGGAGGGCCGGAAACACCCTGCAATAAGGGGACTGAGGATTGGTAAAAAACAGCTTGAACGTAAAAGGAGGGAGGCGTTCAATTCTCACAAAGAATGGAAAAGAGACGGTCAGTACTTTCACTATCATACACGTTGGATTCAGGCGCTTCTGCATGCAGCAGAATTTTTAGAGGATCACGAGCTGAAAAGACATGCAGCTGAACTGAGCCTGGCAGGTAACTATTTTATAAATAAAATCAATGACAGGCTACATCTCTTCTGGAAAATGAGTGTGAATCTGAGTCATCCCCAGGTTCTGTCAATGGGCGCCCACGATCCCCTGGATGGATACCTGACCGCCCAGGAATGTAACATACTGACGCATGGCGATTTCGATTTTACAGATTACCTGAAATACCTGAAGTGCCTGTGTGAAGAAAAAAATTGGGAATCGACAGATCCGCTTGGTTTGGGTGGTCTGTCACGGAACATAGTTCGTTCCGTGGAGCTGGACAGACAAGTGGCACTTCCTGAATCCGTGAAGCCGCAGAAACTGTTTCAGGATCTGTATCGCGGCCTCGGGACTTTCGCCAGTCAGTCAGAACTGGACTCACCTGCGGAGTACAGGCTGGCTTTCAGGGAGTGCGGTTTATCCCTCGGATTGCGAATCATAGACGGGTACCGGGATAAACTTGCTGAAAATGGGCTGGATGTCAACAGGCTGGATGAAATTCTGCCTATGGCTGAAACTATTGAAGATTTCTGGAGTGAGACCGAAAACAGGGAGCATGCAAGTTACCGGGATCATCGTTTTATAAACGATGTAACCCTGGCCTCTTCACTTCTGGCACGAAGGGTGCCCAAATGCTTCGGTGTGCCTGAGATTAAATAAATCATCTTAACAAAACCCGGATTCAGAACCAGCAATTATGATACAAACTGAGAGTGAGATCATAAATAAGAGGAAAACAGAATTTAGCGACACCCGGGACCTGCTGCCGCTTGCAGAAAAATTCAAAGATAAGAAGGTGGTAATGCTGGGTGAGGCCAGTCACGGTACACACCAGTATTACAACCGGAGGGCCAGGTTAACCCGAATTCTTATGAGTGAGTATGATTTTAATTTTATGGCTGTAGAAGGTGACTGGCCGACTTGCTACGAACTGAACCGACATGTCAAAAACTACAGCGATGCGGAAGAGAAAACATTCGACGTACTTCAGCAGTTTGACCGCTGGCCAGTCTGGATGTGGGCCAACTGGGAAATTTATGAATGGGCACAATGGTTGCGGGAATTTAACGAAGGAAAACCTTCGAACAGACGAAAAGGATTCTATGGTCTGGATGTTTACAGTCTTTGGGAGTCACTTGAAGCAATCATGGATTACCTGAAAGGAAGAGACCCGTCGGCTTTAGAAACAGCAAGGGAGGCAATCCGGTGTTTTGAACCGCATCGCGGAGGTGACGGACAGAAGTACGCACTCTCAACCCGGATTGTACCGGAAGGATGTGAAAAAGAAGTAACAAAACTTCTCACTGAAATTGTCAGCAAGGCGCCTGCTTACAACTCCGACAGGGAGCATGTTTTCAGTACGAAACAAAATGCAATTACAGCCAAAAACGCAGAAGAGTACTACAGAAAAATGGTAACGGGTGATTCTACCTGGAATCTGCGTGATAAACATATGATGAATACGCTCGACCGGCTTCTTGAATTTCATGGGGAAGATTCGAAAGGAATTGTGTGGGCTCATAACACTCATATTGGGGATGCCTCTTATACAGATATGGCCGACAGTGGTATGTTTAATATCGGTGAGCTTGCCCGTAAACGGCATGGTCGTGAAAATGTGGCGCTGATTGGTTTTGGCTCGTACCAGGGCAGCGTACTTGCGGGTGATGCCTGGGGAGAGCCTGTTAAAGTGATGAATTTACCGGCGGGTAAAGAGGGAAGTTTCGAGGCGATGTGCCATGAAGCGGGAGATCAATTTTTTATCTTCTCTGATGATCTCAGGAAATCTGATTTTTTCGAAAAAGCAATTCCACATCGTGCAGTTGGCGTGGTGTATCACCCGGAAAGAGAGCAGTATGGTAATTATGTTCCCAGTATTATTCCCAATCGCTATGATGCATTTATATTTTTTGACCGCTCAGACGCTCTGAATGCCATTCCTGTGGGAGCGGAAAAGAAAAAACTCCCGGAAACTTACCCGTTTGGGTTGTGAGAGAATTCTTTGCACCCCCTCGCCTGACGATTGAGGGTAAGCTCCCAGCCAGGGATCTGAAGTTTTCAGGTCGTCTGGCGAGTTAAATGTGCAAGGGTTTGACCGGCTCCATCGCGAAGATCAAGCGCTTAGTATTCCGACAGATGGGGATCATGGCACGACCTACGCCAGGCCTACAGCCTGGTTGAACTACATCCATTGCCTTAAACCCAGGCGCTGCCTGGGCCTGTGTTGTGCCAGGCCTACAGCCTGGTGATTTCTCTGCATTTGTCGTATTCCCCATGCGGTCTGTACACGGTGCCTGGGCCTGTGTTGTGCCAGACCTTCGGCCTGCGGGATTGCAGATGGTGTTGTTTTCTTTGAATAATACAGATATCGTTACCGGCCTCCCTAAAGATCAAGCCCTTGCTGCTCGACAGACGAGTGCTCATGGCAGGACAAGGATTGGCAGTAGATCCACTCGTCAGTCGGAGGTTTTATCGTTGCGATATATTCCGTTATCCAGCACAATCACAATTGCTTTCAGAATTTCCTCAATCGGTTCAGCCATCATAATAAAGCCTTTTGCACCGGCGCTTATCGCCTCCTCTGTATACAGGTCACTGTCATAATTACTGATAACCAAAACTTTCAGGTCACTGTTTTCTGAAATAATGCGCCTGATTAGATCAAAGCTGTTCTTATCGGAAGGAAACATATCAAGGAGAAGAAGATCAAAATCTGATTCGTCTAAAACTCTTAAAAGTTTTTTGGAATTGCACGGCTGTTGAACAACATCCATATTCAGTTCGAAATTTATTATACCTGATAACCCCTTGCTGATTGCAGGATGGTAGTCATAAATAAGGGCTCTCTTGGAAGGATTTGTCAGAGCCATTTTGTTTCTTTCTTGTTCAATCAAATGAGTCTCGCAATTTATAATTCAACTTATCAAATTTGGAAATTCGCACTTTAAAACCGTTTGTTTTTCATTTTTCCGATGAATCAATAGTTCTCCGCCCAAAACTTTGGCGCGGTGGTTCATAATAGGAATACCTGATCCGGAAGCCTCTTGCTTCTCGGGATCAAAACCATCACCGTCATCTTCAACTTGCAGCCGGAGATGCGGGTTTGAGGATAGTTCAATCCGGATATTTTCAGCACCGGAATGTTTCACGGCATTATTCACCGCCTCCTGGATAATTCTGAAAATATTTAAGGCGATTGACTGATCCTGAATATTATCAATCTCTTCTGTAAGATGACATGAACATTGAATCCCGGCAGATTTTCTTATTTTTTTACACAGGTTTCTTACAGCACCGGACAGCCCTTTTTGTTCGATATCTGTGGCAACCATACCCTGTGCGAGCAACCGGGCTTCTTCATCTGCATCCTGTAATAAATCAGCGATCTCCCGGATTTCATCTGCGCCGGGTACGTCATTGGCTTTTAACTTACGGGCAGTATATTCTGTCTGCAGCCGGATACCGGTTAACATCTGACCGAGCCCATCGTGCAGTTCACTGCCAATCTTTTTGCGCTCCTCATTGCTGATTTCAAGAATTCTTCTTTCCAGTTTCCTGCGGTTAGTAAGATCTTTGATAATCGCCGTATATATTTTACGGCCATCCCATGTTACTTCACTTACTGATAAATCTACAGGGAAAGAGTTTCCATCTTTTCTTAATGCCTCCGTTTCTCTTTTGTCGGCCGTGATTTCTCTCTTCTCTTTTTTCCGGATCTTGCCCGGATAGTAATCTGCATCATACGTATCTAAAAGGGGCAATAAAATCTTTACATTACGACTATTCATCTCTTCCCGTGAGTATCCAAACATTTCAACAGCAGCATTATTGGTTTGGATGATTTCTCCTTCTTCATTGATCGATATAATTGCATCAGCGGTTGAATCCAGAACAGTTTCGGCAAAAGCCTTGTTTTTACTTAATTCAAGTTCAGTATCTTTCAGGTGATCAATCTTGTGAAGTGAAATAACACAGCTGTCAGGCTCGTTACCCTGACCCTTGATCCGGCTGGCGCGAATATCAAGCCAGACCCGCTTTCCATTTTTTTTAATTCCATGCCATCGCATGATGATAGGTTTATGATCCCTGATTTTATTCATCAGGCTTCTGAATGTCATGTTATCATCTTCGTCGTGCAGAGTTCGAATCGACATTCCATCTATATCAGATTTGTTGTATCCGAATATTTTCACATTAGCGGGATTACAGTAAATAATGTGGCCCTGCATATCCGTAACCATGATTCCGTGAAGAATACTCTCCAATATTTTAATCTCTTCCATTTTTATTCGTGAGCTCATTGAATTCCGGGATCTTGATTTATTTCTCCTTAAATACAAGGTATTCATATTCTTTCCGCAAACCTAATGCGTGGCAGCCAGCATTTTGAAAATTCCTTTTTTACCCGGAATTTGCTGTTCATTGGATTTCCGTAATTTTTTATCAGGCCGGAACGATAAAATAGAAATCGTGATTAAAGAATCGATATTTGATATCGTACAATAGTGAATGCCATTTCTAATGCATGAAGAAGACAAGTAAGTTATTTCAGAAGAGACGCCGCTTGATTGTGTTTATTATTTTGATGAGTATCCTGCCATCTGCGGTTGCAGCCCAGGAAACCGCAACCGTGAATGGTATCGTATCGGATAAAGAGACCGGGGAGACTCTTCTGCTTGCAAATGTTTCCCTTATCGAAATCAACAAGGGGACCTCAACCAACAACTCCGGATTCTATTCTATTACAGGTATTGAGCCGGGAAACTACAGATTGGTTGCATCCTATATCGGCTACAGGCGGTTTGAGAAGGAGATTAGCCTGGAAGCCGGTGAATCTCTCCGTTTGGATATTGAACTTGTGCCCGAGAGCATAGAGCTGGAAGAGGTTACGGTTCGTTCGGAGGCTGAAACAGAGGAACAGAAAAACATAGGAACCGCACAACTTACTACCCGGCTCATCAAAGATCTTCCGGCTGTTATTATACCGGATGTGTTCAGGTCTGTTCAGTTGCTTCCGGGCGTGAAAGCTGCATCCGATTTTTCGAGCGGTCTCTATATAAGAGGCGGCAGCCCGGATCAGACCCTGATTTTACTGGATGAGACAACTGTCTATAACCCCACACATTTCTTTGGATTTTATTCCACTTTCAATCCCGATGCAGTAAAGGACGTTCGTCTCTTTAAAGGAGGATATCCGGCCCGTTATGGCGGACGAATCGGTTCAGTGCTCACGGTTTATAACAAGGACGGAAACCGCAACCAAACAGGGGGTGCCGTAAGCGTCGGCTTGCTGGCTTCCCGGGTTTTTATGGAAGGGCCGATCAAGAACGGTTCGTGGATGCTGGCTGTCAGGCGGTCGACGCTTGAACCCTTCCTGGCCATTGCGCGTAACAGCTCCGACAATATTCCGGATCAATTTAATTTCATTGATATCAACGGAAAAATTAATTTTGACGCAACACAAAACGACAGGTTTTCGCTTGCATTTTATACCGGCAATGATAAGGTATCATTTCCTTTCCGGGATGATGCAAATATTGGTCTTCGGTACGGCAATCAGACAGTAAGTGCATCGTGGAAAAAAATACTTTCGAAACGGGTATTCGGAAGTCTGACCGTCACCGGGTCGCGCTATTTTAATAAGCCGGGCTTTGAAATTGCAGGCACACCCTTTGAAAGAGATAACGATATCCTGGATATTTCAGTTAAAGCTGATTTTGAATTTGACCTGAACAGTACAAACACTCTATCGGCAGGTATGTGGGGCGGAAACCTGGAGTTGAATTTTAATGACAGCTTCGACAATAATGACACGTTCAGCAATCGTATACGCACCAATTATACCTCTGTATACATTCAGAATGAATGGCAGCCGGCCAATAAATGGGTACTGACCGCGGGTATTCGCACTAACTATTTTACGGAGGGCAACTACCTCCGTTTGTCTCCGCGCGCATCTGCAGAGTTTCGGCCGGCCGAAAAAGTGCGTATCCAGGCAGCCTACGGGCGGTATCATCAATTCCTGACCCTGGTTACAAATGAGGCCTTTTCCGGGTTCGATCTCTGGCTGACAACAGATGATGGTGTACCCCCATCATTTGGTGACCAGTTTGTGCTGGGTATCAAAACAATACCGCTGAGCGGATTCGCGTTTGATGCAGAGGTCTATTACCGGACTATGAGAGATCTGTTTGAGCTCGATCCCTTCATCACAGACCAGGCGGGTCTCGATTATTCTGAACTGTTCCGGTTTGGAGAAGGAGATGCCTGGGGTGCAGAGTTCTTTTTTGAAAAACAGACTGGTACCCTGACCGGATTTTTGGGATATACCTATGGTGAAACTCGCAGAAAATTTCCTGGATTTAATACAGATTTACTGAATCCGGTCAGCGGGGCGCGATTTTTCCCGCCAAAGTTTGACAGGCGCCACGATTTTAATATCGTCACGAATCTGAGATTGTCGAATCGCTGGAGTGCAAATGCGGTATTCAATTATGCAACCGGCCAGCCATTCACGGAACCTTCGGGCAGAACATCATTTTCGGATGTGCCATTTGGAACCGACGACAGAAATGTATTCACCGTGGGGAACGTAAATGCATCCCGCCTCCCTGCCTACCATCGCCTGGATTTTGGGTTTATCCGGTCGGGTACGTTTTTTAATATGGGCAGGGCTGAGTGGCACTTCCAGATTATCAATGCCTATTCGCGCAGAAATGTCTGGTTCTTCCAGTTTGATTTTGATGAAAATCCTGTGGATCGCGATGAGGTAACCTTACTGCCGATTGTGCCATCCGTATCTTACACCGTAAATTTTTGAAAATCATGTTCAGACAATTCCGTTATTTACCTTTTTTAGTTTTGACAACGGCCATTCTTTTCACTGCCTGCGACTCATTAGAAGAAGAAGGGTTTTCAGAAATTCCTGTTGTGGAGTCATATATGATTGCAGGCAGACCGCTTCCGTTTGTGAAACTATCTGCCACGGTACCCGCGAATGAGGAGTATGTTTTTGAGGAAGCTGCACTCGGAGATGCCAATGTGATCATCTACTTATTGAGTGAGAGCGGAGAAGAGGAAGATATCTTTCGGTTTACGATGAAGCAAAAAGGCATATACCTGCCTGAAAACAGAGTGCACCGTGTTCTTCCGGGTCGCACCTACCAGCTGGAGGTTACATTTGATGAGCGTGATGATCAGCTCAATGCAGTTACAACGATCCCCGGAGATCTTAAGATCATCAACGAAGTTCCGGAGTTTGCGATCTACCAGTCGGAAAACCAGCCCGAGCTGGTGGTCACAAATCCATCCACAGGGAACCGTCAGAATGTGTTTGTCATCAATACGATCTCTTTCGATCCGGTTTTTAACAACCTGACGCCATTTTACATGGAAACCGTTACGGAGGATGATGCCCTGGAAGTTGAGGATTTTGTGAATAATGATTCACCGCTGATTAATGAAGGTAACTTTGAAGTGAATGCGGATGGCACTATAACGATAAAATATCCCTGGATCGGGGTCGCATTTTTTGGTGAGAACAGGGTGGTTGTCAACTCCATAGACAGCAATTTGAATGATTTGCTTCGTTCACAAAGTGTGCAGCTGGGCGGATCAACGATTTCGCCAGGTGAAATTCAAAATGTGATTTTCCACGTAGATGGCGGGATCGGTATTTTCGGCGGTATTGCATCCGATTCTGTAAATATATTTTTTGAGCGTCCGCCCGGTATGTGAGGCTGCTCAAACAGGCTTAAGCTTTGCAGAGAAATGGCGCAGCACATCCGGTGCTTCCGTAATCTGATACCCGGTTAGTTTTTCTTTCTGGCGGCCTGCTTCAATAATCACTTCGGCCAGGTAATCTACGTGACTTTGTGTGTAGACACGTCGCGGGAATGCAAGACGAACCAGCTCCATCGCAGCAGGTTTTTCGGTACCATCGGGCTGCAGGCCAAACATCACTGTTCCGATTTCCACACCGCGGACCCCGCCCAGAATGTAGAGTGCATTGTTCAGCGACCAGGCCGGGTACTGATTTTGCGGGATGCCCGGAAGCATCTCTTTTGCATCGATGTAGACGGCATGGCCCCCGGTCGGTTTCACAATCGGGATACCGGCTTCCGATAATTTATCACCGAGATATGCGATGGACCGTGTGCGGTAGCGCAGGTAGCCTTCGTCGAGTGCTTCGTAAAGCCCGCGGGCAACGGCTTCCATATCATAACCGGCCATTCCTCCGTATGTGGGAAATCCCTCGGTGAGTATCACCATACTGCGGCACTGCTCGGCAAGCTTATCACTGTTCAGTGCGAGGAAACCGCCAATGTTCGACATCCCATCTTTTTTTGCGCTCATGGTACAGCCATCTGCATAACTGAACATCTCCCGGGCAATTTCTATCGGCGATTTGTCCGCATATCCTTTTTCTCTTTTTTTGATGAACCATGCATTTTCGGCAAACCGGCAGGCATCCAGGAAAAAGGGGATATTGTGATCCCGTGCAATTCCGGAAACCGTGCGGATGTTTTGCATGCTCACAGGCTGCCCGCCACCCGAGTTATTGGTTACGGTCAGCATTATAACAGGAATGCGATCCTTTCCTGCGGTTTCGATGGTTCTGATCAGTTCACCGGTTTCCATGTTTCCCTTAAAAGGATATTCATTCCTGGGGTCGCGTCCTTCAGGGATAACCATATCCCGCGCTTCAGCTTGGTTGTGCTCTACATGTGCACGCGTGGTGTCGAAATGAGTATTATTGGGAACAACGTCATTTTCACCGGCAAGTGCAGTAAAGAGAATGTTCTCGGCTGCCCGGCCCTGGTGGGTGGGGATCACATGTTTGAACCCGGTAATATCCTGAACAGACGATTCGAACCTGTAAAAAGAGGCCGATCCTGCGTAAGATTCATCACTTGCAAGCATGCCCGACCACTGTTGTGAGGACATGGCCCCGGTTCCGCTGTCTGTTAAAAGATCAATCAATACATCTTCTGCCTTTATGAGAAACGGATTATAGCCGGCCTTTTTAAGAATTAATTTTCTCTCTTTGATGGTTTTAAAACGGATGGGTTCAACGGAACGAATCCGGAAAGGTTCAATGATGATATCAGACTGAAATTCACTAAGCTCCATAAACATACAGGTATTTTAGATTGGACATAATAACGTAAAACTCAATTTGCCCTGATGACAGGTTAAAAACAAATCATTTTTGATTTTGCCGTAAATACCAACCCCTGTTACACCAGCCGTTCCTGACGGAACGAGTTAATGTATACCACAAAATTGAACTACCCACCAGTCGTCCCGAATGGGACGGAAATTGGGCATACCTATCAATTAAATTGTAGTATAGAGATAAATGTCGTGAATAGGCGTTTTGATAGTAAGCTGATCTTTTCAGTTAAAATCAATCGCGTTTGTATGGCAAAAATTTTTTATTTACAATATATAATCTGGGAAAATGTCCTGCCTAGGGACATTTGGTGGGTAGTTCAGGTATATATGACATATTGGATCTCGTTCCGTTAGGAACGATTGGTGAAAACCGGGAAGAAGATCCGATATATTCTGAACCGAAAATCCTCAAACCTTCTTACCGGCAGATATCAACTAAGGAGCACTCGTCACCTCTTCTTCAGCGGGTTTCAGGCGAAGAGCCCAAAGGCCGGAACTCATGTCAGAAACATAGATCAAACCTTTGTAGGGTTGCGGTCCCCATGACATCGGTGTGTTTGGTGCACGGCCCTCATCGGTTCTCGGGAGAAAGCGTGCAATTTCACGACCCTGGTCGTAAAGATTTCCCATCAGTTCACCACTGATATCAACCACCCGGAGGCCGCCCTGGTAATAGGCCACGTACATCACATCACCTTCGATCCAGAGATTGTGGGTACCGGCTTCGGGCACTTCATAACGGGCAACTTCTTTGGCGTTGTCCCAGTCGTCCAGTTCAAAGAAATGGATCCATCCGGCCGGAACACCTCCCGGGAATGCTTCATCTCCGGCTGCTATGTAAAATTTGTCTGCTGATTCACTTTTAAAAGGAAATGCTGCATGATTCCAGCCGCTTGGGTAGGTGTATCGGCCCAGTTCTACAGGGTTCTCGGGTGATCCCCCGATTCCCTGCATATCGCCGTCCAGGTTACTGCCGATATCAACGGCAACAACGCCATCCGTCCAGTTGGATGAGTAGGCAACCCCATCCACTACCCACACATCATGAACGGCGTGCCCTGGTGTTTCAAGTTCAAACTGGCTGACACGATAAGGATTTTTCGGATCTTCAATATTGATGATATCATACCGGCGCCCGTTATTGATAGCGTAAATATGATCTTCATACAAAAAGACATTGTGCACACCGCCTGTGAGACCGTCATCAAAACGGGAGATGATCTCCACATCTGAGGGATCAGAAACATCCAGTATAACAAGACCGTTTTTGCGATTAGAAGCACCTTCACGTGTGATAACGGCAATTCGTCCGTCGTCTGATACTTTTACATCGTTTACCACACGCGCATCCACAGTAACCGTATCGATGATGGTCATATTTGCAGGGTCGGTAACATCCCAGAAAAAGGCTTCACCGCGGCCCACATGAGTGCCGGTTACTGCATAGTCGCGTCCATCAACGCCTTCCCAGACCCAGAGGTCGGACGTAGGCACATCTGTAACAGCACCGTGACCAACCACTTCAACTTCGCGCTGAACATTTCTTGGATTTACCCGAACGGTCAGATCGGAAATGGTTGAAGCGTTCCGGACCGAGAGGGTATAGTATCCTGCTTTATTGGCAACGAATTTACCATCCTGGTTGATTTGAGCCGGCGCGGCGGGGCCCCTGTCGTCATCCGGTTTGGCAGTAAATGAGTAGATAAAAGGAGCATCTTCAACAATTTCACCTTTTTTATCTTTTGCCAGGGCATCAATCGTAATAACATCTCCGGTTCGTACAGTTTCGCTTCCCGTATTGATTTCAATGGAGGTTACAGGATTTTTAACCACGGCAGCAGAAAATGATTCTGTAATACCTTCAACAGAGGCTGTAAGCGTAAACCTGCCGGCTTTTTTTGCATGAATGGTTCCGAACTTATCCACTTCAGCAATATCCGTATTGGATGATGTGAAGTTGTCAACATCCAGGTCTTCCCGGAAGAAATCCATCTTGTCATATATTTCGGTTTCGAGCTGGCGGGTTGTTCCTTCATATAATTTTTGAGGAGCGTCAACAAACGCTATACGATCCAGCGGCGGATATTCTACCTGAACTGTGACCTGGGCCCGAAGCATGGGCGAATCACCACTTGGCGGTCTGATGGCAAGGATAGTGAACAGACCGGGAGCGAGAGCTTTTACATCACCCTCACGCGTTACGGCAAGTGAACGCCTGGCTCGTGAGAAAAATGAGACCGTGTCCGGTAAAACCTCCCCATTTGAGCCTAAAACCCTGGCGCTGATTTTGGTTTCATCGCCTACATTCAGGACGATTGTTTCCTGATCGAGTTCAATTTTTGGATTTTCAGATTGAGCAAAAACCTGATCAGAGAGTCCGCCTGATATCATAAGGGATACAAACGCGTAAATTAAAAGAGTTGTTAATGTTCTGTACATAAGTAGTTATAATATGACTAGTTAAATTTTAAACAGGTATATAGATAATCAAAAAAAAGCAGAAAAAGTATTTTTTTGAAAAGAGATACCGGGTAAATGTTGTTCGATTTTCATTTTTTTACTTTTGGTTGTTTTAGCGACCTCGCGGCGTACGGAGGTCCTGTGGTGTTGTGGATTTATGGGATGAACATGGTATCTGAAAACCTTAGTGTTTCCCGGCGGTTTAATTCTCTGTGAACTCAGATCTTGCAGGGGATGAACCGCCAAGGCCGCAAGGAGGCGCAGAGGAGATGTGAGTAGTGATCCAAACGCTTTGGGAAATCCGGAAAAGCGCCGGGCACACTCGCAGGTTTAGAGTACAGTTGTTACATTATAAAATATGCTCAAGGTTAACTAAAAATCACGAATATGACTATTACAATTGTTGGCGGACACGGTAAAATTGCGATGCATCTGCATCCGATATTGAAAGAGAAAGGGCATGAAATAAGGGGCATTATCCGGAAAACAGAACAAGCGGGTGACCTGCGCGAAGCCGGAGCTGAACCGGTGATTTGTGATATCGAAGAGCACGATGATATTTCGGATGCAGTGGGCGATGCGGATGCCGTTGTTTTTGCAGCAGGTGCAGGTCCCGGCAGCGGTGCAGAACGGAAATGGACAGTTGACCGCGACGGCGCCATCAAACTGATTGAAGCAGCAATAAGAAATGGGATCGGCAGGTATGTGATGATCAGTGCTATGGGCCTGGATGAACCGAGAGGCAACGAGGTGTTCAGGGTATATCAAAAGGCAAAAGCTGAAGCAGATGAGGCACTGCAAAAGAGCGGTCTGGATTATACCATCATTAAACCCGGCAGACTCACCAATGAACCGGGAACCGGTAAAGTTGCACTCGCCCCCGACCTGGAAACCGGGGAAATACCCCGTGAAGATATAGCCGCAGTGCTGGCTGAAATTTTGGAAACACCGGAAACCGCCGGACTTACCCTTGACCTTGTTTCAGGTGATACCCCTGTGGAAGAAGCTGTAAAAAAAGCAGGAGATAAAAAAAGGAACTATTGATGCAGGCCCTGCTCTTTTTAGATTTAAATTTCCAATCAGGTTTTTTTGGTCAGGACGTTTTTCTGAATCGTATTTGATGAAAATTCAGTTTTCAGATATCTAAGAATCTCTGTATTGTTGAATATGTTTAACCGAAAAAAGAAGAACAAGCCGGCTTACCGTATTACAATCTCAGGCATCACCATTGATGTGGTTAAAAAGAATATCAAAAACCTGAATCTGCGTGTAAAACCATCCGGCCAGGTCAGAATATCATGCCCGGTTCACACAAGAGATGAGACGGTCAGGCAGTTTGCCAATTCCAAAATGAGCTGGATCAAAAAACATCTTTCCAATTTTCAGAAAAAGAGAAAGGTTCATCAGCCGGTCTGTGAAAGTGGTGAAATTCATCATTTTTTTGGACAACCGTTCAGCTTGCAGGTCAGGGAAAAGAACAAAAAACCCCGGGTACAAATCATTCCGCCGGACAGACTGATTTTGCAGGTAAGACCCGGTGCTGATGTTTCAAAACGGGAAATGATTTTAAAAGAGTGGTACCGGTCAAATCTGAAAAACGAGATTGAAAAACTGATCAGGAGATGGGAGCCAGTGATGGGGGTGAAGGTTCATGATTTTGGAGTAAAGCAGATGAAGACGCGCTGGGGAACGTGTAATATCCGTGCAAAGAGAATCTGGCTGAACCTGGAGCTGGCCAAGATGGATCACGAACTCCTGGAATATGTGGTTGTCCATGAAATGGTGCATCTTCTTGAGCGGTTACATAACAAACGGTTTCATGGCTTCATGACCCGCTTTATGCCAGACTGGAAGAGCAGAAAAAAACGGCTGAATAGTGAATCCGCAATCGGCATCTGCTGAAAACTGAAATCAAACATAAAAATATGCTGGTTTATCTGAATGGTTCATACCTGCATCAGGATGATGCTAAAGTGCATGTATCGGACCGTGGTTTTTTATTCGGGGACGGAGTTTACGAGGTCTTCCGGGTTGTTCATGGAGAGATATTCAGAGAACAGGCTCATCTCGAACGGCTGAATGAGAGCTTGGATGCTATGGGCCTGGATGTTGAAAAAAAAATCAGGAAGAGTTTACCAGGTGTGTTCAGGGAGCTTATAGAAAGAAACAATCTTATAAAAAACGAAGCGACCATCTATCTTCAGATCACACGTGGTGCGGCCAGTCCAAGGACTCACCCATGGCCGGATCCTGCAGTAGAACCCACTATATTTGTAGCGTCAGAACCGTTCTCGCCACACCTCGAGTTACAGAAGTCTGGCATCAGGGTTATTACTATGGCAGACCTGAGATGGGCTCGTTGTAATATAAAGTCTGTTAACCTTCTTCCGAACACAATGGCGCGCCAGCGAGCTTTGGAAGCGGGTGTTCAAAGTGCAATCCTGATCCGGGACGGAGTGGTAACGGAAAGCCCGAACGCAAACATATTTGGCGTACAAAAAAACAGGCTTATAACTTATCCTGCAACAAATTACCTCTTAGAAGGAATTACGAGAGGGGTTGTTCTGGAGATCGCAATGAGATTAAATGTGGAAACAGATTTTACAGGCATCCGGGAAGAGGATCTGTTTGATTTAGATGAGATCTTTTTTACAGGTACAACCACGGATATTCAGCCGGTTGTTGAGATAGACGGAAAACCAGTTAACAGCGGCAAACCCGGACCTGTTACAGCTAAAATTCAACAAACCTATCATGAGGCCCTCTACGAAAACCGTTGATTATAAAATAAAAAGAGATGCTGAAAATTTTCCGGTCACGTGATAATGCTATATCTTTGCAAGTATGAATTTATTGATTATTTACCTGTTTTTAGCCATCGGAGTATCTTTTTTATGCTCCATTCTTGAGGCTGTTCTGCTGTCTGTTACACCCTCCTATGTAATGGTACTCGAAAAAGACGGCAGTAAAACCGGGAAGCAGCTGCGCTCTCTCAAAGATGATATCGACCGCCCTTTAGCAGCAATTTTAAGCCTGAATACAATAGCTCATACGGTGGGTGCTGCCGGAGTTGGTGCCCAGGCACAGATCGTTTTCGGAAGTGCATATGTTGGAATTACATCGGCAGTTTTGACTCTCCTGATTCTTGTTTTGTCTGAAATTATTCCCAAAACACTGGGCGCTACTTATTGGAAAAACCTTGCCCCGTTTGCTGCAGTAACAACCAAATTTCTGATCATTGCGATATATCCTTTTGTAATACTTGCCAAGGGAATTACGGGCTGGCTTTCAAAAGATAAAAACCAGCCGACACTGAGTCGTGAAGAGTTCAGTGCAATGGCTGAAAAGGGGGCTGAAGAGGGAGTGTTTGAAGAGAGCGAATCCAATATTTTCATGAACCTGATTCGATTTAAATCACTAAAAGTAATAGATATCATGACTCCGCGTGTTGTGGTTTTAAAATTTTCGGAAGATCAAACCATCAACGAAGTTATGAAAAGCCTGAATGAACTGCGTTTTTCGAGAATCCCTGTATATGGTAAAAGTGATGAGGATATAACCGGGTATGTTCTGAAGAATGATCTCTATTTACATCTTTCGGAAAACAAGGGTGACAAAAAACTAAAAGAACTTAAACGGGAAATATTAATAGTGCCTGAAAATATTTCGCTCCAGGCTCTTTTTGAACGTCTGCTCGAAAAACAGGAACATATTGCCGTTGCGGTAGATGAATATGGAGGGCTATCCGGGGTTGTTACCATGGAGGATGTGGTGGAGACACTGATCGGCATGGAGATCGTAGATGAGATTGATGCTATTGAAGATATGCAGAAACTGGCTCGAAAAAACTGGGAAGAACGTGCCAAAAGACTGGGAATTGTGCTGCCCGATTCGCTGAAATCGGATTTATAGCCAGGGAAGAGGGTAAATTCTCAATGTGATAAGTTTAAATCGGGGTAAGGGTTGTTCTTTTAGCAGCACGCTTAAGGTATAAAGACACTACAATCATTCTGCAACCTAATTCCATCCCGTAGGGTCCAGGTCATAAAATGATTTCAAAAGCTCATAAACTTCCGGTTGTTCATTTTGCAAACGGACAGGGTTTTCGAAGAAAGCTTCTGTTGCTACGGAAAAAAATTCAGCCGGATTTGTAGCTCCATAGTTGTCCAGCACAGATTTTTGGCCGCGTTTGTGTTTAGGATAGCGAAGCCTGCGATAAGCTTTTGCCAGGGTTTGGGTCCAGCGGTCATCGCGGTGAATATTACCTTGCTCATCAACTCCGGCCGTGAGTCCGTACCTGTGATCCAGCTGATGGGCAAATTCGTGGTAGATAAGATTTTGTCCTTTCTGTTTGCCATAAATATTATCACGGATATCTTTCCATGATAAAACAATAGTCCCCAGGTTCCAGTACTCACCTTTTCGGGTTTCCGTTCCTTCTGTGACAATCCCGTCACTCTCTTCATTTACCGGGGCAATATACTCGTCAGGATAAACAAGAATTGATTGCAAATCCGGGTAATAATCGGAAGGTTCACTGAGTATGAGAACGGATGCATAAGAGGCAATGATGATTTTGATTTTATCGGTCAGCACCAGTCCGCCGCATCCCTCAAATAGTTTTTCATCCAAAAAAATAACAATGCGCGATTTCAGAAGCTCTTTGAGATGCCCCGGTAATTTAAGATAAACCGGTACATGCTTTTCAAGCAGACTGAGCCATTTTTCAGGAAATGGTTTTTGTATGATCCATTTCCTTTTTAAAAACCGGATTAGAGACATAAATAATTTTTTATATATTATAAGACAATCTGATATCCATATAAAGAACAGCAAGCCAATTTAGGATAAATAACAAGAATTCCCGCATGAGCAAGAAGTACTCGCTTCACTATAGTGACAACCTGGAGATATACAACTGGATTGGCCACCCCGATGAAAATCCGAACCGGGTACGTCCCGTGCATTTCTATTTCTTTGCTGATAAAAAAGATCAGATTTTAAGTCTCGCCGAAAAATTGAATTCATATGATTTTAATATTGGACATATTACCAGATCATACAATGGCCAGTGGCTTTGCATGGCCCTCAGAGAGATCATCCCTTATCCTGATGTGATGAACAGATTAACTGTTTTGGTGATGGAGACAGCTCAAAAATGTGATGCGACTTATGATGGCTGGGAAACGGTTATCGATGCTTAGCAGAGAGTTTTGTGTAAAATATTTTTTAATATTCATCTGAAACAGCACACAATACTGTATAGACATTAATATATTTTATTTTCAAGAGAATTATTTTATAACATATCTGTAAAATAATTTATAAATCTATAATAATATACATTTCATGTAGTTAACAGAGGGAATTTCGAATAAAATAGCTTACTGTTATGGATTTAAAAAACAAGAGAATAAGGAATGTAATCGTAAAGCTGACTACCATTTTTCTGGGGCTTTTTTTAATATTTCCTGTAAACGCTGTTCAGGCACAGGAAAATCAAAAAGAACAGATAAAGAAGTTACAGGAAATGGCACCCTACAGAGGATACCTTCAGGCCCACCGGGATGCACAACCACAGGAATTATTAGGAGGACCAATTGAGGTTTCAATTGAACAAACTTCCGGCGGTGTATTTGTGATACTGCCATCGCCAAGAAAATTAGATCCTAATGTTTTTGGAACTCCCGAGATGCCGCGTGCTATTGCCGGAACACCGGGAATTAACGGTTTGCCTCCAATGGCGAGAAAAACAGAGGATGGCAAGTACGCGGAAACGAAAAGCCCAAACCCATTTGGTGATAAGAATATCGTGATGGCGGACGCAACACTTAAAATTGATGCAACAGATGCCACCGCGGCAGACGCCTCCGAAACCAATGATAAGGTTCAAATGATGGCAAGCTGGAAAGATTCGGAAGGAAATACCTACGAAGTGAGATGCTGTGAAATGATGGCCGCTTCCGGAATTGAATTTCCTACATTTGGCGGTGTTCTTACTAATCATATATTGCACGGCTCCAGTCGTATAGGTACAGCTTTAATGCCAACTGAGTATACCTACTTTGCATTCTGGGGCATGGGAGAAGTTCTGAAAAACGGAGAAGTAACTGACAAACCACGACTCATTCACGGTATGCTTACAGAGTATGTCAGGAAAGAGGGCTACGAACTGGCATTTGACCATGAAGTTACACCGGGCCGCAAGCATTTTCACCTGATGATTCCACCGATGATGCCGGACCAGGAGACAAAAACATTTCAGCACAAAGATGTGAGTACAGGCTTTACACTTCCAAATGGCATGGAACTGCCCTTCTGGCACGTGATGTTTGAGAATCTTGAGATCGAATCAAGTTAACCTCTGAATTATTAAAATTGTGAGCAAAGGGCTTCTTAACCGGAGTCCTTTTGCTTTGATTGAATGAATTGATCCGTATCAAATAGATATATTTACCATTTAATTTATCACCGAAACTTTTTAAAAAAAATGACTGGAATTAAAAAATTAATGAGAGGCAACACGTTAATACTAATTCTCACAGTTTTGCTTTTCCTATTTGGACTCCTGGGCGGTAACAACATATCTGAAACCGAGCCTGCGGTTACCGTTGAAATGACAAATCAATTAACATTTAAACCCGATACGGTAACAATCGAGAAGGGAGAAACTGTTCTGTGGAAGAACACCTCACTTCTGGTTCACTCTGTTACAGCAGACCATGATAAAAAAACCGAACCGGAAAGCGTGGCCTTGCCGGAAGGAGCTGAGCCTTTTGATTCAGGCCTTATGGACCCGGAGGAAGAGTTCAGCCATACATTCACTGTAAAGGGAACCTATACGTATTTTTGCATACCGCATGAAGCTGCCATGAGAGGTGTAGTTATCGTGGAATAACATCAGGCTTATCTTTTGACCATAGCAGATCTGAGGCTGTCCAAAAAGTGTAGTTGACTGCAGCTCAACTTAAATTATTCAGTTAAATTTTAAATAGATGTAGCACTAATTCTCTTAACTACATGACTACTTTTTTGTAGCAATTCCAAATACTGTCAGTTTTATTGCCACGAGTCCGTCAGCTGACGGATCAAAGGTTCACGAAGTAAACTTTAATTATTAAGGCACACATAAATCAATTACATCTTTTTGGACAGCCTCAAGTCAAAAAAGATGTATTGCAGAAATTTAGAATGATCATTTCACAATAATGGTTATTTTAAGGAATGTAAACGTATATGTTACTGATAACATAAGTCGAAGATGCTAAGGATTATATTAAAATAGATTATCAATTTATGGATGTACAAACGGATATTTCGGAACTGAACGAGCAAAAGACACGCTTAAGCCGCGAGCATTTGAAGGAAGAATTCAAAAGAGTACGATCTTTCACCGAAAAGCTCACCGACCCCCTGGAGATTGAAGATTTTATTGTCCAGGTTGTTACACACGCAAGTCCTGCGAAGTGGCACCTGGCACATACCAGCTGGTTTTTTGAAGCATTTCTTCTTGAAAAAGCCACAGAAGATTATGAGACATTGCATCCGCAGTATAGTTACCTGTTTAACTCTTACTACCTGCAGACAGGTGAGCCGCACTGCAGGGATAAAAGGGGTAATTTGTCGCGTCCTACTGTTAGAGAAGTATTTGAATACCGTGAGTACGTTGATAACCAGGTACTTGCCTTTATGGAAACCGCACCGGAAGAGATATTTCAAAAATGGGCTGAAGTTATTGAAATTGGCTTAAACCACGAACAGCAGCATCAGGAGCTTTTGATTACAGACCTGAAGTACATGTTTGCTCAAAATCCGCTCTACCCGGTTTATACAGACAGAAAACAGCCGGAAGTTCCGGAACCCGGCAAATTGCAGTGGAACAGGTTTGAAGAGGGAGTGTATGAAGTGGGCCATGCCGGAGATGATTTTGGCTATGACAATGAATTTCCAAGACATAAAACCTACATTCAGAATTTTGAACTTGCAAACCGGCTTGTTACAAATCGGGAGTATCTTCAGTTTATGAATGACGGAGGATATTCAGAATCAAAATGGTGGCTGGATGAAGGGTTTGCAACTGTAGAGAAGGAGAACTGGAAAGCACCACTGTACTGGATTGAAAAAGGTGGTGACTGGTATCACTTCACACTGAACGGTATCCGGAAGATTGATATGAATGAGCCGGTAACTCATGTCAGTTATTTTGAAGCAGATGCCTATGCCAGGTGGGCCGGTGCCAGACTGCCTACGGAACAGGAGTGGGAAGTTGCTTCCGGGAACGTTGAGATTGCAGGGAATTTTGTCGAAAAAGAATATTTTCATCCAACAGAAGCAGATCCTGAAGCTGAAGGATTGCAACAAATGTTTGGTGATGTCTGGGAGTGGACGCAAAGTTCTTACTCTCCCTATCCGGGATATAAGCCTCTGCCAGGAGCACTCGGTGAATATAATGGTAAATTTATGTGCAACCAGTATGTGCTTCGCGGCGGATCATGTGCCACTTCCGAAAGCCATATCCGTAAAACATACAGAAACTTCTTTCATCCGCATGAACAGTGGCAGTTTATGGGGATACGTCTTGCCAGGTGAGAAAATGAAATAAATGACTGCTGCAGAGCCTGTCTTTTCTAAAAAAGATTAAACCGGGAATAATGACAATTTTTGTTTACTACCGGCCTGACAGGTAAATCCAAATTTTTCAAAAAACGCATCAACTACAGATTAACATGCAAACAACTGAAAAACCGGTTCACGAAACCAGGATGGAAGAGGAGATCCTGGAAGGCCTGAGTAAATCACAGAAAACCCTGCCCAGCAAATACTTTTATGATGAACACGGTTCGCAGTTATTTGAAGAAATTTGTGAATTGGATGAGTATTATCCTACCAATGCCGAGATGAGAATTATGGAATCGAATATCAGTGAAATAGCTGAAAAACTCGGTTCTGGTATTGAGTTGATCGAATTTGGAAGCGGAAGCAGCAAAAAAACCCGTTTACTTCTAAATCATCTGAACAATCTTAAGGCATATGTTCCGGTTGATATATCCAGGGATTTTTTATTTAATGAAGCGGAGCGCCTGAAAGAGGAGTTCCCCAAGCTGAACATCTATCCGGTAGCAGCAGATTATACGCAGTCCTTTCAACTCCCTTCGGATGTCCCATCCTGCCACAAGGTGGTTTACTTTCCGGGATCTACCATTGGTAATTTTACACCAGAAAGGGCGGTAATATTTTTGAAGAAAATTGCTGACCTTGTTGCCCCTGAAGGAGGACTCCTGATAGGAGTTGATACAAAAAAAGATCCTGAAATTCTGGAGGCAGCCTATAATGACAGTGCCGGAATTACTGCCGCGTTTAATAAAAATCTGCTGATTCGCCTGAATCGTGAACTGAGCGCCGATTTTAATCCGGCTAAATTCAGGCATAGTTCTATATATAATAAGGAAGAGGGAAGAATTGAGATGCATTTAATCAGCCTCGAAGATCAGCAAATTACGGTTGCTGGGGAAGATATAAATTTTGAAAAAGGTGAAACTATTCATACTGAAAACTCATATAAGTTCAGTCCGCAGGAATTTGAGAAACTGGCTTCAGATTATTTTAACTTAGAGAAAACATGGACGGATAATGAATCTTTGTTCAGTGTTCATTACATGAGTGTATTGTAATGAGTAAAAATATCCCGGACACAGAATGCGGTCAGAATATACCATGTATCAAAGCGTTCTGAATTATTAACCTAAAGCTATTATTTATTATTTAATTATGACAAACAGATTATCTACATATGTGATCATGTTAATTGTATCGCTCACATTTTTGGCCTCTTGCCTTGACAGCAGTACCAATAATACAGAGATTCCTTCTTCATTTAATCTATCTTTAAATGTTCAGGGTATGGGTACGGATCAGTTTGACGGGCAGAATACAATAGCATTAGAAACGGTGAAGTTTACGCTCGGTAATCTCGAACTTAAACGTGAAAATGATGAAAATATAACATTTGGCCAAAATCTTCTGGTTGCTGAATTCACATCTGAGAATACAGATGATGAAACAATCGGAACTGGTGGTGTTGCCGGAGGAATTTACAACGGTTTCATATTTGAGATGCTTCCGCCGGATGGTTCCGGTCAGATAACGGATCCAGACCTTATTTCATTTAATGATGATGGTGAAGTCGCAGAAGCATTTTCGGTTTTTATCTCGGGCACATTTAATGATGAGCCTTTTGAATACAGAACATCCGCCGAACTTGAACTGGATCTGACATTTGAGCAGATGGTGGATATGCCGGAAGTTTCTGGAAATATGACTGTCAGGTTACTTCCCCAGACTAATAGTTGGTTCAGGGATGAAGACAGTCGGCTTATTAATCCGAATGACGCAAATGAGACACAAACAGAGCAAATAAATGAGAATCTTGTTCAGTCATTTTCTGTAAATGTGGTTGTCTTTAATGACGCGGTACTTTTGTAAAGGAACCCGGTTTTGTTACTCCCAGAGTGTACGCTGATTTCCGTGTGCAGGGAGCCCGTTGTTGTCGCTCAGTATTTTAGCTGTATGCAAAAGGTTCCATGTCATAAATGTGGTGTTTCTGTTAGTAAAGTCATTTTCAAGCCCGCCTGATCCTTCATCGAGATAGGAGGGACCGGGTCCTGCCTCACCGATCCAGCCGGCATCAGCCTGTGGCGGTATCATAAAACCGATGTGCTGTAATCCATACAAAATACTCATGGAACAGTGTTTAACCCCATCTTCGTTACCGGTAATAAGGCATCCGCCGGCGCGTCCATAGTAATCGTACTGGCCATCTTCATTTAATTTACCGGAGAAACTGTAGAGGCGTTCAATGACCATGGTTGCAACTGATGATTTTTCTCCCAGCCAGATGGGCGAACCGATGACCAGTATATTGGCGTCCATAATTTTTTTCTGAATGTCAGGCCAGTCATCCTTTTCCCAACCGTGTTCTGTCATATCGGGATATACTCCAAAAGCGATGTCGTAATCGACAGGTCGAATCATCTCTGTCTGCACACCACACCCTTCCATAATCTGACGGGAAAGATCGATAAGGCCGGCTGTATGAGAGAGTTCAGGGGATTTTTTGAGCGTACAATTCAGGAAAAGTGCTTTCAGACCTGAGAAGTCAAATGGATTATCATCAATCCATTTTTGTTGCTGTTCGTTTAATTGGTGTTTCATTGCGTAAATAGTTGAAGTTAGTTGTTTGGATTAAGATACAAATCAATGAATTCAGACTGAAATAATATCCTTAAAGAGAGAACCTTTACCTTTTGTGAAGATATGATCGGTTGGCATGGATATCGCGGTGTGTGAACCGCCAAGAGCGCAGAGAAGCACCAAGTTAGTTTTTCCTTTGCGTTTCATGGCGGCCTCTGTGGTTACCTTCCTGGTGATCCCGGTTCCGGTTAGTTGATTTTTTGACCATGGAAGGATATGATCGGTTGGCGCGGATATCGCGGTGTGTGAACCGCCAAGAGCGCAGGGAAGCGCCAAGTTAGTTTTTCCTTTGCGTTTCATGGCGGCCTCTGTGGTTACATCCCTGGTGATCCCGGTTCCGGTTTGTCGGTTTTTGAGCCATGGAAGGATATGATCGGTTGGCGTGGATATCGCGGGGTGTGAACCGCCAAAAGCGCAGGGAAGCGACAAGTTAGTTTTTCCTTTGCGTTTCATGGCGGCCTCTGCGGTTACCTTCCTGGTGATCCAGGTTCCGGTTAGTTGATTTTTTGACCATGGAAGGATATGATCGGTTGGCATGGATATCGCGGGCTTTGAACCGCCATGAGCGCAGGGAAGCGCCAAGTTGGATTTTCCTTTTCGTTTCATGGCGGCCTCTGCGGTTACCTTCCTGGTGATCCAGGTTCCGGTTAGTTGATTTTTTGACCATGGAAAGATATGATCGGTTGGCGTGGATATCGCGGTGTGTGAACCGCCAAGAGCGCAGGGAAGCGCCAAGTTAGTTTTTCCTTTGCGTTTCATGGCGGCCTCTGCGGTTACCTTCCTGGTGATCACTGTTCCGGTTAGTTGATTTTTTGACCATGGAAGGATATGATCGGTTGGCGTGGATATCGCGGGGTGTGAACCGCCAAAAGCGCAGGGAAGCGCCAAGTTAGTTTTTCCTTTGCGTTTCATGGCGGCCTCTGCGGTTACCTCCCGGGTGATCCAGGTTCCGGTTTGTCGGTTTTTGAGCCCTGAAAAAATCTGATCGTCAGCTGTCCGATACAGAAGTGAGAGCCAGCCCGATACGCCCTCGTTCAAGATCAAGTGATAGTATCTCTACATTGATGATATCTCCAACCGAAACAACATCATGGGGATCATTTACCTTTCTTCCCTTCTTTGACATTTGCGAAATGTGCAGCAGTCCATCCTCTTTTACACCCAGGTCTACAAAAGCACCGAAGTCGACCACGTTGCGCACGGTTCCTTCCAGTTTCATGCCGACGGAAAGATCTTCTGCCTTCATCACATCCTGGCGCAGCAGCGGTCTCGGAAGAGACTCTCTCGGGTCACGCCCCGGCTTTTGCAGGTTTTCGAGAATCAGTTCGAGAGTTGGAACACCTGTTACGATTTTTGATGCAATCTCTTCTTTATCTATTGAATCAACAAGTGTATCGATTTTCTTTTTCTGAGAAGTCAAATTTTCCGGATCGATTCCAAACAGATTACAAAGCTTTTCGGCCGCCTCGTAACTTTCGGGGTGAATAGCGGTATTGTCGAACGGGTGATCTGCTTCCGGAATTCGCATAAACCCGGCAGCCTGCTGAAATCTGAATGCACCGACTCCGGAGATCTTTTTCAGTTCTTCACGATTTTTGATGATACCCGCTTTTTCCCGGTAGTCAATAATATTGCCGGCCACTTTCCGGCTTAGACCGGATATGTGTTGTAAAAGAGTAGCACTGGCTGTATTCAAATTCACTCCCACTTCGTTCACACAGCTTTCAACCACATCATCCAGTTTTTTAGCCAGCTGAACCTGGTTCACATCATGCTGATACAGGCCCACGCCGATTGATTTCGGATCAATTTTCACAAGTTCGGCGAGCGGATCCTGCACCCGGCGTGCAATTGAGATATTTCCCCGCTGAGCAGCATCCAGCTTCGGAAACTCTTCTCTTGCTATGGCTGAAGCTGAGTAGACCGATGCACCGGCTTCATTCACAATCAGGTAGTTCAGGTTCTCATTTTCCTTTTGCTGCTTTCGTTCCTGGATCACGTTTGCCACAAACTGTTCGGTTTCACGGCTTGCCGTTCCGTTTCCAATGGCAATAAGGGTCACTGAATGCTTATCAATCCAGTTATTGAGCAGCCGGGCAGACTCTTCCACTTTGTTTTGAGGCGGGGTTGGATAAATGGTTGTTCCTTCCAGATAACGGCCGGTTTCATCAATCACGGCAATTTTGCAGCCGGTACGGAATGCAGGATCAATACCCATCACCACCTGGTTTTTGAGAGGAGGCTGAAGCAGCAGGCTTTTCATATTGGTTGCAAATGTGGTGATCGCGTGTTCATCAGCCATGGTAGTCAGTTCATTGCGCAGCTCCCGTTCGAGTGATGGAAACAGCAGGCGTTTGTAGGCGTCACCCACAGCATCCTGCAGATGGGGGGTAAAAATGCTCAGATCATTCCTGATAACCACATCGTCCAGGTTGTCAAGTGTACGATCTTCCCATAAATCCAAATGGACAAACAGGATATTTTCCCGCTCTCCCCGGTTGATCGCAAGGATCTGGTGTGGTTTCAGATATTTGACGGGTGCCGAGAATTTGTAATAATCTTCATAGTTGGTTCTCTGGCTGATTGCAGGATTCTTTTCAGTTCTGATCACGCCATGAGTCCGCATGATGCTCCGCAGTTTATCACGCACATCAGCAGACTCGTTTATCCATTCGGCTACAATATCCAGTGCTGTTTTAAGTACGGTTTCCGGATCGGGCAGATCTTTTTCAGGATCCGTGTACTTTGAAGCGTATTCCAGGGGGGCACCATTTTCAATTTCCTGTTCCCAGATCAACACCGCAAGCGGTTCAACGCCTTTCTCTTTGGCCATATCACCGCGTGTTTTTCTCTTCTGCTTGTACGGAAGATAGAGATCTTCAAGAGTTTTTAAATCTCCGCACAGGTTGATTTTCTCCTCCAGCTCAGGTTTTAGTTTATCCTGTTCACGGATGCTTTTTAAAATGGTTTCTTTTCGCTTTTCCAGTGTTCTGTGAAAATCAATGAGATCACGTACATCACGCAATTGTTCCTCATCGAGGCTGCCTGTGGCTTCTTTCCGGTACCGGGCCAGGAAAGGTATGGTAGCACCTTCGTCCAAAAAGCCGGCCACCTTGTTTACCTGTTTGGATGAAAGCGAAAGAGTTGATGCTATTTGCTGAAAAATCTGAGAATCGGTCATGGAAATGGTATATTCTATGGTGTGATTATAACATCATGAAAATAAAGAGTAATGCCAACAATCCCCACATGAAAAATGATCTGAATGAACTGAGGAAATCCGCTGAGCTGTTTGCAAGAATTGGCGGTGATTCCACACTGAATTATTTTAAGAAATCGTTCGAACTGGAATACAAGGAAGATCAGTCGCCTGTTACGGATGCAGACAAAAATGCGGAAAAACTGATACGTGATGAGATTCGGAAAAAGTATCCTGCTCACGGAATTATAGGAGAGGAGTTTGGAATTGAAAACCATGACAGTGATGTGCTCTGGATTATTGATCCGATAGACGGCACGCAGTCATTTATACACGGTGTTCCATTTTACACAACCCTGATAGGTGTTCTGATTGACGGATCACCATCCGTGGGGGTCATCTATGCACCGGCTCTTGATGAAATGGTTTCTGCAGCGACCGGAGAAGGAGTTACACTGAATGGTGAAGCGTGCAAGGCACGTAATTGTGAAGACCTTGAAAAGGCTACTTTTTTAACAACAGACCTGGAACACATCGAAAAACATGGATTTCAGCATCCATTCAGGAAACTATTAAAGAGTACACGGGTTCACAGAACATGGGGCGATGCATATGGCCACCTGATGGTAGCAACCGGAAGGGCCGATATCATGTTCGACCCTATTTTGAAAATATGGGATGCGGCTGCACTGCTGCCGGTTATTACGGAAGCGGGCGGTTCTTTTACTGATGTTCACGGCAAAAAAACCATCGAAACCGGGAATGCGATTTCGTGTACAAAAGGGCTGGCCGGTGACGTTATGAAAATATTTAGTGTGTAAAAGACGGGAATTGTAACGCGGAGTGGTTAAGGTTTCTGGTAGGTGGTGTTTGAATGGGTGGCGGGCCATTGCGGACACACCCCTCGTTTAACCGAACTGCCTGTCGGCATTCGGTTAAACATTTCCCCTCTCGAGAGGGGAGATGTGCAGCCCCGAAGACCGCAGGTCTGTCGGGGCAAGCGAGGGGTGTGTTCGCGGTGCATACCTGGAAATCAGGTTTCCCATTTCATCAACCGTCTTAAACCGCGTATTTCCTGTTAAATACTGTTATAACATTAAAAAAAGAGATAAAAAAAAATTTTAAAAACTGAAGAATTAAGAATTACATGAAAAGCAAACTATTACTATCCATTCTGATCATTCTGTTGGCAGCGATGAGTGAATTGGTCAGTGCCCAGGATTATGATTTTACAACCTATCCGCAAATTGATCTTGATTTCGACCATCTGAATCTTGAACTGATGGTTCGGGATGATGGCGTGATTGAAGGTGAAGCGCTCTATGACGTTTCGTTTCGCGTAAGTATGGCGGATACCGTTCGGCTGGACGCATCACGCATGGATATTCAACGTGTTTTTTGGGATGATGAACCTGCCGGTTTTATTGTCAGAAACGACAGACTGCTGATTGTTGCCCCGGAAAACTTTAGCAGGGGCGACAATGTGCAACTGAAAATTGGTTATAAAGTAATGCCGGGATTTGGCATTCATTCTGAGCCCGGGAACCTGACCTGGACATCACTCTTGCCCAAAAGTACGAGTCACTGGCTGCCTGTTACCGATCATCCCAGGGTAGAATTTACCACTCGTATCACACTCACCTATCCGTCCGGTTTAAAAGCTATTGCCACCGGAAGAACTTCTGGCGGTGAAGTTGTATCCGTGGACCAGGAACGATCTGTATTTATAACAGAGAATCCGGTTCCGGCATCAGCTCTTGTATTTGCAATCGGTGATTTTGAAACCTATCAAACCTCAGCGGGGCTGCATCAGATTCATCTTCATCATCTGAAAAAGAATACACTGGATGCTGACGAAAGGGATGAAATTCTTGAGGCTGCATATTCTTCTTTCAGAAATGCGGAGCAGCAATCAGAAACCGGTTATCCGTGGCGATCCCTGGATATTATTCTTTTGGACGACAGCCGCTGGGAAACAAAAAATTACGGAGCCGGCGTGGTTTTTGCATTCGGAAACAGGGGAGATCTGAAAGCCCAGACTCAACATGGAGTTACTGCACAATGGGCTGGGGTTCAGGTGCGTGAAGAGCAGTGGAGCGAATCAAATTTCATAACCCTGCTGCAGGGACGGTTTTTACAGAATAATTATTCAGGCTCTGACAGTTCATACGCTGATCAGGAGCTGGTATACCCGTTTTTTTCACCTGCTGTTCAGAGCAACAGAAAGAATTTTCTGGAGTCGGAGGGGCAGGAACTGCTGCGGGAAGTACTGGAACTTATAACCCCACGATTATTCAGGGAGAAGCGCGGAGTTCTGAACCATCAGGAATTTGCACAACAACTCTATTACGAATCAGGCCACAGCTTTTTTGAAACGGCGGTCGTTCCTTCAGATTCAGATACGGCAGACATAGCTGCCGATGAAGAACCTGTTATCTATTTCATAGATTACAACTGGATAGAATCCGAAGGAGTTGTAGAAATTGATATCAGTGCAAAAAATGAAGGATCACCGGAACTTGTTTCTGCGATCCTTACCACCCGTTATTTTGACGATTCACAAACCCGTGAAATCAGTTTCAGCGGGGCGTCGGAAACGATACGAATGAATGTGAACCCCGGTATTGAATACATGAAAATGGATCTGCCAGAAGAGAGTAATCTTGTACTGGAAGAAGAGAAGTCGTTTATGTTCTGGATCAATCAGCTGAGGAGCGATGAGGATGCAAACGCTCGTGCTGAGGCCGCCATTGGGTTGAGAAATTTTTCAGATAACCCGGATTTACAGCTGGCCATACTCGACCTGCTAAGGGCTGAAGAGAGTACAGACGTTCAGGCAGAGATGCTCCGGACCCTGGCACATGTAACCGCAGGCGCATCCGGTACGGACCAGATTTTCTTGCAGCGGTACAATGACAACCTGGACCCGCAAATTAAACGTGCTGTGATTGAAGCACTTGGCAATTATCCCGGCAATGAAGAGGTGATCGGTCGGCTGCAGCAGGCTGTGCTCAGAAGTAATGACAGAGCTGTAAAGAGAGCTGCGGTTGAATCGCTGGTAAACGTAACCGAACCCGACCGGTTCGAAACAGTTGCCGGACAGTTGATAACACGTGAAGAGGCGATGCCGGTTGTTTCCAAGATCCTGGAAGAGCTCGCACTAAAAGGCAAAGAGCAGAAGGCAGTTTCCATGGCAGGTACTTTTTTAGGTGAATTGAACTCCTGGCCGGTGCGGGAAAGTGCCCTGGAACTTATTCTCAGGTTTGAAACGTCTGAATCGTTCTGGTTAGAACGGCTGCCTGCACTTCTGGATGAAGACGATCCCAGGGTAAGGTACAAAGCTGCGGAAGGTTTAAAGTATCTGTCAGCTCAAAAACGAAATCAAATGATTGAAGAAAGACTTTTTGAAGAGTATGACGGACGTGTGGCGGAGAGGCTGAAATCAGCACGTGAGATGTAAAAATCCGCTTTTATTGGCGAATCCATTTAAAAAGATCTTTGAAGCCGGCAGTGTTGCCATAGGATAGAATACCCACCCTGTAGATTTTTGCACTCAGCCACATGGTCCCCACAAATGAGATGGCCATCAGAAAGATAGCCAGGCCGATTTGCCAGAAGGGGACTTCTGTAATGGCAATACGTGTAATCATGACAATCGGAGTAAAAAACGGCACGAGTGATCCGATAACCGCAAGTGTTCCGTCTGGATTGGTTGTGGCCTGGAACATGATGAAATAGGCGATAAATATGGGAGCCATGATGGGCAGCATTAGTTGCTGTGAATCTGTCTCAGAATCAGAAGCTGATCCGATCGCAGCAAAGAGCGAGCTGTAAAGCAGGTACCCCAGGATAAAAAAGATCACAAAATAGACAATCAGGGAGGTTCCAATTTCCGGGATATCCAGGATACCGGGCAGTTGCGGTGCTGCTTCTGTCAATTCGCTGTTCATCAATTCATCAGGCTGAGGCATAAACATCATTGCAATTGGACCGGCAGCCGAAATCAGGACAAAAAATGAAAGAGTCCAGATGCCAAGCTGTGTTGCGGCGAGGGCACCTACTCCTGCCATTTTGCCCGTTAGAAGTTCAATCGGTTTTACAGACGACGTGATTACCTCAATAATCCGGTTTGTTTTTTCTTCTATAACGCCCCGCATGATGTAACCGCCATAACCGAAGATTGCGGCAAATATAATAACTCCCATAAGCATGCCAATAAATGAGAAAAACTCCGTATCATCTTCTGTCTCTTCACCTTCGCTGGTAAGCCTTCGTGATTCTACTTCAATTCTCGAATCAAAGATTTGCTGAACCTGTTCGGGAACTTCTGCCAGCCTGATTCGTTCACGCCGGATGACATCACGCAGATCGGACCGTACAGATGAAAGAAGATTTATTCCGCCGGTACCGCTGTAGATCAGTTCCAGCTCTTTATCATCTAAAATGTGATCTTCCGTTATGACGATATACCCGGTAAGATCTTCACTTTGTACAAGTGCCCGGACCGAATCGACAGAGAGACCGGAGACATCGAGGTAACGGGAGTCATCGATCTCAGCAAGTGAGGGATACACATTCTCGGTTTCATCCAAAATACCTATTTCAAAAGAGACATCACTTTCCCAAACTGCGATTGCTATGCCAAGGCCAAACATCAGGATAAAACCGACCGGCACAAGAATGGTTGCCCAGATAAACCCTTTGCTTTTGAATCGCGTCATGTATTCACGCTTCAGTACCAGAAAAACCTGTCGCCAGTTCACTTAAACCTCCTGCCGTGTAATATTGTCTTCACCTACTGTAGAGATGAATATTTCATTTAAAGATGGCTCCACAAGCTGGAACCGGTGAATCTCAGCATGATTCATGGCTGTTTTTAAGATATCCTGGGAATCGAGCCCGTTTAATATCCTGATCTCGGCGAAATTTGTTGATCGGTTATTTATTCTCACATCATTGAGAGTATCAAGAAAAGAGTTGTCTCCCTGGAATTCCAGGAGAACTGTATTTTTGCCGAATTTCTTTTTAATCTCTCTCAGGTTGCCTGTAAGAACAACGCGCCCGTTATTAAACAGGCAGATATCATCACACATCTGTTCAACCTGTTCCATCCGGTGAGTTGAAAAGAGAATCGCTTTCCCCTGTTCCCTCAGTTCTAAAATAATCTCCTTTAGAAGTTCACTGTTAATGGGATCGAGTCCGCTGAAGGGTTCATCAAAAATATAAATATCAGGTTCGTGCACAATGGTGGCAATAAACTGTATTTTTTGACTCATTCCTTTTGAAAGTTCACCCACCTTTTTTTTATGCCAGTCGGATGCCTCAAAACGCTTGAGCCAGTAACGTATTTTTTCCCGTGCTTCTCCGGATGACAACCCTTTGAGCTGGGCAAGATACATCAGTTGTTCGCCAACTTGCATTTTTTTATAGAGCCCGCGCTCCTCCGGCATATAACCGATCATCTTTTGAGTCTCCGGGCTCACGTCTTTGCCGTTGACAGTAATATTACCATCGTCAGGATCAATAATGTAATTGATCATCCGGATCATAGTTGTTTTACCAGCTCCGTTTGGTCCCAGAAGCCCGAAGATACGCCCGCGCTCGGTTGAGAAGCTTACATTCTGCACCGCGCGTGTATTTCCAAATGATTTTGAAACCTGGTCTGTTATAATAACGCTCATGCGTGTATAAATTTTTTGTTGATTATAAGGAATTTGGTTGCAGTATGCACGATCTTTTTCTTACTTACGAGTAGAAAATAAAAGATAACCAATAACTGTGTACACGAAAAACAGGGTTGACTAAATGAATATTATCCATGTTTCTGCCGAGTGTTATCCGGCAGCTAAGGCGGGCGGATTGGCTGATGTTGTAGGATCTCTGCCTAAATACATGAACGAGCTGGAAGCTGAAGCATCTGTGATCATGCCTCATTATATGACCGAATGGATAAAATCAGCAAGAACAAAATTGCTGTTTGAGGGGCGGGCACCACTTGGTAATTCCGATTTTGCGTTCAGGATTCACCGGGTAGAGGAACCTGATCTCGGGTTTAAATTTTACCTTGTGGATATTCCCGGCAGATTCGACAGGCCTGGTGTCTATATAGATCCATGGTCCGGCTTTCCCTACTGGGATGAAAAGGAGCGATTTTTCAGTTTCCAAATAGCTGTTCTTGAATGGCTGAAGGAATCCGGACAAGAGCCCGATGTGGTTCACTCTCACGATCATCACGGTTCGTTGATTCCTTTTATGATGAGCCACTCGTACCGTTATGAAGTTTTTGCTGATACTCCTTCGGTATTGACAATTCACAACGGCGAGTACCAGGGACGCTATCACAGCAATGACTATATGCTTCTGCCTGCATTCAACCTGGATAAACTGGGGCTCCTGGAGTGGAACGAAGGCATGAACTCTCTGGCAGCCGGAATTAAAACGGCGTGGCAGGTTACTACTGTTTCTGAGGGTTACATGCAGGAACTGCTTGAATTTTGTCACGGTCTTGAAACGCTTCTTCAGCAGGAAAAGCTGAAAACCCGCGGAATTTTAAACGGAATTGACCAGGATGTATGGAATCCGTTAAAGGATACATTCATAGAAAAGAATTATTCTCTCCGGAACTATAAATCAGGGAAGAAAAAGAACAAATTGGAACTGCTGAAGGAATTTAACCTCAATAATGACCGGCCGGTTTTTGCATTTATCGGTCGTCTTGTACGGGAAAAAGGTGCAGATTTACTACCTGATTTGATTGGCAGAATAGTTGAATCAGAGATTGAAGCAAGTTTCGTGGTTCTGGGAACGGGAGATCCCTCTTTGCACAATTATTTTCATAACTTACAGAACAAGTATGTTGGGTATTTTGATACGCGGCTGGAGTATAATGAGAGTCTTGCACATCAGATTTATGCAGGCAGTGATTTTTTATTGATGCCTTCCAGGGTTGAACCATGCGGATTGAATCAGATGTATGCCATGAAATATGGTTCAATTCCAATTGTTCGTGCAACGGGCGGGTTAAAAGATACCGTGATCGATATTTCACAAGAGGAAGGTTACGGTTTCACGTTTGAGAATTTCAATCTTGAAGAGGCGGCAGAAGCGATTGAACGGGCTGTAAAGCTGTACAGTGATCAGAGTCATTTTGATACAGTTCGAAAAAGAATAATGAAACTCGATTTTTCATGGGAAAAATCAGCCGGTACATATATCAAACTATATCATAAACTATTAAACCTGAAAGAGTAAAATGAAAGAAAAAACAGTTGCCATGATTCTCGGTGGAGGAAGAGGCACCCGGCTTCACCCTTTAACTCGTCACAGATCCAAACCGGCCGTACCAGTTGCGGGTAAATACAGACTGGTTGATATTCCAATTTCAAACTGTTTGAATTCGAACATAAGAAAGATATTTGTGCTTACTCAATTCAATTCAGCATCACTGAACCGGCACATTAAAAACACATATAATTTTGATCTTTTCAGTTATGGTTTTGTAGATATTCTTGCAGCCGAACAAACTCCTAAAAGTCAGCATTGGTTCCAGGGAACAGCAGATGCGGTTAGACAGTCGCTGCATCATATGCGAAATGTAGAGTATGAATATGTGCTGATTCTCTCCGGTGACCAGCTCTATCAAATGGATTACAGTGATCTTTTGAAACGCCACCTGGAAGAGAAAGCAGGACTCACGGTAGCAACAATACCCGTAACAGCCGAAGATGCCACCGGGTTTGGAATTATGAAATCCAATAATAAGAAAGAGATTGAATCTTTTGTAGAAAAGCCTTCAACAGATGAACTCGATAAGTGGAAATCGGAGACAAGTGTTGATTTAAAAAACCAGGGGAAAGAATATCTGGCCTCAATGGGTATTTATGTCTTTAATAAGAAAGTGCTGCGAGATCTGTTCGATGAAAATCCGGGCGCTACGGATTTTGGCAAAGAGATTATACCAAAGGCCATTGATGAGGGCACCAAAGTGTGCAGCTATGAATTTGACGGGTACTGGACTGATATTGGTACAATCCGTTCGTTTTTCGAAGCCAATCTGGCCCTGACAGAAACGCTCCCGGCGTTTAATTTATACGATAATGAAAATCAAATTTATACACGTGCCCGTCTGCTGCCTGCTTCAAAACTTATGGGGACAAACCTTGAGCATTCTATTGTGGCAGAGGGATGTATAATCGAAGCGAGCAGGATTGAACATTCAGTAATTGGTATAAGATCCAGAATCGGACGTGCAACCACAATTGAGCACTCAATCATAATGGGTAACGACTATTTCCCGAGCCGGCGCGATATCGACAGCCAGTCGCCCGAAAAACCCCTGATGGGCATTGGAAGACGCTGCTATATCAGTAATGCAATTGTCGATAAAAATGTACGGATTGGCGATGACGTCCGCATTGTGGGCGGCGGGCACCTGGAAGATGGCAAATATGATAAACACTACGTTGTGGATGGAATTGTAATTATCCAAAAAGATACGGTAATTCCCAACGGCTACAGTATTTGATTGAAACAATGACGTTGGAAAACTATCGGGAAAGCGGTTTTTTTCATTACAGGTTTGTTAAAGCATGGATTGAGAAGAACCGCGGAGTTTTGCTTATAATTGATTGAACTTATTATACGAGATATCTCTGGTGTATCTCTTAAAACCTTCTATCCCTTCATCTCTACAATCTGCAGCAAGTCTTTCAGATCTTTAATTTTAGACTCAAAATGCTGCTTGGCATAACTGTGTATTAAATTGCGAATACAACGGGCCAGAATATCATTCTCATCTGCTTTCTGAAGATGCCAGGCTTTCGGTTCAATACCATTCTTTTTAAGAAAGTAACAACACTGATCGTAGGTGACAATGGTTCCGCCGTCGAACGGGTCAATCAAATAGTCACGGTCGTGAGTTTTGAACATCAGCATGAAATGGATAGGCATATTTACCCCGTGAAAGGGGAGGTTCAGCCTCTCTGCAATAAACAGGACAATCAGGCTCAGCATAATGGGCAGGCCTTTTCTCCGGTCGATCACCCTGTCAATAAAAGCATTCTCTGAACTGTGGTAATTTTTGGCGTCACCCCTGAATCTCAATTCTCTGAATACATAATGCAGTACAATCTGCATTTTTTCTTCCATGGAAGGTGTATAAGCTACTTCACTGCCAATCTGATCAGCAAAGTAATCCAGCTTCCGTTTGTACTCCTCGGTTCTGAGTGTTGGATTTCCAAAACGTGCTAAAATCAGAATTGCATCTTCCAGTGCCTTTTTATTGTCGATCCCTCTTTCAACAACAGCTGTAAAATCATCAATTAATGATGTGAAGGTTATACTGTGTATAACTTCCGTAATAATTTTTTTTTCGGAGTCGGAATTCGATTCACTTTTAAATTGATCCAGCAGTGGCACTGCATTTTCACCCAGCTCCCTGAATCTCTTTTCTACACTGAACTGTATATCAGGATCAGGATCATCCAGGAGATAAATAAGCGATTCTATTTCTGTTTTAGAGGTCATTTGGTATCAATATTCACTTTTTTATTTTGTTATGTATGTATGAACCTGTTGCAGATGATTAACATTTCGAAGATAGGAAATTAACGGCTGAATTGTGGTAATCTTGTATTTCCTGCGCGGTTATTACAGGAAAGAATTTTAAGATAAGCGGAACTGTTACACTGAAAATAAATTGAATTTATATAGATGTTTCAGAAAGCGTATATTTACTGACTTTTAATAAATTTACACTATTTACTTGATGAATATCGGAATACATTCGGAGACAGGACAATTGCAATCGGTTATTGTTCATACGCCCGGGCGGGAGGTATCGCTTGTTAACCCTGATCTGAAAGACGATTTACTGTTTGATGACATTATTTTTGAAGAGGATGCACGCGAAGAGCACCTGGACATGATTAAACTGTTTCGGGCAGCAATGCCTGAGAACGGTGAGATCTTCCAAATCACCGATCTTGCGCTTGAATCTTTTAATGATACTGCTGCACGGGAATATTTTATTGACCTGATGATCCGCGAGATTCCGGAAGAAAATCTGCATCTTATAGAGAAAGAACTCTATGATTTGCCTGCTTCCAAACTAATGCAGCTTGTGATTGAAGGATCTGTGGAGCCGAAGAAAAAATTTAAAATGCATCCCAGTCCGAATCTGCTGTTTACAAGAGATCTCGCAGCTGTGGTTGAAGACAGTATTATCCTGTCGAGAGCCGCACGAAGAGCCAGAATTCGTGAATCACTTTTGATGGATATGCTGATCATGTATCATCCGCTGTTTGCTTCAGTGCGGGATAATATAATCCGGGTTACCGGAAACCAATCCATTGAAGGTGGGGATGTGCTGGTCGCCTCTGAAAATCTTGTGATTATCGGTATGAGTGAGCGGACCTCTTTCAGCGGAATGATGAATGTAGCAGGTGAACTGCTGAAAAAATCAGTGAAACACATTCTTGCCGTGGATATTCCCAAACAGCGTTCATCCATGCATCTTGATACCATTTTTACATTTACGGATGAAAATGAGTGTGTGGTATTTCCTCCCTCAATTGAAGAGCAGCAGAATAATGTTGTAGCTCTGACGTATGAAAGTGGAAAGATTCGTGCGGAACCTATGAAGTCGCTGAAGTCTGCTTTACAGGATATTACCGGCAGGGAGTTTACGTTTATAAAATGTGGTGGTGAAGACAAAACCAATCAGTACCGCGAACAGTGGACAGATGGTGCTAACGTCTTTGCTCTTGCACCGGGAATTGTTGTTGGATATGAAAGAAACACAAAAACCTTTAACAATCTCGTAGATCACGGGTATAGGTATATGGATCAGTATGATTTTATTGAAGAGTTCACAGGCAAGCCTTTTATTCCTGAAGAGGAAGATAAAATTGCAATCAGTTTTCGTGGTCATGAACTCTGCCGCGGAAGAGGCGGGGCCCGCTGCATGACCTTGCCGTTAACCCGGAAACTGATTTCATAGATGGCTGATCAAGATCTGTTTCCGGATAATTTTATCTCAGAAAAGACGTTGCCGTTTTCGCAAAAAGCCAACAGGCCTCCAAAGAATCGTCCTGATCTGAAAACAATACTGAAACACGTTTCACTTTTTGTACTGACCTTTATCTGTGTTTCATTTGTAGGGTTGCTTTGGGTGGGCCAGAGTGCGAATGCGGATTCTATTCTCGATATGTTGCCAGAGGGAATATTGTTTGCTTCACTTCTGCTAGCATTTCTTACTGTGCATGAATTTGGACACTATTTTGCAGCAGTACGCCATTATGTTGAAGTGACCCTGCCTTACTTTATTCCCGTTCCGTTTGGAATCGGCACCATGGGGGCAGTAATTCGTATTAAAGAACGTGTACAGCATACAAAAAGCCTGTTTGATATCGGGGTTAGCGGTCCGGTTGCAGGCTTTATCGTATCCATCATTATACTTTTGTACGGATTTTCAACTCTGCCGGATCCAACTTTTATCGAAAATTTTGAAGGACATGAGGATGTAATTGCTCATATTCAGGAAACCGGAGAATATCCGCCCCAGCCAACTGCAGCCGGCGAGGAAGCGATGGTTATGATTCTGGGAGATACTCTTCTGTACAATTTTATCGCAGGTTTTTTTGACAATGTTCCCCCCATGTATGAGATGTACCATTTTCCATTTTTATTTGCCGGATGGCTTGGTCTCTTTTTTACGGCCCTGAACCTGATGCCTGTTGGTCAGCTGGATGGCGGACACATTTTATACTCTCTGATAGGTTACAGAAAGCATCGAATGATGGCGAGAATCTGTTTTGGCGGAATAACTCTTCTTGCCGGGCTGGAAGCCATCCCCACTCTCTACTCGCTTATTGTATCTTACAACAGCAGCCTGGGATTTACTTCTGTACTGATCTGGGCGCTGGTACTTCTTTTTTTAACACGAAAAGGTTTTCATAATGAACATGCATGGATAGCACCTGTATGGGCAATTTCACTGATTGGCTCTATAGGCTGGTTGTTTATATCACAAGGCGGAATTAATCCTGACGGGGCAACCGGATCGCTTATCTGGATTGTATGGTCGTTTTTCATCGTCTATTTTGTAGGCCTTGAACACCCGCCTGTTCTCTATGAAGAACCTCTGTCGCCGGGCAGGAAAATTCTTGGATGGTCAAGCATGGCGATCTTTATTCTCTGTATCAGTCCCGTTCCCATTTATTTTTTGCAATAGCTGAATCGCTAAATGTGGCGATATTAACAGGTTTATTGAACGCAATCGTCTTTATCTTTGCTTACAAATTTAAATATCAAAAAAAGAACAGATTTAAAATGAATATCACTTGTAAATTACTACCGATCCTATTGATCTTTATAGCAGCCGGTTGTGGTAACGGAAATGAACAGCCGCCCGGAACTCTTGAGGAAAAAGTAGATCAGTATATAGAAGAGGACCGTTACGAAGAGGCTCTTAGCTTACTTGAAGGTGAAGACAGGGAAGATCCTGAGATACGGGTGCTTCTTGAAAAAACGCATCTTAATTATGCGCTTAACAGTATGAGTACGTTCGATGCGGGTGAGATGAGAACGCGGATGAATACTGCACTGATACAGTTTGTTGAAGTGCTGAAAATAAATCCTGAAAATAGTGTTGCCCGAAATCAGATTGAGCAGATCCTGGGAGTTTACGACACGATGCCCGACCGGGATCCTGAACCCGAAGCCATTCAGGCACTTCAGGAAATTGGGATAAATCCATAGAGCAGAGAATGCAAAGAGGCAGGAAATTATGTCCAAAACAACGAAAGACGAAAAAAAAACGACTCCGACAATCAAGAACCGGAAAGCACGGCATGAATTTCATATTGATGAGACGTATGAGGCTGGAATTGTTTTGAAAGGTACTGAAGTAAAATCGATCCGGGATGGCAAGGCGAGCTTATCTGAATCCTTTGCCTACCTGAAAAACGGTGAGGTTTGGTTAAAGGATATGTATATCAAACCGTATGAATTTGCTTCCTATAACAATCATGACGAACGCAGGGAACGAAAACTTTTATTGAAAAAAAGTGAAATAAGGGAGATCGACAAAGCAATCAATCAAAAGGGATTTACACTGGTGCCGCTCAAGTTGTATTTCAAGGGTGGATATGCAAAAGTTTTGATTGGCCTGGCCCGCGGCAAGAAACAGTATGATAAACGAGAGGACATCAAGGAAAAAGATGTTCGAAGAGAGCTCGACAGGAAGATTAAAGGCTCATACAAAGTTAATTTATAGGGCAGAAAAATTCAGCGGATAAAATAAAAGCCACTCTCAGGGGGAGAGTGGCTTTTGAAAAAGTTTTAAGCTGATGAGATTGTTACTGATTATTATCAGCTTCATCTTCTTCACCCATTACCTCTTGAAGGCGTTGTGCGAGTTCCTGGTGCTGCTGAACTCCCATGATGATTTGCTGATAACGCTGAACTTCCAGCCCATTATCTTCAATTGTATTCACCATTCTTTCCTGGGCGCCCATTTGTAATTCCATTACTTTAGGCTGCATTTTGCCAATTTTTTCCTGTTCTTCTTCAGATATATCGGCCTGATCAGCCATTTGTGGGTTTTGCATAGCAACTAATATTTCCTGAAAGCGCTCCATATTCATGTCTTCACTTTCAACAACTCCCTGGATATCGTTCTGAAGTTCCTGTTGAATGGGTTCAAGATCCTGAAGTATGCTTGCAAAGAGTGTCAGCTCCTGGTCAGATACTTCATCAGGTGCCGGAACGTCTGGTCGTTGCTGCCCCTGCGCGAGTAGCATCTGTGAACTTAGTAGAATAGTAACAGCAAATGCCGCTAATGTTTTTAAATATTTCATTCTGTCGTATTTTTTATGATTTGTTCAATGTTTGAAACTCTTTGATGAGTCAAATATTGTTTTAGAATAAGTTAACCCTCTGTATCTGGAAATACAAAGTATCTGGGTATTGTTACAGCTGTTAACAAATAAAGTTTTCGGGTCTGCGCCCGAAAATGATGGTCCGGAATAGAAATAAACAGACAACCGCCCTGTTTGGGAGGTTGTCTGACTTATCATTTAATGTTGCCTGTAAGCCGAATTCTGTGTTCCGTCAGCTGACGGACGGTAATCATTTATCTGGTCCCTGACATTGCTGTCGGGATCTAGCGTTCTACCCGGCCGTATTGCGACGAGTGGCGCACGGCCTGCATGAACTTGCACCCTGTGAGGTTTACCTAGCATCCGGCCGTCACCGTCCGGATCGGTGGGCTCTTACCCCGCCTTTTCACCTTTACCCCGGTAAAACCGGGGAAGTCTGTTTTCTGTTGCACTTTCTGTTCCCGGCTTTTGCCGGGACCTTCCCGTTAGGAAGCACAGTGCTCGTTGGTGTTCGGACTTTCCTCCCCGATTAAAAAAACGGGGCGATTACCCGGCAACATTTAAAATTCATTACCATAACGAACAGGTCCGGATACTATTGGATGGGACACGTAACTGACTAACTTATGGTATTGGATGAACCTATACTTTTAAATCCTTTTTTGCCTCGGTGAAAAAAGTGGGGTCAACAACAATTCTGCCACTGTTTTCATCAATAATTATTTTATTTTTTCGACGTACTTCCACTTGTGTCTGAGGCGGCAGAGCCATTCCGAGAGCGGCTCCTTTCTCCATGGGCACAACGGCCATGCCGTTAGCAAGTCCCTCACGAAGACGCTTGTAACTTCTCAGGTATCTCTTGTCTAACTGATCTTCAACCTCTTTTCTTTTCTCGATCAGTTTTTCTTCTTCATCTTCGGTATTGGTAATAACCTTATCGAGATTTTTCTTTTTGGTTTCATAGAGTTTCTCAGTTTCAGCCAGTGCTCCTCTTTCCTGTTCCAGTTCAGGTTCTATCTCCTCAAGTCTTTTCTCAATCTCTTCTATTCTTGATGAGGCATTTTCAACGAGTTGTTTTTGGGCTTCGATCTCTTTGGTCAGGGCGTCATACTCTCTGTTATTGCGAACCGAAAGTTGCTGTTCTTCGTACTTGGCCGTCTTTTCAATGGAGGCTTCGATCTCAACTTTAAGTTTATTTTTCTCAATAATCAGATTTTGTTTTTCATCTTCCAATTTTTGAATCCTGGCATTGTGTCTTGCTATATCTGTTTCAATATCAAGTATCTCTTCAGGTAAATCGCCTTGTAACTGTTTTAATTCATCTATTCGGCTGTCGATGTATTGTAATTTTGCAAGTTTTTGCAGTACCTCTTCCATAATTTTCAGTAGCAGTTATTAAAGGTTCTTATTATCAAAATTGGTTACATAGTAATTGACCGGGTTTGTGACACGGGTAGTTGCGTCAACACGAATTGTTTCAAATGCGTCCGAGAGTTCTTTACGGATGGCCTCAACTATGGGGAATTCATTTTCATAGTGGCCTGTATCAACCAACAGGAAATTGAGTTTTTCGGTGAAAAAATCATGGTACTTGACATCAGCGGTCACAAAAGCATCAGCTCCCTCAGCAATCGCTCTCTTTTTTAAATGGATACCGGCACCACCGCATACCGCTACTTTTTTTACCATATCTGTGTTACCCGAAAATCGAATTGAGGGCACATCAAGAGCTCTGCATACCAGATGAAGAAACTCTTCTTTTGCAATGCCGCGGTCGGGATATTCACCAAGCACACCCAATCCAAAATTATTGGAAGGGCCGGCCATTGACACAATATGAAGGCTTCCGCTATTCAAAAGACCCTCTTTTTTCAAAGCACTTTTCAGCTGGTCAATATTATGCTGGTCAATAATTGCTTCAAAACATTTCAGCCCCTCGTTTCTGGCATCAACCGTAAAGAAGTGAGCCTCTTCAGCAGAATAGTAATTTAGTAATTTTAAAACCGCATCTGTGTCGGTCACATTGGTTGTCAGTGTAATTTTCTGACTGATATTATAATCTTTTGCAAGAAACCGAAGGTTATCAAGGCCCAGGTTATTTGCTAAAACGAAAGAGACACCGTCAAGAGCTGCATCCAGATTGGTATGTGCCGTTAGCAGTGCAATATTGTTGCCAATCAATTTATAAATAATCCTGCCCTGCTCATTGGTAGGATTAATCCTGCTTATTTTTTTAAAAATGAGCGGATGATGAGATACTATGAGTTCACATCTCTTTTCAATAGCCTCTTCAACTACCTCTTCGGTAACATCAAGGCAAACAAGAATTCGTGAAACAGAAGAAGCAGGATCGCCGACAAGAAGTCCGACATTATCATAATCCATTTTAATTCCGGGGGGAGCCCACTGATGTATAAAACTGGTGATATGCCGGATTTGCGTATTCAAGCGCTATCTGACCTCCTCACCGTTGGATTCGTGCTTTAATGGCCTTGGCCATCTGAGAGCAGTACAGTTTGAGGTGAAATAATATTGGATTGTTATAGTCTTTTTCACAGAAGATAAAAATACGATTAATTTCAGACCATTAAAAGCATTTACTATAAATTTATTTCACTTCTTAAATTCGTATCAGTAGCTGATTATTTTTTATCTTTGGTTTAAGATAATTAAATTCATTTTTAATTTTTAAAACTGGGTTCGGTCCGGAATATATGTCTCAAGACATTAGGAGTAATCTACAGCACATTGAACAGAGAATAGCTGCAGCCTGTTTAAAAACTGGCAGAAGTAAAGATGATATATTGTTGGTTGCTGTGAGTAAAACCAAGCCGGACCAGGATATTTTAGAAGCATTTGAGGCCGGTCAGCGTCATTTCGGAGAAAACCGTGCCAGGGAACTTCAGGATAAAATGGAGCGTATTGAAAAAGATGATATTATCTGGCATTTTATCGGAAACCTGCAGACCAATAAAATAAAGTATATGGTTGAAAGGGTTGACTGGATTCAGTCTGTCCATAAAAAGAAAGCTTTAAAAGAAATAGAAAAAAGAGCCGGCCGTTTACAGAGAAATATCAATGTGCTGATACAGGTAAATATCAGTTCTGAAGATCAAAAAAGCGGATGTGAGCCGTCAGATCTTCCGGAATTGTTGAAATACGCCGGGGATCTGAAGTTTACTCATGTAAAAGGTTTGATGGGAATGGCTACCTTTACGGATGAACCTGAGAGCGTTCGTCATGAGTTTCAGATGCTTAACAAACTGCGTGAAAAGCACCGCCATCTTGAAAAGGGTTCTGTAAAACTTGACCATTTATCTATGGGAATGACAAATGACCTTGAAGTTGCGATAGAAGAAGGATCTACGATGGTGAGAGTTGGCACTGCTATTTTCGGTAAGCGCAACTATGACTGAGTCTTTCCGTAGAAAATAAATTGTAAGTTTGTTTTAAAATTTTGTAATTACATAATACCGGTTAATTAATTTGAAGGTAATTTTTTATGACTTCATGGATGATTTTTTTAATCATAATAACTGCCATATTGGGTGGGTTTTTTCTTGAATACAATAAGAATCAAAAAAAACATGCCGGTAAAAACCGTCAGCATGAAAAAGAGATTGATGAGTTGAGAAAGCTGGTATTGCAGATGAAACGCAGAATTGAGAACCTTGAGGCTATTGCAGCCGAGGAACCTCAGGATTTTAATGAAGCATCTCAATCTTTTCATAAAATAGAAGTGGATGATGAAGATGAGGCAGATGAAAACAGGAATAAAGTCTCTGATATGGCTAAAAGAAAAATGGAGAATTCATAATGGATCAAGAAGTATTTATCGTCGCTATCGTATTTGGAAGTATATTTGGAGTCATATTTTTTGGAATATTGAGCAGTATCATAAAAACATGGATTAAAAACAGGAACAGCGGCTCTATCGTAAATGATGAAGAATTCCTGGCAGCTTTGCGGGAGTTTAAATATAAAACAGATCGCCGGCTTGCAAATCTTGAGGCAATTGTAACCGAAGAGAAACCTGAGGCTTTTGTAAAAAACAAAAAAGCATTGGAAGAGAGCGGTAAAAAAAAGGAAAAATCACTGAATGAAAAGAAACAATCATCAGTTATTGAGATTGAAGAAAAAGAGGAGGATGAATCGTCAAAAGAAGGGAATAAAAATAAAGGAGGAAATCTCCGGAACATGTTAAAGCAATAAGCGTTATTATTGGAATCAATTACTACTACTTATGAAACTTACGGCACTCGAAATTAAACAGCAGTCGTTTGAAAAGTCTCTCCGCGGTTACGACACCGCCGAAGTTCATGCCTTTTTAAACCTTGTGGCTAATGAATGGGAACACATGGTTGGAAAAGTACGTGAACTTGAAGACCAGATAGACAAGATGAACGAGAAGCTGAAGCATTACGAACGGGTAGAGCAAGCTCTTCACGAAACCCTGCAAACTGCAAAAGATTCTGCAGACCAGAAATTGTCAGGAGCCCGTCATGAATCAAAGAATATTATTGAAAAGGCTGAAATTGAAGCTGATTCCATTATACGCGAAGCCAGCCAGCAGAGACAGCAAATACGACAAAGCATATTAAGGCTGATTGACAGACGCAAAGAAATTGTGGGAGGAATACGTTCATATCTTGAACTTGCCCAGGAATCACTTCAGCAGTTCAGTAAAGATGAAGCGTCTCTGTTCAGCTTGCCAAAAGAAGAAGAAATTGACAGATCAGCTGATCTTTATCCAGAAGAAAAAGACAATACCTACAGAAGAAATAGAAATAAAGATACATCCGAGAGCATGGTTCCGCCCGGAACCGAAAATATGGATGATATTTTGGATGACATTGACTGACCAATATAATAACAGATGGCATACGATTCGGTAGAAACGTTCAGAAATAAAAGACAAGAAGCTTTAGCCTTTATACAGAGCAAAACAAATTTCAGGCCCGAGTATTTGATGATACTGGGGACCGGGCTTGGCCAGCTTGCGGAAGAGATGGATATCAAAACGGAAATTTCTTATGATGAAATCCCACATTTTCCGGTATCAACTGTAGAAAGCCATGCCGGTAAGCTGTTATTCGGATCTCTTGGCGGAAAAGAGATTGTAGCCATGCAGGGAAGGTTTCATTACTATGAAGGCTACACCATGCAACAGATCGTTTTTCCTGTAAGAGTTCTGAAAGAAAATGGTGCGAGTACACTGATTGTGAGTAATGCTTGCGGAGGCCTTAATCCGAATTACCGCCGGGGTGATATCATGTTGATTCGCGATCATATAAATATGTTCGGAGACAATCCGCTCATTGGCCCGAATGATCCCGAGCTGGGTCCGCGCTTTCCGGATATGAGCGAGCCCTATACGGAGCGTCTTCTGGATATAGCTGAAAATGTAGCCCTTGAAGAGTCAATCAAAATGCAGCAGGGCGTTTACCTGGCACTTACAGGCCCGATGCTTGAAACGAAAGCAGAATACAGGTTTCTTAGGCAGATCGGCGCAGATGTTGTGGGGATGAGCACGATTCCGGAAGTTATATCTGCTGTACATATGGGTATGGAAGTTCTGGGGATTTCAGTAATTACTGATGAGTGTTTTCCGGATGCACTCGAGGCGGTCAGTATTGAAGATGTAATAGAAGCGGCCACTATGGCTGAACCGAAAATGACCAGGGTTATTATTCGGGTTCTTGAAAAACTGTAATAATTTTATAACGGGAAATAATGAATTAATTAACAGCGTTATTTTCCGTATATTTATAGTTGCAAATGAGTATACTTTTTGTTTCTATACATGTAAACTTTAACCCTATACAGCACTTCAAATAAATGAGCTTTGACGGTTTTGATGACGACTTTGTGTGGAATGAATTCCAATGGGAAGACCATCTCAATGAAATCGAAAAAAAGAGCGAACAGTTACGGCGTTTCATTACTGCCGATCCCAAAGGAAATACTCCCCGCTGGCTGATGCTCTTACAGGAAAATATGGATGAACTGGATGCTGTGGAAGCTTTTATAGAAGAAGAACTGCTGCTGGACGAGGCCTATTTCCCGGAAGAAGATGATGACTGGGAAGAAGATGAGGATGATGATATCGATGACGACTTCTTTTTCTATGATGAAGAAGATGACTTCTCACTGTATGATGATTTAGATCAAAATGATGAAGATTTTGAGGATGGTGAAGAGTGGAAAAGCCTGAGTGATGATTTTGCACGATCTGACTACGGTTCTATTGAAAATATGCAGCTGTTTAATGACGCAAGAGATTATGCTGTTGATGTTTTGAAATGGGCCGAATATATCTCCCCGAAACATCACAGTAAAACTTATCACGAATTTGTTAATAATGTGCTGAAAATAGGCGCAAAACTTGCTGGAGGATACTCTTTCGGATTTGAAAAGGATGTTCTCGGCGGGAATATTGCTTATACAAAAAAAGCACTTTACAGTGCTAATGATGCCTTACATGAACTTCAAAACCTGAAGCATGAAGATTTCATTAAGCCTAACATGTACCGGCAGCTTCACAGCCGGCTGTTTGAACTGCGTAATGATATTGGCGTATATGTTCAGGAGATGAGAGATCGCTTCAACCTGGGCATGGAATAAACAGGCTGAAACGCTGAAAAAATTAAGCCCGTGACATCTTCCCCGAAAAGGCAGTAGTCTGCTATTGCTATCTTGCCCCGTCTTCCCAAATTGAAACGTTCCGGTATCCGGCTTCATTTGCTCCGGCGCGGAACATGCCGGCTGTGTTCATTTTCATAACCACATTTCGATCCCTGTCGACAGCTATGAAACCTGCATCTCCCGGGTTGAGCTTCTGGGTAAGTAAAAAATCCATGGCTTCGCTGAGGTTATCGCCGGCAAATTCCATTCTTGCTGCAATTGTATAGGCGGAAACATTTTTCATGATCTGCTCACCCCAGCCTGTTGCTGAAACAGCAACAAGTGAATTGGCATACGTACCTGACCCGATTATCGGAACGTCTCCGACACGGCCAAAGCGCTTGTTTGTCATACCGCCTGTGGATGTGCCTGCAACAATATTTCCGTTTATATCAACAGCTGCAGCCCCCACAGTTCCATATTTTGAATTTCGCAAATCTTCAAGCGGTTTTGCAGATTCAGATGGAGAAATAACACCTGACGACTCCTGTGAACGCTTCCACTGCCTGAATCTCTGTTCGGTGTGGAAATAGTTGTTCTCTACCCGTTCAAGTTCCATCTCGTCGGCAAATTTCTCAGCTCCTTCTCCTGAAAAGAAGATATGCCGGGATTCTTCCATCACTTTCCTGGCCAGTGTAATGGGATTTTTAACAGTCGTTAATCCGGTTACGGCACCGGCACCAAGTGTGTTACCATGCATAAATGCCGCATCCAGTTCATGTGTGCCTTCGCTCGTGAAAACAGCGCCCCTTCCGGCGTTAAAAAGAGGGTTATCCTCCAGGTAGTGAATTACTTTTTCAACTGCATCCAGCGCTGAACCGCCGTTCTGAAGAATTTCTTCTCCGATACCCAGTGCCTCTTCGAGTGAGTCAAAATATTTTTGTTTTGTGGAGTCCGGAAGATCTTTGGAGATTGTACCGGCTCCACCGTGTAAAGCAATGGCCCATCGGTTTGTATCATTCTGCGAATCGGCACTCTCTGAAAATAGTGTGAGAAGTGTGATGGAAAGGATGGAAACGATAATTTTAAATTTATAAATCATAACGGCCAGTGGAATATTTAGTTTAAAAGAAAAATACAGCCATAAAAATGATAAAAGCTGCAGAATATCTTACATCGATGTGCAAGAAATCTACAGCTTTTTTTTGAAAATTATTATTTACCTTTTATTCACTTTCACCTTCACTTTTCCCTTTTCCCTGGAAAGCTTCAAGAAAATCCAGAGGAATCGGCATAAAGATAAATGAAGCGTTCTCTTCGCTGATTTCATTCATGGTTTGCAGGAACCGCAATTGCAGGGCCACAGGTGTTTTCTCAATCATCTTACCGGCATCCACAAGTTTTTTAGCGGCCTGGAATTCACCCTCTGCGTTAATGATCTTGGCTCTTCGGTCGCGCTCGGTTTCAGCCTGACGGGCCATTGCGCGTTTCATGGTTTCGGGAAGAATCACATCACGAACTTCCACGGATACAACCTTGATACCCCATGGATCTGTATGAGTATCGATGATATCCTGTATTTTCTTATTTACTTTTTCACGGTCGGCAAGCACTTCATCCAGTTCAAATTGTCCGATGACGCTTCGCAGTGTAGTTTGTGCAAGCATGGAGGTGGCGGCAATGTAGCGTTCAACCTGAATAACTGCATTTTCTGCATTCACTACCCTGAAGAAGGTAATTGCATCCACATTTACAGTTACATTATCTTTGGTTATTGCTTCCTGTTTATCAACATTGATTGTCAATACCCGAAGATCTACACGCTCCATTTTATCAATAAACGGAATAAGCACAATAAAACCGGGTCCTTTTGTTTTGTGAAATTTACCAAGTCTGAATATGACTCCCCGCTCATACTCTCTTAAGATTTTGAACATTTGCGGGAGTAATACAGATAAAAAAACAACAATTGTTATAATCCATATCAGCATATCTGTTAGTGCACCTGAATCATTCATTATTTGTCTCCTTTTTTGGAGTTATAGGTTTAACTTTTACAGTGAGTCCTTTAAATTCAATAATTTCACAATTTTCACCGGTTTCAATGGGTTCATCACTTTCTGCTTTCCAGTATTCACCAGAAAACTGCACCCGCCCGGGATTGTTCGGTTCAATAGTATCTATCACTTCGGCACGTTTACCCTGCATCGATTCAAGACCGGCAACATGTTTGGTAAACTGTGCTTTAATACCGGCCGACATAATCAAAGCAAACACCAATACTGTTAAAATGGTAGCAGGCACCAGCCAGTACCAGGAGATCTGCATCTCTTCCGGTAAATCCTGGAAGAGCATCAGGGCTCCGAGGAAAAATGACACAGCCCCGCCACCCAGTAAAATCCCGAATGTAGGAGTAAATGCTTCCATAACAAAGAGTGCTATTGCCAGCCCGATGAGCAGAAATCCGGCAATATTAATAGGCATGGCAGCAACACCGTAGAGTAACAGGATGAGTGAGATCACACCTGCAACACCGGGAACAATTGCACCCGGATTGGTCACTTCTCCCACAATACCGTAGATGGCAATGAGAGTCAGAATCAGCATAACTTCGGGCCGGAGTATAAAACTGAAGAAGATTTCAGCAAGGTTTTGCTCAATACGGACGATTTCGGCATCTTCTGTTTCCAGAACCTTACCTTCCACCTCCATACCATCAATCTGACTCAGAAGATCATCCAGATCTTCCGCAATAAGATCGATAACATTTAATTCAAGTGCTTCCTGCTCGGTGACAGCAGCGCCATCACTAACCGCTTTTTTTGCCCATTCAGCATTTCTTCCGCGTCGTTCTGCAATGCTTTCGATATAACTTTCAGAATAGTTAAAGATCTTTTTTTGTGAAACCGTGTCCATCTCGGCACCACCTCCCATTTGAACAGGCGAAGCGGCCCCTATATTTGTGGCCGGTGCCATCGCAGCAATATGGGCTGCAAGGGTTATGAATGTTCCGGCGCTGCCTGCATTTCCTCCCTCAGGAGACACATAAACAGCAATAGGAAGATCAGATCCCAGCATCATTCGTACAATATCCTGGGTGGAATTCAATAAACCGCCGGGAGTATTCAGTTCAATCACCAGAAGTTCGTCATTATTGCTTCTGGCATTGCGCAAACCCCTTTCGATATACGAGGTGGTAGTGGGACCAATGGTTCCGCTAACTGATATTACACTTACCGTTCTTCCGGTATCTGTTTCCATACTTTCCTGAACATAGGAAAACCCCGTTAAGAACAGCCCGGACAGTAAAAGAAATGTTGCTGCGTATTTCACATTTTTCATAGGTATTAAAATCAAACAAATAGATATTGCGTTCCTGCTATCTCAACTTATCGAAATAGATAGATTTATCCATGTAAAAAATAAGAAAAAAAATGCTCTTAATTATATGGACAACTTCGCCGGGTTATTTTTTACACCCGATGAATTTCTTTCAGAATCATCTTTAGATAAAATCATCCAGGTTTCTGTTTTTGTTAGCCCCTTTCAGTGCTTGGTGCATTTTATCATGGGGCTCTTCAGGTTCCGGGTGGATCGTTACAACGGCGTCACCATCGAGAGCGTCGATCAGCTTCCGCTCCAGGAGAGTTGCATCGTCATGGGCTTCTTTCAGGCTGATATTCTTATCAAAGATTACGTGCAATTCCACCCATGTTGTCTGCCCGGAGGTTCGGTGACGCAGATGGTGCCAGCTTTTTATACGTCCGGGAAGCGGCTTTGAAAGTTCTTTACGAAGTGATTTATCCACTTCCGGATGGCGTGAATCCATAATACCATCAATCGCATAGGTAAGCAGTTTATAAGCTTCCCGGATAATATAAAGTGCAACGGCAAAACTGATGATAATATCAAGATATACCCAGCCTGTCAGGTCTATAATCAGGAGAGTAGCGATAACACCGCCGGTAGTCCATACATCTGTGAGAACATGCTTCCCGTTACTTACAGCCAGCATATTTTTCTCAGATCTGCCTACACGCAGCACGTACAAACCCAGTACCAGATTGATAAATCCTGCAACACCCATCACGACCATCCCTTCGCCGAGATTGTTCAATTGAAATCCGGTAATGTAATTGTTTACAGCCTGCCAGATAATTGTAAGTCCGGCAAGTGTTATTACAGCTCCCTCAACACCAATGGAGAGAAATTCAACACGTTCATGGCCATAGAGATGTTTTTCATCGGCCGGCTTTTTGCTCAGCAAAAAACCATATACAACAAAAGCAACTGCAATCACGTGCACTACAGATTCGGCCGCATCAGCAAGTGCGGTTGTTGAGCCTGTAATGATATACCCTCCTGATTTGATCAGTAAAGAGATCAGTGATACTGCGAAACTGATGTATAAAGCCTTTCGGATACGGCGGTTTGATTGCATATGTTTAAATAAAAAATCCCGAAGTCTCAGAGTTGTAATGATAAGGCATTTTTATAAGAAATTTTGTCAGCTTCCTTTTTAAAGATGTAAATCAATACTGAAATTCGAACGAAGCTATAAATGCCGGATTTCAAATTTTTCCCAAAAATAGTTATGATTGCCACTCCATTTGTTTTTATTTTAATTTCTTAACCAAAAAATGCACTTTTGCTCGATTTAATACCACTGCATCTTAAAATATTCAGGACCGTAGGCGATGCTGCAGATGCTATCAATCAGAAGGCTTTTGTCATTGGCGGATATGTACGTGACTACTACCTCGGCAGACTCGACAAAAATAACGTAACGGATATCGATTTTGTTACCGTTGGATCTGGTATCCGGCTGGCAGAAACAGTTGCAAAAGAGCTGGATACCACAAAGGTTGCTGTTTATAAGCAATTTGGAACAGCCCAGGTCAGGTATAAAGATATTGATCTCGAATTTGTGGGAGCACGCAAAGAGAGCTACAGGCGCAATTCAAGGAAGCCTATTGTTGAAGACGGAACACTTAAAGATGATCAAATGCGCCGCGATCTCACTATTAATGCACTTTCCTGGTCTTTGAACCATGACTCTTTTGGCGTGCTTCATGATCCGTTCGGCGGCATCCAGGATTTGAAAGACAGGATTATAAGAACGCCGATAGATCCTGAGCAGACATTTGACGACGACCCCTTGAGAATGATGCGTGCAATTCGTTTTGCAACCCAGCTCCATTTTACAATTACAGATGAAACATTTGATGCCATAAAAAAGATGGCTCACAGAATTGAGATTATTTCAAAAGAGCGAATCATTGAAGAGTTAAACAAGATCGTGCTGAGTGATAAGCCCTCACGGGGATTTACAATGCTGCTCGATTCAGGGCTTCTGAATTATTTTTTCCCGGAAATGGTAAAATTGCTTGGTGTTGATGAAATCGACGGGCATCGGCACAAAGATAATTTCTGGCATACATTGAAGGTTCTGGACAATGTAGCTGAAAAATCAGATAATCTGTGGCTTCGCTGGGCTGCAATATTACATGATATCGCAAAACCGGCTACGAGACGTTTTAGCAAATCATCCGGCTGGACATTTCACGGTCATGATGCACTGGGAGCTAAATGGACGCCAAAGATATTCAGAAGGCTAGGCCTTCCGCTTGATGATCGCATGAGATACGTTAGGAAATTGGTACGTCTCCACCTCCGGCCAATTGCACTTGTTTCCGAAGAGGTTTCTGACAGTGCCGTGCGCAGGCTTATTTATGAAGCAGGTGATGAAATTGAAGATCTGATGCTGCTTTGCCGCGCTGATATCACCAGTAAAAATGAATACAAGGTTAAAAAATTTCTTAACAATTTTGATAAGGTTGAGAAAAAGATTGCAGAGGTTGAAAAGAAAGACCAAATAAGAAACTGGAAAAATCCACTCAGGGGTGATGAAATTATAAAAGCACTGGATCTTAAACCGGGGCCGATTATTGGCCGGGTAAAAGAAGATGTGAAAGAGGCAATAATGGAAGGTGAAATTCCAAATAATCATGATGCAGCATATAATTACATGATGAAGAACAAAGATAAATATCTTAATACCCGGAAATAATTATGAGTGTTTGGATCGCCTATTCGCATGCAAAAATTAATCTTGGCTTACATGTTCTTGAGAAATTGCCAACAGGTTATCATGAAATTGAAACCGGCTTCTGTTTTATTGAATGGAAAGATCATTTTGAAGTAAAAAATTCAGATCAATTCTCATTGTCACTTTCTGACACATCAATACCCTCTGGTGAGAACAATCTGATTTCAAAAGCCTATCAGACTTTTGAAAGATATGTTGGGCTGCGCAATCACTACAGTTTCAAAATAAGAAAGGCTATCCCTACCGGAGCAGGTCTTGGAGGGGGAAGCAGTAATGCCGCCCTGACCCTTCGTATGCTGAATAAAATGGAGGAAGCGGAATTGTCTGTAGATGATCTTACTGACCTCAGCCGTACGCTCGGAGCAGATATATCTTTTTTCATAAAAGGTGAAACGGGTATCGGCCGGGGTTTGGGAAGTGATATTGAATCACTGCCAATTCAGCCTGATGCCTGGATTGTAACTGTCTATCCGGGTTTTGAATCATCAACTGCAAAAGCTTACCAAAATTGCGTACCCAACCCCGAGCCGGAGTTTTCACTGAAAAAAGTACTTACAGAAGAGCCGTTGGACGAATGGCGGTATCTGCTTGTCAATGATCTTGAAGCGCCTGTAGTGGCAAATAATGAACTGATTGGAAATATAAAGGATCAGCTCTATGATTTAGGTGCTGAATATGCCTCTATGACTGGAAGCGGTTCCAGTATTTTCGGTATATTTGAACAGGATTTTGTTGCTATTAACGCATATGAATCGTTTCATAAACTTAATTTTTTCGCAAATATGACGCGGCCGCTGTTTAAACCGGATCGCGGAATTTACAGGAAAGAGTAACTATTTTAATACTTAAACTTCCAGATTTACAATTTTATGGCTGATAAAAAAAACGAATTACGACCGCGGACAGGAATGGATGTTGATTCTTTCAGGGAAGATATTAGCCAGCATCTGAGATATACACTGGCAAAAGACAAATATTCATCCAATCAATGGGATTGTTACCGAAGTGTTGTTCTGTCGGTAATGGACCGCCTGCATGACCGCTGGATTGAAACACAGCAGAGTTATTACAAAAAGGATGTAAAACGTGCCTACTACATTTCAATGGAGTACCTGATTGGCAGGCTGCTCGATAACATGCTGATCAACCTGGGTATGCAGGATACTGCTGCAGAAGCGATGGAAGCGGTTGGCCTCGATTATGATGAAGTCAGAAATGCTGAATGGGACGCAGGTCTCGGGAACGGTGGCCTGGGCCGGCTTGCAGCCTGTTTCCTTGATTCCATGGCAACCATTGGTATTCCTGCAATCGGTTATGGTATTCGTTACGATTATGGCATATTCTATCAGAAAATTGAAAACGGTTATCAAATTGAAAAACCTGATCTGTGGCTCCGCTATGGAAATCCATGGAGCGTTGTTCGCCAAAAGACGAAGTATGATGTCCCTTTTTATGGAACATCCAATCCGTACAATGATGAAAACGGCGATGTAAGATTTAAGTGGCAGGATACCCACGATGTTCTCGCAATTGCCTACGACACCCCTATTCCCGGCTATAAAAATGATATTGTAAATAATCTGCGACTATGGAAGGCTACATCTTCATCGGCAATTGATCTGAAGAGCTTTAACCAGGGTGAATATATTGATGCGGTTCGTGACACACAGCTAAATGAAAATATTTCACGTGTGTTATATCCGAATGACAAGGTTTTTGTGGGTCAGGAGCTTCGTTTAAAGCAGGAATATTTTCTCGTTGCCGCCTCCATGCAGGATATACTCCGGAGATTCAGGAAAGCTCATGACGACTGGAGAAAACTGCCCGAAAAAGTAGCTATTCAGTGCAATGATACACACCCGAACCTCGCAATTCCGGAACTGATGAGAGTTTTGGTAGACGAAGAGGGATTAACATGGGAGCAAAGCTGGGATATAACGGTAAAAACCATGGCATATACGAATCATACCCTTATGCCGGAAGCACTTGAAAAATGGCCGGTATCCCTTCTTCGCAATCTGTTGCCGCGACACCTCCAGATCATCTATGAAATTAACCGGAGATTTTTACAGAGCATTCAGGCAGATGTGGGCAGTGATCATAATAAAATCAGCCGGTTATCGATTGTCAGTGAAGGTGAAGATCCTGTGGTTCACATGGCGTCGCTCGGTATTGTCGGATCTCATAAAGTAAACGGTGTAGCTGCTCTTCACACGGAGCTGATCAAGAAAACACTGTTTCGTGATTTTTATGAACAGTTTCCGGATCGTTTTACCAACAAAACGAATGGTATCACACCCAGGCGATGGCTTCGGCAGTGTAACCGCGGACTATCAGAGTTGATTTCGTCCAAAATCGGCGATGATTGGATTACGGATCTTACGAAGATCAAGGAAATTGAGAAGTTTGCCGAAGACGAGAAGTTTGTTAAAAAATTTGTGAAGGTAAAAAATAAAAATAAGAAGAAGCTTGCTGACTATATCAAAGAAAAGCAGGGAATTGATATAAACCTGGAGTCGATATTCGATATTCAGATCAAGCGGATTCACGAGTATAAGCGTCAGCTATTGGTTTGCCTTCATGCAATTACGCTCTATAACCGGATTAAAGAGAATCCTGATATCGATATCGTGCCCCGGACTATTATTTTTGCAGGTAAAGCTGCACCGGGATATACGATGGCCAAAAAACACATTAAACTGATAAGTGATGTAGGGAAAAAAATAAACAACGATCCTGATGTGGGGGATAAATTGAAGTGTGTATTCCTGGAAAACTACAGTGTTACTCTTGCTGAAATGCTGATACCGGCGGCTAATCTGTCCGAACAGACGTCCACTGCCGGGATGGAAGCATCGGGTACCGGGAATATGAAGTTTGCACTCAATGGCGCAATTACCATTGGTACTCTCGATGGTGCAAATATCGAAATTCGTGAAGAGGTAGGCGAGGAAAATATTTTCATCTTTGGCAATACTGTAGATGATGTGGAAAGAATGAGACATGAAGGTTATAATCCTGCGAATTACTACAATGGAAATGAGGAGTTGAAAAAAGCCATTGACCAGATCAGGGATGGATTTTTTAATCCGGATGAGCCGGGTATTTTTGATCCGATTATTGAAGCTCTGCTTCACAAAGGTGATTATTTTCTTGTTTTAGCAGATTACGAAGATTATGTGAAGAAACAGGAAGAGGTCGAAGAGCTTTACAGGGATCAGGCAGTATGGAATAAAAAGGCGATCTATAACACAGCCCGCGTAGGTAAGTTCTCGTCCGATCGAACCATTCGCGATTATGCTGATGAGATCTGGGATATAAAGCCGGTAGATTTATAAGATCCGGAGATATCCGTTTTTAATATATTTCTGCTTCAAATTCTGCCAGACTATGAATGAATTCATTTCTCCCTTTGTTTTTTAAGCAGAACACAAACTGTTTAATAAAAAGGAGAGGAGATAGTTATGACAATGATAAATGAATTCAAATCTGTTGTCAGCAATTCAGAATTGTGGATTAAAGATGCTGCTGATGCACTTGGAACCGATGACTACAGGCGGGCACTGCAGGCAGTGAGAGCTACATTAAAAACCGTAAGAGACAGACTGCCAGTAGATGAGGCTGTAAATTTTGGCTCACAGCTGCCTGTGCTTCTTTCAGGTTATTATTATGAAGGATGGAAGCCGGCGAATACGCCAACGAAGGAGCGCTCAATAAGTGAATTTTATGATAGCGTTCAAAAACATATTGATCAGCTTGGCCACCCGCTTAAAGCGGAAGATATAGTGAAACCTATATTTTCAGTGATTGCAAGCAGAATCAGTGAAGGCGAGACTCACGATCTCATTCAAATGATGCCGAATGATTTTCGGGAATTATGGCCGGAATCGGTTGCGAGCTAAATCCAACTAACACTTAAGCAATTAAAAAGTTTAAAAATCCCGGGAAATAGATCCCGGGATTTTTATAGTTTGATCACTTTTTAAACGTATTGTGAAAAAGATGTCAATATTAGTATCAGGTTTACTTTAAATGTTGATTCACACTTCCATACTGTTTATTACATTCAGAAATTCAGGCCAATCTGTAGCTTCCATGGTTTCAGTATTTTCATAACCGTAAGTGCGTAAAATCATAACAACCTTTTTGATATCTTTCTCATTTGCCTGAATAACATCTACCACATCATATTGACCATTAACGGCATAACTCTTTTGCCATTCAACAGTAGGACAGTTCAGCTTGATGTGTTTCTTTACTGTTTCAGCGATTTCATTCAGCTCGGCGGGATTTTTTAATGACCCTGGTGAAATTTTACTAAGTATAATATATGTGTTCATTATCTCACGTGATTTAGTTTTTATATGTTATTTTGATACTAACAGAAGATTCTCTCTGTATATTTAAACGGGACAGAAAAATATTCCGTTCACTGTATACAGGTTCCTAACTGTTCAATGTGCTGCTTTTGATATTTTGATGAAATAATCAGAGTTGAATCAAAATCTCATTCTTCTGAAATTTCATGAAGTAAATTTTTAAATAAAAAAACCGATTAATGCCTGACTTTACCGACATGTCGATTTCAGAAATCGCTTCTGAAGTCCATGATTTGCTTACTACAACTCTTTTTACCCTGAAGGATACCCCGGTTAACCTGCTCTCTATTGTAATATTTTTACTTTTCATTTCTGCGTTTATCTTTTTGGGCAGGATAACAAAACGCATTCTTCAAAAAAGAGTATTGCCTCGCTTTGATATTGAATCCGGGCTGAGATATACTCTTGCAAGAGTTTCACAATACACCATCATTACACTTGGCGTATTAATCTCGTTTCAATTTATCGGTATAGATCTCAGCAGCCTTGCAGTTATATTTGGTTTGCTCTCTGTAGGTATCGGTTTTGGTCTTCAGAATATAACGAGTAACTTTATTTCAGGATTGATAGTTTTATTTGAAAGGCCAATCAGCGTGGGAGACCGCGTAAGTGTGGGCGGTGTTGAGGGAGATGTGATTGAAATTAATATCCGGGCAACAAAGATCAAAACTTTGAATAATATATCCATTATTGTTCCCAATTCTGAATTTGTATCAAGTAATGTTGTAAACTACTCTCATGGAGACCCGAGTTACCGCCTCGATCTTGAAGTCGGTGTATCATATTCATCCGACCTGGATTTGGTTCTGAAGGCTCTTAAGGAGGTAATCGATGAAAATCCTAAAGTTTTGAAAAATCCCAAGGCACAAATTCATTTAGTGGAATTTGGAGACTCGGCCTGGAATATGCAGATTCGCGGATGGATCCCGTACGTTAAAGACTACCCGGTAATAAGGGATGAGTTGAACCAGGCAATTGTCAGAAAATTCAGGGAATACAATATCGAAATTCCTTTTCCTCAGCGGGATCTGCATGTGCGTTCGAGTATTCAAATACCGTATAAAGCCGGCAATGAAAACGGTGAGGAGAAGCCGGAATAATTATTTTCTAAAGTTTTTGCCAATAAAGGCAGTTATTCAATGTTCATCAGTTTCTGTAAAACCGGTGAACAAAATGCGATTTCAGCTCTCTTCAAGAGGTGCCGGTGTTAACGCCGCATGATCTTCCGGGCATTGAGCATTTGCAATTGAAAAACTGAAAAGTAAAATTCCCGGCTGGAGATAGATAATAGTTGATTTCATGATGATAATTGAATGAATTCGATGTCGTCAACTGGTTCGCCTAAAAAGCGTTCAGCAAGCTCACCAAATCTTTGGGGCCGGTCGGTGATACAGCAATGCAGGTTACCCTTTTTGCCTTTTCCCAGAAAATCCATTTTTGCAAGATTTTTCAGGGCCATTTTGGCAATCGCCTCACCAGAATCGATAATTTTGACTGTCCGGTTACTTTGTATAAAAACAGATTCTATCGCAGATTTAAATAGAGGGTAATGGGTGCAGCCTAAAATCAGAGATTCTACACCATTGGTAAGAAAATCATCCAGGTAAAGTTTCAGTGTCCGGTTTGAAATATCATTATCTGTCCAGCCTTCTTCAGCAAGTGGTACCAGCAGGGGGCATGCTTTAGATTTTATACTAATAAATTGTCTGTTCGCACTGAGTTCCCTTTCATATGCACCCGAGCCGATTGTCGCAAGCGTACCAATAACCCCTATCCGCCTGGTTCCGGTTGAGATGGCTGCATCACGTCCGGCCGTTATAACGTTCAGTACGGGAACACCTTTAGCCGCTTCTTTTACCGCATCAAGTGCTACAGCTGACACAGAGTTGCAGGCAATCAGAATCATTTTTACCCGGCGTTCAAGCAAAAAATTGACAATTTCTGTGGAGTATTGAATTATTGATTCTTTTGATTTTATGCCATAGGGAACCCGTGCTGTATCACCTACATACAGTATGGATTCGTTCGGAAGTAATTTTCTGACAGATTGAACAACGGTTAGCCCGCCAATACCGGAATCAAAAATGCCAATCGGTAAATTACTCTCATTTTGCTTCATTTAAATAAATTTTGTTTAGCTGATCTGGTTTTTCAGATTTTAATGTGTATAGGAGTTGAGTTTGCTTAATTAGGCGGCGGAATCCATTTTGGATTGTGGATAATGATCCATAGAACTGTTTTGTAAAGAAAACCCTACATTCCTGAAAGTACAATTTTCCCTATATTTTTATTTTTCTCCATGCGTTTATGTGCCTCTTCTGCATCTTCCCAATTATAAATTTTATCTATTACAGGTTTAATATCACCGGTTTCTAAAAGTTCCATAGCGTAGCTGTGAAAGTCGCTGGTGAGTCTCATTTTGTATTCATCAGATCGGTTTCGAAGAGTCGATCCTTTAATTTGTAATCTTTTTCTTAAAATGGGTAACAGGTCTGCTTTAGGGATTTCTGACCCTCCAAGCATTGAGAGATAGATAATACAGCCATCTAAAGCGAGAATATCGATGTTTTGCTCCCAGTAGGGAGCTCCCACGAAATCAATGATCAGGTCCACGCTGTTTTTTCCAAGCTCCTCTTTTATAACTGTATTAAAATCCTGCTTCTTATAGTTGATTGCTAAATCCGCACCGAGGTCTTTGCAGGCATCCAGTTTGTTCTTTTTACTTGCCGTGGTGATTACCCTCGCACTGAATAACTGCTTTGCAAGCTGAATGGCAGCTGTTCCTACTCCGCTCGCGCCGGCATGAATTAAAACAGTTTCATTTTTTTTGATATTCCCAAGATATTTCAATGCCTGGAATGCTGTCAAAAATACTTCGGGAACAGCGGCTGCTTCTTCAAAAGAAAAATCTTCGGGTTTATTCATAGCCATTCGCTCGTGGATGGTGCAATATTCTGCGTATCCGCCGCCGGTAAGTAACCCGAATACGTAGTCTCCGGGTTCATAACGTGTTACCTGGAAACCAACCTTCTCAACCACGCCGGCCATTTCGAGGCCCAGAATGGGAGAAGCATTTTTAGGTGGAGGATATTTTCCCTTTTTTTGCAAGAGATCAGCCCGGTTTAAAGAAGCAGCTTCAACTTTAACAAGCAGTTCATAATCACCCGGTTCAGGAGTTTGCACTTCATTCAGTATCATTTTGGGATTTTTACCTGAGGTATCTGTAGTAAGTGCTTTCATAATTAATCTTGCCTTAAATTTAATTTCTTATGACAGTCTTCTGTTATAACAGGGTCAATACTTTTGTTCTACCGGGATAGAAATCCTTTCAGCACCCAAAGTCTGAAAATAAGAATAAATCGGGACGCTTTTGTTTTACCCTTCAGGAAATATCCGGCAGCAAGAAAAATACTTCCACTGAGTTTAACAAATTCCGAAAAAAGTTTTCCAGTGAGTTTCAATTTTGATGATTTTAAACGCAGGTATTCACTTCGTCCGATCCCAACAGACTGTTCTTTTAAATAATCTATTTGAAGGCGGTTTTTTCCAATCCGGTGCCAGAGTGTGATGTTTGGAAGATACCACGGCGTATACCCTGTTTTTCGGGATCTGTCAAAAAATGCTTTTTCCTCACTTCCCATCATGCGAGCTCCTGTTCTTCCAAGATCCGGATCAAACAGGCCGGCTTTTTCAAATAACTCCTTGTGAATTATCATATTGCCGCCGCGCGGAAAGTTGTTTCCGGGATAGGCCTTCTTGCTGTCACCCAAATCGTGTAATCCAAACATGGGCATTAGTTCAGACGGGATCCAGTCTGGGTCCGTGTCATCGAAAGAGACGTAAATTCTTCCGCCACCACATTTTAATTGCGGCATTTCATGAATGCTGTGAAGAGCTTGTTCAACAAAATCGGGTTTCAGGTGCACATCATCGTCGATATACAATATTATGCTGCTTTCAGCTTCACGGAAGGCCCGGTTTCGTGCGTGCGAAAGCCCCTGTTTTTCTTCTGTAACCATTTTGAATTGAAGGTGATCTCTTTTATTTGCAAAAGCAGAACAAACTGACTCTGTTGAGTCTGTTGAATTGTTGTTAATGACTAAGATTTCGAAGCGCCGGGGATCTTCCGTTTGCAGTGCGAGATCGTTCAGGGTGTCGCGCAGGTAGTCTGCACGGTTAAACGTACAGATTGCAATTGATACAAGTGGTTTGAGTTTCATATTTCTTATATTTCTGATCCAAATATAACCAATTGATTGAAGAAGAGAATTGACAGATTCAAATCAGCCCCTTGTTTCAGCAATTATCCCGACAAAAGACCGGTGTGAATATTTAGAAAAAGCACTTAACTCGGTATTTGAACAGACATGGGAAAATATTGAGGTGATTGTTGTGGATGATGCCTCAGAAGATGATACCCCGGCGCTTTTAAGTAAAATGGCAAAAGAACACCGTGTCACCGTATTGCGTAACAGAACTTCGAAAGGAGCTGCGGCAAGCCGTAACCTGGCTATTAAAGCATCGAAGGGAGAATATATTGCCGGACTGGATGACGACGATTTCTGGCGGCCGGAGCGCATAAAAAAATTGCTGAAAGATTTTACTGAGGGAATATCCGCTGTTTGCTCACACGACAGAATGGTATTTGGTGAAAGAGAAATTGTATGGAAAAAAAAGCAACTGATCACGCTTGATGATCTTCTCTATTACAATCAGGTTGGCAACCAGGTGCTTACCCGTAAAAAGTATCTGACTGAAGTTAGAGGATACGATGAAGAGCTGCCATCCGCACAGGATTATGATCTGTGGATTCGATTAGCAAAATCCTTCGGGCCGGTAAAAACAGTACCTGCCGTACTGCAGGTTGTTCATATGGAAGAGAGCCGGGATCGTATTTCAAACTCTGAAAATCAGCTGAAAGGATACTATCAGTGTTTTGAAAAGCACAAATCGCTGATGAGTGAATCTCATATCAAGTATCAGAAATACCGGCTGCGAATGGTGGAGGGTGAACCGGTATCGTGGTTTGATATGCTTCGTTCGGTTCCGCCGAAGTACTATTTAAAAGAAATTATCAGAAAATTGTTTTTATGAATCGATCATTTACAAAGTCTGAATTTTTTGCAAAAAAAATACATCCCGTCTTAATAAAATTTCCCTTTTATGAATGTTTGCTATTAAAACGGAAAAGCTATCTCAAGTCTGTTGGCTGGTTCAGAAGCTTCAGGACTGGCCAATCTGTCGATCTTGACGGTAAACCCATTCCGTGGTTTACCTATGGGGCGATTGAACTCCTAGAAGAACGAATACCAGCAAGTGCTATCGTATTTGAATATGGCTGTGGTTGGGGAACACAATGGTGGGCAGAGAAAACCGAAGCAGTCGATGCAGTAGAGCATGATATTATCTGGTATGAAGAGATAACTGCTAAACTTCCTGAAAATGTAAGAGTGTGGTACAGGGAACTTGGAATTGATTACGAAAATGCGATATCCGAATCAGGCAGGATATATGACATCATAGTCGTTGATGGCAAAAATCGTACAGCGTGTTGCGAAAAATCCTTACTCCATCTTGCCGAAAATGGTGTTTTTATTCTCGACGATACTGACCGGATTAAGCAGCAGGATGCAATAAAACTATTAAAAGAAAAAGGATTCAGGCAACTTCGATTCAGAGGATTTAGTCCGATTGAATTCATGGAATGTGAGACCTCCATTTTCTATCGGGATGGGAATTTACTAGCATTGTAGAAGTGAAGTGCTGATAAGAAAAAAGCCCCGGCAACTGACGGGGCTTTTTAAGATAAATATAGTAATTGGTTTGAGATATCAGATCATGGTTGCTATTACCAGTGCAACGACGGCCATGAGTTTGATCAGAATATTGAGTGAGGGTCCGGATGTATCTTTAAAAGGATCTCCCACTGTATCACCGACAACCGCAGCTTTATGTGGGTCAGATCCTTTTCCATACTTCACTCCGTTTATTTCAACGCCTTCTTCAATCATTTTCTTGGCATTATCCCAGGCTCCTCCGGCATTTGACTGAAAAAGAGCCATAAGCACACCGGATGCTGTAACTCCGGCTAAGAGGCCTCCAAGCATTTGAGGACCACCGATGAAGCCGAACAAGACAGGAACAATGACAGCAAGCAGTCCCGGGGCAACCATCTCGCGAATTGAAGCCGTGGTTGATATTTCAACACATTTGGCAAATTCTGCTTTTCCATCGGCAGCATCAAATATTTTGCGGTCTTCAGTACTCCACTCTTCCATTGTTTTGCCTTCATTTCTTGTCATTGCTTTTAATGCTTCAGAAAGTTCAGGGATGGTTTTAAACTGTCGTCTAACCTCTTCAATCATCTGCATTGCGGCGCGGCCGACCGCCTTCATGGAGAGAGCTGAAAAGAGGAAAGGAAGCATTGCACCGATAAAGAGGGATGCCATTACCGTTGGTGTTGTCACATCAATTGAAGTGATCATACTACCGGGATTGGTTGTATTATAAGCTGTGATAAAAGCAGCAAACAGGGCAAGTGCGGTTAAAGCTGCAGAGCCGATGGCAAATCCTTTGCCGATGGCTGCCGTTGTATTTCCAACAGCATCCAGCTTATCTGTACGTTCACGTACTTCAGGGGGTAACTCCGCCATTTCGGCAATACCACCTGCATTATCAGAAATGGGTCCGTATGCATCAACGGCGAGCTGAATACCGGTATTTGAAAGCATTCCAACTGCTGCAATGGCTATTCCATAGAGGCCTGCAAAGTGATGTGCTCCGAGGATGGCAGTGGCAATTATAACGATAGGTATGGCAGTGGATATCATTCCAACACCCACGCCTGCAATAATATTGGTTGCAGAACCTGTTACCGACTGTTCTACAATTCCCCGAACAGGTTTTGTATCGGTTCCGGTATAATATTCTGTTATCAACCCGATCAATAGCCCGGCAGCGAGTCCGAAAATGGTTGCCCAGAATACACCCATTGCAGTATATGTAATTTCATTAAATACCCATGTATCAGGCAACATCCAGTTGATAAGCAGATAGGATGCGACCAGCATTAGCAGAGCGGAAATAAATTCACCTGTATTCAATGCCTTTTGGGGATTGCCGCCTTCTTTTACCCTCACAAAAAATGTACCTATAATTGATGCTATAATTCCAACTCCTGCAAGAACCAGCGGAAGCAGCACTGCATTTAGTCCGCCGAAATCATTACCAATTTCATAGCCGCCGAGGCCCATAAATGCAGCACCGAGAACCATAGTACCAATGATAGATCCCACATAAGATTCAAAGAGATCGGCACCCATCCCGGCAACATCACCGACGTTGTCGCCCACGTTATCTGCTATTGTTGCGGGGTTAAGAGGATGATCTTCCGGAATTCCGGCCTCTACCTTACCCACAAGATCAGCACCTACGTCGGCAGCTTTTGTATAAATTCCGCCACCGACTCTTGCAAACAGTGCAATAGATGAAGCACCGAATGAAAAACTTGTTATTACTGTAAGAACTTGCTGAATATTCTGAACTTCAAGTCCAAACATGTTCGTATATAGCAAGAATAAGAGGCCAAGGCCGAGTACGCCAAGACCTACAACGCCCATTCCCATTACGGAACCACCGTTAAAGGCAACATTTAATCCTTTGGCAAGACTGGTTCTTGCTGCATTGGTAGTTCTGACGTTGGCTTTGGTTGCTACTTTCATTCCGATGAAGCCTGCAAGACCTGAACAGATGGCACCTACAACAAAAGAGAGTGCTACAAAGGGGGAGGAGGTTTCCGGATTCATTGATCCGTGAATTCCAAGCAGTACTGCAACAAAAATCACGAAAATGCTCAAAACACGGTACTCAGCCTTCAGAAAAGCCATTGCTCCTTCAGCAATGTTTGTGCTTATTCGAGCCATCTTTTCAGTTCCCACATCCTGTTTAGATACCCAGGCAGACTTTACATAAGTGAATAGCAGGGCAATGATTCCGGCTACCGGAATCAGGTATAAAATTGTAGTTACCATAATATTTGTAATTGTATTTTCAGTTAGCAGGTAGTGTTTGTTTGGTATTAGTTGTATTGGTTCATTGCTTTCACAATTCCTTCACGAATAAACAGAAGAACAGCCTCTTCTGCAAGCTCCAGAGATTCTTTTACCAACGGCTCTTCTTTTCGTTCAAAAGGTGAAAGTACAAATTCTGACTGTTTCCCTTTAGGAAATTCATTTCCAATTCCAATTCGCAGACGGGGAAAGTGGTCTGTCTTAATCTTTTCAATAATATCGGCAATCCCGTTGTGCCCGCCTGCGCTTCCTTTTTCCCGGAGCCGTATGGTTCCCACCGGTAAATTAAGGTCATCGTAACAGACAAGGCTCTCTTCAGGCTGTATGTTATACTCGGCAATGGCCTTTCGCAAGGCTGTCCCGCTTCTGTTAACAAAGGTGGTCGGTTTTAAAAGAATTACTTTTTTGCTTTTAAAACGACCTTCAGCAACCATATAAGCACCTTTTCCCGGCTTGAAATTAATTGACAGTATACCGGCAATGCGATCAGCAAGATCGAAACCGATGTTATGGCGTGTACCTGAATACTCTTTCCCCGGATTCCCCAATCCTGCAATTAAAGCCATAGTACCCGCTTTTCAGACGCCTTGTTTTTATTCTTTGCTTTCTTCTTCTGTCTCTTCAGCAGCAGCTTCTTCACCTTCAGGAACTTCTTCACCCTCAGCCAATTCTAATTCGCCTTCTTCAAGTTCTTCTTCCTCAGGTTCAATCGCAGTTTCAAAGAGTGCTTCAGATTTAGGCGGAGTAATTGTTACAATAGTTCGCGAAGGATCATCAAGGGGTACAATTCCTTCCATTTTCAATTCGCTGACATGAACGGAATCACCAATATCAAGATCGGAAATATCAACCTCGAACATGGCCGGAATTTTTTCCGGCAGAACTTTAATTCTGATGATTCTCAGGGCCTGATAAACACGTCCGCCTCCTTCCACAACTCCTTTGGCACTGCCGGTTATTCGAATCGGCACTTTCAGACTAACCATCGTTGATTCATCCAGCACATAAAAATCAGCGTGAAGTGCCCGATCGGATACAGGATCAAATTCAACATTCTTTAAAAGTGTATCGTAAGATTTTCCGTCAATTTTCAGATTCTGTAATTTTGTCTGGCTGACAGATAATATTTTGTCAATATCTGCTTCAGAAATTGAAAAATGGATATTCTCTTTTACTTTTGGGCCGTACAATACGGAAGGTATGCGCAACTCATCACGCAATTGCGATGACGTTTTTTTTCCTGTTTCCCTTTTTATTCCTTCAAGTTCGTAAATCTCTGGTTTCTTCATTGTATTACTATTATTGATTAATCATCAAAAAGTGCACTAATTGTATCATTGGTATGTATTCGCTGAATGGCTTCTGCAAATATACCTGCTACACTCAAGACCTTTATTTTTTGTGATGGTTTTCGTAATGGCACTGTATCAGTTACCAATAATTCATCTATGGGTGAATCTTCAATACGCTGGTATGCCGGACCGGACAGAATAGGGTGCGTGCATGTTGCTTTTATACTAAGAGCACCGCGTTTTTTTAAAACAACTGCAGCATTTGTAAGAGTGCCGGCTGTATCGACCAAATCATCAACTATCAATACGTGTTTTCCTTCTATTTCACCGATAATATTCATTACTTCGGCTACATTCTGTTTCGGGCGTCGTTTATCAATAAATGCAAGGCTGGCACCCAGTCTTTTTGAGTAGGAGCGTGCCATTTTTAAACTTCCAACATCAGGTGCTACAACAACCAGGTTATCTATTGAGTTTTCAGAAAAGTAATCAATAAATATTCTGCTTGCGTAGAGATGATCGAGGGGGATATCGAAAAATCCCTGAATCTGGGCTGCATGTAAATCCATGGTCAGAATTCTGTCGGCGCCCGCTTCCACAAGTATATTTGCCATTAATTTAGAGGCGATGGATACACGGGGCTGATCTTTCCGGTCTTGCCGGGCATATCCAAAGTAAGGCATTACTGCTGTAACACGTTTTACAGAAGCCCGCTTTGCTGCATCCAGCAAAAGAAGCAGCTCCATAATATTATCTCCGGGCGGTGGTGTTGACTGCACAATAAATATATCTTCACCGCGAATACTTTGCTCATATTTAACATAGAGTTCACCATCCGAAAAAGATTTAATTGTAGTATTTCCCAGGTGAGTTCCATAACTCTCAGCTATGGCTCTCGCTAATGCAACGTTACTGCGCCCGGCAAATATGGCAAGTGGTGTATCCAAGTGTATGGAAAATCAATTGGTTATAAAATAGAAAGAATGACCGCCCTGGCATCTTTTCGTATGAATGATGAGTTGCCCGGGGAGGATTCGAACCCCCACTGACTGGACCAAAACCAGCTGTCCTGCCATTAGACGACCGGGCAATTCGGTAATTTGACAGACTCCAAAGATAGAAAGTCATTTCTTATCAATCAAGAGTGAAAGGCTTTTTTAAATAGTTTACATTCTGTACACTTCTGTTCGAGACAGTATCTCTTATACTGATGAATCAATCCTGCATTTCCTTTGGTCTTATCTGTTTTGAAACCTGCTTTTTCAAACTCGTTTTTTATTGAAGAGGGTATCCTGATATTTCCCTGCTTCCAGGCATCAAAGGATGATTGAACCAGGGCATTTGAAAAGAAAAGTTTTCCAAGAACAAAAAGAGACGGATAAAAAACTGTGTACTTTAACAAATTGTCGGTTTGAGACCCGCACTTAAGCTGATGGATAAGAGTTTTTCTCCATTCTTGCCACAATGTAGTGCCCTCCCTGAGAATTTTATCTGTCGGGGTTTGTACGATCTGATGGTGCAGGGCAGCAGCCTGTCTGATGCGTTTCTCAGGGCGGCTCGAAGGCCGCATACCGGTGGAAATCCATATATGTTCGTACTGTTTGCTAAATGCAAGATTCTGAGCATATGAAATAAATTCAGTAGCCGTTACGGGGAGCTGAAAATTGGCATCATCTAAGATCATTTTTGCAAGTGCAACCATCGCTTTTCGATTCCGCGGAATTCCAAAATGATCATAGAGCGATATGATGAACATCTTTTTCCAGGCTTCAGATGGTACCAATTCCGGATCATAATACTCCATCAATTGGGCGGCCTTAAAACTGAAATACTCTCTTTTTGCTTTTTGAATCTGCTCATAAAATACTTCCTGGTTAATAAAGGAGATATTTCCGCCGCACTCAATACCCTGTTTCCTGCTATTTGTGAGTAATTGGTGAAGAGGTTTTTCAATTGCCGGAGCCAGGTGAAATGTTAATGGTTCTGTTCCGTCTTTGCGAACAGCTCTCCTGCCACTTTTTGACAGATTGAAAACAACATGAAGAATAACTGAATTGTAGTTTGAATCAAGGTTGTGAGAATGGCCAAACCAGTGCTCTTCATCTGTATGAATTTCAATGTTCCCATACAGTAAAAGATCATTGATTCTGAGTTTTGCAGAGGTGAAATCGGGACCGCTTCCGTGATTCAGAACACCGGTATCAATGATTTTTAAAGCAGAGCCATCGATAAGAGACAAGCCGGATTGCCGGAATTTTCGATTTTCCCAAATCCACTGTATCAGTTCTTCCCTGTATTTTGAATTGTGGCTGCTCATCGATTTTTTCTGTTACATTTCAAATAAAATAATCGATAGATTGAATAATAAACAGTATTATTAATAAATTCTTTTTCACATTTTTAAAACTGACAGATAAATTGCGGAAACATGGAAATTGAATTGATGAGCAAAAGCCGTTTAACAAGAACCATTGAAAGAATAGCTTATCAAATTCTTGAAATGTCTCATGGAAGCAATATTGTATTAATCGGTTTAAATCAAAGAGGATACTGCATTGCTTCACAAATTCAATCAATCATAGAGAAATCAGAGGGAAAGAGTTCCTGCTCTTTATTACAGTATCGTATTGATGAAGAACCCGAAGCTGTTCCCGGCATGCCCGAAACATATCAGGGGAACAATCTAGCCACTTTTCTGGTTGACGATGTGATTTTCTCCGGTAAAACGATGTTTAAAGCAATTAAAAATTTACACAATCTCGAAGAAAAAAGTGCTGTTTATACTGCTGTATTAATTGACCGCGGACACAGAAAAGTACCGGTTCATGCATCTGTTTCGGGAATTAAAGTACCAACAAAATTGAATGAACACGTGAAGCTTGAGTTTGAAGGAATGGAACCAGAAAAAGCAATTTTAATAACTAACTAACTAATTGAACTGAGGAGATAAATGAACCTGAAGAGACTATCACTTTTTACAGCTCTGTTTTTTACAGCTGCTTTTGCACGGGCACAGGAAACAATTGTTTTTGAAGATACACTCAGTGCCGGCTGGCATTTAAATTGGAATGCAGGCGCAAACGGATCCCAGGCCTCCTTTTCAAACTGGGCCAGGGGCGGTGTTAATACAGTCAGTGTTACAGGGAGATCAACTTTTGTAGCAAGGAAAAAGAATGATCGGTTTGGCTACGGTTTCTTGATGAATACAAGATACGGAAAAGCTAAAATTGAAGACGAAGGAACCCGGAAAACAGATGATCGTATAGATATCAGAAACAGGTTTATCTATGATTTGAGTGAAGATAATGGAGATTTTAAATTGTTTGGTAATATTAATTTAAAAACTCAATTTGACCAGGGGTTTGACTATGACGCGGGACCTGAAGGTGAAGATATTCTTCAATCCAAATTTTTTGCTCCCGCTTATCTGTCTCAGAATGCGGGTATTGCCTATGCTCCGACTGATTTTTACGGAGTTGAGATTGGTGCCGGCCTCAAACAGACAATTGTTACAGATACCAGTCTTGGTCCTCTTTATGGCCTGTCGCCTGGTGATAATATGCTATTTGAAGGTGGTTTAAATATAGGAATCTATTTCGAATACGGCCTGGCAGAAAATCTGACGTACTCTGCAAATGTTGAAAGTTTCACCAATGTAGAGCGAAAAGTGTCAAGTACGGATGTCTATTTTTCAAATGTTATTTTGGGTAAAATCAACAATTTTATGGATGCGTCACTACAGTTCGACCTTGTTTATGATGATGATTTCTCAAAAGAAGTGCAGCTGGCACAGGTGCTCTCAATTGGAATTGCATTCAGCCTTTTATAATCGCAGGATTTGAATAACTACAGTGTATATCTGAATCAATTAAAAAAAGCTCTCAGTGAGCTCGACAGCTGGAGAGAGTCGTTCGGTGAAGAGCAGGAAAACAGATATCCTGAGATTCCGGACAATCTCATTTCAGAATTTACTGAGAGGCTGAAAGGCAATTACCCCTTTCACCATCCCCGTTACGCCGGACAGATGCTGAAACCGCCGCATCCCGTTGCATGGCTCGCCTACACTCTTGCCATGACGATCAACCCGAATAATCACGCACTCGATGGCGGTCCGCCCACCTCCGAAATGGAAAAGGAAGTGACAGCTTCGCTAGCCGGAATGGTCGGTTACGGCAGTGACTTTCTCGGACATCTTACATCCGGAGGTACTATTGCCAACCTCGAAGCGCTCTACATCTCACGGGAAATTCATCCGGGTAAAGCAGTTGCCTCGAGTGCCAATGCACATTACACGCATAGCCGTGTGTGCCGGATACTGGGGATAGAACACATTACAGTGCCGGTTGATGAAAACGGAATACCTGATCACACGTTTATTCAAAAAAATTCGGATAAAATAGGAACTTTGGTTATTACCCCTGGTACCACAGGTCTGGGAATTGTAGAGCCGGTTCACTCCCTGGCAGACCTGGCTATATCAGAAGGAATCCGTATTCATCTGGATGCCGCTTACGGAGGTTTCTTTAAACTTTTGCAAGGCAGCGGGCTGATTGAAGATGAGGCATGGAAAAGATTCAGCGAAGCAGACAGTGTTGTAATAGACCCGCACAAGCACGGCTTGCAGCCATATGGTTGCGGATCGGTGTTATTCAAAGATCCTGCTGTAGGTAAGTATTACAAACATGACTCCCCCTATACCTACTTTACTTCAGATGATCTTCATCTTGGAGAGATCAGTCTTGAGTGCTCGCGGGCCGGTGCTTCAGCGGCGGCTCTCTGGGCAACACTTCAACTACTTCCCCTGAAACAGGATTCAGGGTTGGGTGAGATATTAAAATCCTGCAGAAGAGCTGCGATGTTTTTTTATAACAGAATCGAAAAAGGAAGCTCTTTTACGAACTTTCATAAACCGGATCTTGATATTGTTGCCTATTTCCCTGAACCTGTAAAAAAAAGCACCTCTTCAATTTCCGAAATGAGCAGAAAGATATTTCAATACGGGATGAATCAGGAAGAGATTGGTTTTTACCTGAGTCTTTACAAAGTACCGGCTGATACATTTCTGAGAAAGTTTCCCGGATACAAAAAAGATTCTGATGAAGTTACGATTCTCCGTAGTGTATTCATGAAGCCTGAGCATGAATCATTTATTCCGCTGCTTATTGACCTTCTTGAAGAAGCAGCCGGTGTGGTGAGCAGTTAGAGGACTGCTGATAAATCCTGGTTTATTTCATTTTCCTGGCAATCACCACAGTCTCTTTAAATGTGCGGCTTGATCCGTTTGCACTGTTAAAAGCTTCAAAAAGCACGATATAAATACCTACCCGGTTAAGCTGCCCGTTATCGCGATGGCCATCCCAAAGCAAGGTTCCTTCCAGTCCGGCAATCTCTGTATCGGCCAGTTTCCGGACCAGGCGGCCATATCGATCGTAAATCCGTACACGCATCATATAGTCGGGTTCATCCAGTTTGTAGCGTATAAAGAGATTGTCATTTTGCCCGTCACCATCGGGTGAAAAGGGATTGGGTTCAAATGTTAATCCCGGGTTAGAACTTTCCAGCACAGGATTTTGAAACAGGGAGTTTTGCTGTAAAGGTGTGCCACCCAATCTTGATGAACTTGAACCCCAGTTTGCGGGGTCGTTGCTCTCCGGTATGGGGTTAATTCTTTCAAGTGATATCCCCTTTGTGTCAATAATATTGGGATTGTGCCAATCGTCTGAATAGCGTACAACATCAATAGTAATTCCGGTACTGTCACTTAAAAAAACAGGCCGGCCCGAAAGGGGCAGACTCAATGTTGACCTGTCAAATCGCAATGCGAAAGGTGACTGGTCTCCATTCAATTCAAAAAATTTTGCTACACTGCTTTCCGAAAAACGATCATCATTATCATCAGCATAGAATAAAACGTATCCGCCGGGCGGAATGCTTCTGTTTACGCTCGAAACAGGCTTCATTTCTCTCACTTCTCCGTTCTCGTCAGGCTGGTCGTGAATTGTAATTCCCTCAAGTGAAATAGTATAGTCCGAGCGGTTCATAAGTTCTATATATTCCGGCTGGTCGGGAATATTGTCGAAATTATCACGAATCGGGTCAAACATGATTTCATTGATAATCACAGCTTCCGGTGTAAGGGGTTGTGAAATTATGAGATCGGCTTCCGAAGTGCTGTTTCCCTGGAAGTCAGACAGATTCTCAATTTTCAGAATATTCTCTTTGCCACTTTCAAAATTTGAAGTTTCGAGATGAACGACAGAAAAATCATTACCAGATTCGGCCCTAAGTTTTGATCCGTTTAAAAAAAACATGGTTTCATCCAACAGATTTACAAATTCTGAAAAACGCACTTCTGCCAGGTTCTCTGAAGGTAAATAGGTTGCAAATAGCGCCTCCGGTGGTGACGTATCTATTTCAAAAACCGAATTTTCTTCTCCGGGAGTTGACCCGGTGTCTGTTTTGCTGCTGCTCCAATTTGCCGGATCAGTGGATATGGCTCCCGGATCGCGTCGTTCAAGTGAGTTGCCCGGCACCTGGCCACCCCAGGCGGGACGGTAGAAAAGAGAGTCAATTACAGCACCCTCCGGACTTCTCAGTGTTACCGCATCTCCAGAAATACGAAAAGATGGAAAGCCGCTGATTTGAAAGAATCTGTTTCCCGTTTGAATTTCCGCACCGCTTTGCGAAAGCACCGCATAATCACCCGCCCTGATGTAAGCCTGCTCCCGGATAACGCTGTTTCTGTTTTCGCTGCTGATTTGCCAGCCTGTGAGATTAATTGTCTGATTCGACCGGTTAAATATCTCCACGAATTCTAACCCTCCTGAAGCCGGCCGGTAGAGTATCTCGTTTACCACAAGATCTCCCGGCGCAGCCATACCAAAATCAAAAAACCGGACCGATGCTGACAGAGGCCCGGTTTTGTTGCCAAAAAGATCTTCGAGATCCTCAACAGTTATCGTATAGGGTGTATCATCGGTTAGTTCCCGTTCAGGAACCAGTGTAACCCTGTTGATATCAACGATAACCAGACTGATTCCGGGAGATGGGATAATGGAATAGTTGTCTAGGTCTGCTGCAATTGCGGCAGCCAGACGTTCATTGAACTCGAGTATAAAACGGCCATCTTCCGCAACGTTCATATTTTCCAAAACAGGCGGAGTTTGATCAACCGGGGCCTCATTTTGAATGCCCGGTGTTCCAAGCAGCGGGTTTGGCGATTCTCTCCAGTTCTCTGCAAACCGGGCAGGAACATCCGGTGAAAGCCGCTCAAGAGCAACGCCGTCACCTCCCCAAAGCGCCGGATTGTACTCCAGGGAATCAGCAGGAATACCTGATTCAGTAAATATACGTATTTCGTCATTGGAGGCAACATTCAGGCGCGGAAAATTATCAGACTGAAACCAGTCCCTGTTACCGAAAATATCTCTTAATGAAGCTGTATCAGCAGATATCACCAAATAACTTTCAGGTTCCAAGAGAAACTCCTGATCCGTAATAATACGGATGGGTTCATTTGAAACCTGCCGTCTCTGCAGGCGCCAGTTTTGCAGGTTCAGATGTTTATTACTGCTGTTGAAAAGTTCGACATATGTCGGGATATCTTCCGGCGGTCTGTACATAAATTCATTGATAACCACATCACCGACTTCATATTCATCAAAATTAAAAAAAGTGATGATTGTGCCGCTGGTTATTTCCCAGCCTGAGTCAGCGGAGATGTTATCAACACTCAACAGGTTCTCACCACCGGGAAGTTCTTCAGCAAATTTAAGTAAGAGTGTATCAGGTGATGTAAACGAAACTGATTCAGGAAATTCACCGGTTTGCAGCCTGAAATTTACGTTACTGACGCTTACTGGGTTTACGCTGTCTGAAAATATCAATTTTACAATTCTGTCATCAGTGGCGGTGGCGCTTTTGATAAAAAAGGGATTGATTACGTCAAAAGAGAGCTCACTGTTCGGGCCGGACAAATTTCCGAACCGGTCAGTGATATTATGAACTGATAAGAGATGTGTCTCTTCACTGACCGGATCGGTGAAGATGAGTTCAGCCTGGTTCGGCTCAGACATTTGTACGGTATCCGGGTTTCTCAGGCCATCCAGGAGGAAATTATTTTTGTTCAGTGAAGAGGGATTAACCAGGTGGTTAAAGGTTACCAGCAGACGATTGCCCGTCACTACATCAATCGCAACAGGCTGAAAGGGAAGTAAATCAGCCTCCGCTCGTATATCATCAAAATAGAATCGATCAGTCCGTGTTGTTGTATAGGTGAGCCAAAGCCCGAAGTTTGAGGAGTAGTTGTGGGTACTGTCCAAAACTGTTTCGGAATCAGGCCCGGGTTCTGAGTTGAATCCTTCCGAAACAAAAAGTGTCCAATTGCCATTCATGTTTCGTTCAACTCTCAGGCGGTAATCGGTTTCAGTTATTTCAGTTCGGCCTGTAAGTATTTCCTGGGCATTTCCATCCGTAAAACGAAAAAGGCGAAATCTCTTGGGTGTACCGCTTTCTCCTGTTCTGATTGCATATCCATTTACGTTTCCATCCAAATCCGGGCGATCCGACATCAGAAAAACATAGGCAAAATTGCTGTTCGATGGCGTGAAATCCTGCCGGATAAAAAATTCCCATGTTCCGAAAGCGGCTTCTGAACTTGTGGTAATAACAGTGGATCCCGCTTGCCCGGCCTGTAGACGTAACAACTGGTTTTCAGATTCACTGAATATTTCAAAATCAGATGTATCTCCAAACCAGGGAGGACTTTCAGGAAAAGCTGATTCGCTGAAATCTTCATCTACGATGACGGTCTGCGCCGCCAAATGTGTAACAAACAGACGGAGAGTGAAAAGACAGATTATTGTTATTTTAATAATAAATCTCAAAATGAATAGTTTTTTAGCGATAATAAAAAAGGGGATTGGAAAAAATCATTTCCAATCCCCTGGAAGGACATTAAGAAATGCATCTCTCGGGCATTTCCCATGTATATTAAGCGGCGTCTCTTTTAATTTGTTTGCTCTGTATGTATGAACAAAAAATCACCGATTCCTTACAGTTCTTTTTTAAATTTTATTTTTCTATGGATTTTCCTGCATAACACTTTGAAATAATTAAACTTATTATGGATCTAACTGCTGTTCCATTTACTATTGTAACTGCTTTTTTCGGAATTAAAACTGTAAAAGGTGTAGTTCTTGTGCGTGACGGGAACTTGATTCTAAAATTTAATGCAACTGATAATGGCGATACCAGGGATTTTTATAAAAGAGATTTGCGCGAAAAAAAAATACCGGTTAGCGATCTGGAAAATATTGACTGGGAGAGGGGATGGCTCCGGGCTGTGATTATTCTGACAGTAGCAACTGATCAACTGACGTCTGGTATTCCAGGTTCTGAGAAAAGAAGGATCAAGTTAAACATTGCACGGCCGTACCGGGCAGACGCGGAACGGCTGATAGCACGATTGCGATTGATGAATTCCGATTTGAAGCTATCCGCGTCAAACCGTGATTACCAGCAAATTGAGTAATATTGAAAAAGTGGATGTAACTCTGTTCAATTCCCCGGCGGCATCTGATACGGAATCTGTTCCTCATATATGAAATTCGGAAAAGTTACTTATCAACGTTAATCCAGAAACCCCTGGGCAGCCAGTAATTCGGCATTGAGTATAGCACCACCTGCAGCACCACGGATGGTGTTGTGTGCCATCGTCACAAAGTTAAGATCCAGTACGTTCGATTTTCGAATCCGACCGATTGCTGTTTGCATTCCGCCGGCAGAATCGGCCTGCAATTTTGGTTGAGGAAAACGCTCTTCATCGTATACTTTCAAAGGAAATCCGGGCGCTGATGGGAGATCCAGATCGGCAATCGGACTCTTCCAGTTTCTGAAAAGTTCTGCAGCTTCTGTTTCTGATGATGGTTTCTTGTCAAGTCCGACTGTGATAGATAGCAGGTGTCCGTTTTGAACCGGAACACGTGTTGCCGTAGCCTGTATGGGTATATAAGCAAACTGAATACTCTTTTGGTTCAAAGTTCCGAGTAACTTCAGGGGTTCGGTATGAATTTTGGACTCCTCGCCGCCAATGAAAGGAATCACATTTCCCAGGATATCGAGACTGGCAACGCCGGGGTATCCCGCACCTGAAACAGCCTGCATGGAAGTGAGAACCAGGCTTTTTACACCGTATGCGTCATGCAGTGGCCTGAGAGCCATAACCAGCGGAATAACCACACAATTTGGATTTGTCACGATCCAGCCCGACTGGTCATTGGTAAAATTCTGATGCCGGATCAACTCCGTATGATCAGGATTTACCTCGGGTACCAAAAGCGGAACATCATCCTGCATCCGGTAGTTTTTTGCATTGCTGATGACAGGGATACCGGCACGTGCAAAACTTCCTTCAATTTCTTCGGCAACACCGGAATCAAGACCTGAGAATACAAAGTCAACACCTTTAAAGTTTTCAGGAAGGCATTCGGTAACCTGGATTGCACCGGCCTTTTCGGGAAGTTCAATATTTTCTATCCAGTGAGCGGCTTCGCGGTACTGCTTACCGGCAGACCGTGATGAAGCACCAAGCGCGGATATTGTAAAAAGAGGATGGTGATTGAGAAGTTTGATAAATTTTTGTCCAACGGCACCGGTCGCTCCCAGTAAGCCGACATTGTACTTTGGCATGAATTCAGCGTGCTTTTATTCTGTAATAATTTGAATGTATAATCTTCTGCATGATTTGCATCGATAACTCACTAAAATAAGTAATCATTTTGACAATAGATTCATCTATCGTGAGAAATTTGCTATCTTTGCAGATTCACGTTGAGATTGTTTAAAAAAGATTGCGCAATTTTTGAATAGCGTAATCATTCAAGTGTTTTCTTGGAATCTTTAATCTGCCAGCTGGCGGATTCGTGGCGGTAAACTACCGGATTATTTGCCACGAAGACTCAAGGACACCAAGCAACACGAAGAACTCGTACTACACCTGATTTAAATTAAACTAAATAATTTATGCGGTTAACGATACCATTTGGACAGTCTCACCGGGCAGAATTAAGACCCTGATAATTTTGAAAGAACTGACAACCGAAAAAGAATATTTTAATACATGTCTGTAACACATCTCGAAAGCCTCGATAAAATTGTTTCACTCTCCAAAGCCCGCGGGTTTATTTTCCAATCGTCAGAAATTTATGGAGGCTTGGGTGCGGTTTACGACTACGGTCCTCTGGGCGCAGAGCTGAAGCGAAATATTCGTGATAACTGGTGGAAGGAGATGACCCGAAAGCACGATAATATCGTAGGACTGGATGCCGCAATTTTTATGCATCCGAAAGTGTGGGAAGCCAGCGGACATGTAGAGGGGTTTAACGACCCGATGATTGATGACAAGCAGTCCAAAAAGAGATACCGGGCTGATATGATTGTTGAAGAGTATATCGCCAAATTGAGATCAAAAGACAAAGATGATGAAGCAGACCGGGTTCAGGAACAGCTTGATACAGCCGGGTCTCGAAAAGGATTGTGCGAAGATCTGCATGAAATAATTATTGAAAATGAGATCCGGGCACCCGAATCGGGTGCATTTGAGTGGACGGATGTACGGCAGTTTAACCTGATGTTTAAATCCAATTTCGGTGCGCTCTCTTCGGGTGATGACGATGATATCGTTTATCTCCGCCCCGAAACGGCCCAGGGGATATTTGTAAATTATAAAAATGTGATGGATACATCCCGTGTTCAGATTCCTTTTGGCATTGCCCAAACGGGGAAAGCATTCCGGAATGAAGTGGTGGCCCGCCAGTTTGTTTTCAGAATGCGTGAATTTGAACAGATGGAGATGCAATATTTTGTGGAGCCTGGAAGTGATGATAAAGAGTATGATCTCTGGCTGCAAAAACGCTTTGAATGGCACAAGCAGCTGGGAATCCGGGATGAGTATTTACGCGCTGAGCCACACCCGGAAGACAAACTTGCCCACTATGCACGTGCGGCAGCCGATATTCAGTATAAATTCCCGATCGGGTGGCAGGAAGTGGAAGGAGTTCACAACCGGACCGATTTTGATCTGACCCGCCACCAGGAGTACTCCGGAAAGAAGATGGAGTATTTTGATCAGAAAGAGCAGAAGAGATATGTGCCTTATGTGATAGAGACTTCAATCGGCCTGGACAGGTGTACGCTGATGGTTCTCTGTGATGCTTACCGCGAGGAAGAGGTGGAAGGTGAAAAGCGTACGGTTCTGAAAATCAAACCTGAGCTTGCCCCGATTACCGCCGGTATATTTCCCCTGATCAAAAAACCGGAATTGCAGGATCTGGCTCATAGAATCGAGAGTGATTTGCGCACGGAGTACAATGTGAATTATGACGAATCGGGATCAATCGGCAAGCGCTATCGCCGGCTCGATGAAGCAGGAACACCGTTTTGCATTACGGTTGATTTTGATGGCCTTGATGATAACACAGTTACCATTCGATACCGCGATGATATGAGCCAGGACCGCATTCCGGCCGGCAAGGTGGGGGACGTGATCCGGGATAAGATGAAGTAGGCTGCAGGACTCACTTCAATAACATCATTTTCTTTGTCTCGGTAAATTGTGGTGTGTCCAGGCGATAAAAATAAACGCCCGAAGCAAGGCCTGACCCGTCAAAAATCACCTGCTGATTGCCCGCTTCCATCTCACGATCAACCAGGGTCTGAATGTGCTGGCCAATTGCATTGTAAATGTCAATTTTCACCGGAGCGGATTGGGGTAAAGCGAACTGAATGGTGGTAACCGGGTTAAAAGGATTCGGGAAATTTTGAACCAGGTCAAATTCGTCCGGTATTTTTGAGTCAATAAAAATATTGTACGTGAGACCGGTGGATCTGCCGGAATTTACCACGGAAAGGGCAATCTGGTCAATATCCTCCCAATCCCAGGTAGTGTTCAGAACGTGCCGGCCGCCATTGGATGCGGACCGGGTAATCAAATCTGTGCTTCCGTTTTTGAAGTAAGCGACAGCTCCCACACCTATGTCCGAACGGTCAAACTCAAAAGCGATGCTGACCTGGCCATCGAGCTGCCCGAAAGGCTGTGAGCGGATATAGTTGGCGGCAAACGGCTGGATTACGCGGCGGGATTGGAGGCTGTCGGGCAGGAGATTTAATTCAGTAAAGAAAGAGGGACCCGGAAATTCAAATCGCTCCTCAAATCCAAAGGCAGGAGAAGAAAAAACCGGCCCCGAAGCCATGTGCCAAAGATGGTTAGAGAGGTGTTCCTTTTCGAGAGAGGACCCGCGAAGTAAAAGTTCATCATCAACTGCTGACAGAAATGGCTTCACAGGCTCTGTTTTAAATTGCTTCCAGATATCGACCCAAAAATCCATTCCGAAAGCCTCTGCAAAATAGATCATCCAGGTAACATGCCAGTAGGCACCGGGAGTTGCCAGCTGAGGAGATCGAAAGATAGACTCCCGCTGCGGGATCAGGTTGTAAAAATCATTTGTATCATCATGAACAATCTCTTCCATCAGGGTGGCATCCATCTCTACTACATCAAAACTGCCTGCATTTCCCTGCCACTGATTGTTTGCAAACTGAATGGCATGTTTTACTTCATGGGCAACGGTTACGAGCAGGGCTCCGGTCACATTGCCGGCAGGATGAGTATTGGGGGGGAATCCTTCATAGTTGTTATGCAGTGTAATAAAAGTGGTTCCATTTTGGGATGTGGTGGTTCCAAAAAAATTGAAATTTTTAAATGTGACTTCATACGGTGAACCGGAAATCAAAAAATCAGTAAATCCAAGCTCTTCCACCTGGAACCGGTAGGAAGAATCGGCAGCATGAGCAGCCAGCTCCACAAAATCGGGTATTCCGCTGTTGTTGCTGTCTTCCGGCAGGACAGCATGCTCTCCGCTTGTTTCATAGCGTAAAATAAAGTTACCCGATGGAGAAAGATACTCTTCAGCCAGCATACCGGGAGCGGCACTCCTCATCATCTCCTCGATCTCTGAAATAACGGACGGGCTTAAATTTGATTTTTTCTGTTCATACTCGATCATCAGGGGCGTCATACAACGCAGATGCTGCGAACCAGCATCAGTAAATTCTCGATTCAATAATTGAGGCCGATACCCCGCATAAAATTTTTGGAGCATCCCTTCCTCTTCTGAAAGTTTGTTTTCCTGCACGGCACGTTCAATTAATAGCTGCGTTTCATTATAAAAGTGGGGATGACCCCTGTGTAAATCAAATACTTCCTGTGCCTTTACCTGGGGAACGGCTGCGCAGAAAATGAATAAAAGCAAGATGAGGGTATGCCTGAGACAGACTTTCACAATAATTGATACGACTCGAAGTTCATAGATCAGAAAATAAAAATACAAAAAGGATCTGTTTGTACAGCACAAGATAAAATCTTTTGCGAGCTGTTACAGATCTCATAATTTATTAAAAGGATTTGTATTTTGTAGGGATTAAATAAATCACTGCTAAAAATATAAATTCCCTTTCAGAGCAATATGAGTTACGAAGTCATCCTATACTATAATTTCAGCCCGATAAAGGAGCCGGAGCTTTTCTGCAAGAATCACAAGAAATTCTTGAAAGAGCTTGGTGTTAATGGCCGGATCTATATCGGTTCAGAAGGGATTAACGGTACACTTGCCGGAACTCCCACACAGGTGAATCGCTACAAAGAATATTTACGCGGGCTTCAGGGGTTTGAAGATACTGAGTTTAAAACCGACCGGTCGGATACGCTTCCGTTCGCTAAATTGGTTTGTAAGGTCAGGGAAGAGATCGTATCCATTCACGTGGAGGGACTTAACCCCGAAGAGGGGGGCAGGCATCTTCAGCCGGGAGAGTGGCGTGAAATCCTGGAATCGGGTGAAGATTATGTAATGATAGATGTGAGAAATGATTACGAATCAAAAATTGGTCACTTTGAAGGAGCGCTGACTCCTGATGTTGATACTTTCTACGAATTTCCGGACTGGCTTGAAAAGGCTCAGATTGCAAAGGATAAAAAGGTTTTGATGTATTGTACAGGCGGTATCCGGTGCGAAAAATTTTCAGTGCTTATGAAACAAAAAGGCTGGAATGATGTGAATCAGCTTCACGGCGGGATTTTAAACTATGCCAAAGAAGAGGGAGGCAAGCATTTTAAAGGGAAATGTTTTGTGTTTGACGATCGTCTTGTGGTACCGGTTAATAAGAATAACCTGGAACCTATTGCACGTTGTGAAATTACGGGTAAGCCGGCCGACAGTTATATCAATTGCGCCAATATGAAATGTAATAAGCTGTTTGTCTGTTCAGAAGAAGGAGCTGAAATAATGGAAGGATGCTGCAGCGAGGAGTGCCGCCAAAGCGAATACAAGCGCCCGTTTGATCCGGATAACGCATTTCGCCCTTTCCGGAAATGGTACAACTATTTTGGTGAAGATTTCAAGGAGAGAGACCTTGAAAATATCGGAAGCTGAACATTTATTTCTCACTGAATATGTTGATCCGATTGGTGTGTTAAAACGATTTTGACCTTCTGCCTCCCGGCTTTACCTGATTGAATATTTTAAACTATCCTTTGAAAAAAGCTTCTGCAATAGCTGAAAACCGCTTGGGCTTGTTGAGAAATGCATAATGGCCCGCATTTTCAATAGTTACCAGTGCACTGTTTTTTAATCCCCGGTTCATTCGTTCAGCCTGGTAAAGTGGTGTGGCATCGTCTTCAGTACCCCAGAGAAGCAAGATGTCATGATCTATTTCCGGAAGCAGCTCGTCCAAATGCTCACTGACCGACTTTACGAAGGTTTCACGCATTACACCGGAAAGTTTTTGATAGTCGGAGGATCCCAGTTTTTGCCACAGTGAGGTACTACGAAGTTTTTCGAGTCCTTTTCCACGTAAATTTTCCGGAAGTACTGCGAATGGAGCTTTCAGGCTTTTTGCAAGGTATTTTTTAAAATAATAGGATGGGTTTCGCTTCGGTTTCATTCCGGCGCCGCCGGTTATCAGTATTTTATCGATATATTCTTTGATGTGATCTCTCGTAAGAAGTTTTAGAATTACCCTTCCTCCAAATGAGTGGACCAGGAAGTCAACAGACTCCAGCTCCTGCTCCGTGATAAAATTCTCTACAAGATCTGCATAATCGTCAATCGAGAAAGGACGGGACGGTTCAGGGGAATCACCAAACCCGGGAAAGTCGAGCAGGTAGCAGGTTCTGAGAGATGAGAGTTGTGCGGCAACCGGAAACATCACACGGGAACTGCTTCCCCAGCCATGCAGAATGATCAGCGGTTTGCCGCTGCCGGTTTTATACCATGCAGTTTTGGTGTTGTTCAGCAGGGAGGTTTTTTTTTCAGGTGTCATCTGAAAATTTTACTGTAAGGATTTGAGATTATTTTGTTCATACAGTCAGAAAGTTAAAAAGCAGTGCAAGCAAAATGATTGAATCTAATGAAGGCCGGACCGTCCGGCAGTAAGATAAAAACTTTAAAGGAACGCAAATAACAAATTATTAGCCACCCGAATTACTAAAAAATCAAGAAAACAACGATGAAACTATTCAAAAAGATGAATCGAAGACTGTTCTTTCTCTTTGAACGACTGAGTATAAGCCGCAACGAGCGATACACAATAACCGGATTGTTAACAACATTGCTGATATTACTGTTTTTGAACTCTGTTGTGGAGCAACAACCGGTTTATGATCCGGCTGAATATGCCAGGATCGACAGTATATTCAGAGAGAAGAGCAGAATCATTGAAACAGAAAACCGGGAAATTTTGGCCAGGTATCAGCCCCGATCAGAATATAATCAATCCGTACAGTCTGCAGGCAATTACGAGATACCGCAGTTTGCTGATACAATCCCGCCCGGGAAAGCAGATACTCTTAAAATTCAAACAACGGTTGGTGCGAAAGTAAATATTAACACGGCCGATCTTGCAGGTCTTCAGAAATTGCCGGGTATCGGACCGGCCTACGCAAATAGAATCATGGAGTGGCGGAAGCTGAACGGGAAATTTAAAACAGCGGAAGAACTTCTTGAGATAAAAGGAATTGGCCCTAAAAGGCTGGAGAAAATAAAAGAACTGTTGGAGTTTTAAAAAAACCGGTTAAAATTTTTTTCCTCCATAAGGGTTATATTTGTACTGCCTGCAGAGGCAGCCGGCAATCTAAATTTTAAAAAAGACTCTCAAAACAGTAAATATGCCAAACCGAATACTATGGGTTGATGACGAAATTGATCAGCTGAAAGCGCACATCATCTTTTTGAAAGAAAAAGGGTTTGAAATAGAACCCGTGACCAATGGGGAAGATGCAATCGAAATGATTAAGAGTCAGAACTTTGATATTGTATTTCTGGATGAGCAGATGCCCGGAATGGGTGGAATTGATACGCTTGAAAAAATAAAAGAGAACCGGCCTTCACTCCCTGTTGTTATGATTACAAAAAGTGAGGAGGAGTCGATCATGGAAGAAGCAATCGGCGGTCACATCTCCGATTACCTGATTAAGCCGGTGAATCCGAATCAAATACTGCTTACAATCAAAAGAATACTGGAACGCAAAAGGCTGGAGAATGAAAAATCGGCTCAGGCGTATTTGCGCAATTTTAATCAGCTCTCTGCCAGGTTCAATGAACAGACGGGATGGGAAGGGTGGATTGATATTTATAAAACGCTCACGCGCTGGGAACTGAATCTTCAGCAAAGTGATGAAGGCCTTCAGCAGGTCCTCCAGGATCAGTTTCAGCAGGCAAACCAGGCTTTCGGAAGGTTTGTGGAGATGGAGTATCGTACCTGGTTAAAAGAGTCGAATGATGACAAGCCGGTTTTAAGCCAGCAAATCATGGATAAATATGTATTTCCAAAATTAAAAAACGATGAGAAGGTGGTTTTTATCCTGATCGATTGCATGCGTTATGATCAATGGCTTCTTTTTGAACAGATATTGTCAGAGTTCTACAATATCAGTACTGACTTTTACTATTCGCTCTTGCCAACTGCCACACCGTATTCCCGAAATGCAATATTTGCGGGTCTCTATCCGCTTCAGATCCAGAAAGTGTATCCTGATTTGTGGAAAATGGGACAGGACGAGACATCTTTAAATCGCCACGAAGAAGAGCTCTTGATCCATCAGCTGCAACGCAGAAAGATTGACAAGAGTATCAAATATGAAAAGGTTATTAAACCTGATGAAGGAAGAAAAGTAGTTGACCGGTTATCAAACTATACGCAGGCAGATCTAACAGCGATCGTATATAACTTTGTGGACAGGCTTGTTCACAGCAGGTCCGATTCGGATGTGCTGAAACAGATTGCACCGGATGTTTCGGCTTTCAGATCTCTTACAAAAACGTGGTTCGAACATTCGCCGCTGCTGCAAATGTTTCGTGAAATGGCGGATGAGAATGTTACCCTGGTTGTTACAACGGATCACGGTTCTGTGAGATCGCTTCGGGACACCAAAGTATTTGGCGATCGTGATACCGCCACGAACCTGCGATATAAGTATGGGCGTAATATAAAGGCAGACAAAGGTGCAGCCATATTTATCGACAAACCTGACGAATACCAGTTGCCGGTTGACCCACCTGCCAATACCTATATCATTGCAAAAGAGGATTACTACTTTGTCTATCCCACTAACTACCACAAATTTCAAAATCGATACCGTGACACCTTTCAGCATGGCGGGGCCTCTATGGAAGAGATGATTTTGCCAATCGCAACGATGAGGCCCAGGTAGGAGTTTAAGAGAATTAATGAAGCAGAATCTTATCAGCCATAGCGAAAAGGAAACCATGGATCTTGCGAAAACATTTGCCAAAAGTGCTGATGTTGGCGATATTATATGCCTTGAAGGCGAACTTGGTGCCGGTAAAACCCATTTTGTTAAAGGATTTGTCAGCGCATTCGGAATTGATCCGGATGAAGTGACATCGCCCACTTTTTCCATTATTCAGGAATATCACGGTGAGATCCCGGTTTATCATTTTGATTTTTACCGGATTGAAAAAAATGAAGAAGCACTTGAAATTGGTGTTGAAGAGTATTTTTATAATAAAGGTATTTGTATCATCGAATGGCCGGACAAAGTGAAAGATCTTATTCCGGAACATAGCAGGTATATTAAAATAAAACAGACAGGACCGGAAACACGCTCGATTCAGATGCCCCATGTTGTTTGAAGTATTATGAAGACAAAAAACAGAAGACTTTCTTACAGACTTGATTTGCTGCCGGTAATTTTACCGTTTCACCGGCGAGCGTCCAATTCCATCCAGATTGGAGACCTGGTATACTACGGCCCGAGTCCGGAGTATTATGGAATCGGAGAAGTGATTGGCGCTGAAGACAATTACTGCGTGGTCGATTTCAGGGGAACCGGTCTGCTTGGAATTCAAAAAGATGTTTTTTCAACGAAATATATTATTCCCATTCACAAACTTGATCTCGGCCACCTTCTGAAATCAACGTAGTCTGGTGTCAGCTTTAAAAGTTTGGGTAAAATCTGTGCCAAACGGACCGTTATTTCAGGAGATGTCATAGCGTCTTTTCAGATGACACATTTATGAACGGCGAGATCAGTCAGGGGACGGATATGTGTCTCGAATTCATTCGCTCCGCTCATTGCGCTCGACATGACACAGTCGCGGGGTCAAATACACGGCGTATAAAGCGAATGAATTGAATAACGACCGCGCTACGCCGTGTGTAAAAAATGCTTATGTCTTGCGGCGGTACTGAAATTGAGGATTTGTTTAGAGGTTTTATCCGCCGCCCTTGTAAAAAAACCACTGTCATGTCGAGCAAAGCCCCGACAGTTTTTCATCGGGGCGCAGTCGAGACACATGTCCGTCTCCTGACTGATCTCACTGACTCGCACAAAGAATGAGTATCCTTGTTCGCTTTCCTCACCATCAGGGATTGAATGAAATAGATCTACGGAGGTCTGATCGCATGATAGTTTCTATATCGGTTTCCAGGATCAGTTCAAGTTCTTCGACTGTACGGGCATTTTCGATTTCTGCAGATGCCTGGATATCTGCTACGAAATCTGCAGGAACATGAACTCCTCGAAACAGCACATCCGTAAATTCATCAGCTGATCCCAATTCATAATTTGCATCCAGGAAGAGGCGCACATCGGCAAATGTGAAATCAAACGTGAGCAGCCGGGTTCCGCGCTCATTGAATTCTGTAATCGGGAGTTGTCTCCATACTTCTGTGTCATTTTCAAGTACATCTTCAAGTACGAATACGAGAATTACATCCGAATTAAAGACTTCAATTTCTGACGGTATATCTTGTAAAAATTCGAAACCGTTTTGACTTGTCAGGTTTGCTGTAAATTCAAAAGAGACAGGAAGAATTTCTGCTCCGGGAGGTCCTTCGGGTCCTTCAGGGCCAGCAGGTCCCCGATCTCCATCACAACCGCTGTAAAATATCAGGAGAAAGATTGAGATCAGGCTTACATAGAATTTAGTGTGAGTGGGTGAATCAAATGATATTTTGCTCATAAAATCAGTTATTTATTTGAGGTTCAGTTAAAGTTTACCGCAAACCCGAATGGAATGATATCACATATTGATGCGGTGGGAACATTCAGCGCGGAATGGCATAAAATTCACAAAATAAGAAGTAATGTTTTTGTTATAATAGCAGAGACCCCCGGAGTCCTTATCTTACAATTCAGAAACCGTCTATTTATAAAAATGAAGCCATCGGTTATTATTTATATTGCAATTTTGTTTGTCATCTGTTTTGTTGCAGTGCCTGCAAACGCCCAAAAAGCAGAAGGAAGGCTATTCAGTGTTACATTGAATAATGGCCTCTCATTTGCATCAAACGGAGGTTATTTAGGAGGGAATGTTGATATTGCTTCATCCACAAATTATATGGCTGGAGGCAGTATTCAGTATGCGGTTTCCCCGGAATGGTCAATTGAAGGGTCTTTACAGTCGGGTACGTTTACTAATAAATTTGCTATCGATCCTGATTTCAGGAATAAATTTCTCACTATTTCTTTTCGCGGTATTGGCCATTTGAACCATCTGCTGGATTTGAACTGGTCGAAAGCTGATATAATTAATCCATATGTAACGTTCGGGATGGGTTTTATTCGGAGCAGTATTGAGGCAGAAGATTTTGATGCAAATGATTTTGGATTGAATTTTATGGCAGGACCGGGGGCGTCATTTTTTTTAAACAACTGGACGGATCTTTTTATTCAATACGATTTTCATTTTCCGGGTACCGATCTGCTGGATAGCTTTTCAGATGAAAGCGGGTCAGATAAATATGCAATACTGAAAGCCGGAGTGCGGATCAATTTTGGCAAAGGCAATCAAAGACACCCCTCATGGCCGCAGCCTCAATACAGGGAAAGAGATGAATTTTTTGCAGATAAAACGGAAACAGTTAGTGAAAAAGAGACGGAAGAGAAAGAAGAAGAAACGATACCCAAAGAGCCGGAAGCTGAAAAGACAGATTATTTGGGCTGGCTGACTGATTTTTCGCGTTTCTATAGTGATATGCAAACAAGCAGTGAGTTACTGAAAAGCACAAGAAACCGATTGGAAGAACTCAGAGCTGAACGTGCGGCTGAACTTGAGGCAGAAAAAAGAGAACAGAGAATTGCTGAACAGCAGAAGAATGAGGTTCTTACTGAAAATGTTCCGGACGGGCAATATATTCAGATACGATCAATTGCAAACCGCCGGGAAGCGATCAGTTATCGGTTATCAGTTATTGGGGATCTGGAAGGACTTCTTCAGAATCCATCTGAACAGGTTTTAATTACTCCCTTTGGACAGACATTTAGAATATTGATCGGTCCCTTTCAAAATTATTCGCAGGCAAGAAATGCCCAGACGGTAATTCCCGGGAAATATGAGGGATCGTTTATTATTACCTACCCGAGACAATCTGATGTAAGTGCGGCTGCAGTAACCCCGGTATCCGAGCCGGAACCAGAACCTGAGCCCCAGCCTGAACCTGAACCTGAACAACCGGTCAGACCGGTTATGGAAGAATCACCGGCTGCAGTGATTACCGAGAATGTTCCGAACGGACAATATATCCAGATACGATCTATTGGAAATCGTCGGGAGGCAGTTGATTATCGAAGTGCAGTAGTCCTGAAGCTTTCGGGGGTGATTGACAATCCGGAAGAGCGGGTTGTGATAACACCTTTCCGGCAGACATTCAGGATATTAATTGGTCCGTTTCAATCTGTTACGGAAGCCAGAAATGTACAGCGAAGAACTTCTAACCTCTACCAGGGTGCATTTGTAATAACCTATCCCCGCCAGGGCGGCTAAGCTTAAACACGATCAGCCGATAGAAAAGCAGACGGAGGCACTTTAGTAACGGGGAGCTCATTCCGGGATCGAAAGACTGTATACTGTTTACTGCATACTGTCAACTCATTCATGCTTTTCTTCAAAAAAAAATCGGTTTCATTGATATCCGAATCTGCATTATCTTTCAAGATTCAGATAATCTCAATAAAAAATTTCAAATGCTTGACGTATCCTTTATACGGGAAAACAGTGAACTTGTAAAACAGGCTATGATCCAGAAGGGTGAAAAAAATCCGGAGATTGTTGACCGGCTTTTGGATGTGGACAAAAAATGGCGAGCCTCGGTAGCACGTGCAGATCAGATGCGTTCAGAGAGCAATACGCTGTCGAAACAGATCGGACGGCTGATGGGGGAGGGAAAAAAAAAGGAGGCGCAGGAAATAATCCGGAAAACCTCGGAATCAAAAGCTGAAATCAAAAAACTGGAAGAGGAGTTGTCGGATCTTGAAATGGAGAGGAACCGGCTGTTGCTCCAGATCGCCAATATTCCTCATGAAAGTGTTCCGGTGGGCAGTTCTGAAAAGGATAATGAAATTTTTAAAACGTGGGGCGATAGTATCGGGGAAGAGTGGAGAAAGCCCCACTGGGAAATCGCAGAGCCTCAGGGATGGCTTGATTTCGAACGCGGATCAAAGGTGACAGGAGCCGGGTTCCCTTTTTACCTGGGCGGTCTTGCCCGCCTTCAAAGAGCATTGATAAACTTTTTTATTGATGAAGCAGTGCAAGCCGGGTATATGGAAATGCAGCCACCTTTTTTCGTGAATGAAGATTCGGCACGCGGAACCGGCCAGATCCCGGATAAGGAAGATATGATGTATGAAATTCCGAGGGATGGGTTCTATTCAATACCGACTGCTGAAGTTCCGGTTTCCAATTTTCACCGGGATGAAATTTTCAGTGAAAAGGACATCCCGGTTTACTATGTATCTTACACTCCATGCTGGCGGCGAGAGGCAGGAAGCTATGGAAAAGATGTGCGTGGACTGAATCGACTCCATCAGTTTGACAAAGTGGAACTGGTCAAAATCGTGCACCCCGATAAATCATATGATGAACTTGAATCACTTCGCACACACGCTGAATCATTACTTGAAAAACTTAAATTGCCATATCGTACCCTGCTGATGTGCACCGGGGATATGGGTTTTACACAATCCAAAAAATATGACCTTGAGGTGTGGAGTCCCGGCCAAAACCGGTGGCTGGAAGTGAGTTCCTGTTCCAATTTTGAAAGTTTCCAGGCAAGGCGCATGATGCTGCGCTTTAAAGATAAGAATGGGAAAATAGAAATGGTTCATACACTTAACGGCTCAGGTCTGGCCTTGCCGCGGGTGGTTGCTTCTATTATTGAAACGTACCAAAAGAAAGATGGCCGGGTTGAAGTACCCGAAGTGCTGAAGCCGTATATGAAAAATGATTTCCTGGAGTAGCCGGATCTTTATACAAATGGTTTATATCTGCAAGCTAAAAAAATAAAAAACATGAAAAACTCTCTTCTTTTATTTCTCATTTTACTTTGGATAATACCCGTTAATGCCCAAAAGCGGGCAATGACTACCGATGATATTCTCAATATGATCAATCCAGGTGCGGCACTCATGTCACCGGATGGTTCATTTGTTATTTATGGAAAATCGGAATTAAAATGGGAGGATAACAAAAGAGAAACGACTTATTACTATATCCCGGCAGACAGCGGTGAAAGTTACCAGTATATCGGTGAGGGAGGAGGCAGTGATTTGAAGTTTTCACCGGATGGAAAATTTATTTCTTTAAAACGAAGTGTGGATGACAAGCAGCAGCTGTTTCTACTTCCAACCAAAGGTGGTGAAGCACTTCAGCTTTCTGAGCATAAAAGCAGCGTTTCCAATTATAGATGGTCATCTGATAGTAAAAAAATATATTTCAAAGCAGACGTACCACGCACTTCTGAAGAAGAGAAAAAATATAAAGCAGGATATGATCAGCTCTTTGTGGACGAACCACCCAACGGACAAACCGAAGGAAACTGGAATCATATCTGGGTTATTGACTTAGAAACGAAGGAGGAGTCCCGGCTGACAAAAGGAGAGCATATTATTGGGGGATTTGATGTTTCACCGGATATGAATCGGATTGTTTACACAGCCAGATTCGAAAACCGGAGAAATCAGCAGTATAAATCAGAGATATTCTTGTTTACGCCGGCAGATAGTTCGGTGGTAAAGCTTACAGATAATGAAGTACCGGAAGGAAATATAAACTGGCTTCCGGATAATACGCACATTGTCTACTCAGCTGCTGATGATGACGAATGGGAATTGCGTCAGAACAAGCTTTGGAAGATGAATGTGAATGATAAATCCTACGAGATGATTTCGGGTAATTTTGGTGGTGATATAAGTTCAACTTATATCAAACCGGATGGAAAAACCATATACTTTACGGGTATCGAAAAGACGAATACAAATCTCTATTCTTTGAATATTGATAACAGGGTTGTGCGAAGGCTAACCAACAAAAAAGGGTCCCTGTCAGTTATAGATTTCGACAAAAACAGGTCTCGCTTTTTATACCGGCTTGAGGATGCAGTCACTCCTCCAGACTTTTACGTGGCAGACCTGAATAAACCAGAAGCCGAAATCCGGTTGACAGATTTTAATCCATGGATTCAAGACAGTCTTCAGCTTGCAGATTTTGATATCGTGAATTGGAACAGCTATGACGGTCTTGAAATTGAAGGGCTGTTATATCATCCCGATGACTACAAACAAGACGTCTCCGCACCTTTGTTATTGCATATTCATGGTGGTCCCGCAGGTGTTTTCAGGAATTCATTTAGCCCCCGCTATCATGTTTGGGCTGGGCTGGGATATGTTCAGATTGCGCCGAATGTACGTGGGAGCACGGCGTACGGAGATGAATTTCTTCGCGGTAACATGAGAGATATCGGCGGCGGAGATTATAGAGATTTGATGAGCGGAGTGGATATGCTGATTGAGGAGAATCAGGTTGACAGCACAAAAATGGCCGTTCGGGGCTGGAGCTATGGAGGTATCCTTGGAGGGACTGTAGTCACTAAAACGCATCGCTTTAAAGCCGCATCACTGGGAGCCATGGTTTCGGACTGGTCATCAGAGTATGCTTTGGGTTTTAATTATGATGTTCGGTTATGGTACATCGGCGGCGAGCCGTGGTCTAACCCTGATGGATATCGACAGCGTTCACCCGCCACTCATGCGGATAATGTAACAACACCGACTCTTTTTCTGCACGGTGCTAACGACCGGGTAGATACGCCTGGGCAGAGTCTTATTTTCTTCACTTATCTGAAGGATATCGGGAAAGCTGATACGCGTTATATTAAATTCAAACGGGAAGGGCACGGATTCAGTGAACCCCGAAACCAGCGTGTGCGGGATATTGAAGAGATTAAATGGATCCAGAAATACATTACCGGTGAGGAGTGGACACCGTGGGAGAGGAAAGAAAAAAAGGAAAAAAATAAGTAACCGATCACAATTTAACGCCCGAAATCATCCTCAACCCGTACAATATCCTCTTCATCTGATGGGTGTGCCGGGTTGGTGTGTTTCCAGATTTCGGCGACAATTCCCCACTCATTAAGACCCACGAGCCTGTGCCGTAGACCCTGTTTCAACTCAATAATTGAGCCTGTAGTGAGTTTTTGAAGTAAACCCTGCTCATCAGTATCGCTGACGATTACGCCGGCGCTGCCTCCAATCACTTTCCATATTTCAGCCCTGCGGTGATGATACTGCCAGGAAAGCCTCTTTCGGGGAGCCACGAGCAGAATTTTAGGGCTCAATTTTGAGAAGCTGGAAAAATCCCCGGGCTTCAGGTGCGGGAAAAAGGTTCTGATAAACTTCGATGACTGAGATTCATCAATCACAAAGAATCCGCCCCACGGTCGTGAATCATCTTTACTAATAATGATGAAATCATTTTTTTCGATAAAATTTTTAATGTAGGAGAATACCGTTGATTTATCAGAATCCGAAGGAACAGGAAGCAGGTTCATGAAGTGAAATGTGAAAGGTGAAAATTTGTCTGATAGAGAATGAACTTGATTTTTTATGACTGATTCAGAGCTTTTTACCAATTAGAGAACAGTTTCCGGGAATACTTCTTCGGCACCATGAGGCGGTCGGGCAAGTGTCCAGGTTTCGAAGTAGAATTTGCGCTCTGAATTAATTCGTTTCCCGTTGACACTGAAAAACCGGAATTCATCGGAAACCAGGTTTTGCAAGGGAAAAAAGAGATCTTTATAAATATTTTCTTTTGAGAAGAGATGGAGATCATACCCGTTTTTGGCTTTCTCTTTGTATAGTACCATATCTCCTTTTAAAAGAACCTCCGCAAGTTTCTCTTTTCTGTGTCCTACATTGCTGTTATCATCTATATCCAGTTCACCTGTGTTCAAATTATCAGTTGCTCTGTCAGTTATGATGATTGCTGAGCCAATCTTTTCATCATTCACAAAATCTGATAATTTAGAATAACGTGAAACAGCAGTGTGATAAACCCTGTCTCCTAAAGCGGTTTCAACAGAGTGTATGATCTCATCAGATTTTTTCAGCATATTTAGTCCAAATTTCTCTTCATGAATGCGTGTTCCGGTAAGATAGAACTTGGAGTAGGTTGGATCGGGCTTAAAAAAATCTTCAATGGATTGTTGGGTTTCTGGGGTACTTCGGTCTGTATGGCGATCCCGTAACGTGTCGAGACGCAGATCATGTTCATAAATCAGTTTAAAAATATCCATATTCTAAATTTATACACACTCAAGTAATTGATTTAGTTCAGTTATTACAAGATCAGGCTTCAGATCTTTACAGCGATCATCATCTTTTCGCCATTTCAGTGAACGTTCATCGCCTGCAAAAAGTGCTGTTTTAAATCCAAGCTCGCTTGCCGGATATATATCCTTTAACATATCATTTCCAATATATAAAACCTGCTCCGGTTTAATATCCGGGTTTGAATTCGCAAGTTTCTCAAGAAATGAATCATAAAAACGCATAGATGGTTTTTTTAATTTCTCTTCAAAAGACCAGTGCAAAAGATTTTTATTGAACTCCATACCACTGAGACTTTTGCCGGTTAATGCTTCAAAAGCTATGGGTGTATAAAATTGTGAATTGGAAATAATGCTCAGCTCATGATCTTTTTCTCTCAGGGAGGCAAGAAGATCTTTTAGGTTCGGCATTGGCCAAATGGGATTCATACGTGCCTCAAACTCAATGGCAAATTTGGATACTACCTCTTCACCAATGGTTCCCTGGATCAGGCGTTTCTGTTTCAGGGAAGAGAGCACATCCGTCCATACAGCACGGATATCCGGTTCGGGAGTGTCGTATCCCTGTTTTTCCAAAGCTTTACAGTGATCATCAACTATCACATCATAGAGGTCGAACCCGACATGAGCGGCGTGCTTATCGATTATGGTAAGTTCGCTGTTGTCAAGCGCAGCAGTAAATGTGTCGACATCTGCTGTTCCATCATCTATTCCGATGTCTCCAACAGCAGAAATAAACATGGTTCCATAGAAATCAAATGCAACACAGGCTATCTCAGGTAGTTTTACCAGAGACGGTTCTGTGCCGGTCTGTTTTGGTTCGAGGGGTTTGGACAGTTTTTTAAAGATAGACTTAAATGTCTCGTTCGTTGTAGCTTGCATAAGATCGTAGCTGGTCAGTTATTGTTCTCGTCCGAATTTTTCCCGGTATTCAGGAATTGTGATCATGGGAGGGCGTTCAAATTCGACTATTTCCATTTTGAGTTGCTGGTAATGATCTTCCTGTGCCTGAAACTGGCGCAGAATTTTTTCGTGTTCAGCTTTATCAATGATACCCAGAGCTTTGGATCTTTTTATAAATGTCTGTAAAATACCAAATGACATTTTACCGAGTGCCTGTGTAGGCTGGTTTTCATGAACCCGTTTGTCGAGGTCTGTCTGGGCAAATGCTTCAAGTCCGAACTTATGATGCACATCAATTAAATGAGAAGTTTCGACTCCGTAGCCGATAGGAAAGGCAATCTGTTCAAGAACTTCTCTTCTGACAGCATATTCACCGGAAAGGGGTTGAATAATGGCAGTCAGCTCCGGGAAAAAAAGAGAAAAGAGCGGTCTTATCAGAATTTCCGTTACACGCCCTCCGCCGGATGATCTTGCTCCTCCTGAAACCGCAAGAGGCCTGTCATAAAATGCTTTTACATATTTAATGTCGTTCCGGTATATGAGAGGTGCAACTAATCCGTATACAAATCGAGGGTGGATGTTACTGATATCGGCATCCACGTAAACAATGATGTCGCCCGTAAGCTGATAGATAGCTTTCCAGAGATTTTCACCCTTTCCCTTTTTTTTCTCGATATTGGGAAGTATATCATCTGCCAGGTACGTGTCGGCGCCGAAGCTTTTTGCAACCTCCAGGGTATTATCATCAGAACCCGAATCAATAACGGCTATTTCGTCAATCAGGGGATACCGGTTTACCAGCTCGGAATTAAATATAATCAGTTCTTTACCTACTGTTTTTTCCTCATTCAATGTAGGCAGACAAAGAGAAATCCGAATATTCTGTTTTTCTTTTTCGCGGACCAGTTTTTCGAGATCCCAGAATTGAGAGTGATGATAGGTGTTGTTATCAATCCATTGTTGTAAATCAGCCACAAAATCCTCCGTCTATTGCAATTATCGTCGATATCAATTGAGCAAGACCAGTAAAAGCCGGGTCAATTTTTATTGATTCATTTTTTTTGTTGATGTGATCACCAGTGGTAATACCAAGTGTAAGTGCAGGTATTTTTTTATCAATAAATGCTGCGAGTTCGGACGTACTCGGCGCCAGTCTTGGCTTAATATTTAGTGATTTCATGATTTTTCTTACACACTCATTTAACGGATGAGCATATGGTATGCCACCGGGGCTTCTTCCTGCAAAAATATCCAGGTTGATATGATCACCTGTTTTGGATGTCACTTCCATCACAATACTTTTTATGGTATTTCCGACATCATTCACAACCTCTTCAGACTCCGATCGTACTTCAAAACCAAGTGTGGCATCTCTTGCGATGGTGTTGAAGGAGGTACCTCCGCTGATAGAGCCCATAATGATACTGGTTCTTGGCCTGGACGGAAGCCGGGTATCATTAATCTTGTTAATAACTTCATTCAAAGTTAAAATGGCGCTGGCATCACCAAAACGTGACCAGTCGTAGCTCTCAGGGACTGTACAGGTAATTTCACCTCTCAGCATTCCAATAGATGAATAACTCAAACGACCAAGTTCTACTCCTTCTACACAGAGCCCGGCTGAGATATTACTGAAGTGATTGTTTTCCAGAAAAAAACGGATTCCTTCCAGGTTTCCCCTCCCAAGAGATTTGGTGCCGCCAAGCAAAATAAGATTGTTTTTCAATTTTATATCAAGCTCATCCAGGATTAGTGGTATGCTAACCAACACAGCTAGTCCAAGACTGTTATCTGCTACACCCGGACCGATAACGGTATTTTTTAATACTTGCAGGGTATGATCAATTTTATCGGAAAAAACAGTATCTGCATGCGCATTTATGAGAATTGAATTTTCTCCTTCTGATCCCTCCAGAACCCCAATTCCATTACCGGCATCATCAACAGAACTTTCAGATAATCCTGCCTCAGTGAATCTGTCCACAATAAATTGAATTCTCTGTTCTTCATGAAAAGTGGGTGCGGGATTTTCTCCGATCATGATCAGATTGGCAAGTAATATATCTTTAAAATCTCTCATTTTTTTTGCCAAACCCGGTAAATGATTAGTCAGGTCATCAAAATCTTTATATTCCATAAATGTAATTCTGCATTTTAGATAACATATATAAGGTTTAAGGTATTAAAAACTTTTATTAGTTACCGACATATATATAAGTTGCATTAAATCTTTATGATCTTAAAAATAACTGAAATTATTTTGTAACCATTCACATGTATAATCATCATATTATCAGGTTATCTAAAATTCTTGAATTTTTTTAGTCAGCGATCGCGATTAATTACGTAAAAATAATATGGAAAAACCGGGTTCAGGTAAAACTGAAAAGGATTTAATAAGTGATATACTTGCCGGTAATCGTAATAAATACCGGATAATAATTGATCGTTATTCTCCGATGGTGTTTCACATTGTGCGCTCATTTGAAAAAAATGAAGAGGAGGTGAAAGAGTTGGGACAGCAGATTTTTGTAAAAGCTTATGAAAAGCTTGACAGTTTTAAGGGTAACGCCAAATTTTCAACATGGCTCTACTCCCTGGCATTAAATCACTGCAGGGATTATGCAAAAAATATTCGGCGGTCAAATATAAGGTTCAGTGAAACAGAGGAAGGATATCTGGAGAACAGCATGATTGAAGAAGAAAAAGCGGATTCAAATATTGAAGCGGTAGAGATGAATTCCGCGTTATATAATGCAATAAAAAGATTATCTGAAGAGTATTCAGAACCGCTGTTATTGAAATACAGGGATGGAATGTCGTACCAAACTATTTCTGAACGTTTAAATGTATCCGTGGCGGCACTGAAAGTGAGGGTACACAGAGCACGAAAAGAATTAAAACAGTTGATTGAAGTGTAAAGGTGACTAAATATGAATGCAGATAACAAAAAATCAGAAGAGACACTCTTAATGAAGTTCCTTGATGGTGATTTATCTCCGGAAGAAGAAAGAAAAGCACTGCATATTATTGCAGAAGATAAAGAGATGCGTTCGATGTTAAAATTTGACCGGGTGTTGAACAGTTCACTTGCAGGTAATCTGGTCTTGGATAACTCTGAAGTTCCCGATGGTTTTACAGACCAGGTGATGAGCCGGATAGAAAAGATGGAAAATGTCAGGAATACAGTACAAACCGGGCGCTCTGTATGGGATATATTCAAACAATGGATTGAAATTTTGATTACGCCCAGGGAATTGCATTACAGACCCGTTGTTGTGTCTGTATTTATCGCTGTTCTGGCTGTTGGCTTGGGATACTTTACAGATTTTAATCCCGGAGTAAACAATGGAGATATCACTTCAGAAAATACTGAATTTCAGCTGGCCTCCGGTACAGATAGTGAAGAGAGAGTCTGGATACGGTTTATATATATCGATGAAGATGCAAATGATATGGCCGTGGCAGGTGATTTCAGCAACTGGGAACCAATATCCCTCGAGAAACAAGTTGTAGATGGAAAGCAGCTTTGGTCGGGGTTAATACCTATTACCAAGGGCGAACATAAATATATGTTCGTGAAAGACGGCGAAGAGTGGCTTACGGACCCACTTGCAGAAGTAAAGCGGGATGATGGATTTGGAAATAAAAATGCTGTTATCGTTTTATGAAAAAAATTCTCGTTGCTATGATTGGATCATTTTTAATACCGCTTCATTGTATGAAGGCTCAAAGTCTGGATTCTTTCCTGACGATTGATTCCAAAGCCGGATTTTCAACCAATACCTTTTTAAACCCTTTTTTATCGGAATGGGACCGCACCGAAAATTCCGGTTATGCAATGGTTTCGCCAATTGGCCAGCTGTTCTTCAGCGACGGCCGGTTTTCAATGGATGTAACAGGCGGGTTTGTCTTCGAACCCTTTTTTGATGACAGGGATACATGGCATGGCGGACTTGCAGTAGCAGAGGCACGATACAGAGTGGGGCGATCAGTTATTCTGGGTGTGGAAACCGGGGGAAGTTATTTTTCTTCCTTTTTTACAAGGCAGCTATTCTGGATGCAGCCAAAGTTGACCTGGCAGCCGTCTCTTTTTACAAAGGTGAGTTTTAAAGCTGGTTCCACATTCCGTGATTATGAGAATTTCCGGGAAGAAGATTTCGATGACAGGCTTGATTTATATGCAGTTGAATTTGAAACCTGGCCTGCACTCAACTGGCAAATACAGGGAGGGATTTTCGGAAATTTTAATACCAGTTTAAGTGATAATCTAAGTTCCAATATATCTGTGAGGAGAGTTTTCAGTAATTCCCTCAGGATTTCACTGCGTGTGGGTGCTGACCGGTTCAGCAATGAAATTGTTACGGGCGGTGACGGGCCCGGCGGACCACCATTTGGCGGGTTCCCAACAGAAACACTTACGGAGGAAACCGATGTCTTATTTAAAACAGGTGCTGCTGTTTCATACGAATTGTTCCCCGCATTCTCTGTGACTATGAATGCAGATCATGTCAGCTTATTTTCAACCGGCACTCAAACGCTGTCGGATGTTCATCTTTCGGCAGGCGTACGATATACGCTTCCAATCAGCGGCATCGGTGGAAAAAGGGAAGGAGCAGAGCCAAACTGGAAACTGAATGGAAAACAGGTCCTCATTCTAAAGGTTGATTATAAGGGGAGTGGAATACTATACCTGACGGGTGATTTTAATGACTGGGAAAAACCGGGAATCGCTATGAACAGGCAAAAACCCGGACAATATGCTGCGAGTATATCACCGGAATCGGGTGCATATGAATACAAAATATTGCTGGTAGAGAATGGTGAGGAAAGATGGATTGATTTTACGGCTGACACCTTCACAGTTAATGATGGGTTCGGCGGAGAAAATGGAGTGATAATAATTGAATAATTAATTGAGAAAAGATGAAGAAGAAAAAACACAAAAAACTAATTCTTTCGTTTCTGGCAACACTTTGCCTGGTAACTGCAGCATTTACAGATGCGAGCAGCCAGGAAAGGGGGCTCACAGATTTAATTTCGCAGGCTCGATCAGCTGGGATTGAGCAAGCCGACATCAGCCGCTTGCAAAACAGAGCGGCCGAACGGGGAATTTCTGATGAACAGCTTGTACGCATTTTGCGGCCTGCCGTTGAGATGGCTGAACAAAATCTGCCTGCAGACATCGTGTTCCAAAAAGCATTTGAAGGAATTGCAAAAGGCATACCTGCAGGCAGAATGATACCTGTATTGGAGGGCTTGAGAGGGCACTCAGTTCAGGCCGCATCTGTAATAGATCCGTGGATGCAAAGAGAAGAAGTAAAGTCATTTATAGCAAAAGAGGGCAAAAGAACCGAAACTGGTTTTCGAAACGAAATGATCAGGGCCGGGGTAAAATCAGTTTCCCTGGAAAATCAAACCCGGAGAATTGAGCAACTACTGAATGCAATCGATAACTCCTCTGTACTGGATAAAACCACACCAGCATCAGTATTAGCAGCAGTTAATATTATGCCCGACCTGCCTGAATCGGCCCGTCGCGGTGAAGTGATGAGTTCTTTGATTTCCAAAGCGCTCGGCAATGGGTTTAATGCTGAAGAGATGCAAAAATTGCCGGTTGCCATGAATGCTGCTCAGCGCCGAAGTCAGTTACCAGCAGCAACCGTTATGGAAGGAGTTTCTAATCAGTTACAAGGGGGGATTCCTGCAGAGCAAATACTCCAAAATTTATTTAATGGAAATGTCTCCGCCGGTCCTCCTGGCAATATTCCGCGCGGACTTGAAAACCGGCCCGACAGAGGACGCGGAAATGGTAGAAATTGAGCTACCCACCAACCGTCCCGCACGGGACGAACCCAGAATAATTTTCTTCATTAAAAAAAGCAGTTCAATTAAATTATGTCCCTGTAGGGACATGTGGTAGGTAGCAGATCAATATGATACTATACACAATTCGTTCCGTCAGGAACGGTTCGTGAAACTGGATTTGATTTGCACACCGACAAGAGGTTTGTGTGAGATGTCCACATAAATCAACATTTTGCAAAAAATCGTGTCAAGCACTTCTTATAAAGAAATTTAAATATACTGTAACTTTTACCTGATGAGCTCTTCTTATATGTAGAGAACAAATAAAACGTCACTCTACACAAAAAAAATAGATAAGTAATCCTCATTAATAAATATCATAATTATGGAAAAGTTAATCAGAAACATAATCTCGTTTGCAGCACTGCTACTAATCGTATTTACAGTTGGCTGTTCAACGAACAGTGACTCTGGAACGGGAACACTGGAAGTTAAGCTTCATGATGCGCCTGTTGCATTTGATGAAGTCAATATCTTTGTAGAACGAATTGAAATAAATAAAGAAGACTCAGAAGAAGGCTGGATCGTTGTCAGCGAGCCAAATCAGTCTTACAATATTCTTGAATTGGTGAATGGTGAATTTGAAGTGCTGGGTATTACCGACCTTGAAACCGGGTTCTATCAGCAATTTCGTTTAATCGTAAGCCGGGATAATAACAGCGTGGTTATTGACGGGGAAACTCATGATCTGTTTATTCCCAGCGGAGCACAGACCGGTGTTAAGTTAAATATCAATGCAGAAATTGAAGAAGATATCCGGTACGTTCTGCTGCTTGATTTTGACGCCAAGCGATCGGTTGTGGAAGCAGGACAGGCCGCTCCGCTCAGCTTTCTCCTGAAACCGGTTATCAGGGCGACGAACGAAGCCATTACAGGCAATATATCAGGAACTGTGACGCCCGTTGATGCGCAGCCTGCTGTCTATGCAATTGTCGGCAATGATACTCTTTCTACAACCTTTGCTGACGAGGTAACCGGTGAGTTTAAACTCATAGGACTTGAAGAAGGAACTTATACGGTTTCTGTTGAGCCGCAAGAAGGTGATTATGCTGAAGAAACTATTGACGGCGTTGAAGTACTGGTTGGCGAAACAACTGAGCTTGATGCAACAATTGAACTTACTTCGGGAACTGAATAGATAGTTAGTTGAGTTAGAGAACCTAAGCAAAAAGCCCCGGTTGGTTACCGGGGCTTTTTCTATTTCTGAGAAAAATCACCGGAATGTCTCAGCTGAAAACGGGAGTCGTGCTGAACTCCTGTATACTGCTCTTTTTTAGAGCAGTGGCTTTCAGGGTAGCTGAGGTACAAGCGGTAATTTCAACTTCAACGTAGTCACCTTTTTGAAAATCTTCCCGATCAAAAACAACCATTTTATTAGTATCGGTACGTCCGCTTACCTGCTCATCAGACCGCTTGCTTGCACCTTCCACAAGAACCAAATGGCGTTTACCAATTTCCTGTCTGTTTAACTCTTCCTGTATATTCATCTGCTGGGTGATGATTTCAGTGAGTCTCCTTTTTTTAATTTTTTCGGGCACATCATCTTCATATTTCCGGTGGGCAAGAGTTCGTTCACGTTCTGAATAGGCAAACATATAGGCGAGATCATAACGAACCGTCTTCATCAGGCTCATCGTGTCGCTGTGTTCCTCTTCTGTTTCACCGCAAAAACCGGTGATCATATCCGTTGATAGAGAAACCCCTGGTATAATACTGCGCATATCATTAATCAGCTCCAGGTATTGTGCCCGTGTGTAGGGACGGCGCATTCGTTCCAGAACACTGTTATTACCCGACTGTGCAGGAATATGAATTGAACTGCAAAGATTTGGTCTTTCCTGAATCAGATAGAGCAAATCTTTTGGAAAATCTTTTGGATGCGGGGATGAAAACCTGATGCGCATCTCAGGGTTTACACAACTGGCTTCGTCCATCAGTTTTGTGAAATCGGCACTCTCGGTTTTGTACGAATTTACATTTTGACCGAGCAGTGTAACCTCTTTATATCCGTTTTCGCTCAGTTGCTTTAACTCATTCAGGATGCTTTCCATAGGGCGGCTGCGTTCCCTGCCCCTTGTAAAGGGTACCACGCAGAAGGCACACATATTGTCGCATCCTCTCATGATTGAGATAAATGCACTAACACCATTACCTGTTGTACGAACAGGTGTGATATCAGCATAGGTTTCTTCGAGTGACAGAATCACATTTACAGCTTTCCGGCCGTCATTCACCTGGTTCAGCAGTTTGGGTATATCACGGTAAGCATCCGGTCCTACCACAAGATCCACAAGCTGTTCTTTGTCAATAATATTCTCTTTGATTCGTTCAGCCATGCAGCCGAGAACCCCAACAGTGAGATCGCGATTCTTTTTTTTGAGTGACCGGAACTCCTTCAGTCGATTCCACACTTTTGTTTCGGCATTCTCCCGTATTGAACATGTATTTATAAAAATGTGATCGGCTTCTTCGGCATTTTGAGAAGGCTTCATTCCTGCCTCAATCAGGATTGAATTTACAATCTCAGTGTCAGCAAAATTCATTTGACAACCATACGTTTCTATGTGGAACGTTTTCTCAGACAAGGGTTATTCTCATTTTTTATTTTTGGAAAGCCTAAATATATGTAAATTTTGAGCGAATTTGAATGACAGCTTCAGGATAGTTCGGGCAGTGCACCAATCTTATTACTAATTTCAGATAATGCAACAGGGAATGTATGTTCAAGATAGTAATCCAGTTCAATGCTGTAAAAATCTTCCTGGTCAGCTTTTCTCCAGACTTTTCTCTGTTCATCTATCAATGGAATCAATGTGTGGATATGATCTGCATCAAACAGTAAAAGCAGGGAATGAAGATGGTCGAAGTGACCAGAGATTTTACGAGACAAAACTATCATAAAGGGCAATGCATAGCCGTACGAACTCAATATATTATGAAGGCTGAATGAGAGAGTTTGAATTTGTTCACATAATTCAATGAGCTCTCTGCGTGATGCCGATTCAGTGGTTTCTGACCGGTACTGTTTGTAATTTCTTCGAAAACGCTGGCTAATTTCAAGCGTCAGAAGGGTTGCTGCCGTTGAAATGATCCGGCTATCAGATTCCATATTTAGTTTGGCCATTGTTCGGGATTCTCTCTCCACTGATTCAAAAGATCAAGATCTTCCTTTTTAATTAACTCTTCTTCAACGGCTACTTCAATAAGTGTATTGTAATCAGTAAGGCTGTAAACAGGTATATTCAGTTTCTCAAATTTTTCATTTGCTTTATCAAAGCCATATGTAAAAATGCTCAGTACAGCAAGTACATCAGCCCCGATGAACTGAAGAGCATCAATCACAGACATTGCAGAACCACCAGTCGATATTAAATCTTCAATAACCACTGTGGTCTGTCCTTTATCTACGCCTCCTTCAATCTGGTTTCCAAGGCCGTATGTTTTTGCTTTGGCACGTACATAAGCCAGTGGTTTATCAAGGTGTTCTGCAATCCAGGCTGCATGTGGTATTCCGGCTGTGGCAGTGCCGGTTATAACATCAACCTGCGGGTAGTGTTCCTTCAGAATTTTGCTAAAAGCAGAGGCTATTTTTTTTCGCAATTCGGGGTAGCGAAGTGTCAGCCGGTTATCGCAGTAGATAGGGGAATTCCATCCGGAAGCCCATGTAAAAGGCTTATCTGGCCTTAGTACGAGTGCATTTATATCCAGCAATGATTTTGCGAGTTCTCTCGCGAAACTCTTATCAACGATCTTAACTGTTTGAGCCATCTCCATATTTTCAATAAAATGTTTTCTTTATTTTCGAACCATTACAAAAACTATACATAAGTTATTTTGTTTTTGTAAACAGAACATTATCAATACTATAATCAGGGAATTTATTAAAACAGGTTTGTGAGAAAAATAACCAGATTCAAACACACTAAAGCGTAAATTCCTGCAATCAAATCATCAATCAATATACCAAATTTTCCGGGTAATTTCTGCAAGCGGTCAATTCCCAGCGGTTTCAGAATGTCAAAAAAGCGAAAAAAAACAAACCCTCCAAACAGGAGTAAAAAATCTTGCTGCATATTGCCGCTAAATGTGATAAACAGAAAAGGAATAGCCTGACCGGCTGCTTCATCCATAACAAATTCAGGAGGATCCTGCCCCCATTTATCAACAGCTGCATCTGATGTTAACAGGCTTGCTAAAGACGCAAGGATAATAAAGAGAAAAAGTCCTGTTTCGGGAGCGGATCGTGCAACCAGGTAAACCGGAATCAAAGTCAACAGACTGGCCCAGGTACCGGGGGCGTACGGCAGGAGGCCTGTTCCCAAAAGTGACCCTAAAAATAGCCGGATCTGGTTCATCTCTTATTTAAACAGCTTTTTATTTATTAGAAAATATTCGATACCCGAATAGACGGTAATGATAACGATGACAATCATTCCCCATCCGAAAATTCCCGATTCAAAGATTTCTCTGATGGAATCAGAGATCATTATATCTGCCTGAATAAATACACCTGCCAATAATACAACATATAAAAATATCATTTGAAGCATTGTTTTCAGCTTGGCGGTAAATCTGGTCTTAATGGGAAGGTCTTTTTTGTTGGCATAAATCCGGAATGCCGTAACCGCGACATCGCGAAGTACAATCAGGCTAACTGCCCACCAGGGAAACTGAACAGGATCCAGAAAAGGAAGGCAGATAAAACCGGCAAATGTCAAAAATTTATCAGCCAGAGGATCGAGAAAAACACCGGTGGCCGATTCGGCTTTGTAGTGCCTTGCAATATAACCGTCAAAAAAATCGGTGACTGCAGCTGTTGCAAAGACTGCAACACTCAGAGATCTCCAGAGCAATTCATCCTGGATATACATATAAAAAAATATCGGTGCCAGGATGATCCTGAGCACACTAAGTATATTAGGGAGCTGTTTCATGTGCAGAAAGATAGGGAAAAAGTTTTGAAATGCAGCTAAAGATCCGGACCCATCCCCGGCCCTTCCCTATTCCGTCGGGAAAGCGCCGACGAAACAAGGAAGGGTGACTTAGTTGCGGAGTGAACAGTATGAAAAAAATGATATATCATTGGGAAGGTAAAACTTATATTTAAAAACATAACCTTTTTACAAAATAAAAAGCAAGAAACGTTGTTTAATATTAAAATTAAACTATTCAGAATAGAGAAAAATTATGGATAACCATTCAAGATCTAGAACACAACTGGCCAGAGAACTTCGCAGGCATCCGACGGAAGCTGAGAAATTGCTTTGGGAACAGATAAGAAAGAGAAAATTATCCGGGTATCGGTTTATCAGACAGAAAACTTTTATTTACGAGGATCACAAAAACCAAAAGAAATTTTTTATTACCGATTTTTATTGTGCTGAGAGAAAATTAGTAGTTGAAGTGGATGGGGAAATTCATAAATCCAGAAAATATTATGATGAACAAAGAGATTTGATTTTGCAAGAGCTAGGGGTGAATGTATTGAGAATCAAAAACGAAGAACTGAAACAAATGGATATGGTTCTGAAAAAGATTTTTAAAGCATTGACAAAGCCCTGATTTCATTCCTGATTTGCAATCAAAATGCTGACGAAACCAGAAGATTATATTATTCGCAAAGTAAATAGTTTTAGGTATAAGAACTATCACTAAAAAAAGAAGTGTAGTTGAAATTACGTTTCGCAGTCACTCCCTCCTTGTCCTGACATGTTTTTTATGTCAGGATAGGGAGGGAGCCGGAGGGTGGGTCCAAATCTCATTTTTTCTGTAATTTACAAAACCATATTTTCATGGTCTATGAAACGAGCTCACATTATTTCAATTGGCA
>Ga0209936_1000011_pt1 | contig 167977 bp, 147 predicted proteins | sample SalPonR1_A_D1_MG_FD_185694 | JGI IMG/M metagenome (GOLD analysis project Ga0209936, IMG submission 185694) | Salt pond soil microbial communities from South San Francisco under conditions of wetland restoration - Salt Pond MetaG R1_A_D1_MG... ...
TAATGGAAGAAATTTTTAATCCTGAAATTGCTTTTACCCAAACCGAAGAAACCAGTCATTGCGAGTACTGCCCATACCGGAAAATTTGTCACCGGTAAAACATCCCTTAAAACTTTACTCGCTTTTGATTTTTTTGTAATTTACCTGATTGGTAAAATATTAAAAGACCCAGGGATATGGTAGCAAAAAGTAAAAAATCAAAAGGTAAAATTGGCATATTAACCGGAGGTGGTGATGTTCCGGGATTAAATCCGGCGATAAGGGCGGTTACCATTAGAGCTTTACGCGAAGGTTATGAAGTAATAGGAATTCGCCGTGGCTGGATGGGCCTTGTAGATATGGTAAGAGATAAAAACGCCGACAATTCAGAATGCATTGAGATTTTAACCGAAACAAGAGTGAACAGAGCGGCCCGAACAGGAGGAACATTTTTGCACTCATCAAGAACCAACCCAAGTCGTGTTGCCCGTTGGAACGTTCCCGAACATTTAAAAGATAAATACAATGAACCGAGAAACGACCTGACCAAAGAAGTGCTCAAGAACCTCGATTTTTTGGGAATTGAATATCTTATTCCCATTGGTGGTGATGATACGCTAAGCTATGCTGTCAGACTATATCGCGAAGGTTTTAAGGTCGTAGCCATCCCTAAAACGATGGATAACGATGTGCCCGGAACCGATTATTGCATTGGGTTTAGTACCTGCGTTACCCGTACCATACAAATGACCAATAATTTACGAACCAGTGCCGGTTCGCACGAACGTTTTATGGTACTTGAAGTGTTTGGCCGATATGCCGGTTTTACTGCTATGCTGCCAACCATGGCAGGAGCTGCCAACCGATGCGTAATTCCCGAATACAAATTTAATATTGAAAAACTAACCGAATTGCTTATCGAAGACCGCGCCAATAATCCCAGTAAATACTCTGTGGTGTTAGTATCTGAAGGGGCTATGTTCGAAGGAAGCGAAATGATTTTTGAGAATGAGGCAAAAGATGCCTACGGACATGCTAAACTGGGAGGAATAGGAGATTTGGTTTCGGCTAAAATTAAAGAATATTCGGCCAATTGCTGTAAAGGAAGGCCCATTGGCGTCATTAATCAGAAACTGGGATACCTGGTACGTGGTGGCGACCCGGATGCCATTGACTCGATTGTGCCCATGGCTTATGGGAATTTAGCGTTAGACTTAGTTTTGCAGGGAATCCATGGACGATTGGTTGCATTAAAAAACGGTCGCTACGACAACCTTCCTATTGAAGTGGTTGTTGGTTCAAAGAAATTAGTTAACCTGAAAAAATATTACAATACCGAACGACTAAGGCCATTTTATAAAAGTTTCGAGATGCAGCCGTTGTTTATTATGACCAGTGAGTAAAAGAATGAATCTGTTTTTTTGGTATAAGCTGCAACCTAATGCTGCTGGTTACTTCAGCAGGGCAATTCAGATTTTTATTTTCACCGCCAAGTCGCCAAGACACAAAGGACTTTTGTGTATTTGTAAATTCGTTATTGATTCTATTCTGCTTACTTTGATCTCCCAAGCTTCAACGCGTTTGCTATAAGCTTTAGACGCTTCCGCTAAAGCTTCAGACGCTTGCGCTAAAGCTTCAGCGGCAGCGTGCGGCAGCGTGCGATTGCAAAGCACAGGAGATCTGCTGCTGCCTACTGCCGCTACTTAAATTATCATCATCTTTTCGCATACTGCTCATCGTAATACTTCTCGTAGTCGCCACTCAAAACATGCTTTAGCCACTCCTCGTTTTCGAGATACCAGTCAACTGTTTTTTCCATTCCTTCTTCAAATTGAAGCGAGGGGCTCCATCCCAGTTCCTTTTGTATCTTGGATGAGTCGATGGCATACCGTAAATCGTGTCCGGCACGGTCTTTTACAAAAGTGATTAGCTTTTCGGATTCTCCTTCGCTTCGATTAAGTTTCTTATCCATAATTTGGCAAAGCGTACGAATCAATTCAATATTTTGCCACTCATTGTTCCCGCCAATATTATATGTTTCACCAACATTTCCCTGATGAAATACCAAATCGATAGCCTTAGCATGATCTTCCACATACAACCAATCGCGAACATTTTCGCCTTTTCCGTAGATAGGGATTGATTTCTTATTCTTAATATTATTGATGGCTAAAGGAATTAACTTTTCGGGGAACTGATTAGGCCCGTAATTATTCGAACAATTGGTTATTACAACGGGTAGTCCAAAGGTATGATAGTAGGCCCTCACCAGATGGTCGGAACTTGCTTTGGATGCTGAATAAGGGCTCCGGGGGTCATACGAAGTTTCTTCGGTAAACAAACCCTCATCGCCCAGCGAGCCGTACACCTCATCGGTTGAAATATGATAAAAAAGTTTTCCTTCTGTATCTTTCCAGTGAGCTCTTGCTGCATTTAGCAGGTTAAGTGTACCTACGATATTGGTTTTGATAAACGCATTGGGATTAGCTATAGAGCGGTCCACATGCGACTCGGCGGCAAGGTGTATTACCCCGTCGAACTGATATTTTTGAAATAAATCAAAAATAAAATCATCATCAACAATATCTCCCTTTACAAACTCATAATTGGGAGCCTTTTCAACATCTTTTAAATTTTCCAGGTTTCCGGCATACGTTAATTGATCCAGATTGATAATTTTATCATCCGGGTATTTTTTTACAAACAGCCGTACTACATGTGAACCAATAAATCCGGCTCCGCCGGTTATTAGAATGGACTTACTCATTATCGTTATTTTTTTTATTTCGTATATTTTTTTCCCATTTCCATGCCGACAACAAAGTTTCTTTTAATCCTATCCCGGTTTCCCATCCCAATTCACTATTCGCCAGTGATGTATCGGCATAAACCGACTCCACATCCCCTGCTCTGCGGCCAACAATTTTGTAATTTAACTTTTCGCCGGTAGCTTTTTCAAAAGCTTTCACAATTTCCATTACTGATGTGCCCTTTCCTGTTCCCAGGTTAAACACTTCAAAATTCTTTTTATTTTTTTGGTCTATCAATCGTTTTATCGCTACTACATGCGCTTTGGCCAAATCAACCACATTAATATAATCACGAATAGCCGTTCCGTCGGGGGTATTATAATCGTTGCCAAACACTTTTAACTCACCGCGTATTCCGATGGCGGTCTGCGTAATAAAAGGCACCAGATTATCAGGAACGCCCAGAGGCAATTCTCCTATTAGTGCCGAAGGATGTGCACCTATGGGATTAAAATAGCGTAAAGAAATAGCCTTAAAATGCTCATTTGCATGCATCACATCCCGGATAATCTCTTCAGCGATTTGTTTGGTGTTTCCATAAGGTGAAGTAGCTTTTTTTACCGGAGCATCTTCATCTGCCGGCAATTTATCCGGTTGACCATAAACAGTTGCAGAAGATGAAAATACAATATTAGGAATGTTAAACGTGGACATCCCTTCCAGAAGATTCATCAACGAAACCAGGTTATTTTGATAATATTTTAACGGTTTTTCTATCGATTCGCCCACCGCTTTATAGGCAGCAAAATGAATAACAGCATCCAGTTTTTTATAAATCCTGAAGAAATTGTGTAATTTCTCTTTATCACAAATATCAAATTGCTCAAAAAAAGGCCGCTTACCTGCAATTTGGGTAATCCCGTCAAAAACAGACTTTTGCGAATTAGACAGGTTATCAATAATGACCACATCAAAACCTTCATTCATCAATTCTACCACAGTATGTGAGCCAATATATCCTGTACCCCCTGTTACTAATATAAGCCTGTTCATTTTAAAAGCTATTATAATTTCAAACAAAATTAAACATAATATAATTAACCCATGAAAAAGAATTTTATTTTATTTCATTTAAAGAAAAAAAACTAAGGGTTGAGCCGTGAATCAGGAATAACAAGTATTGGCTTTACAAGATTTTTCAATATATTTGTTTCAGCAAAAGATAAAAGGTGGATATTAAACAGCATATAAAACAACTACTCATTGAAAACCAGGGCGTAATCATTCCCGGCCTGGGAGGTTTTATTGCCGAATATGAACCTGCAGCCTTCGATGTTTCGGAAAATAAATTTTTACCCCCAACCCAGAAAATTCATTTTAATCCTAACTATTCTTTCAGTGATAAGAAGCTCATTGATTTTATTGCCCGGAAAGAAAAAATAGCTAAGGATAAAGCCAATTTACAACTTAAAGAATTTGTCACACAGGTTAAAAAGCAACTAAAGGCCGGAAAACATGTTGACTTCCCGGAGATAGGAACACTCCACCAGAGTCCTAAGGGAGATATTTTTTTTACCTGGGACAAACAATCAAACCTATTGGCAGAGGCTTTTGGTTTAGAAGATTTAGAAACCAAACCCATTGAGCAAGCAGCTACGCCAGCTGTTGCCGTTAACAAAAAATCTAAAACCGGCAAAAAAATGCTTATTGCTATTGTTTCAGCTGCTGTTGTTCTTTTACTTGTTGCCTTAAGCTGGTATTTTACGGATGGCTTTAAAGATTACGGATTACTATCATCAAATAAATCTGTTTCAAAAGAAAATAAATCAGAAGAGCAGCTTAGGTCAAAGACATACCTGGACAGCATTGCCAAAACCGATAGTATAAAAGCCGTAATTAATCAAACCATAGATGTAACAACCGACAAAAAAGAAGCGCTGTTTTATCAGGAGCCCGAAACCAAATCCGTAAAAGACCAGGAACAATATACCCATTTCCATCTTATTGCAGGCAGTTTTAAGAAAATGGGAAATGCTGAGAAATTTTGCAATCATTTGAAGCAGATGGGTTATGATCCTGAGATTATTAAGTCAGGAGAGAACTTAATCAGAGTTTCTATATACTCCTATCCTGATGAAATATCGGCTTTAAAAAAACTTTACAAACTGCGGGAAACATCAGAAATCAAATCGGTATGGGTTTTAAAAACCCTTTAACTTTTGGGTAATATCATCTCCTTTGGAAACATCAATAAATAATGTCTTTAATCCCAGCTTATTTGCAGAATCGATATTTTCGGCAGAATCATCAACAAACAGGGTTTCTATTGGTTTTAGGTTGCTATCTTTTATTACATATTTAAAAACCTCCAGGTCAGGTTTTCGCATTCCCATATCGAATGAAAAGTAGACTTTTTCGAACAGGTTACTTAATCCAAACCCATATTGGTCAATAAAATCCTGATTATATTTATGATAATGGATAATATTGGTATTACTCAAAAGAAATAAACGGTATTTCGATTCTAAATCTTGTAGTAACTTAATTCTTTTTTTAGGAAAATCAAGTAACATGGAATTCCACGCATCATCAATCTTTTTAGGTGAAACAGAACGATTAAAATGCTCCTGTAAATCGGCACGAAATTTTTCGGGTGTAATCAGGCCTTTCTCCAGAAAATCAAACAAATCAGATTGCTGAAGCAAGGTATAGCTCTCCTCAAAATTATCAAATCCCATTTCTTTCATTGCATTTACGGCTCTGTTGCTATCAATATTAATGATTACATTCCCCAAATCAAAAATGATATTTTTTATTCCTTCCATGTTTAATTTTTTCTTATTTAGGTAACAAAAATAGAAAAGTTTTAAAGATTCAGTTATCTTTTCCTAATTTTATACAAATTCTTCAACTATGAAAATTCAAAATACACATTATCATACGATTTGGGTCAGTAAAAACAATTCGGAGATTATCCGGATTATCGACCAGCGGTATTTGCCTTTTCAATTTATTATTCAGGATTTAAAAACCACCGAAGATGTTTATACGGCCATAAAAGAAATGTGGGTCCGCGGCGCTCCGTTAATTGGAGTAACTGCTGCTTATGGAATGTATCTGGGTTTAATTGAAGTGAAAAATGAAAAAAAATCCAATCAAGCCATAAAAACATTTGCCAATTACTTGAAATCGGCCCGCCCAACAGCTGTTAACCTACAATATGCAGTTGATTTAATCCTTAACGGGATAAAATCATTGAACAGCATCAATGAAAAAATTGATAAAGCCTTTGAACTGGCTAACCAACTAAAAGATAAAGAAATAGAAAATTGCCGGCTGATTGGAGAATATGGGTTACCTGTTATTGAAGAGATCGGCCGAAAGAAAAAAGGCGAAACGGTAAATATTTTAACACACTGCAATGCCGGTTGGCTGGCTTGTATTGATTATGGTACGGCTACAGCGCCTATTTACCTGGCTCATCAAAAAGGAATTAAAATTCATGTTTGGGTGGATGAAACCCGGCCACGAAACCAGGGAGCTCGGTTAACCGCATATGAACTGGGGCAGGAAGGGGTTTCACACACTGTGATCACTGATAACACAGGAGGGTTGTTAATGCAAAAAGGATTGGTGGATATGGTAATTGTCGGCAGCGACCGAACAACAGCAAGTGGTGATGTGGCCAATAAAATTGGAACTTACCTGAAAGCATTGGCCGCTTTTGATAACCAAATCCCGTTTTATGTGGCATTACCCCTTTCAACCATCGACTGGGAAATGGATGAAGGCAATGATATTGTAATTGAAGAACGGGATGCTGACGAAATACATTATATTGAAGGATGGCATGAAAACAAAATCACTAAGGTTAGAGTCACCCCTGAAGAGAGCAAAGCAACAAATTACGGTTTCGACATAACACCAGCCAGGTATGTCACTGCATTAATTACCGAAAAAGGAATTTGCAAAGCCAATAAAAATGATATCCAACACCTAATAAAATGATAAACGATGAAGGGTACATAAAATTCAACCTCGAATGGAAAAAACAATCTTTTGACTTTCCTGATCCTCTCTATCATTCCATCCAGACATGGAGACAAAAATTATTTGATTTGAACCTGGTTGGCGCTTATCCTGATGGGGTTGGCTTTGGAAATCTGAGTATCCGGTATCAGAACCATCAATTTATCATCACCGGCTCGGCAACCGGAAACATTAAGCAGCTTACAAAAAAACACTATGCGTTGGTTAAAAAATTTGATTTGGACAGCAATAGCATTTATGCTGTCGGGCAAACCAAAGCCTCTTCAGAATCATTAAGTCATGCCGCAATTTATCAATCCAACCAGGAAGTGAATGCAGTTATTCATATCCACCATCAAAAATATTGGGAAAAATATCTAAAAAAACTGCCGACAACACCGGAAGATTCATCCTTCGGCACCCCCGAAATGGCGCGTGAAATTTCTAAACTTGCTGCCTCTGAAAAAGGGATTATTATCATGGGAGGACATCCTGAAGGAATAATGGCTTTTGGAAAATCGTTGAACGAAGCAGGAGAAATAGTATTCAATCATTATCAAAAATTATAAATTATGGCAAAAATAGCAATCATTGGCGGCTCGGGATTAGAGGATCCCGACATTTTAAAATCACCGGAAACAAAAAAGGTAGGCACGCCCTATGGTGCTCCATCGTCGGAGCTAACCACAGGAAAAATTGGGGATGTTGATGTTGTCATCTTATCGCGTCACGGAAAAAAACATACCATTCCGCCCTCAGAAGTAAATAACCGGGCCAATATATGGGCCACTAAAGAACTAGGTTGCGATTATATTCTGGCAACTACTGCCTGCGGCAGCTTACGTGAAGAAATTGACCGGGGCGACCTGGTGATTTTAGACCAGTTTATTGATTTTACCAAACACCGGCAGACCACTTTTTTCGAAGAATTTGAACCCGGTGAGATGAAGCATACGGTAATGGCCGATCCGTTTGACAGCAAGCTTAGAAAAATCATTATGGATTCAGCAAAAGCGCTTAATCTGAAAATCCATTCCAACGGAACAGTAGTAACTATTGAGGGCCCCAGGTTTTCGACCCGTGCAGAATCCAACATGTTCCGAATGTGGGGAGCTGATGTGATTAACATGTCGACTGCTCCTGAAGCAATTTTAGCCAACGAGCTGGGAATTCCGTATGCTGCCATTGCCATGAGCACCGATTTTGATTGCTGGAAAACTGACGAAGAACCGGTAAGCTGGAAAGAGATTATTGAAATTTTTAATCAGAATGTACATAACGTAATTGATTTGATTTTGGCAACGCTAAAAAAGCTGTAAATGGAATGAACTAAAAATTTCCTCTTTTTTTAAAAAAAGTATTGCTTAATTGCCAACAAATAGTTAATATTGCACTCCGAAATTTTATAGTAAATAAATTTCGGGCCTATATTTACCTGCCGAAGCAAAGCGAAGGCAGTGCTCAGCTGGTGCCTAAAAAATTAGAAATCCTTGATTTCTTAATTTTTCGAGCATTCTCGAAACAGAGCAAAATTAAACCTGCCTGCTGCAGGCAGGAATTTTGATTGTTTCGGAATTAGAGCACCTGACTGATGAAGGCCTAAAAAGAAGATAGATAAATTTCGGGCCCATAGCTCAGCTGGTTAGAGCACCTGACTCATAATCAGGGGGTCCCTGGTTCGAGCCCAGGTGGGCCCACAAAACAAGAAGCCGCATTTTGCGGCTTTTTTTGTTTTGTCACATCCTGGGCGAGAAGCCTGTCCCGATTTGCAACGCAACATCGGGAAGCACAGATGAGCTCACTTAAATGGGAAAAAAGATCCTTTTGTATCTCCTTTTTTATTGCCTGGTTTTTTTAAAATCCATTGCCACTTAAAAAAACGTAAAGACAGTGTATGCTTAACCTTCCATTTATATGAATATTAGCGGCCCGGAGGATAATTTATTGTCATGCCCCAACACCCAGAATAGAAAGCATTATGTTTCGCCATCCAAACGTTACTTGTCTGTACTTAATATGTGTTGTAGTAGCTTGTTGTTTTATTCCATTCTTAGATAACAGTCCATTTTTCGAACTTTATAATAAAAATGTTCATTTTATTTGGTTTATATTATAAACTAATTTATATTTGTGTCAAACTTAATTTATAAACACACAAAATAAACTAAAAAACAAATCAATGGAAAATTCAACGTTAACACCAGAACAAAGTCTATTGTTGATATCAAAAACAATAGAAGAGACGAAAGAAAGATTTAAGGAATTTGGCGTCGTTTTTATATTTTGGGGCACCTTGACATTTATTGTATTTGGCAGTCAGCTTATCCTTTCACTCTTAGAATTATATAACTATACCATCTTACCGGTTTATTTGTTTCCATTAGGAGGAGTTTTTACTGGCATTTGGGCCTGGAAAGAACACAAACACAAAAACATCCCCAGAACCATCATAGGTAATATTTTACAAAATTTTGGATGGATCATTGGAATGAACCTTATGATCATGGGATTTTTGTTTTGGGATAAACTTGGTGAAGCAGCAGGACCGGTTTTTTTAATTTTATTTGCCCAAATAATTATCGTTAGTGGATTGTCTACAAAGTTCAGGCCTCTTATCATTGGAGGTGCATCCATAAACCTGATTGGACTCGGATCTTTCCTTGTAGACAGTGATTACCATGGAATCAGCATGATGTTAGGAGCCCTGGTAGGATTTATAATCCCGGGGATATTACTTAATAAAGCACGGAGAAAAGAAAATGTTTAAAGATTTAGATCCCATATTACACTCTCAACTGCGATTATCGATAGTATCCATTCTAATGTCGGTAGCTGAAGCTAATTTTAACTTCATCAAGGAGCAAACTCAGGCTACCTCAGGGAACCTAAGTATCCAAATTAAAAAACTGCAGGATGCAGGATACATCGAAGTAAAAAAAACCTTTAAAAACAACTATCCAAATACTTCCCTTTCAATGACACGAAAAGGAATTGAAGCATTTGAGAACTATGTGAATAATTTAAAAAAATATATCAATCCCAAGTAATTTTTATCAAACTGGGTTATTTTATAATTACTTAAAACGAGTAAACCATGAAAACATAATGATTCCTTACCAGCGCTTTGCAGCTTAATCAAATCCCGGTTCATTCATACGTTTGATGCATTGAATAAATATCGGGTGCAAAGGTAATTAACCACGACCACGCATTCTGGATGGAGTAACTCCGAAATTGGAATATTATACAACAATACCGATTTTATCAAACTACGAAAAATTTTAAGACATAAAATTCAGGAAAGGTCTGGTTTGAAATCGGGAAAGGCATAAAAAAATCCCGACATTTATTGTCGGGATTGCTCCCCAGGTATCCCGATAGCTATCGGGATGAACCTACGACTCTAAATCCTATTTATCTTTATATTTTTCCAGAAGATTCAATGTGATTTCAGGGTACTTCTTTAAATTTTGTATATACTTTTTACTTTTCATCAACTTAATATGTTTTTCAATTTTTTGAGCCTGGGAGAAACTACTACATTTTATTTCAAAGAATAAGACCCAGTCATTAGTTTTAGCAGTAAATTTTTCATTTCCGTAATACTTTGCAAGGTGTCTTTGAAGTCTATGGGTTGTTTCTACACTAGTAGAGCCAATATAAAATCTATCAAGTTTTTTGCTATAAAGAATATATGAGTAAAAGTTATCCATAACCTCATATAAAAAAATCCCGACACTTATCGTCGGGATTGCTCCCCAGGTAGGACTTGAACCTACGACCCCCTGATTAACAGTCAGGTGCTCTAACCAACTGAGCTACTGAGGAATTTTTTACCCTTTTTTGGGTGTTTTGCGTGGCAAAAATAAGTGCTTTTATTTAATTTTACAATATTCCATCTTAAAAAATTTTATTTTTTTCTTTCATAAACATTATCACTCTGTTTATCTTGTCTTTAGAGTCCATAATCTTTTTATTTTTTTTTAAAATCATGTTATCTAAAATCCTGTTTGATTTTCAAAGACCTGAATTTTATTGTATTTTTGGTGAAAAATAATCAATTAAAAACATTCAACAATTATGTACGGAAAAATAAAGGATCATTTACAAAAAGAACTTGCAGAGATTAAAGAAGCGGGTTTATATAAAAACGAAAGAATTATTACTTCACCTCAAAAAGCCGACATTTCCATAAGTACCGGCGAACACGTATTAAATTTTTGTGCCAACAACTATTTAGGTCTTTCGGATAATCCTAAATTAATTGCTGCGGCCAAAAAAGCAATGGACAATCGTGGATATGGAATGTCATCGGTTCGTTTTATCTGCGGAACGCAGGATATACATAGAGAGCTGGAAGCCAAAATAGCTGAATATTTTGGCATGGATGACACCATCTTATATGCCGCTTGCTTTGATGCGAATGGAGGTATTTTTGAACCACTGCTAACTCAAGAAGATGCGATTATTTCCGATTCATTAAACCATGCATCGATAATTGACGGTGTACGGTTATGTAAAGCGCAACGTTACCGGTACAAAAATGCCGATATGGAAGATTTGGAAGAGCAGTTAAAAATTGCCCAGGCACAGCGTTTCCGAATAATTGTTACCGATGGAGTATTTTCTATGGATGGCAATGTGGCTCCGATAGATAAAATTTGTGAGTTAGCCGAAAAATATGATGCCATGGTTATGGTTGACGAATGTCACTCGGCGGGTGTTGTTGGAAAAACTGGGCGTGGAGTTACTGAACTTTTCGATGCTCGCGGGAAAGTGGATATTATTACCGGAACTCTTGGAAAAGCATTTGGTGGTGCTATTGGCGGATTTACCACCGGACGGAAAGAAATCATTGATTTATTGCGTCAACGTTCCAGACCCTACTTATTTTCAAACTCTATACCTCCAGCCGTTGTAGGAGCCAGCATCGAAGTATTTAACATGCTGGAAAAATCAGATAACCTGCATACTAAACTGATGGATAACCGCGATTATTTTAAAGAAAAAATGATGGCTGCCGGTTTTGATATCAAGCCTTCCGAATCGGCTATTCTTGCAGTAATGCTTTACGATGCCAGGTTATCACAGGATTTTGCTGCTAAATTATTAGAGGAAGGGATTTATGTCATTGGCTTCTATTATCCGGTAGTGCCAAAAGGCCAGGCACGAATAAGAGTTCAGGTATCTGCAGCACACGAAAAAGAACATCTGGACAAAGCGTTTGAGGCATTTGTAAAGATTGGTAAGGAACTGAACGTGATTAAATAACTATTTTTAGTTGCCAAATAAAAAAAGGATCAGCAGAACACTGATCCTTTTTTTGTTTGAACGACAATCGTTTACTATAACGAGGAAAGATCGATGGGTTGATTGGTTGTTTTTCTGCTTTCAACCACAACATCTTCAATAATTCCTAACACTTCCTGAAACTCTCCATCAATAGCCGAGGTAACAATCAGATCATAGGTTGATGGTTCCAGATAGGCCAAATTATAATTATTTTCTTCATCCGAAATATCGCTGGTTACAGCATTCGGGAAACGAGCAATAGTATCAGAAACAGGGTCTGCAGCTTCTTCCTGGGTATACATGTCATCTTCGTATGCATACACAACAATATCAACCCCTTCAGGAATATTTGTGATACCTCCGGCAATTTGTCCTGCCTGGTTATCAACAATTAAGCGGATGGTTGGTTTTAGGATATAAAAATCGTTGACTCCCTGCTCCATTACTGATTTTCGGGCATCAAAGTCGGCGGTAACAGCAACTTCTCCGTTAGAAGGAACTCTAAAAGCGCCTATGCCCTTCCATCCTGTTTCGTGTCCACTGGGTACAAATAAAGGCTGATCTTCTGTTCCATCATTAAACTCAATATAACAACCCGGGTTTGTCGGATTCGGTGTTCCAAAATCTGGTGCATCAAGAATAAATCTTAATTGAGTATACGTACCCGCATCCAGCTCAAAGCTTCCCAGTAAAGCCGACTCACCTCTGGTTAATTCTAAAATATTAAATTTCTGAGGTCCTTCAAAACCTTCAAAAGTCATCCAGGTTTGTCCGCTTTTATTATACTGAATTTCGTTAATGGTTAAATAAACGGCATTTACAGTGCTCATATCTATCGGAGCATCAGTAATAGAAAGGGTTAACGTTCCTTTTGCAGCGTCATTTTCATCTTCGCAACTTACAAATACAAAAGCTGCAAATACGGTTAATACGATTAAGCTAATAATTTTTTTCATAGTTATTAATTTTTAATGGTTTTTCAAATGATGATTTATTTATCCCTAAGACGACAACTAATGAAAAAGGGTTGGAAAGTAAATGATAAAAAATTATTTAAGGCTGTACTTTAAGGAGAAAGTAATGTTTAATGAAGCATTATGCGTTTTATTTAAATAGGATGGGATATATTGATTACCCGAATAAATATTACTTAAACCATACGATGCTTTTACTCCGGTTCCGAAACCAAGATTTTTATATATGGGAAAGATATATTCGTATCCCAAAAATACTCCAAAATCCGATCGGGCATAGTCATTTGTAATGTTTATAATTTCATTATCAATTTTTTGCGTTGCACTGTGCAGGTATCCCCAATAACCTCCGGCATAAGCATGGTGTTCGCCTTTCATATACCGGTTTGAAAAGGCAATATAACGTAAGGAAAATCCCACTTGCGAATAATTAAACTTCATCTCATTGGAGATGTATTGTCCGTTTAAATATTCGTTATAATCCTGTTTATTTTGGGTCATCACATTAAGATCTAGCTGAGCAAACAGATTCCTGGACAGGTTGGTTCCGGCAAATAAGCCAAAATTTGAGCCAAACGAAGCATTCGAAGCAATAAGGCTTGATTTCTCCATGCCTGTATATGTTTTCTCATTAAGCACCCAGGTATTCGCAAGTTGACCGGTTGCTCCGGCATATATTTTTTGAAAGGCCACACTTTCCTGCTGAACACCGTTATCGCTCTCGTAAGGTTCAGCAACAACCAACAAGTCTCTCTCTTGTACAGGTACACTCTCAATATCTGAAGCATAGGGCTTCAGCGCTGCAATTAATTGCCCGTTATCCTGAAATTGTTCATCAGAAGGATGAAGGGTTTCTTGCTTCTTTACTTCATTTACATTTTGTTCTTCGACAACTATTTCAGCCCACTGGGTTAATTTCTTTGGCGTTGTTGACTGTACAACATTCTGTTCTTCAATAGAATGTTGTTTTTCTCCTTCCCGGGATGTTTGATTCTTTTTCTTTTCGGTTGCCGGTTCGTTCAAATCTGGCTCAATAACCATTATTTTTTCAGCGATCTGTTTTTCCATATTCAGATTGTCGGAAGAAAACCACCAGTATCCGCCAGCCATAATAAGCATTAATAAACCAGCTGCAACAGCATACCATAATTTCCGGCCGGGTACTGCATTTTGCTCAAGATGGGAACTAATTTTCTGCCACGAATTATCAATATCCAGCTGGTCCTGAACATTTTCCCAAACACTTTCGGGAGGTTCAAGATTGCTCGATTCTATTTTATTTTTATACCAATTTACAAAATCCATTTTTTTCAGGCACTTATTTTATTGATCCACGACATTAACAATTTTCGGGCACGGTTAAACTGAGATTTTGATGTCCCTTCGGTTATTTTTAGTTTATGAGCAATTTCTTTATGTGTATAGCCTTCGAGGGCATAAAGGTTAAAAACCACTCGTGCACCTTCAGGCAATCGGTTGACCTGATTTAACACATCTTCTGTTTGAAGATTTTGCAGGGCATCCGATTCGTAACTACCTTCTTTTATTTCATCTTGATCTGAAATATAATTTTGTATTCTTTTTTGGTGTCTTAAATGGTCGATGGCAGTATGGGTAACAATTTTACGAATCCATCCTTCTAAAGAACCTTCCTGCTTAAAATCGTTTACCCGGTTAAAAATTTTGATAAACGATTCCTGCAGCATATCCTGTGCCATTGCTCTATCCCCTGCATAGCTCAGGCATATACCATACATTTTCTTTGCATACTTTCGATAGAGAATTTCCTGATATTGCCTTTTATTCTTACGGCATCCTTTCAGAATCTCCTCTTCACTATATAAGTCGACTTTCATTAACTAATCAAAAATTACCCGTATGGATTTCTCCAACCGGGTAGCCAATAAGTTAAAAATCTCGGTGTTTTTTTCTATGTTTATTAAAATTATATCATTCCCTTCTACCATAGTGGTCTCGGCAAGCTGAATCATCCCTGGATTAACAATCTGAAACATAAAGGGGACATCAACCAAAACAGTCGCCGTTGAGGGTTGATCCTTTTTTAATACAATTTGTTCATTTCCTTCTCTGTTTTTTGCTCTTATTCTCACATTTTCAGTAAAAGCATATTCAAAAACAACCGGGATATTTTCGAGTGATCCTTGTTGAAAATTTCCTTGTAAACAAAAAGCAATATCACTTTCTGTTCCTAAAGAAAAATTAAATTCAATACGTTTATAAACCCCTTGCGGGATATCGAACGATAGGTGCTGATTTACATTGCCACTATGCAGTTCTGCTTGTAAAGCATTATCCAACTGCTTGGTAAAAAAATAATCCTCTCCCTGATCTCTTCTTCCATCAAATTCAAGGCTGGCAATGGTTATTGTACCCTGGTTTACATCAAAGCTGTTAATGGTTTTTGTATTGGTTTCCGTATGATACGGTTCCATGGCAAACTCAAGATTTACATTCGAAGGTAATGTAAGTTCGTCTTTTTCACATGATGATAAACAAATGAAACAAATAAAAAATGATAGGTAAAGAAGATTTTTCATCATTTAAAGGATTAATGTTTTATCTTATAGACGAAGAATTGTTTCAAAAGGTTGTAAACGAAGTGAAAAATAATCAAAAAAAGCAGCCGCTTGATAAAACGGCTGCTTCATATGTTTATTCGTGTTTATTAAATGTGTCCTATTGGATCTGGATTTCCGTCAGGATCACCAATAACGTATCCGTCAGTTTTTGGACTTCCATTGGTCATCAAAAGAATACCACACATGTGCGGAGCGGCCATTGATGTACCACTCATTGTAGCATAGCCACCTCCTGGTGCACAAGAATAAATATAAACTCCAGGTTCGCAAAAATCTACAGGAGGATTTCCATAGTTAGAGAATGAAGCAAAATAATCATTTTCATCCATAGCAGAGATAGTCCAGATATAATCTCCATTTACTCGGGCTGGTGAGTGATTGTTTGCATCATCACTTTCGTTACCAGCTGCTAAAGCAAAGAAAATTCCATTTTGAGAGGCTGCATAAACAGCATCATCTATTGCTTGATAAACACCACCACCTAAACTCATGTTTGCAGCATCACCAGGGTTAGCATTTGCAGCAACAAAGTCAACACCAGCAATAATTACTGAGTAAGCACCACTTCCTCTTCTGTCAAGAACTTTAACAGGAACAATAGTAGCTCCTGCCGCAATGCCAACAACTCCTATTTCGTTGTCAATACCTGCAACGGTTCCTGCACAATGTGTCCCATGACCATTATCATCATCAGCTATAGCATCACTATTAATAAAGTCATATCCACTAGCTACATCAACCGTTAAATCTGGATGGTCAACATCAACTCCAGTATCAATAATCCAGGCTACTTTACCAACTCCACTACCATAACCAACACGTGCAATACCATATGGAACAACTTGATCTTCTTGTACAGGATCATCAACAGTTCCACCTCCATTTCCAGGACCACGACCTCTTATAAACATTCTGTCTGGCAATACATATTTTACCCTTTCATCTTTTTCAAGGTTTAAAGCATCTTCTTCTAACATTTTTACGCTAAAACCCTTAATTGCTTCTGCATAAGCATTTTTAATTTCAAAACCAGAAGATTTGGTTTGTACCATAGATTCAGCAAAAGCTTTAACTTCATTTACCCTATCACTGTATGATGCGTCTGATGAGGATTTAAATTTAGATGCATCATCTTTGAGAACTACAATGAAATGACCCGGAATAATTTCTCCATTCATCGGATCAGTTAACTCTGACATCTCCTCTTCGGGTTGAAGAACTTCTTGGGTTACTTCTTTTTCACATGCAGTAAATGCTAACATACCGGTTAAAGCCGATATAAGAAAAATTTTTTGTTTCATAGTAAAATTTTTAGGTTAGTAAATAGTTACTGCAATTAAATAAAAAAATTTAGTAAATAAAATTGTAAAAATATCTACTAATGAGCATTTTATCGTTTTTCAATAAAGGCGTTTGTGCAGAACCGTTAGTCAGAATGAGGACCACATTCACTTATTAAGAATGAATTTAAATTGAAAAATGGCAAATTGATCGAAAACTTTGAAACAGTATTTCCGTTTAAAATCTTTTTCGTTCCGGATTTTAAAAATAAAATTAAAATAAACCATGAATTTGTGCATCAATCTTACTGATAACCTGACTTAAATCTTCTTTTACTTCAGGAAAATTAATGTTATCCACATCAACAATTAAAAGATTACCCAGGTTATAAGCTCCAATCCAGGCTTCATATCTTTCGTTGAGCCGTTTGAGGTAATCAAGACGTATAGAATTCTCGTATTCACGCCCGCGTTTTTGGATTTGATTAACCAGCGTAGGTACCGATGCACGGAGATAAATCAATAAATCAGGAGGTTGAATTAAAGAGGTCATCAGATTAAAAAGCGTAAAATAATTTTCAAAATCACGGGTGCTCATTAATCCCATGGAGTGTAAATTGGGTGCAAAAATATAAGCATCTTCGTATATGGTTCGATCCTGGATGATGGTTTTTCCTGATTTTCGGATTTTCAGAATCTGGTTTAACCGGCTATTTAAGAAATACACCTGAAGATTAAACGACCACCGCTGCATATCTTCATAAAAATCATTTAAATAAGGATTGTCATCTACATCCTCGTAATGAGCTTCCCAGCTATAATGTTTGGATAATAAGCCTGCCAGCGTTGTTTTCCCGGAACCGATATTGCCGGCAATAGCGATATGCATTGAATTTTCTGTATTTGTTTTTGCCATAGCTTAATTCTTTATCTTTTATTTAAATGTTGATTAAACAATGTTGGTTTTTCTTCAAAAAGGGAAGGGTAATCCTCGTCGAATTTTTTTAGAATAGATAAAATTACCGTTTCTCTCATAAATTTTGATTTATTTTTTATTTTATACTTTTTACAATAATGATTGATTGCCTGCAGCTCTCGTTTATTAAACAATATGGTTTTACGATAAACTCTTTTTAAACTTTTATCTTTTATTTTCTTCCGGTTTTTCACTCCTAAGTTAATTATTTATTTGTTTGCCACTGATAAATGAACAGCTTATTCTTTTTCTGAATGTATAAATATTGATTCTCTACCCGGGCATTGATTACATTTTCAACAGGCAGTCCAAAACTTTCCTGCTCCAGGGTTTGTGTGTCATAAAAATGCAAATGGTTGGATTTGCAATGGATAATCGTTTGATTAACCACCTGAAAATCGTTCATTATTTTTACAGGAAATGTTTTGATATAACTCCCATAAAGATCAAACAATAAAATTCCGACCTCCGGTATGCCCAGGTAAAGATGATCGTTTTTTTCATGCAGATAGATTTCTGAGGCATTATGATCCTCATCAAAGAAGGTTACTAAACGAGCACTTTTCTTTTGCTCTTTTCTTTCCCTGTTAAAATATACCAGTTGAAGGTTGCTTTGATCAAAAATCCAAAAACCTCCTTTCGAGGATGTACATATTCCGCTTACAGCATAATATCCATAATTATCGAACGATATCGGATCGGTTATTTCAGCGAGCTGATTATTGAGAAAAACCAGCTGATTATAATCTTTATTAAAAATCAATATCTTTAAAGGATCTGAAACATCGATAGCATCTATGGTATAAGCAGCTGATTGGCTATACGACTTTTCTTTAGTACAATTTGTATTTAATTTCACCAACACATTATTATCCACAGCATAAAGATTGTTTAAATGATCGGTACTAAAAAGCTGAACATTAATTTCTTTCTCACAAATGGATTGAAATTGCGGTTCATCTTTTGCAAAAGGGAGCCAGTTGAGAATTAGAAGAATTATGCTTATCCCATTTAACATAAAATTACAATTGTTGATTTAACGCGGTCAATTCGTCCATATACTTCCTGTTGTTTGCCAAACGGGGTACTTTGTTTTGCCCTCCCACTTTTCCTTTACTTTTTAACCAGGTGTAAAACAGATTCTTTTTAGCTATCGTTAAAACCGGTTTGTCTAAGGTAATATCTTTATATCTTTTTGCTTCGTAATCGGAATTTACTTTTTGCAGGGCTAAATCTAAAATCTCATTAAACTGAGCCGGATTTTCAGGTTCTTTTTCAAATTCAATTAACCACTGATGTCCGCCTTTTTGATCATCCTTCATAAATATAGGAGCTGCTGTATAATCTTTGATTAATGCACCGGTATTTTCACATGCTTCTTGTAGTGCTTTTTCTGCATTTTCAATAATAATTTCTTCGCCAAATGCATTGATAAAATGTTTGGTCCGTCCACTGATTTTTATTTTATGCGGATAAAGCGAGGTAAACATGATGGTATCGCCGATTAGATATCTCCAAAGTCCGCCATTGGTGGATATTACCACAGCATAGTTTTTATCTTGTTCAACTTCTCCTATATGCAAGGCCTTTGGATGCTCCTTTTCCAGTTCATCCATGGGAATAAATTCGTAAAAAATTCCATAATCAAGCATGAGCAACATATCTTTCCGGGTAGGATAATCCTGAATAGCAAAGAAACCTTCCGAAGCATTGTAGGTTTCCATATAGTTCATTTTTTCGGAAGGAATCAGTTTTTTAAACTGCTCTCTGTATGGCTCAAAGCTAACTCCGCCGTGATTAAAAAGCTCAAGACCAGGCCAGACTTCCAGCAAATTATCTTTTCCGGTTTTTTCCAGAATATATTTAATAAGCACGAGAGTCCATGATGGAACTCCGGCAATACTGGTTACATTTTCTTTTATTGTAGCCTCAGATATCTTTTCGAGTTTCTCTTCCCATTCGCTAAGCAAAGCGATCTCCTGACTGGGTGTTTTAATAAAGTTTGCCCAGAAAGGTAGATTTTCAATTAAGATAGCCGATAAATCACCAAAAAATGATTGGTTATTAATCTTATTGATCTGATGGCTGCCTCCCAATGTTAACCCTTTGCCGCTAAAGATTCCGGTTTCCGGATAATTGGTAGTATACAGAGCCAAAATATCTTTCCCTCCTCTAAAATGACAATCTTCTAAAGCCTCGCTGGATACAGGTATAAATTTACTTTTATCACTGGTTGTTCCGGATGATTTGGCAAACCAACGAATTTCCGAAGGCCATAAAATATTCTGCTCGCCTTTAAGTAGTCGTTCAATGTAAGGCTTTAAACCATCGTAATTTTGTACCGGAACCCGTTTTTGAAAGTCTTCAATGGATTTGATGGAACCAAAATCATACTGCTTGCCGTATTCTGTATTCTTTGCTTTATCAACAAGCTTAATCAATGATTCACGCTGTACATCAAAGGGGAATTTTTTGAATAAATCAATCTGGTATAACCGCTTAAAATTAAGCCAGGTGACTAAAGAATTTATAAATTGCATATTTATTTATTACATAAAAATGAATCTCAAATATAAATAATATTTGTAATTATTTTATAATGCAACGGCTACAGTTTTTTATTTCACATTTTTCAGCCGCTCCGATGCGCTTATTAAAGTCTCTCTGTTTAGTGCAAAATTAAACCCCAACAGCTTATGATCAACAGAATCGTGATAAAAAACAGACATAGGAAATAATGCAACCCCATGATTATCCATGATATATTGTGCAAAATCGACATCTTTCATATCACTGATGTTTTTATAGCTTAAAAGCTGGAAGTAAGTACTTCGGGAAGGTTCAAACGTAAAAGGCAAATCATAAAAAAGCTGAGAAACTAATGTTCGGTTTTCCTCATATTCTTTAATCAGCTCTTTTTTATCAAATCCACTTTGCAGATATTCAGCAAGTGCGTATTGCAAAGGGGTATTGACTGAATCAATTTGAAATTGTTGTTTTTTTCTAATAGGGATCATAAGCTTTTCGGGAGCCAGACAGTAACCTATTTTCCAACCGCTAATATTGAATGCTTTCCCAAATGAAGAGACCACAATACTTCTTTCGGCAAGGTTTGGGTTACTTAATACGCTGATATGATTTTCGGGCTCATAGATGATGTTCTCAAAAGTTTCATCGCTAAGAACATTAATTTTGGTGCCATTCGTAATTTTTTGCAACTGAGCAATATCATTCTCTGAGAATAATGCCCCGGTAGGGTTATGGGGCGTATTAATAATAATAAGCTTTGTGCGGCTTGTAATTATTTTCTGTACAGCTTCCCAATCAATAGAGTATTCGGGATGTTTTAACTGAACAAAAACCGGTCGGCCACCATTACTCTCAATGGCAGGCACATAGCTATGGTAAGCGGGCTCAAACAAAACTACCTCATCCCCTTCAGAGATAAAGCTGCTTATGACAGTATATATTGCCTGTGTTGCTCCGGCAGTTATGGTTACTTCACTTGAGGGATTAAAATTTATGTCAGTCCTTTCAGCAACTTGACGGGCAATTGCTTCACGTAATTCTGTAACCCCTGAGGCAGGAGCATAATAGTTACAATTATTCTGTAAATATTTTATACCAAGGTTTTTTAATTCTTCCGGGCAGCAAAAATCAGGGGATACTTTTGCTAAGTTTATGGCTTCCGAATCTTCTGTTAACTCTGATATAACGGAAAAAATATCATTCCCCCTATTCGACAATTTTGCTTTAATCATACCTTTTTTTTACTAAAAATTTATCGGAGGGCAAATGTAAAAAAATATATCTCTAAAAAAGCACTTAAAAAACATCCTTACTAAACTTTTTACCGTTTATTGGACTTATACCAGGGAAAGCTCAACTTCTTCGGGACAGTTAAATTTTTACGAATGCACTTTATTTATTGATTAATGAAAAACCTCTTTAAGGATTTGAAACGACCGGATATCGGATACCCCTTCATGATGTAATTTGTAGTATTTTAATATTTTCCCGAGAATCCCCACTCTCAGCAGATAATTCATTTTTAATTTTTCATGTTGATTGTCAGAAAACACAAGCAATCGACTCAGTATTTCGCTTTCCTCTTTGGATAAAGTATCCGAATGCAACGGTTTAAAGGGTGTAAAAATACCTTTTATTAAATCAAAATATGGATTGCTTTCCGAGAAATTATTATTAGGGAAGAAGCCAAGGTACTTTGTAAGATGGAGAAGGAAATAAATATGAAAATTAGCCAACCCTTCCTCTTTTACATCCAACATCTGAATGGAGTGGTAAAGGTAATTAAACAACTCAGGATGAGGCTCCTGCTCCCGCAGGGTTTGATTTAATATTTCGGCAATAAATAAAGCGAGCGTACTTTTTTTCAGGTCATAGGGCAGGCTGTTGAAAATACAGGCATTTTGAATTTCTTTTACCCGTTGTAAATCCCGGGTCGTTTTATGATAAGCCTCCATATTTAGTAAATATAGCGGCTGTAAAATATTGGCTTTAATTTTTGATTTCTTCCCCCGCACACCATTAATCATAAACGCCTGCCTGCCGAACTGTTCGGTGTAAATAGTAGCAATTACACTCGTTTCCGAATATTTTATATGGTGCAAGACTATGCCCCGCGTTTTGTAAATCATCTATCGTTCTGCTTTTTTACATCAACCGAACAAAAGTAAAGATAATTACATTAAAAAATAAATATCAAGGGAAAAGCCAAAGGTTTATCCTTTCATCAATAAGTTGTTATCGGATAAATAACAGTTTGGTAATATGCGTTTTGGAACCATCATCGTTGGAGCAAAATACCAAATAAACTCCGGTACTTACTCTTTTTCCTGAAAAATTTTTACCATTCCAGGTTGCCTGTCCACCTTCGGCATTAGTTTCATAAACGATGTTTCCGCTTATATCTGTAATTTTTACATTAACATTGGACACCAAGCCCCGGATAGTTATATCGCCATGATAATCTTCGCGAACAGGGTTGGGGTAAACATATACATCACGAAATTCATCACTCCCCATTGTTGCCGACCCTCTGTAACTTACCAGTCCTTTGTCGGTGGCCATAAATACTTCTCCGGTTTCATGGTTGATGCCCACATCATTTATTCTGTTAGATAAAAGAGGACTATTCTCTGCGGTAAAATGATTGATTTCTTCGGTTCCATCCTTTGATACCAGATAAACACCGGCATTTTGAGTGCCAATCCATTTTTTATTGGCACCATCCACAGCAATCGATGTAATCGTTTCTGTATTTAACAAATATTGAGTGTAATCACCAATGGTTAATACAATTCGATGGCCATAAAATAATGAACTTTCAAAAACATCAGCCGGATTATAGTAAACGACAATACCCTGGTCGGTGCCTAACCATATATCCCCGTCGAGATCTTCGGCAATGGATAAAATATTGTTTGTGATAATTATACCATTTTCATCTACAATACTAAATTTTTTATATAGGTCATCATTCTCATTGTCCGGCGTACGGTTATCATCAAAAACAAAAAGGCCATTTCCGGGTAAAATAATCCATTTATGCTCATTTTCGGTAACGATAATATCCTTAATTTGTATATTGCTGATTTCTGAATCAAAATTGAAGCTATACCATTCTCCATTGGCTGTTTTAACAGATACAGGATTAGTAACTCCGGTATTGGCTACCCACAGATTATTCTTTTTATCCCAGGCCATTCCGGGTATCCGAATAAAATTATCCCCCGGAATGATAGATTGCAATGAGCTATTCGATTCGTTATGCTCTTTTATTATCTCATCATTTCTATATTCAATTAGCCCTTTTCCCCAGCTGCCCACAAAATAATGCTCCGTATTATAAGGGTCTATTTTTACGGAAACATAATCGTGTGCTTCATAGTTCATGATGCTTTTCCACTGTTCGTTTTGGAAAGAGAAGATCGAGCCGTTTAAAAACACATTATTCCCCGAAGGTGAAATGCCGCCACCAGCAACAAGTACTCTGTTATTTAAAATATCTACCGCATATGAATTGGATGTGTAGGGCGCATTGATATAAATCATTTCATAATTCCCCTGGTCATATCTGATTAATCCATCCCCCTGATCCGCAATCCAAAATGTATTATCGTTATCAACAATCACATCATTTGGATTAAGCCTTTCTATATCATCTTTTGTAATCGAATCCTGAAAATTTAAATCATTATCATAAACTAAAATACTGCCTGTTGTAACCATCTGAACCTGATTATTGCCATGCTTAATCTTTTTTATGGAGTTATAATCCTGGTTAAAAACAGTCCATGAAACATTATTAAATAAATAGGTAATATCCTTTGATGATTCATTTACTTTATTGGCTAAAATAACCCCGTTCTTAACATAAATGGCATTAAAGTTAGCTGTATAATCAGGAATATCAACAATCTGAGTCCAGCTCGCATAGTCAGCCAAATTAGGATTAGTATAGTCTGCGGTAAAAATCCCTTCCTGTGTAGCAGCATAAAAATAATTATTATCAAAAACTAACTGGTTAACCTGCAGCTGTTCTCCATACTCTCCAATAAAATAAGTATCTTTTACTTCCAGTTTTTCAAGATTTAACACAACAATTCCAAAACCACAGGATAAATAGGCAAATCCGTCAACAAACATAATATGATTAATTTTTTTACTTCCGATAATGTTAGCCCGCTTAATGGCTGAAAAATTAATCACCTGATTGTTTTTAAGGATATCGATATTGCCGTTAGAGTAACCGGTTAAAAGCAAATCGTCATTCACAGAATAAGCAATTGCAGAAATACCAACATCCGATAATCCGTTAACTTTCGTATATTTTTGTATCTGTTGATTTTGTTTATTATACGTCATCAGACCCTGTTCGGAAGCAACAAATATCCTTGAAGGGGATTCACATATATTAAAAGTGAAGGTAAAAGGAAGGTGGTCGCGCCATTCGCCAACCCCAATCTGCCCTTTTAAGCACAAAGAAATAAAAAAAGATAGAATGAATAATAGAAAAATTTTTCTCACAGCCCAACGTATTTTAATAATAAACCATGATTAGCAGGATTTATTGTGATTCCTGTTTCCGTAAAAAATGTACAAGTTTGGCCGTCGCTTGCCCTCTGTGGCTAATTTCATTTTTTAGCTTGATATTCATCTGGGCAAAAGATTCATCAAACCCCCGGGGTTTAAAGATAGGGTCGTAACCAAAACCTTCAAGCCCCTGTTTGTTTCGTAGGATTTCTCCTTTCACTACTCCTTCGAAAAGATATTCTTTCCCATGAATAATTAAAGCAATAATGGTTCTAAAATGAGCCTCCCTGTTGTTAATATTTTTCAGCAACCGAAGCACTTTCTGCATATTTTTTTCAGCATCTTTTTCCTCTCCTGCATAACGTGCCGAAAGTACCCCGGGCTGTCCGTTTAAAGCGTCAATTTCCAATCCTGTATCATCCGCAAAACAATTTTTTCCGGTTTGTTGATGCACTATTCTTGCTTTTTGTAAAGCATTCTCTTCGAGGGTAAAGTAATCTTCAGGGATATCTCCTGTAATTCCAACGTCGCCCAGGCTTAATAAATTAATTTTGGGGCCCAGTAACTGTTGTACTTCTTTTAATTTATTAGGATTGTTTGTTGCAAAAATAATCTCCATCATCCATTCAAAAAAAGTGGATGCTCTCAAAAGATCATCCACAGGTAAATAAATTACAAATCAGTCATTTTAATAAAATCCTCCATATTTGGTTAAATCTTCACGGGGATTAACCACCATAACAGGAATACGAGCACTATTGGCAATAATATATTGTTCTGATGCACCTAACACATAATCGGCAATACCAATATTTTTAGTTGAGATTATTAAAATTAAATCTGCTTCGATACTTTTGGCATAATCGATGGTTTCAATCGCAAAACTTTTTTTCCCTTCCATGGCATTGATTTCATAATCAATGCCTTTGGTGTCCATAAAATCGCGGGTGAAAATCATATTTGCCTTAATCCTTTTTATAAATCCTACATCAGTCGTGTTAGGTTTTACAATATGAAACTTGGTATTAAAGTGACTATTTAAATAGCTGGCCCAATTTAGCTTTTCTTTATTTTCTTTTTTAAAGTCAATGGGAAATACAATATTTTTTAATTCATCTTCTTTAGGAGGTTCCTGAACAACCACGAAGGGTACTTTTGAACTGACAATAACTTTAAGCGCCCAACTACCGGTAAGTTTTTGCATACCCCTTAAACCATGCGTTCCCATTACCACCAATTCGGACTCAATTTCTGAAGCTACTTCACCTATTGTGGTAAATATACTGCCTTTACGGACAATTGGCTCAACCTGAAGCTTATTTATCCCTTTATAATCATTGGCTGTTTTACTCAGTTTGCTAAAAGCTTCATCATATTCTTTTTCAGATTTAATAATATGCAGTAATACAATTTTTTTGCTTTTAGCTTTTTCGGCAAACTTAAAAGCATGTTTCAAGGCGCATTCAGCAACAGGGGTAAAATCCCAGGGTATTAAAATGATGTGGTCTTTATTTCCCATAAATCATTATATTTATTAAATTTCAATATTCTTTAACAAAAAAAATTATTATCTTTCAAAGAAATAATTCAGGTTATTCCTTAAATAAAGACCCAATATATGGATTTTATCAGAATTTTTAGTAAAAATACACATTTTTTTCCCATCCTGATTATATTTTCCTTTTTAATTCATTCACAGCCAGGTTCAAGCCAGGAAAAAGGAACCCCTTATATACAAAAAATCACATTGGATAATTATGGATTTAAAAACAATAATTTCTCTATAATACAGGATAATCACGGCATTCTGTACATTAGTAACACCAATGGGATTTTACAGTTCGATGGGTCTTTCTGGAAAATGATACAATTATCCGAAAAGTCATGTCTAACCCTGCACACTGACCAGAAAATTTATGTAGGCACTTACAATGATTTCGGATATTTATGCCCCGGAGAATCTAATAAACCTGTGTTTATGTCATTAATCGACTCGTCAGAATTAGCCAATAAAAAAATAGGGCTTATTGAAGATATCCTGTCTTTTAAGGACAATGTTTTTTTTACTGCGGAGAATAAACTATTCCGATGGGATGGTTCAACGATTGAACTTTTAGATTTTTCCTCAAAAAAAATAAACCTTTATAAAGCCGGCGATCAGCTTTTTTATAAAAAAAAGGGTGAAGGATTACAGGAGTATATCCATCAAAAATTTAAAAACACCCCTGCTCATCCTCTGTTCAGGGATAAAGAAATCTTAACAATTCTTCCCTACAACCAACAACTGTTAGCTAAAACAAACAAAGGATTTTATGTCTTTAACCACTATTCGGTTACCCCACTAAAAACAAAGGTCAATCAATTAATCGACGAGAACCAGTTCACATCTGCCTGTATCCTGCCCGATGGAAATTATGCTTTTGGAACAAAGCTTAATGGTGTCTTCATTATGGATAAAGCAGGTAATCTTGTGGAACATATCAACGAGCTGGGAGGATTATTCAGTATTTCAATAAACAATCTATATGTTGATCAGTCACAGAATTTATGGGCGCTCCATGATCAGGGAATAAGCCGCATTGAATACCCTTCGGCATACAGTTATTTTTCTGGCAATCATGGATTAAGAGGAAATGTTACCGATGTCATTCGATTTAACAATACCTTATATGTTTCTACAAGCCTGGGAGTTTTTTATTTATCCAATAAACCTCATCCGGAGGAAACCGATCATTTTAAAGTTTTTAAGCAAATCGGAGGGATTAGTTCTTCCAGTTACCATTTTCACCGATTTAAAAATCACCTTTTTGTAACTACTGCAAAAGGGATATATGAAATTACAGGAAAAGAATCACTGTTATTTTATAACCGTGAATCAGAGGATATTACCAGCGTTTTACATTCTGCAAAAAATCCCTATTATATATTTTTAGGGCATACGAATGGCTTGTCGGCATTAAAATACGAACAAGGGTTACTGATTATCAAAAAACGATTGGAGGGAATTAATGATAATATTTATTCTATTGCAGAAGAAGCCGATGGAACCTTATGGCTGGCATCAAAACATACGGGTCTGTTTAAAATAGATCCTTTTGAAGAATATCATCCCAATCTTCCATTTACCCATTTTAGTTATGACTCCATTTATCCTAATAAGCTCCGTTCGATTCTTCTGTATTCAACACATAACGGAATACTCTTTACTTCAACCCAGGGTATATTAAGATATGACAAAAAAAACAACCTGTTTTATAAGGACACCACCCTGCTAAGCGCTGAGTTTGCAAATGAATCTCAGTGGGTTTACCCCATTGTTGAGGATAGCCATCAAAATTTGTGGTTAAATATTATGAGTAAGGAGAACATGACCAACAAAACCTTAGTAAAAAAGAGTGGAAACAAATCGTTAAAAACGCTAAGACCCTTACCGGTTAACCGGGAAAAAGATTTTTTCATAACATCTATTCATCCGGATGATTCGGGTATTGTTTGGTTTGGTGGTTACGAAGGACTTATCCGGTTGGAGCTAAAAAAGGAAAAAAGCCGGAAACAAAATTTTAATACATACCTTCATCAGGTTGTCATTGGTCAGGACTCAACCATTTTCCTTTTGCCCTACTCTAATTTTCAACCCTTCTCGAAAGATAGTGAATTACCAAAATTCAATTATCAATTGAACAGCGTATCTTTTGAATTTACGGCCAACGATTATGCCAGCGAAGATCACCTGCAGTTTCAGTTTAAATTAGAAGGGTTTGATTCTACATGGTCAAAATGGTCGCCGGTTAATTTCAAAGAATATAACCAGCTACGCGAAGGTAAATATACATTCAGGGTCAGAGCAAAAAATATTTTTGATGAGCGGGCGAAGGAAATGAGCTATTCATTTCTAATAAAACCCCCTTTTTATCGGACAGTTGCAGCGTATATTTTTTATTTATTACTGATGGTATTTCTTATCGTATTAATTTTTAAATGGAGAGCATACTATTTTGCCAAAGAAAGATTTAAGCTGGAGAACATTATCAACGAAAGAACGGAGGAGATTGTAATCCAAAAAGAAAAAGCAGACAACCTGCTGGAACGGGTGCTTCCAAAAACCACTGCCAAAGAGTTAAAATCAGGACAAAAAGCCGGGCCTTATCATTACAACATGGTAACGGTTCTGTTTTCCGATATACAAGGATTTACCAAAATATCAGAGCAACTGGATTCCGAGCATCTTATTGACGAGCTGGATAGGTTTTTCTTACAGTTTGATTCGGTGGTAGAAAAATTTAATATTGAAAAAATTAAAACTATTGGCGATGCCTATATGTGTGCGGGAGGTATTCCTGAAAAAAACCGGACCAATCCTATTGAAGTTGTTCTTGCGGCTATGGAGATGCAACAATACATGAAATCATTGAAAATGAAAACCGATGAAGGAAACCGCCAAATCTGGGATTTGCGTATTGGCATCGACACCGGCCCTGTTGTGGCGGGTGTGCTGGGGCGTAAAAAAATCTCCTACGATATTTGGGGCGGAACCGTAAATACCGCCAGCCGAATGGAAGCATCCGGGCTACCCGGAAAAATCAATATTACCGAAAATACTTACATGCTTATTAAAGATTTCTTTAGATGCCAGTATCGCGGAAAAATGCCCGTTAAATACAAAGGGGAAATTGACATGTACTTTGTTGAAGGATTTAATCCTCAATTCGCTTCCGACATAAAAGGACTTCATCCTAACGACAAATTTTTTATTCAGCTCCAGCTGCTAAGAGTTAACGATGTGGAAGAGTTTGTATTAACCAAACTGGAAGAGGGTTTACCCGATAATCTTTACTACCATAATGTAAAGCACACCATTGATGTGGTTACACAGGTAGAACTCATCGGCCGGTCCGAAGGAGTATCGGATGAAGAAATGTTGTTGCTAAAAACGGCTGCTCTCTTTCATGATATGGGACATCTAGTAAACTACGATACACACGAAGAAGAGGGGATAAGAATGGCCAAAAAAATACTCCCCAAATATCACTATACCAAAAATCAAATTGAAAAAATCTGCCGTTTAATAATGGTTACCCAGATGCCTCCCCGCCCCAAAAACCAGATGGAAGAGATTATGTGTGATGCAGACCTGGACTATCTGGGCAGGGCTGATTTTGTCCCGGTGTCTATTAATTTATACAAAGAGCTCCACGAAAGAAATAAAATTGATTCAATTGAAGAATGGAATAAAATGCAAATTGCATTCATTAAGAAACATCAATACTTTACCGCTACAGCTCAAAAATTACGTGAAGTAAATAAAAATAAGCAGCTGGAAAATATTAAAAATGAGATCAGACGAGAGAAGGAAGAACTGGATGAATAAAAAAAGCATCCCTCTTGAGGATGCTTTTTATTTACATATCTATAGTAATATTATTCATTCTCAATCAAACCTTCTTGTATTCTAAGCCATCCGAAAAATACAAAAATTAATGCCATAAGTGATAATATATTTCCAACAACAGCTCCTAAAAATGGTATAATCCCAATTAAACTGGTTAAAATTGCCAATACCATAGCAATTAATAAAAGAGTAACGCCTGACTTTCCTATTTCTCCTATTGTTGCACTATTTTTAAGTTTCAAGAAACCCAATAACTCAAAAATAAATGCTACAACAAAAACAATGGACGCAATTAGTCCAAATCCTGGAATCAAATCTATGACCAAACCTATAATTCCAATAATTATTGCAATATTAAGCAGGCCAACTGCAGCCTGACCCATCTCGTCCAGGCCATCCTTCAGTTTTTTTAATCCCATAAAAAATATTATAATACCAAAAATGGCGGCAAGAGTTGCTGCCCAGCTAGTACCTACCCCATTAAACATCTGAAGCAATGAACCAGCTAGTATAAAAGTAATCGACTGAATAGTTTCTTTTTTCATAGTATAATAAAATTTAGTTTTAGTTAATATGTATAAAGATAAAACCTAATTTCATAAAATAAAATGACAAGAAATTTACACAAATTTCAAATTTATAACAAACTGACATTCTGCGTGTTATAATTATCAAATTCAAAATTATATAACTTGTGTTTTCTTAACATCTATCCATTAATCACTTATACTTTATCTTTTATCTATTCATTTTCCTGTTTTATCAAATATTACAAAAAATTTAAACAAGTAATTGCTTTTTAAAATAGTTCCAATTCCAAAATGTTTATTTAATCACTAACTCAACTTCGTACCCATTGTGTTTTCTTATGTTTAGAACACGACCATGGTCAAATATTAAATACTGTCCTTTAATTCCAATAAGTTTACCGGAGATCTGATCTTCTTTATCGAAAGAAAAAGAATTTACTTTCAATGGATATTCTGTTACCGGATAATTTATTTCTATTATCTCATTATCATCCATAAAATATTGCTTAAAATCCTTTTGGATGACTTGTAAAGCCTTTTCCTTTTGTGCCGGAAGATCAACCTCCCTGTCAATTTTATTGCTTAGCATGTTGCGCCAGTTGGTTTTATCGGCAAAATGTCTTTTTAAATCCACTTCCAACAAACCAGCCGAATATCTGTTGGGTGTTTTCGCAATTTTTATGGCATAACTGGCTCCCTGGTCAATCCAACGGGTAGGAATTTGTGTATGTCTTGTTACACCTACTTTCAGTCCGCTCGAAACTGCCAGATATACATAATGATCCTGCAAACAATGATTTTTGGACCATTCCATATCGCGAGAAATCCCCTCTTGTGCCCGGCAAAGTTCAGGCTTTAAAATGCAATCGTCTGTTTCGGGAGCTGTACGATAGCAAGGATAACAGTATCCCTGATGAAACGATTTTTTTGTTAAACGCCCACAGCGAATACAATGAATTTCTCCCAAAAATCGCAGGGAAATGTTTTTATCCAGTAACTCATTCATATGTATATCCTGATCATCTAAGGTTAAAAAATAGTTTACCGGATGATCTAATTCCGATTTCATCTTGAGTAACGCACCCTTTTTTTTCATCTATCCAAATTTTTTATCAAAGATAATAAATTTTTTTATTATTGATTTTCAAAGACTTAAGTGATTTAGCTAAAAATTAATAGTACTATGTGTTGCATAGTACTAAATTTATTACATATCTTTGTATTGTAATTTTATTTGCATAGTATAGTACTATAAAAAAAAGGAATAATGAAAACAACAATTACGATTAATTTAGGAGGGCTTGTATTTCATATCGATGATGATGCTTACGAAATGTTAAACACTTATCTGATAGCTATCGAGAAACTATTTAGCAGCGAGGATGAGCGTAAAGATATCATGACGGATATTGAAACACGCCTGGCCGAGCTATTTACAGAGCTTTTAGAGGGTAAGCGAGATGTGATTATGAAAGAGGATGTTTCCAAAGTTATTGAAATAATCGGCAAACCCGAAGATTTTATTGAAGAAGAACCAACCAAAGAAAAATCAAAAAAGAAAAACACGTCTTATCAGACGAACAAACGGCTTTTCCGCGACCCGGACAACAGGGTACTGGGAGGAGTTTGCGGCGGACTGGGAGCCTATTTTAATACAGACCCTATCGTTTTTAGAATCATCTTTATACTAATCTTTTTTGGAATGGGCTCCGGACTAATCATCTATATTATTCTTTGGATTGTTATTCCCGAAGCACTTACAACAGCCCAAAAGCTGGAAATGCGAGGCGAGCCGGTCACCATCGACAATATTAAAAAAGCCGTTCGTGAAGAGTTTGAAAATGTCAGAAAAAACATGAAATTCTGATTTTTTTATTGCTGAACGAAGAATACTAAACTAAATCTTAAAAAAATGAATCTCGAAAATACCAAAGCTCAAATGAAAAAAGGCGTATTGGAATTCTGTATTTTATCTATTCTTTCGAAACAGGATTATTACGCCTCCGATATCATCAAAGCATTAAAAGAAGCTAAGATGATTGTGGTTGAAGGAACTTTATATCCCCTGCTTACCCGGCAAAAAAATGCCGGTTTATTAAGCTATCGCTGGGAAGAATCGACCCAGGGGCCTCCACGAAAATATTATACCTTAACCGACAAAGGCAAAGCATATCTGGAAGAGTTAAAAAAATCATGGGCCGAACTTGTCGATGCAGTAAACTCGATTAATCAACAATAAAAATCGAAAAAAATGAAAAAAACAGTTAAAATAAATATCGGCGGAATTATTTTTCATCTTGACGAAGATGCTTATCAGTTGCTACAAAATTATCTTACCGCTATCAATAATCGGTTTGCATCAACCGACGAAGGGAAAGAGATTATTACCGATATTGAAAATCGCATTGCCGAGATTTTACAAACCAAAATATCAGAACAAAAACAAGTCGTTACGAAAGAAGATATCGATGAGATTATTGAAATTATGGGTCGTCCGGAAGATATTGCGGATGAAGATACCGAAAGACAAGAACAAGAAGAAACCTATCGGGCATCGAAACGGCTCTACCGCGACCCAGACAACCGCGTCTTGGGAGGAGTGTGTTCCGGTATTGCTACTTATCTTAACATTGACCCTATCATCATAAGGCTTTTATTTCTGATTTTAATCTTTGCTTACGGGATTATCGGAATTGTTTATATTGTGCTGTGGGCTTTGTTGCCGGCAGCCCGTTCTACAGCCCAGAAGCTGGAAATGCGGGGTGAAAATTTCAAAATTTCCGAAATCGAAAAAAATGTGCGCAAAGAGTACGAAACCGTAAAGGATAATTTCAAAAACTTTAAAAATACGAAAGATTATGACCGTACCCGTAATTTTTTCGATGGATTGGCTTCTGCCACCGGTGCTTTTTTCAGATTTATCGTCAAACTGGTGGGCATTGTGCTGGGCTTAGGGATGATTATTGTTGGCGTGGGGTTTCTCATTGGCCTCACCGGAACCATTATTATCGGAGAACCGTTTATGCCCTGGAATAATATAATTATCGATAATCAGGTAATTGTTCCTGACATTATTCATTCTTTGTTTGATCCCAATACAATCTGGATCATGGCTGTATGTGCTATCTTACTGGTTTTTATTCCGCTGTTTGCCATTGTGTATGGTGGATTTAAATTATTGCTCGGGATTAGGCCTAAAGACAAAGCTTTTGCAGCTGTTGGATTTACCGCATGGTTTATCAGTTTAATTGTTTTGATTGTTTTGGGCGGATCACAAATCAAGGAATTCGCTATTTCGGTTAGAGATGAAGCAGAAGTTGTCATTGATGAGCCGGCGAATAAAAAACTGTACCTGAAAGCAAAAGACTACTCTCCGGTTAAAAAATCTACTTTTTATATTTTCGACAGCGAATTTATGTTGTTATACGAAAAAGATGACGAAAAACAGTTGTATGCTTATCCGAAAATAGATATTATACAAGGCCATACCGAGCAGATAGAAATTGAAATCCGCAAAGAAGGACGGGGCAGAAACCGGATGAAAGCACTGGAAAATACCGAAAAAATACATTACCAATGCTCACAGCAAGATTCCATTATCTGGTTTGACCCAGTTTATTCGCTGACAGATGAAAACCGATGGACCTTCCCGGAGGTGGATGTTACTGTTCGTGTGCCGGAAGGATATATTCTTTATCTGGATGAAAGCCTGGAGGAGCAGTTGAATTACATTAAAAAGAAAAAATATTACCGTACCGAAGAGATGATTAACAACTATTGGATCATGACCGATGAAGGGTTATCTAACTACCCGGCAAAAGCTGAAAAATAATTAAATACGATAAACCTTGACACCATTAAGTTGTATCTCGGTTTATCGTTCCCATGTTTCTTTTTTTTAAAAAATCTAAAAAAAATATTTGCAAACAATTATTTTTTTTTAAATTTGCACACTCAATCACTTGTCCGATGGTGTAATTGGCAACACGTTTGGTTTTGGTCCAAAAGAGTCCAGGTTCGAGCCCTGGTCGGACAGCAAGAATCCTGACATTATCGTCAGGATTTTTTATTTAAATTCTTTTCATTCCTTGTATTTTACCAAAAGCAGCCAACACAAGCCATCTGTCCAAATAGGCAATGGCGCCGAAAAAGGAGAATCATACGATTTGCTGATTCCTGGAAAAACTCTCGAAATGAATTAAAAAAACGTATCTTTCGGTCACCATATTTTTATCATTTAATTCACATCACCTGGTAAAGGAATCTCTTTTAGGAGCTAAAAAAGTTAATCGTTAAACAGAAGACATAACCCCTTTAAGAATCCAGTCTATTGAAATAAAGAAAACCACTTTCTTATATCAAAAAAATTAAACAAAAAAATCATGAACCACAAAACTCAAAATGAAGTGAAATTTTTAAAAATCTACTCAGGCTTTTTAACAATTGTATTATTGGTTATTGTTTTATTTTTAATCAACCAACCCAGGGGAAAGTCTTTTAAGGAAATAAGTGTTGAAAGAATTAATGTTGTTGAAAGCAATGGTGATTTAAAGCTGGTAATTAGCAATAGCGAGAGACAACATTCTGGCTTTATAAATGGCAAGGCTCTTCCCAAAAGATCAAGAAAAGCCGGACTGATTTTTTTCAACTCAGCCGGAGATGAATGCGGTGGGCTCATTTATGACGGGAATGATGAACAGGCCGGACTGGTTCTATCTGTTGATAAATACAGAGATGACCAGATAATGCAATTACGCTATGTGGAGAATACAAAGAATGATGCCAGAACCTATGGGCTTCAATTTTGGGAATATCCTAAAGAGGATGCCTTTGATGAAAGAAGCAAGGCATTGGAGGAATGGCAAAAAATTGAAGATGCAAAAGAAAAAAAAGAAGCCCTTTTAAAAATGAAAGACAAAGGATTCCTGCCGGAAGACAGAATGTTTGTTGGTAAAAAGATGAACAATGAAGTAGGGTTGTTTATTAACGACAATACAGGGAGACCACGAATAAAGATTTACATTGATAGTGATAACAACCCTAAAATAGAACTATTGAATGAAGAGGGTAAAGTACAGGATAAACCATAAAACGGTTTTCAAAATGGCAATAAAAAAATGTCCATTGAGTGATATGTTAGCAACCTGCCTTGCCGGAAGGTACATTTTTATTTATCTTTGGTAAGGGTAAAAATAAATAAACAATGCAACTGATGAAAAACAAAAGAGTCATCCTGATCTTTTCCGGTATAGCTATTTTATTGCTTATTCCGCTTGTAGCCATGCAGTTTACCCATGAAGTAGACTGGTCCATCGCTGACTTTGTCATTATGGGAATTCTACTGTCTGTCACGGGGATGTTATGTGAACTTATCCTGAGAAGGGTAAAAAATATCATCCCCCGAATTCTCCTTTGTGGAGCTATTTTATTTGGATTCTTTCTCATTTGGGCTGAACTTGCCGTGGGCATATTTGGAACTCCCTTTGCCGGATCTTAAAACAGAATAATAATCACTATCTACAACAAAAAAAAGCTGCCCAAAGAGTTTCCTAATCCGGCAATGCTGAAAAATCATCATTGCCACTGACCTAAAGACCTACCTGACAACAGCCAGGGGTGTTTTGATTTTCAGCAACCTCCCTTTTAGGGGTTCGGGACAAAAATTACGAATAATTTGAATAACTTCCTTTTTGATTGTTTCTTTAATTATTAAAATATTGATTTGCAGTCTTTTGCCGCCCTCAAACAATCTTTTTATTTACAAAAACTTAGTGCGGGTTAGTTGTGCTTGAAAAACGAACGTTCAAAAATAAGGATATAAAAAACACCCACCGTAATGGCTGAATCGGCAATATTAAAAACCGGCCGGAAAAAAATAAACTGCTCGTTGGCCCAAAACGGAAACCACGAAGGGAAATTTCCTTTCAAAATGGGAAAATAGAACATATCTACCACTTTTCCCTGGAGCCATGTTGAATATCCACCGCCGGCAGGCATAAATTCGGCTACCTTATAAAAACTGTCATCGAAAAGTACGCCGTAAAAAACACTGTCGATAATATTTCCAAGTGCTCCGGCCATAATCAGTGCTATGCTGATTATCAACATTTTAGGTGCTTTTTCTTGAATAAGATGACTCAAATACCAACCAATACCGGTTACTGCAGCAATCCTGAAAAGGGTAAGGAAAATTTTTCCTTTTTCGCCCCAGAACTCCATGCCAAAAGCCATCCCGTTATTTTCGGTAAAATGGATAATAAACCAATCGCCCAATATTTTATATTCCTGCCCCAGCATCATATTGGTTTTAATCCATATTTTCAGGGCCTGATCAATAATTAATACAAGAATGATAACAAGGATTGATGTTTTCGTAATTGACTTCACAAGTTTAGGTATTAAATTTTTGGTAAATCTACAGAAAAGGGTCGAATAATAAGAAATGATTAGACCGGTTGCAGCCTAATCATTTCCTTATTATTGTCTGTGTTTTTATTAACGTTGATTTTGTTTTGCTTCGATGCTTAAGGTCGCATGAGGTACTGCACGAAGTCGTTCTTTGGAAATTAATTTTCCGGTTTCACGGCAAATACCATAGGTTTTGTTTTCAATACGAACCAATGCTCCTTTTAGGTGTTGGATAAATTTCTGCTGACGCTGAGCCAGTCTTCCGGCTTCTTCCTTAGAAAGGGTTGCTGCACCCTCTTCTAATACTTTAAAAGTAGGCGATGTATCTTCTGTATCATTGCTTTCGCTATGGGTAATGGTCTTTTTTAGAAGATCATAATCTTGTTGAGCTTTATCCAGTTTTTTTAAGATAATCTCTTTAAACTCCGCCAACTCTTCATCGGTATATCTTGTCTTTTCCGCCATAACTCATTAATTTTTAGTTGTGCTAAAGATAATAAATTTTTTCAGTTTAAAAAGCAATTATTGGTTTACTCTGGAAATTTTTATTTGCGTTTTAATATCATCATCAATTTCCACATCGAAAACCGTATTTTGTTCGAAACTATCAACCAAATCAACCGATTTAGCTAAGGTTTGTGCACCAATATATTCTTTGTGTTTTTCAATGGCCTGATCAATTAGATGGTGTTTTTTTATTTCTATCTCGATTTTATCGGTAACATCAAATTTGCTGTCTTTCCTCAGATTCTGAATCCGGTTAATAAATTCGCGGGCAATTCCCTCCTCGCGTAATTCGCTGGTAATATTAATATCCAGTGCAACGGTTAACTTCCCATCATTGGCTACAAGCCATCCCGGAATATCTTCCGAAGAAATTTCCACATCGGTCAAAGTAAGTGTTATTTGCTCTTCACCGGTATTAATGGTAAATTCTTCTTCTTTTTCAAATTTTGCGATATCTTCTTGCGACAGTTGGGCTAAAGCCTTTGAAATATGTTTCATTAATTTGCCATATTTGGGGCCTAAGGCTTTAAAGTTGGGTTTAATTTTTTTAACCAGGATACCGGTGGTATCGGTAATATATTCAACATCTTTTACATTAACTTCCGACAACACTAAATTCCTTACGGCTTCAAACTTCTCTTTTAACGAAGCATCCAACAGCGGAATCATCATCTTACTTAAAGGTTGTCGAACTTTTATATTCACTTTCCTTCGTAAAGCCAAAATCATTGACGAAACACGTTGTGCAATATCCATTCTTTCTTCCAGCGCCAGATCAATATATTGCTCATCATATTTCGGGAAATCAGCAATATGTACCGACTCGGTAGTATCTTTTCCGGTTACTGCATTAAGATCGGTAAACAGCTGATCGGCAAAAAACGGAGCTACAGGAGCCATAAGCCTGGCTACCGTTTCTAAACAGGTATAAAGCGTCTGGTAAGCTGCGATTTTATCTTTCGAATACTCCCCACCCCAGTACCTTTTTCTGTTGAGTCGCACATACCAGTTACTTAAATTTTCGGTAACAAAATCCTGGATTGCTCTTCCGGCTCTTGTAGGTTCATAGTTTTCATAATCTTTATCAACTTCTTTTACCAACGAATTTAGCAAGGAGATAATCCACTGGTCAATCTCCGGACGCTCTTCCACAGGAACTTCTACTTCTTCAAATGTAAATCCATCAACATTGGCATAAAGTGCAAAGAATGAATACGTATTATAGAGGGTCCCAAAAAATTTCCGTTTAACCTCTTCCAATCCCGCAGGATCAAATTTCAAGTTATCCCAGGGCTGTGCATTGGTAATCATATACCAGCGCAACGGGTCGGATCCGTTCTTCTCAATGGTTTCGAATGGATCGACTGCATTACCCAAACGTTTCGACATTTTAGCGCCATCTTTATCTAACACCAATCCATTGGAGATAATATTTTTAAAGGCTACGGAATCAAAAAGCATCGTAGCAATAGCATGTAAGGTAAAGAACCATCCGCGGGTTTGGTCTACCCCTTCGGCAATAAAGTCGGCAGGGTATACCTTGTCAAATCCTTCTTTATTTTCAAAAGGATAATGGAACTGCGCATAAGGCATTGCTCCGGAATCGAACCAGACATCAATCAGGTCAAGCTCACGTATCATTTTTTGCCCTTGATCCGAGACTAAAATCACCTCATCCACATAAGGCCTGTGAAGATCTATCTTATCGTAGTTTTCTTTGGTGTAGTTGCCGGACTCGAAATCAGCAATAGGATTTACTTTCATATATCCTGCTTTCACCGACTTTTCGATTTCATTGTACAACTCTTCTACCGAACCGATACACTTCATCTCCGAGCGGTCTTCGGTAACCCATATAGGTAATGGGGTACCCCAATATCTTGAGCGGGATAAATTCCAGTCCTGCAAATTCTCCAGCCATTTACCAAACCTGCCGGTACCTGTCGATTCGGGCTTCCAGTTGATGGTTTTATTCAGCTCCATCATACGTTCTTTCATCACAGTTGTTTTTACAAACCATGAATCTAACGGATAGTAAAGGACCGGTTTGTCTGTTCTCCAGCAATGCGGGTAATTGTGAACCTGTTTTTCGATTTTAAAGGCTTTATTTTCTTTTTTCAGCATTACCGAGATATCTACATCCAGGGTTGGATCCTTTTCGGTAAGCGATTCGTCGTATTCATTTTTAACATAACGTCCTGCAAAATCCTTATAAGCATCCATATTTACATACTGAGATACAAAATCAGCATCTAATTCATCCATTGGGTACATACGTCCTTTCTTATCCACCATCGGTTGCATGGTTCCCTGTTTATCGTATAAAACAAGTGCAGAAATATTGCTTTGTTTGGCTACACGATCGTCATCGGCGCCAAAAGTAGGCGCGATATGTACAATTCCGGTTCCATCTTCGGTAGTCACATAATCGCCCAAAATTACCCGGAAAGCATCTCCTTTGGGTTGAACCCAGTTAATGAGTTGTTTGTATCGCAAACCTTCCAAATCTTTCCCGCTATATTCGGCTATCACTTTGTAGGGAATTTTTTTATCGCCTGCTTTGTAATCATCGAGACTAAGCTCGCCTGCTTTTTTATCGAAATAAGCGTAGAATAAATCTTTAGCCAGTAAAACCGTAACCGGTTTGCCGGTATATGGATTAAATGTTTGTACTTTTACATAGTTTATTTTGGGACCAACAGCCAATGCGGTGTTTGAAGGTAATGTCCATGGAGTAGTTGTCCAGGCCAAAAGGTAAACATCCGTTTCTACATCCTTAAAAAGGAAATCTGATGTGTCATCTTTAACGACCTTAAACTGGGCGGTACAGGTAGTATCTTTCACATCTTTGTAACAGCCCGGCTGGTTTAGTTCATGGGTGCTTAACCCTGTTCCGGCAGCAGGCGAATAGGGCTGTATCGTATACCCTTTATACAACAGTCCTTTTTCAAAAAGTTGTTTCAACAACCACCACAGGGTTTCAATATAACGATTGTCGTAAGTAATGTATGGATCGTCCATATTAACCCAATATCCCATTTTATGGGTAAGGTTTTCCCATACATCGGTATACTTCATCACCTCCTTTTTACAGGTTTCGTTGTATTCATCCACCGATATTTTTTTACCTATATCCTCTTTGGTAATACCCAATGATTTTTCCACCGCTAATTCAACCGGGAGACCATGAGTATCCCAACCGGCTTTTCTTTTTACCAGGTAGCCCTGCATGGTTTTGTAGCGGCAGAAGATATCTTTGATGGCCCGGGCCATCACATGGTGTATTCCCGGCAAACCATTAGCCGAAGGAGGTCCTTCGTAAAACACAAAGGTGGGTTTTCCCTCGCGGGTTGTTATACTTTTATGAAACGTGTCGTTTTTATCCCATCGCGCAAGAATATCTTTATTGATTTGCGACAAATCCAATTGTTTGTATTCCGGAAATTTTTTACTCATTGGTTATGCTTAATTTTTAATCTTCAAGTTTTTAAAACGTACAAAGATAGATTTATGTAATAAAAAATGCAATTAAAAAAAGTGAATTAGATAATTTTTTTGGGGTTCACAAATTTTTTTATACTAAAAAACCCCATCGTTTAAATGGGGCTTTCAGAATGGTTTTATTTTTCTTATTTCCCCAATTGCTGTTTAACAATCTTAGCCACATATTTCCCAATAACATCAAACTCAATATTCACAACCGTTCCTTTCTCTATTTGATGAAAATTGGTAACATCATAGGTAAAGGGGATAATAGCCACTTCAAATGTTTTGTCTTTTGAGTTAACCACCGTTAAGCTCACTCCATTCACCGATACAGAGCCTTTTTCAACCGTAATATAATCTTCTTGCGAGGGGTCATATTCAAAAGCAAAATACCAGCTACCATCGGCTTCGCGAACATTGGTACAAACAGCCGTTTGGTCTACATGTCCCTGCACCAGGTGCCCATCAAGCAAGGAGTCTATTTTCATGCTACGTTCAAGATTTACCTTATCGCCTAATTCTAATAAACCCAGGTTGGATTTATCTAAGGTCTCCTGAATAGCCGTAACTGTAAAGGTTTTATTCTCCTTATCCCCCTTTACAACGGTTAAGCAAACGCCATTGTGTGAAACACTCTGATCAATTTTTAATTCGTTAGCAAACGAACATTGCATGGTAATATGTAGGTTTCCTTTTTCTTTCTCTAATTTTACCACTTTTGCAGCTTCTTCAACAATTCCTGAAAACATAATCTAAAATTTTATGGTTTAAATTTCTGCGAATTTATGAAGTTTTAACCTATTGGCAAAGTTAATTTTAACCTTATTTTAACGAAGAAATTATAATTAATATAATTCGTATAAGTTCTTTATTATTTCTTGTTACGCTTAAAATTATCAAGCAACCGCTAAAGTTACAATACTAACTTTGGTGCCGGGAACTTCCAATATACTGTTTGCACAGGCTTCGAGTGTCGACCCGGTAGTAACAACATCATCCACTAATAAGATATGTTTTCCGGTAATCTTTTCAGGGTAAAGTACTTTAAATATTTTCTCAACATTTTCCCAACGTTCGAATCTTGATTTACGGGTTTGGGTACTTGTAGCCATCGTACGGATGAGGTTCTGAGCATCAACCTTCTTATCCAAAGACCCGGCTAATCCGCGGGCTATAAACTCACTTTGATTATACCCCCTTTTTTTAAGTTTTGATTTGTGTAGGGGTACAGGCATGATTAAATCCACCTGATTAAAGACACTGTCATTTAGTTGAGAACCAAAGTACCTTCCCAGAACAAGTCCAACCTCCTTACATCCATGATATTTAAATTTATGCATCATCTGTTGATATTTGCTTCCTTTTTGATAAAAATAGAATGATGATGCATATTCAATCTTTGTCCTGCCCCAGAATAATTGAGAGACCGGATTTTCTATATCGAGATGAAAATTTGTTTTAGGGAGATTGTACAAACACGAAGTGCAGATTAATTTTTCCTGCGATACCAGGTGATTATTACAAACCATACATAAGTTTGGAAAAATAAGGTTAAAAAAATCTTTGAAAGGTTCAATAATAAATTTCATCTTTAGGGAAATCTTTTTATCTAAATTAATCATTATTTTAAAAATATCATTCATGCAATGATTAAATACTTTTTCAATCCTTAAAAATCAAAAACTTTTCATGCATATTTTTGTTTTAGATTTGAGCATCATTAAATTAGCATTAAAATGTTGGTATGGAACGTGAAATTTACAGCACCAAACGGAAAGCGCTATTACTAAACCTGAATTCAGACATTTATGGTTCAATTGCAGAAATTGGAGGAGGTCAGGAAGTTGCCCGTGCTTTTTTTCAGGCCGGAGGAGCTTCCGGAACCATTGCCAAAACCATCTCTGCTTATGATAAAACATTTAGTGATCATTTATACGATAAGGGGAAACAGGGCAGGTATGTGAGCCTTAACCGTCTGGAAAAAATGCTGGATGAAGAATACCATGAACTAAAAACGATTCTTCAGGAAAGGCGTGATTCCCATATTCGTTATTTTTCGTTTGCCAACACAGTAGAAACATTAAACTATCAAAAAACAAATCAAGGACATGGATGGCTGGGTGTAAAGTTCGAACTAGCAAATCCCGGGGAACCCAACGAGGTGGTTATTCACGTTCGTTTGCTGGAAAATGATGCCGTACTCCAGCAATATACATTAGGTACTTTAGGCGTAAATTTAATTTTTGCCTGTTATCATTATGCCGACAGCCCGAATTTGTTTTTACAATCGTTGTTGGATAATCTCGATACCGACAGGGTAGAAATAACTATGGCCAGAATGATTGGCCCCGATTTATCGTATGTTGACAACCGGTTGCTTTGCGTTCAACTGGTAAAAAACGGAATGACACCCGCGGTAATGTTCGATCGGCATGGAGATGTACACCAACCCGGTGATTTTTTGTACAAAAAAAATGCGTTGGTATTGCGGGGACGTTTCCGTCCAATAACTTATGTGGGATTTGATATTTTAAAAACATCCTATGCCCTGTTTAAAGAAGATAAAAATTTCTCGCCGGAGAATACCCTTCAGATTTGTGAAATTACATTAAACAATCTTTTGGAAGAAGGGGAAATCAATGAACGGGACTTTTTAGACCGGGTAGATTTATTAAACGGCATGGGGCAAAATGTATTAGTATCAAGCTTTAAAGAATTTTATAAGCTGGTGGATTATTTCAGCCGGTTTAAAATATACAATTTACGGGTGATTCTGGGTGTTCCTACGTTTACAAAAGTATTGGAAAAAAAATATTATACCCACTTACGAGGTGGAATATTAGAAGCTATGGGCCGTATGTTCCCCGACCATACGAGGTTTTATATTTATCCTGCTTTAGATCGCAGTACAGGCAAGGTTCTCCTTGTTGATGATGTTAAAATGGAACCGGATGTTAAACATATTTTTAATTACCTGGTAGATAACCGGAAAATCCGCAACCTTCGAAAAGCAAAAACCAAATGGCTACCTATCGACCCCAGAAAAGTACTTCGGTTAATTGAAGCCAATGATAATCGATGGGAAACAATGGTTCCCAAATATGTTGCCAAACAAATTATATCCAAAAAGATTTTTGGATATAAAGGCTAAAAACCTGATGCCCTTGCCGGTTATTTCCGTAATTTATCCTCTCTAACCCATTCAACCTCTCTGCCAAGCATGGAAAATCCTATAAAGCCTTTTACATGTAATATTTTATCGTTTCCATCCTCGAACCACATATAACACTTGTAGGTTTTGCCGTTTTTGGGATCATAAATAGTCCCGTCAACCCATTCTTTATCATCTTTATCGTACGCAAAACCTTTTAATATTTGCAATCCTAAAATGGTTCTTTTTTGGAGCTCTGCATCTGAATTTTCGGTATCCCTTTTAGGCGTTCCATCCTCTTCGTCTGGCTCTTCGAGCCATCGGATATCGCCGTAATATTTTCCATTTTGAGCTTTAAAAATTTTCACTTGCGAGTCTCCGTCCTGGGTTAGCCAAAACCCTAAAATTTTATCTGCTTCCTGTGCTTTTAGACCAGGAACAAAATAAAGCAAGATTAACGTAATGGGTAAAAGATTAATGAATTTCATCGTAGCTTTGTTTTAGTTTATGATGAAAGATAAGAAAAAAATTGGAATACAGGAAACGACCAAAACATATCGAAATTATCGTATGATTACTTCCTTTTAAGCATCAGACTATTCATAAAAATAATCATCCAGTGTCCACGAGCAGGCTGTAACCAGTTCATTTTCATTAAATGCCTTTTGGTTAAAGGATTTAATATTTTGCATGATCTCCTTGACCTTTTCATCGTCGATACACTGTATAAAAATGGAGGAGTTATATCCCGGCCAGACAGCCGTATTTAAACGAAGGTCGCCTTTAACCGATTTTGCCGGCACTTCTTCTATTATCTGGTAATTTGTAATTTTATGCTCTTCGAGCATTTTCAATAAAGGTTCACGAACACTTACATTACAGGTTACATATATCATTTTCATAGACTGGTCGATTTAATGATTATCATTTTGATGAAAAACGCTATAAATGGTTGGCACAAGGATAAGGGTAATAACGGTTGATACCAATAACCCGCCAATAATCGTAACACCTAACGGAGAATACATTTCACGTCCCATTCCACGACTTAATGCCATGGGCAGCATTCCCAGTATGGTAGTAAACGAAGTCATTAGTACCGGTCGCATACGCGAACGCCCTGCTTCTAAAACCGCCCCGGTAAGATCATATCCCCGTTTTCTAAGCAAATTAGTATAATCCACCAGCACAATTCCATTATTTACCACAATTCCCATTAACATGATTACCCCGATAAAAGTAGTAACGCTAAGTGTCAATCCGGTAACGAAAAAAGCAAGTATTATTCCCACAATGGTAAAGGGCAGGGCAAACATAATGATAAATGGGTCTTTAAACGACTCGAACTGAGCAGCCATAACCATATAAACCAATAAAATACCAATAACAAATATCAGGTACAAATCCTGAAACGATTCACCTTGTTCGGAAAGCTGACCTCCCAGCTCAATATCAACTCCGCCAGGTAAATCCATATCACCAATTATATTTTCTACTTTATCGGCTCCTTCGCCTAATGAGATCCCCGATAAACCGGCCATTATTTTCACAATCCGTTGTTGCGATTTATGATTAATCGCCAGCGGCCCCAGTCCTGTTTTTATTTGGGCTACAGCCGAAAGGGGTATTTGATCCCCCCTTAAATTGGTGAGCATAATATCCGATAATGATTCAACCTTTCCTATAAACCCGGGAGCATAACGAATATTTATTTCATATTCTTCCCCGTTTTCGGTAAACTCACCTGCTGAGGCTCCATGGATGCTTTGCCGCACCTGAGAAGCTATCATTGCAGTATTCAGCCCCATTGCCGACGCTTTATCTTTATCAATATCTATTTGTAATTCAAGCTTTCCATTATCAATGGTTGTTTGCAAATCTACAAACCCTTTTACTTCCAGCATTTTATTATACACTGTTTGGGCTAATTGATTCATTTCGTCAAAATCTTCGCCGGTAATTTCTACTTCAATGGGTTTTACATTTCCGGTAATGGCTTCGGAAATAATACTTCCTGCAGTAACATGAAATTTATCGATTTCGGGTATTTCTGCTATCTTTTTACGTAAAGCCTCTCCTATTTCTTTGGCTGATCGCTCTCGTTCATCGGGCAATACCAGGTGTGCCAAAATAGTAGATACATTTTTCCCTTCGGTAAATCCTACCGACGACAAGGTTCCTTTTTCAGTTTGTCCGGTAATGGATGATAATGATGTTGGAATCATCTCGGGAACGTTTTCCCGAATAACCTCCATTACTTTTTGAGCAACCCGATCGGTTTCTTCGGCGCTGGTACCCACCTCCGTTTCGATGACTACAATTAAATCTCCGGCATCAAACTGCGGAATATAATCGGTCCCAAGGTTTCTTCCTAAAATAAGAACAACGACAAAAATTACCAGTGCGGTAATTAAGGTAAAAACTTTATGATAAATTACCCAGTGGAGAGAATCTTTATACACTTTTTCCAATTTTACAAACATCGATTCGCTCCAAACATACAACCTTGTTCTTTTTTTCGGTTTATCATTTTTTCTCAGACCCTTTAATAGTTGTGATGAAACCATGGGGGTGAGCGACAACGAAGTAATTAGCGAGGCTACCATGGTAACTGAAGTAATAATGGCTAACTGTTTAAATAATAAACCCACCACACCACCTACAAAAATCATTGGAATAAAAACCATTAATGTAGTAGCAGTAGATGCCGTAATGGCCATTCCCATTTCGCTGGCTCCAAAAATTGAAGCCTGTTTTGGTCTGGAACCCTCTTCAATATGGCGGGTAATATTTTCGAGCACCACAATCGCATTATCCACGACCATCCCGATAGCAATAACAATAGCCATTAACGAAAAAATATTTATCGTATAATCAATAATAAACATTACAATGAATGCCACAATAAGCGAAAAAGGGATGGTGAGGAAAACAATAAAACTGGATCGCCATTCACGAAGAAAAACAAAAACAATAACTACCACAAAGAGCAGTGCCCACCAGAGGGTTTGTGTAAGATTCTTTAACGATTGAACAATTAACTCATCAGTATTAATAATCTCGAAAACCTCCATGTCCGGCGGAAGGCTTTCCTTTATTTCTTTAATTTTAGCCCTTATTCCGTTAGCTACCTCCAGTGTATTTACGCCCGATTGTTTTTGGATCATAAGCGCTACTCCCAATCCGTTTTTAGAACGGGCAATCTCATCTTTATCTTTATATCCATCTTTTAAAGTTGCTACATCTTTTAGACGAATAATCCTGTTATTAAAATTTAGCAGGGCAATATTTTCTATTTGCTCAAGGCTTTCAAACTTACCGGGCACCTTAACCGCAAAGTCACTAACGCCAACCTCAATATTACCTCCCGGGATATTTAAGTTTTCGGCTTTTAGAATCGTAGCTATCTGACGAATAGACATTCCATAAGCAGATATTTTGTATGGATCAATATGAATTTTTATTTCTCGTTGAGGCTGACCCACATATATAACCGAGCCTACCCCGTTAACTTTTTTCAGCGGACTGGCAATTTTATCTTCAATAATTTGATTGATACCATAATAATTTTCCCGGGCCGTAACTCCATATACTAAAATAGGGAAAAGGGATGAATTAACTTTATAAATCACCGGATTGTTAGCTTCATTGGGTAAGTCCATTTTTTTTAGCTCGATAAGATCGCGTGCATTATTAGCGGCCTCAGTAATGTCGGAACCCCAATCAAACTGTAGTGCAATAATAGAGACATTCTCCTTCGAGGTAGAAGTTAATTCTCTCAGATTTTCCGATCCGGCTAAAATCTCTTCCAGGGGTCTGGTTACCTGCTGTTCGACCTCGTCAGCCGAAGCTCCAGGATATACTGTCATCACGGTTAACGTAGGAATTTCCATTTCGGGCATAATATCCAGAGGCAGTCGTTGCAGGGAAACCATACCGAAAAGCAAAATAGCCAAAAAAGCCATTAAAGTGGTTACAGGTCGTTGAACAGATATTTTTGGTAATTTCATTTTTTACGAGTTCTTTGAATTAAACGCACTATTTTTTTATTTCTACCCGGGTCCCTTCATTAAGCTTATTCTTTCCGGCTACAGCAATGGTTACATTCGCATCAATACCCGAAACAGCAACCTTATCTTCTAAGTGGTCCATGCGTTGAACCGGAATCCGGTGTGCGGTATTATCATCAATACGAAAAACATAATCATTTCCTGTTCCCGATTGTCTGTATATTGCTTCCAGAGGAACAAAAACAGCTTCCCGTTCAGGCAAGACAAGGTTTACCTTGGCATACATTCCCGGTTTTATCAGAAAGTCATCGTTGGGTATACTAATTTCTACTGTTGCTGTTCGTGATAAGGTAGATAATACAGAAGCAATCTGAGTGACTTTCCCCGAATAAACATTTTGAGGATATGCATCAAAAATTAATTCCGCGCTTTGTCCTTGCCGGATTTTGGCAAGGTCTTTTTCGTTCACATCAATCTCTACCCTGATGATATTAAGTTGCATAAGCTTTACCACGCCTGAAGTCATGGAGTATCCTGCTTTTAAACTGGGCGAAAATAAAAAGTTTTCACCTTCATTTACCAGATAGTCGACAATGGTTCCGGAGAAAGGAGCCCGAATCTCTGTATTTTTTTTCATCAGCTGTGTTTTAGCCTTCGAGGCTTCGTATTTGGCTTTTATATGATCAAAATCCTGCTGGGTGACACTTCCTTTCTCTTTTAACCGGGCAATACGCTCAAAATCCTTTTCAATGGTTTGACTTTCCACCAATGCCTGCAAATATAACTCAGAGGATAACTCTACGATTAGTTCATCCTTTTTCACCTTATCCCCTTCGTTAAAATAAATTTCCTCAACCCTTCCGGGGATAGAAGTCCCAAGGTTAGCCTCCTTATTCGCCTTGGCTGTTCCTGAATAACTTAATCCGGGAATATAGCTTTTTTGCTCTGTTTGGGTTATCGTTATCGGAATAATATTATCTCCATTCTGCTTTTCTTCTTCCCCGTTTTTACATCCTGCAAATAATATCAGGATAACTACAACTATTTGGATAGTATTTTTCATCTCTTTTTAGGATTTTAATCGTTTAACTGTCCGGTAACTTTTCGTAATTCTGCTTCACAAACTTTATGTTCCGTTTTTGCCTCAATAAACTCGGCATAAGCTTCCTGCCACATGGTTTGAGCTTCCAGTAATTCGGTAGAGCGAACCATTCCTTCTTCAAAGCTGTTTTGTGTTAGTTTTAGGTTTTCTTCCGCTTGTTTTAACGAGGATTGAGTAAGTTCTACCTTTTTAACCGATTCGGAATACTTAAACAATGTTTGTTGAACCTCAAGAGCTATCAATTCTTTGGTCTCCTTATATTTTTCTTCTGCCGCTTTTATCTCATGACGCATAGCCTCAAGGGTATGTTTCTTATCCCCAAAATGATACAAAGGAATGTTAACAAAAACGCCGATATTCCAATCGCCCCCAAATTCCTTTTCAAATCCATTATAAGGATTAGGGTTTGTAAACATATAGTTGGCTGTAAGTCCTACATTAGGTAAATAGCGGGATTTCATTATTTTTTCACCCGACTCGGCCATATTCAGCGTACTGTTAACCATATCAATCTCCGGTCTGTTATTTAAAGCCATGTCTGCATAATCACTCTTTTCTTTAAGCAGAGAATTAACCTCCATGCTATCCGAAAGAGTCACAACCGTATCCAAAGGAAACCCAATGATTTGATTTAATGCCATACGAGCAAGCTTTAGCCCGTTATCGGCTTTCAGTAATTGTAAATCTACCTCGTTGTATTTTACTTTGGCTTTTAATATCTCGTTCCGCGTAATGATACCTTCTTCATAAAGATTCGTTAAATCATCAATTAAATGTTCAAGCATATTCTTATATTTAGTGGTAAGCTCCACTTTTTCCAGCAATGAAATTACTTTCCAGTATTTTTCGTCGATAGAAAGAATAACTTCCGATCGGGTTAGTTCTTTTTTTGCGGTAAAAAGATCCGTTCCATATTCAGCCATTTTATTGAGTTGGCGTATTTTTCCACCCATATATACCGGTTGTGTCATGCCTATATTGGCTATAAAAACATTTTCTAACCCAATTGTAGCCTCTTCGGCAGGTAAATATGCATAGTTCTTAAACAAAGGATTTCCTTCAGCATCTTCAGCAATACTTCCATCAGGATTTAAAATAAAGGTTTCCTCTTTCAGCTGAGGGTTGGTTATAAAAATTAGCTGGTTTAAACTCCCGCCTGCGATAGATTCTCCTGGAACAACCGGCAAAAAAACATCCTCAGTGAGCAGACTAAACTCCTTGTTCATTCGCATATAACCCCCATTTATGCTGAAATTTGGAAAATATTGTGTCCTTGCATATTTTCTTAACGATCCTAAGGTCAGTTGGTGTTGGTTAGCCATTTTTATTTCCCGGTTATGCTCAAGGGCACGTTCACGACAGTCATTTAAACTTAATCCCGGCTCCTGGGCTACCACAGCACCTAAAATGAATAAAAAGAGTATAGTTAATTTAACTTTCATCTTTCACGAAATTTTTATTTAACAATTCCATAAAACAGTATTTCCAACATATAATCAAGATGTAATTCCAGATCTTTAATATCAATTTCATTTTGTAACAATAAAGCCGACTCAAGGCCTTTTAAAGCAGTAACAAGTGTTATGGCTGTGAGTTTTGTTTCTTTTAACCTAAACAAACCTTTTTCCAAACCTTCCTGTAATATATGCTCAATAATCTGTTGTTCTTCAATATCATACTTCTCTCTCACCCTTTCGGTAAAGGCAAAATTCGCCAGGTAATCATTTTTTAATGCTTCATAAAAGTTTACCATTTTTTGCAAATTGCGCATACGTATCAAAACATAGTTTCGTAGTTTCTCTTTCGGATTGTCGTTTGTATTAATAACTCTTTTATCCAATTCAAGATAGATCTGATGTGCTTCTTTTTTAACAACGGCTTCAAAAATCTCTTCTTTACTTTTAAAATAGTAATAAATCGAGCTTTTCCCCATTCCCGATGCTTTTGCAATATCTTCCATCGTCGCTTTCTTAAACCCGTATTTACTAAAGACATGCGACGCAATACCCACAATTTTATGTTTTGTTCCTCTTCTTTTTTCTTTAATATGTTCTTTTATCATTTTTTTTCGAATATTTTAAAAAATTAGTCCAAAATTATAACAAGATCTTACAAAAGTCAAATAATTCGACTATTTTTTTCGAATATTCTGATTTACTATCATCAAATAAAAATGGTTTTAACCTCAGCTTAATAAGAAGTTAAAACCATTTAAAAAATTATCTTCGGTTTTATTACCTTATGCCAGGGTAAAATCGAGCTGTTTTTTCTCTAAGTCGGCCCGCATGATTTTAATCGTTACCGCATCTCCCAATTGGTACACTTTTTTATTTCGTTTTCCAATAATAGAATAATTATCTTCATCGAAAAAATAATAGTCGTCATCCAGTTCACGAATATGGACCAGTCCCTCACATTTACTATCGTTTAATTCAACATAAAAGCCCCATTCGGTAACTCCTGAAATAATCCCTTCGAAATCTTCGCCAATTTTATCTTTTAAAAACTCAACCTGTTTATATTTTATGGAAGAACGTTCGGCTTCGGTGGCACGCTGTTCCATCCCGGAAGCATATTTACACATTCCCTCATACTTGTTTTTATTTTTGCTTTTACCTCCATTTAAGTAATCGGTTAGCATGCGGTGTACCATCATATCCGGGTAACGGCGTATGGGTGAAGTAAAGTGAGTATAGTGCTGAAAGGATAATCCGTAATGGCCAATATTTTTGGTTGAATAAACCGCCTTAGCCATGGATCGGACGGCCAGGCTTTCAATAAGATTCTGTTCTTTCTTCCCTTGTACTTCATCCAGTAAATGATTAATCGACGAAGTAATTTGTTTATGGCTGGCAGTATTGATTGAATAGCCAAATCTTGTGATAAAGTTGGAAAATTTTTCAAGCTTTTCCGGATCGGGACGATCGTGGATACGGTACACAAAGGTTTTAGCTTTCTGTCCGGGTTTTACTTTCCCAATAAATTCGGCCACTTTTTTATTAGCCAGCAGCATAAATTCTTCGATCAGTTGGTTGGCCTCTTTTTGCTCTTTAAAGAATACACCCAATGGCTTGCCGTCGTCATCCAGTTCAAATTTCACCTCAACCCGTTCGAAAGAAATCGCTCCGTTTTTAAATCTTCGGGCTCTTAACTTCCGGGCAAGATCATTTAAAACGAATATTTCATTTTTCAATTCACCATCACTCCCTTCAATAATTTGCTGGGCCTTTTCGTATGCAAATCGTTTATCCGAATTGATAATGGTTTTCCCAATCCATTGATCGTGAATATCTGCATTTTCGTCCAGTTCAAAAACAATACTGTAACAAAGCTTTTCTTCGTCAGGACGAAGACTACAAACTTTATTGGACAGTTTCTCAGGCAACATGGGTACTACTCTGTCAACCAGATATACGGAAGTTCCGCGGGTATATGCTTCATTATCGAGGTCTGTTCCCGGCGTTACATAATGGGTAACATCAGCGATATGTACACCAACCTGCCAATGCCCGTTTTCCAGTTTCTGCAACGACAAGGCATCATCGAAATCTTTGGCATCTTCGGGGTCAATAGTAAAAGTAGGAATGTCTCTGAAATCGCGTCTTGATGCATAATCAGCTTTGGTTATTTTTTCCGGTACTTTCGCGGCTTCATGTTCAATCGCGGGGTCAAAATCATAAGGTAACCCAAACTCGGCCAGGATTGCGTGCATTTCCGTTTCATTCACTCCCGGCTGGCCTAACACGCTGACTACTTCGCCAAAGGGGTTTTTGTGTTTTGCCGGCCAGTCAGTAATCCGAACCACAACCTTATCACCATCTTGTGCATCCTTAATTTTATTGATAGGTACAAAAATATCGTAGGGCATCTGGCGCGAGGGCGATACCAAAAAGGCAAAATTCTTTGAAATTTCAATTACACCCACAATTTGTTCATTGGCACGTTTGATAATTTCAACAACTTCTCCTTCGGGTTTTCTCCCACGCTGTTTGGCAAAAAGGTGAACTTTTACAATATCTCCGTTTAAGGCATGATTTAAGCTGGATTGAGTAACAAAAATATCCTCATCACTTTCTTCGGAAATAATAAACCCGGCTCCTTTTTGGGTAAGTTCAACTTTTCCTGTAACATTTCCGGTATGTGGTACATATTTATACTTCCCCCTGGATATCTCCACAACCGTACCTTCATCTCTTAACTCAATCAAAATAGCATTAATCAGATTTTTTATTCCTTCGTCCTTAATGTTAAAATGTTTGGCTATTTGCTTGTAGTTTAAAACCTTTTTAGGATGATCATAAAAATAACCGATAATCCCATTGGTTAATATTTTTTTATTAAAGCGCTTGCTCTGCTTTTTTGTTTTCTTTTTTTTGTTTTCTTTTCCCATAATCATTCAATTTACATGTAAAAACAGGATTAAATCCCCTGCATTATTTTAACGTTCCGTTAAATCTCTTCTATAAAGTTCAGCCATTTCGCGAATAGTTTTTTCCACAGGAATAAAATCCAACGTTAATAATTCTTTTACCTTTCGGTTTGAGTAAGTGGATTTAGAAAGGCTCGAACGGACTACATCTTTGGTAAGCTCTCTCTTTTTTATTCCAAAAGCACTCAACAATCCATCTATTCCACCGGCGATATTTAGCATCGTCCGGGTAGCTTCAACTTTTGGTTTCCTAACCGAAACCGCTTCACTAATTCTATCAAATAAATCCTTATAAACAATATTTTCAGCATTTATAATAAACCGTTGATTCTTAATTTCATCTTCCATCAGCTTTATCATAACATGAACCACATCGCGCACATCCACAAAGCCTGTTGACCCTTTGGTATAAAACAGCATTCCTTTAGCTGCTTTGGTAAATATTGTTCCACTCCCCGAGTTCCAGAATCCGGGACCTAAAATAACCGATGGATTAACAATGACAGCCGTAAGCCCTTCCTGAATACCTCGCCACACTTCCATCTCTGATTTGAACTTGCTTATAGCGTAAGGCGAACGGATTTTAGAAGGGACCCAATAATCATCTTCCGTTACGGCCTTTCCATTCTCTGATTCTCCCAGGGCTGCCACAGAACTGACAAAACAGAATTTCTTTACCCGATGTTCCAGGCTTGCATTTACCATATTGGCCGTACCTTCGATATTTGTTTTTAATAGTTCGGGTTCATCCTTCTTGTCAAACGAAACCATAGCGGCACAATGATATACTTCCCTTACATCAGTTAATGCATTATAATAACTTGCCGGATCAAGAATATCTCCCGTTACCCATTCAATTTTTTCTATGAACAGATCTGGATTTTCAGTATAATAAGAAAAAATATGCTTTACCTGTTCGATCTTATCAGGATTACGTATTAATGCTTTCACTTTTTCTCCCTTTTGCACCAATCGATACAAAAGGTGTGCTCCTATTAATCCTGTACTGCCTGTAATAAATATCATAAGGTTATTCTTTTGCCGGTTGTTCTTTGCCCCAAATTAACTTTTTTCCGAAACCCAACCGATTATCGGTAAATTTAAGAAAAGTTAACTCAACGGTCCAAAGATTTGTTTTCATTAACATGGCTACAGGAAATCTTTTTAAATATTTTGACCTGGCTTTTTTTAGCATTTCGCCTGTAGCTTCCGTTATTTTCCCCTGTAACTGAACACCCTGTATCTTGCCAATAACATTGGTTTCTAATACGATTGAACCAGCCACTATATTTTGACTCAAAATATCCCTGATATGTTTGGTTTCAAAATCTGATGTAAAAATTAACATGTTATCTTCTTCAGAATATACATAGAAACAATTGGCACAATAAGGTATATTCACATAAGATGTTGCCAGGGTTAGAACATGATGCTTTTTAATAAATTGTATTATTCGTTGATCTGGTTGGTTCATATTAAATTATTAAGAATTTTCATTTGCTTTGCAAAGCTATGATAAATTAATCAGGTTGACTGAATGATAATCTTTTCTGTTAGCTGCTCATTAAAAATTGTCTTCGCTCCCCCATCTTGTGGTATTTACTTTTAATCCGGCAAGATCAATCACCCGGTCGATTACTGTACCTGCAACTTCATGTATCGATTCTGGTTTGGAATAAAACGAAGGGGTAGCAGGACAAATGATACCCCCGGCCAGAGTTACCAACTCCATATTCTTAATATGAATAAGGTTGTAGGGTGTTTCTCTGGGAACTAAAATTAATTTTCTTTTTTCTTTTAACATTACATCTGCCGCACGGGTAATTAAATCATCAGACGTTCCGTGTGCTATTCTCCCTAATATCCCCATGGAACAGGGGCAAACAATCATTGTATCATATCGTGACGAACCACTGGCAAAGGGAGCATAAAAATCAGTAATGGAATATTTCTTAAAAGGATAATCCTGATAGGATTTATCTTCTAATTCGTATTGCCAGATCTCCTCTGCATTTTTAGAAAATATCAATCCAACCGCTTCAATCTGTTCATTTAAAGCAAGCAGTTTATCCAACAGTGTTTTTGCATATATGGAACCACTGGCTCCGGTTACAGCAATAATTAGTTTTTGTTTGTTCATTATCTTTCAAAATTTGCCAATTGATAGTAAACAGCAAAGGTAAGCACATTGTTGTATTGCCCCCGGTTAAATAGAAAAGTTTGTCCTCCCGGATGTTCACCGACGGGAAGAACAGAGTAGTTAAAACGAATATTAAAATGTAACTTTTCAAGTATTTGGTATTGCACACCAACTAAAAAAGAAAATTCGTAAGGTTCAAAAGGCGGGTCTGCCTCAAGTTCTCCATACCCATCATCTTTGGTTCCCTTAACTAAGTAGCCTGCTGTTAAACCAACATCTGCCTGAAACTTTTGTAAAAATGAATATTTAAGTAACAAAGGAACTTCAATATAATTCAGTTTGAATTGAAAATAATCCAATGGATCTTCACTGCCTGTTTTACTTCCTTTCTCGGTATATCGTACTTCCAGTTGAACTTTCACATATTTATTGAGTTGGGTAAATGTGTATGCTCCTGCTGTAAGTCCAACTTTATGATACCCGTTATGAGTATCCCCGTCAAGTTGAGAAAGAGAAGCACCCCCAAGAAATCCCCCGCCAAAAGTTTGTGCAGATAGTGATGATAAGGTTAGCGAAAAAATACTTATCAAAAGAATGAATGACTTCATAACTTTGTTTTTAAATTACGATTTTGATAAAGATATTGTTTTTTTAATTTTAATTAATAAACTTTAACAATTCGTTTCCGTATTATTAGGTATAATATTTGTTATTTTGTAAGATACAAAAGAAACTATAACTGCTTATGAAAAAATATCTACTTTTTATACTATCTTTTTTTATTATTCATTTTTCTTTTGCTCAGGAGGAAGAAAACTCAGGTAACTCCTATACTAAAGAATTACAACAAGATACGACTCAGCTTAATCCGTCCGATTTACAGAAACTAAAACTATACCCCAATCCTGTTTCCGATTATCTATATGTTGATTATGAAATTGTTTATGTTAATGAAGCGAAACTGGTTATATATAATTCCATAGGGGCTATCGTTTATTCAAAGGAATTAAAAGAAGATCAGAAACAATTGAAAATTCCTGTCTCAGAACTTAAAAACGGTCTGTATTTCTGCTCATTACAGATTGACAGCAAGCTGCTCGACACACAAAAGATTCTTGTTAACCATTAACATATTTTTCTTTTAGAATTTCTGTCAGCTTATAAACACCTTTCGTTGCTTTTTCCGGAATATAGGTAATTTGTGAATACCAGGAAGTATTTACTTCATTTGGATCGATCAGAAAAACCGGAACATTACCCGCAACATATTCTATTAATCCGGCAGCAGGGTAAACATTTAGCGAAGTCCCTACGACTACAAAAATATCCGCTTCTTCGCAAAAAGAAGCAGCATCGAGAATAGCATTTACGGGCTCGCCAAACCATACAACATGAGGCCGGAGTTGATATCCCTTTTCGCATTTATCGCCTAATTTTAATTCCCAGCCTTCGATATTGTAAATAAGGTTTTCGTCAACCGTACTTCTGGCCTTACGAATTTCACCATGCAGATGAATCACATTTTTACTCCCCGCTCTTTCGTGCAAGTCATCAACATTTTGGGTAATAATGGTTACATCGAAATATTTTTCCAACTCAACCAATCCAAGATGCCCTTTATTTGGGGAAGATTCTAACAATTTTTTACGCCTTTCGTTATAAAAACGCAATACCAGCTCAGGGTCTTTTTGCCAGGCCTGCGGACTGGCAACTTCCATTACATCATACTCTTCCCATAAACCTCCCATATCACGAAAAGTTTTAATGCCACTTTCCGCACTAATTCCTGAACCGGATAAAACAACAAGTTTCTTCATTATCGCCAGGTGTTTTTAATTCGACATCTAAAAATAATGAAAATCTGACAACAATAAAAAATCTATATAAAACCAACACAAACTAAAATGTTGGCTGAATTTTTAGTATTTTAGCAGAAACTTCATAAGTTCGTAAACGACTGATTATCCACAAAGTAAAGAATGATTGACTATAATACCATACAAAAAATAATTGACACTGCAGAGATTGTAGATGTGGTTCAGGATTTTGTGAACCTAAAAAAAAGAGGAGTAAACTATTTAGGGTTATGCCCGTTTCATAATGAAAAAACCCCATCGTTTACTGTATCCCCTTCGAAAGGAATTTATAAATGTTTTGGTTGTGGAAAAGGAGGCAATGCCGTAAATTTTATTATGGAACACGAGCATTTAGGCTATCCTGAAGCTTTAAAATACCTGGCCAAAAAATATCATATTGAGATTGTTGAAAAGGAACTCACAGCCGAAGAAATTCAACAACAAAACGAACGTGACAGTCTGTTGGTGGTCATAAAATTTGCCAACAGTTATTATCAGGAAAAACTACATAAACATACCGATGGGCGAGCTATAGGATTAAGTTATTTTAAAGAGCGTGGGTTTAGGGAAGATATCATTAAAACCTTTGAACTGGGTTATAGTTTAGATAATAAAGATGCTTTCACCAAAGCTGCCCTTGAGAAAGGATACAAATTAGATTTTCTGGAAAAGTCCGGTTTAACTATTGTCAAAGAACAGGATAAATACGACAGGTTTCGTGGACGTGTTATGTTTCCTATCCACAGTCTTTCGGGCAATGTGGTAGGTTTTGGCGGACGTATTTTAAAGAAAGATGCCAAAGCGGCCAAATACCTCAACTCTCCAGAATCGGATATATATCACAAAAGCCGTATTTTATACGGAATGTATCAGGCGAAAAAAGCCATTACACAAAAAGATCATTGCTTTTTAGTAGAAGGATATACCGATGTTATTTCCATGCATCAGGCAGGGATTGAAAATGTGGTTGCCTCATCCGGAACTTCGCTTACGGTCGAACAGATTCGGTTAATCAAAAGATTTACTCCAAATGTTACCATCATTTACGATGGCGACGAAGCAGGTATTAAAGCTTCGCTTAGGGGAATTGATTTAATTCTGGAACAGGGTTTAAATGTAAAAGTTTTGCTGTTGCCTGATGGCGAAGACCCTGATTCTTTTGCCAAAGCAAAAAGCTCGTCGGAATTTTTAGATTTTATCAGTAACAATGAAGAAGACTTCATCACGTTTAAAACGAAGCTTTTATCCAAAGACGCAAAAAACGACCCGGTAAAAAAGGCTCACTTAATTACGGATGTAGTTCGTTCGATTGCTGTAATTCCCGAGACTATTACCCGTACCGTATATATCAAAGAATGCAGCAGGATTTTAGATATCGACGAAAAAGTGCTTTACAGCGAAATTGGTAAAATCCGTAAACGGAATGTTGAAAAAGAATACAAGCGGCAGGTTGTATCACCGGAAGATCATTATAAAACCGCATCTCCTTCTGTCCCTGCTTTTGTAAGTGATATCTATTCCGAAGCACAGGAAAAAGAAATTATCCGTTTGTTATTGCACTATGGAAACCATACATTATACAGCTATCAGGAAAATAAATATGACGAACCGCGGCATGTTTCTGTTGCAGAATACGTTATTAATGAGATACTAAACGATGATCTTGAGTTTAAAAACCTGATTTACAAACAAATATTTCAGGAGTACCTTGAGGCTTTAAATCGGGGTGAGCAACTTGAAAACAAAAACTTTATTTATCATTCCGACCCTCAAATAAGCAAACTAGCAGCCGACTTATTAAGTACTTCTTATATTTTGAGTAAAATTTTTAAAAAGGGGGGTGTTTTTATCGAAACCGAAGAAATGAAACTGAAGCGCCTTGTTCCTGAAACGATTATTGCTTATAAACGGAAAATTCTGGAAGTTGCTCAAAGCACAGTTTCTGAAAAGTTAAAAGAAGCTCAGAAGAATAAGCAGAATCATGAAATATTAAATAACCTGCAAAAAGAATTTATGCAAATAACCTCGGCTATTAATGAAATTTCAAAAGTACGAGGCTGGGTAGTTTTTAAATAATCTATTCTTCGTATTTCTTAAGTGTAAAAGTAATTGTTGTTCCTTTACTGGGCTTACTTTCAATCGTAATCGTTCCGCCATTTTTATCCACAAACTCTTTACAGAGTATCAATCCCAGTCCCGACCCTTTTTCATCGGACAATCCCGGAGTGGTATGGTGTTGCTCTATCCTGAAAAGCTTAGGTAAGTCGTTGGGATCTATACCGATACCTGTATCTTTAACCGTAATGCTTATCCTGTCATTCTTTGTTTTAGCCAATATTTCTATGGTTCCTTTTTCAGGAGTAAATTTTACAGCATTGGACAGAAGATTCCTGATAACCGTTTTAAGCATATTTTCATCGGCATAAGCCTTCAGATTATCAGGCAATGCTGTATTTAATTCAATCTTTTTATGCTCGACTTTACGTCTAATCAATTCGATATTTTCATTTACCACAAAATGAATATCAACGGGTTTGGGATTAAATTCAACCTCACCGGTCTGTGTTGAAGACCAGTCGAGCAAATTTTCGAGCAAATTAAAGGTCGTTTGGGACAAACGGTTTAGTTGGGCCATAATGTTTTTTGTTTGTTCCCTGTTGAACATGTCGAAATCGTTGAAAACCACATTTGTTGAGCTAACCAAAGTACTAATGGGGTTTCGTAAATCGTGCGCAATAATTCTGAAGAATTTATTTTTTGTGGCATTGCTAACGGCCAGCTTATCCCGTTGCTCTTCGATTTCTTTCTTTTGTTGAAGAATTTCCTTTTCGGCCAGTTTTAATTTAGTGATATCCGAATCAATGGCAATAAGGTTTATGGTTTCCCCATTTTTATCCACAACCGGAGTAAGGGTTGTTTGAGCCCACAACTCTTTCCCTGCTCTTGATTTGGTTTTGAATTCATATACTACTGATTTCTTTTCTTTCAGACAGGTTTTAATCGCGTGATTAATTGTTGGACTGTCACTGCTTTGTTTTATGTTGCCACATTTTTCTTTTTTGTACTGCTCCAGGGTATAGCCATACATTTTGGAAAAAGCATCGTTTATCCATTCAATATCCCCGTTTTTAGTAAATACAGCAATGGCATTATCTGTTTCGCTGGCTACTTTCGATAATTTTAAAAGTTCCAGGTTGGCTTTCCTGAGCTGTATCGCCTGATTGGTTATTTCCCATTTTTGTTTTTCAAGCTCATCATTTTTAGCACGAACTCGCTCATTAGCATCTTTTAAATGTTCAGCCTGAACAAGAATTTCTTCCTTCTGCATTAATATTTCCTGCGTACGCTGAACAACAATCTCTTCCAGCTTATCTTTTTCCCGAATTAACCGGTAAGTATAAAGACGAACAATACCAATAATGAAAAGTATTCCAAAAATAATATACCCTAAAATAGCTGCAAAAGAACGGTACCAGGGAGGTAAAACTTTAAATTTAAAAATTGCGGGTTCGGACTCGATATTATAGATACTTTTTGCTTTTACATAGAAAACATAATTCCCCTCACGAAGATTATTATACTCTCTTTTTGTTTCTGTGGTCCAATCAGACCATGTTTTATCAAATCCTTCCAAATAGAAACTATACTGATTTTCTGATTCATCATCATAAAAAGGAAATGCATATTCAAAAATCAATGAATTATCCTCATAACTTATAACGGTACCCACGTCAATATCAGTTGATGGGCTTATACTCCTTTCCTGTACAGAGGTGTCTTTTGCATTTTCAATACCGGAGAAATTTGTGCCATAATAGAATACCGTATCTTTTGTGCTAACCTTCCGAATGATAGCAGGAAAAACATCATAATAGTTTTTAATATTATTATCCCGGTAGCGAAATACCCCTTCGGTGGTTCCAAACCAGATAGACGAATCGGTAAAAGTGGTTACATACATAGGGGTAATCATTTTATCCAAAACCTTATAAACAGATAGAGTATCGTAACTACTTTCAGTCTGGGTTGTATCTTCTGAAGTACTATTTTCGGATTGAATAACTCCATCTGCCAAAACAAAAGTATCTTTTTGGCAATCATATCTATAATAGTTATTTTCAGTATTAAAAAGCAATAACTTATTATAGCGGGCAATTCCAACAAAATTCATAGAAGGCAACCCCTTCCCCTCTCCATGAAAAATCACCTCAAAAGATCTATTGTCTTTAGGGAAAGGATTTCTTATCTCATAAAGTCCTTTATGACGGGCACTTAACCACAAGCTCCCCAGCGAATCTTCCTCAACAAGTCTTATTTGTTCGTTGATATCAAAAATACGCCCCAGGTTTATCCATTGTCCATTTGCATAATCTAAAACGGCAACACCATCTGCTAATCCTAAAACAAGTTTGGATGGATCCCGGCTATACTGATAAATTTTTAGAATTTTATGGTAATCAGAAATCTGTTTTGAGTAATTTTTCTCAATCTGAAAAAGCCCTCCGCTTGTCGCGATAAGTAATAATGCTTCATCAGAAGAGGGAGACTCCAGCGTTTCTAATTTCTGGATAATATTTCCATCCCCTTTAATTAGGTGTTTGTCGGGGATAAAAAAGTATAAGAATCCCCATGATTGTTCAAACTTACCCTTTACAGGAGAAAACTGATTCACGGAATAACTTTGCTTTGCTTTTTTATCTTTTGTATAAAAAACGCCGGAACCTGTAGCAATATAGGTATATTCATCCAAACTTGCCACATCGCGAATATTCCCATTTACGCCTAAGTCTTCTGTCCAGTATCGGAAAGGAGAAAATATATCAATCCTGTTGATTCCATTATCTAATGCCAGCCATAATGATTGATTGTTGTCAAAATATAAATAATATGCAGGACTTATAACTCCTGTTGATTGCTTATCAATAACATCAACAACATTAAAATTTGTATCAACAATTAAAACCTTTCCGTTTAATGAAGCCAGAGCGATTAGCTGCTCATTAATTTTTATTCCATGATAAAGATTGTTTTTAACAAAATAGTTATGCAAAGATTCGCCTGATTCAGATACCTGAGAAACAGGGATTACATCAACTCTAGAATGGGTTTGCTGATATAAATACAACCCCTTAGCCCTGGTTCCAACCAACAGTTTTTCGCCCAGGGAAATGATTGAATGAATCCGTTTATCCGCAAAAAAATCACCCTTTTTCACAAGTATAAGAGAGTCATTCTCAAATACCATTAATCCTTTTCCATTTTCATGAATATACAACCGCTGATTTACCTTAAAACTCAGATAAAATCGTTCGGCTGATTTTTCCCAATAACTAAATTGTTGATTTTTATATCGAAAAATAGTCTTTTCTGTAAGGAAAAAAACCTCTTCACCAATACAATGGGTGTTCCAAACGTCACCAAAATCAACGTACTGAGAATCAATTGAATGAGTTAATGTTTTGTAATGCAACTTGCCTTTCTTGTCGGGTGTTAACAGACCAAGCTCATTGTATGCACCAACAAAAATATTATTCTGTTGATCAACATCAAGGCTTCTGACATTTGATTGATTGGTAACAAAAATCTTTCTCCACGTTACTCCATCATACTCAAGTAAACAATTTGAATTCCCAAAATACATCAGCCCTCTTTGATCCTGAGTAACACACCAATTTTGTGGTAGAACATTAAAATCTTCTGAGGTATAATAATCAGAAGAAACCAATCCTCTTATCTGGGCACTGACCTGTAGGGTGCCAATTATAATAAAAAAAGAAAAAATGATTTTATAAAACTTATTCATCAGATACCATCAGCTTTACTAATCTGGTCTAACTTTTTAATAACCCCCTCTTTATATTTTCTTCCGATAGGAAGTTCTGACGTCCCAATATCAATCCCTGAAAGACTATACGCATCAATCTTATTTATTGCTACGATAAAGGAACGATGTATCCTTATAAACTGTGACTCAGAAAGCATCGATTCAAAATAGCTTAAGGGTTGTTTTGTAACAACTGTTTTGCAAACAGTAACTACTTTCACATAATCTTTAATACTTTCGAGATATAATATATTTTTCAGATAAACTTTCACCATCTTTTTATTTTCTTTCAGATAGAGAAAGTCTTTATCACCAAAACTTTTCTTCTCTTCAGATTTTTTTTCTACAATCCGGTTAACCGATTTTAATAATCGCTCGAAACTGATTGGCTTTAATAAAAAGTCATCTACATTTAAATCAAATCCTTCGATGGCATAGTTTTTATTGGCTGTAATAAAAATTATGGAGGGAGGGCTGGAAAGTGTTTTTACAAAATCAACCCCTGTTAATCCAGGCATTTCAATATCCAGAAAAATAAGATCAACAGCATTTTCTTTTAAAAACTCAAAAACAGGCAATGCATTATCAAAACACCCTACAACTTCTACGTAAGGAATTTTTTTTAAAAATCCTTCAATAATTGTTATAGCTAATGGTTCGTCATCAACCACAACACACCTTAAACCCATAAAAAACTTACAATTAGATGGTTAAGTATCTAAGATCAAATAATTTAGGCAGCAATTTATAAATAATTTTTTAAAAAGATTGAAAATAACCATAATTTTTATCAAATATCGATAAAAATTGATTTCTAGGGGTAGAAATTTGTCGTTTGTCGATATATAAATTTTCATTAAAGAAAAAAAACTACTTTCGTGTACCGTTAAGAAATTCAGTTGTGAATTTTTTCATGATGCAAACAAGCTAATTTTTAACCAAAAACTCACTCTATTTATTTATTAGCTATAAAAGGTGCTGAATAAAAGAAGCACCTTTTTTTATTTTTACTCATCTCCATTAATCTTTTCTTTCTTTTAAAGGTCATAGCTTATTTAGATAACTAATTCCAAAAAATCAGATGAAAGCATTTATTACAATCTTTATTAGTTTACTAACTTTTTTCGCTGGTTGTAATTCTAAAAATAATGTTCACACCGATCAGGATATTATTCAGGATATCTTTAAGGAGGCATTGTCCAGCAATGAATCGTACCAAAACTTGAATTATTTAACCTCTAATTACCCCAAACGTCTTGCCTGTTATCCACAAGGAACAGAGGCAGCAAAGTGGACAAAACAGATCATGGAATCAATGGAGCTGGATCAGGTTTTTTTGCAGGAAATACAGGTTATGAACTGGAAAAGGGGAAATATTGAAGTTGCTGAAATAAAGCATAAGAACGAAAAAATTCCTGTTAATGTTTGCGCGCTTGGCCGGGGAATTGCGACAAGTGAAAATGGCATTGAAGCAAGGGTTGTAGAGGTGAATGGTTTAGATGGTCTAAAATTATTCACAAAAGAACAGATAAAAGGAAAAATTGTTTTTTTCAATCAACCAATGGATCCAAATTCAGACCATCCGTTTCAGGCCTATGGAGAAGCTGCCGGCCAGCGATTTGCAGGACCTTTGCTGGCGGCAGAATATGGTGCTGTGGGAGCCGTAATTCGATCGTTAACCTCATCAATCGACACTTTTCCTCATACCGGAACGACCCGCAAAGCACCTGTTGACAAAACGGTTCCGTCTGTGGCTATTGCAACAAAACATGCCGACAGGTTAAGTAATATGCTAAAACAAAATCCAGACCTGACATTTTATTTCAAAACAAGCTGCAAAAACTTTCCTGATACCATCTCTTATAATTCCATTGGAGAGATTACAGGATCAAAATACCCCGATCAATACATTGTTGTTGGAGGTCATCTTGATTCGTGGGACAACAGCCCTGGCGCTCATGATGATGGAGGTGGTTGTATGCAATCCATTGAAGTGTTAAGAATTTTTAAAACTATCGGATATCAACCCAAACACTCAATCCGTGCTGTAATGTTTATGGATGAAGAAATTTCACAAGGTGGAGGCAAAACCTATGCCAGCGAAGCCAAAAGGAAAGGAGAAAAACATATTTTTGCCATTGAAAGTGACCGGGGAGTTACAAAACCTCTCGGCTTTTCGGTTGATGCCAATGATAAAGTAATCGAAAAAATAAAATCGTGGAATACATTATTTGCTCCTTATGATATAACCGTATTTGAAAAAGGTGGAGGTGGAGTAGATATTGGCCCCTTAAAACAGCACGGAACTCCCCTTGCCGGATTATTGACTGACCCTGCGCATTATTTTGAATGGCATCATTCGGCCAATGATACTTTTGACCATATTAAACGGGAAGAGATGCAAAATGGAGCTGCGGCAATGGCTGCCTTAATCTATTTAATAGATAAATATGGATTAGAATAAAAACCTCTTGTTATTCCAAGTTTGGTGATATCTCTTTACCAATATAATAATAAATAGCAAAAAGACTTTTTTCTTTTAATTGTATTATTTTTATGGTCAAAGAATAATATTTCTCAAGCTATCGTTTTCGTTGGAAGTATTTTTATCGTTTCATAGCTTACACTTCTCAATTATTATTAATTTTGAAATAAGGAGAATTCTAATACTTCGTTATAATGAAAAAGATATTTAAAGTATTTATTTGGCTGATTGTTGTTTTTATTTTATTAGTTATAGCATTAGCTGTAATATCAAAGCTTGCAGAAAATAAAATTACCGATATTGCCTTAAAAAAGGTAAGTGAAAATATTAAAGCACCAGTTACAATAGATGATGTTTCATTCAACCTCTTAAGGAAATTTCCGTATGCCACAATCGAATTATATGGAGTTACGTTGGGTTCTCCTCAAAAAATGAGTGGAGGTGATACTTCCAAAACCACACCAGATACAATTCTTCAATGTAAAAAATTATATGTTTCGGTTAAGTCAAAACCTTTATTGGAGAACAAATTTGAGATTGTAAAAATTGATATTGATGGCGCCATTATCCATTATCAAATTGATACAATGGGAGCTACTAACATTGATTTTTTGCTTAAATCTGAAGAGGATACAGTTGCGATTGATTCCGTGCCTTCCAAACCATTAAGCTTAATTTTAAATGATTTATCGGCTTGGAATATTGTTATTAATTATAATGATGAATTGTTAAAAACAAAAGCCAAAGTTAAAATACCTAACCTAAAAGTAAATGCAGAAATTCAAGGCAGCAAAATTCTTGCTTCGGTTGTTGGCCATGTTAATTTGACTAAATGTAGTTTTAACAAAACCAATTTGTATTTAATGAATAATACCGATATTGATTTGGATATCGACTACAGGGATGACTCTGTTAGCATCAAAGATTTTAAAGTGGATAGTGATGGTGCCGGGTTTAATCTATTAGGAAGTATTGTTTTAGGGGATGAAATGAAAACAGATATTAGAATTTCGGAAACAGAATTTGACTTAGATGAGATAATAAAATATGTTCCCAAAGAAACTTTAAAAGAATATGGAATTGAGCATGTAAAAGGCACGGTGAGCCTGGATGCTACAGCAAAAGGAGTTTATTCCGAATTTGAATGGCCAAAAGTAGACTTAAATATAAACTTTAAAGATGGAAACCTAAAAACGGCTGATTACCCCGAATTAAAGAATATTTCGTTTACGGGAAAAGCTACCAATGGTATATTAAGAAATAACCAATCAACACAGGCAAATTTTAGCTCCCTCCATTTTGAAACAGAAAAAAGTAAATTTGATATTGCATTTTCATTGCTCGATTTAGATTATCCTAAGTATGCCGTAAATACAATAATGGACATTAATGTTGGTGAATTTAAACGTTTTATTCCTGATTCCTTAATCAAAAATATGGATGGAAATATCAAAGCAAAATTTTCAACGAAAGGAGAATTGCCAGATTCAATTGGCGATGACTTTATAGATGACCTCATGGCAAACTCACAGGCTGAAGTTTATTTTAATAATTTAAATATTGATGTTGACTCAGAGCTTAGCATTAAAGATTTTTCCACAATCTTTAATTATAAACCGAATCAGTTTTCCATAGAAAAGCTTAATGTTGAAGTGCCGGCTTATAATGGAGAATTAAAAAACAGTTCATTTAATGTGGGCTTTAATGGGAGCATAAATAATATTTCAGGTATTCAGCTTAATATTAAATCGTATCAAATAGAAACAAAGGGTTCTGTAGTTACTGGTTATGGAAAAGTTAGCAATCTTAACAACCCAAGCTATGATTTTGAGAGTAAAATAAGAACAAACCTAAGAGAGGCTAAAGGAATGCTTCCCGACTCTATGTTTAAAATGCTAAAAGGAATTCTTGTTTTAAATGTTAAATCAAAGGCAACGTTAAATCTGGATTCACTAAGTACCCAATATATGGATATTTTGTTTAAAAAAAGTGAGTTTCAGATGACCTTAACGGATGTTTATGCAGAATTGTATGATTATCCTTTATATTCGATTGAAAAATTTAATGGAATAGTTAGCATGGCGCCTGAAGCAATTAATATTAATAATATGAGAGGTATTGCTGCAGGTTTGGATTTTATGATTGATTCAACCGAAATCTGGAATGCTTATGAGGTGTTAATGCTGGGCAATGAAAAAGACTTTATAACGGTACAAACCAATATTGCGCTTGGAGAAATTAATCATAGTTTTCTGGGAGCTTTTATAAGTTCTGATTCAATAGTATCAGAAACGAACCCTGAGGTTTTACCGGAAAAAAACACGGGTATTTCTGAACAAACGGCCCCCTTTAATGACAGTACTACAACTCCATTATTGCCAAAACTTAAAAAACTTGGAATTCCACATTTCCTTGTTCGTGGGAAACTGTCCATTGATAAAGTTGAGTACGAGAAAAATATTATTGATGACCTATCATTACTATTCCGGCTTACAGACAGTTTATATGTAGTTGACCAGTTTAAAATGAAAACATGCCAGGGAGAATTAAATACTTCATTTAAATTGGATGCTCGCAGGTGGGATAAACCCGTAATTGATGTTAAAAATTATATTACAGGTTTGGATGTTAAAGAATTATTGATGCGAAATGATAACTTTGGAGATACTACACTGACTTACGAAAAAATTAGTGGAATATTAACAAGCGAAATGCATGTAAGAGTGTTTTATGAGGAAGGGGCATGGCCGACAGATAGAATAAGGGCACAAGGCCACTTCATGCTCGAAGATGGGAAAATTTACGATTACGAGCCGTTGGTAGATTTATCTAAAAATAAAATATTGGGCGGTCTGAAAGGTTTAGATAAACTGGACTTTAATACCTTAACAACAAGCTTGTTTATGTATAAGGATAAGATATATATACCGGAAACTGATATTGTTACTTCATCTATGGATATTACAGCCTTTGCTATGCACAGCCTGAAAGATGAATATGAATATCATTTAAAAATTCATTTAGGGGATGTTTTGACCGGCAAGTCTGAGAAAATTATGAAAGAACAGGCAAAACAAAACAAAATAGATGGAAGTAACGTTGAAAGAAGTGGGTTAAAGCTTGTTTCTATGAAAAAGGACGGAAACAAAAAGAATGGTTTTGATAATGAAAAGTTAGAAACAGATTTTTTAAAAGATTTAAATAAACAACAAGGATGGTTGCAGTTATTATTTAATCCGTTTTTAGTAAACTTTAATACAGATCTGGATAGAACAAAAAGAAATCAGGAGATCATTGAAAGGTATGGCAGGAATCAATAAAAAGAAGTATTATTTGATTTTAATCGTTTTAGCAATCCTAATTGCTATGGCTTCATTTTTGTTCTTATTTAATGATTTTGATAAGAATGGAAGGAGTCCCGAAAATATCGTTTTTGAAAACGATTTAGACATTGTTTATGGAAAAGATTCAACGGATATAACCATATTTATGTTTTCGAGTTATAACTGTTTTTTTTGCAGAAAATTTTTTGAAAACGTTTTTCCTTCCCTGAAAAATGAATACATGAACCGTGGAAAAGTAAAACTAGTTGTAAAGCTTGTTGCGCTTGAAAAAAATGCCCCCGTAGTTAATTCATTAATGTTAGCTGTATGCATTAATGAATTTGGGGATTTTGAAAAATTAAACGAACTTTTATTAAAAGAACCTAAGGTAGTTTATACCGATAAATTCATGGCTGTAACGAATGAGTTAATTGAAAAAGATGAATTTGTTGCAGAATGCATGTTAAGTGGAGAGTCTGAGAAATATATATTACGAAATATGGTTGATTTTAGGCGATTGAAATGTACCGGAACGCCTACCTTTGTGATTAACAACAAGATATATAAAGGATACAGAGAATATAATGAATTTAAAGAGATCATTGAAAAAGAACTGGCATATGCTTTACATTAAATTTTTTATTCATTAATTTGCGGGTGAATATAAAAACGATTTGTAATAACTAAAAATAATAGCAATGAAAACAAAAAGATTCTTGATTTGGATAATGATGGTTTTTGCTGTTGCGATTATTGCTTGCGACAAAGAGGAGGATGCGGAGACATGTGATAGTGAAGATCTTACTGAAGACTTCTCCTGTCCGGTCGACGTCAATGCAATTGCTACATTTTGTAGTGATGGAGTTAATAATTCATATTACACTTTTAATGGGGTTGACTATTACTGTGATGGAGTAAGTGCATCAACTTGTGATGATGCGCTGAATGATATTGGTGTGGCTTTACTTGAAGAAGGGTGTAGCGCTAAAAAATCCGGAAGTATGAGTTCTTTAAAAATCAAGTTGTCGGCAATGGCGGAAAATTTACTCGAAGAGGTTAGGACCCAGTCTGTCTGCTATTAATTATCGATAAGAGCTAATTATAAAGCCGGTAGTATGAATTACCGGCTTTTTTATATAGAAGATTATTGTTTATTGATTAGTCTTTTGAAAAAAAAAAGAACTTTTTTTTCCCGCTGTTTTTTTAATGCTGATTCGAGATCATCTCCGCGTAAATTTATTCCCACAATAATTCCTTCGCCATCAATTAAAAAACTTGCAGGAATACTTTTTACATGATAAGTTTGCGCCGCTTCATTTCTCCATCCTTTAGTATCGCTTACATGATATGGCCATTCAAGGCCGTCTGTTTTTATCGCCTTTTCCCAGGCAGATTTTTTAAAATCCAACGAAACACTCAACACAGTAAAACCTTCACCATTTTTAAAACTTTCATCTTTATATTTCTTGTAAACTTCAACAATATTTGGGTTTTCATACCTACAAGGTTTACACCATGATGCCCAAAAATCGATTAAAACCATTTTCCCTTTTAATTCCGATAAATGAAACTTTTCTCCGGTTACTAAGTGCTGAGCAATATCTGGCGCTTTTTCACCAACTTTCAGGTCCTGCCCAAATGTTTGCTGAGCTATTATGATTGTAACTATTAATGTAATGGCTTTAAAGTTTATCATACAAATGTTAGCAATTTTCAATTTACAATTTTGCTAATATACATAAATATTAACATTTTCTTTTTGAGATTGGTTTTAACCTATCTTTTTTTATTAAAAAAAAAGAAACTTCCAAAAAAACAAAAAACATTCCTCTCATTAATTGGGCTAATCTTTTCCAAAGTTCAAAACTTTGGAAAAGATGATGTTAAAATAAATTCTCTTATTGCTATCCATTTGTTTAAATTTGTTTCTATCATAAAATTCTGCAAGGCTGGCTCACTCCCACAAGCCACAAACGCAACCCGCACGTGAACCTTCATGAATTTATTATCTGTTGTTTAATGATAAGGTATCACTAAAATAATCATTATCGTGCCTGCTTGTTCTCCTTCGGCGGATAAATTAGGCAGACAGGTGTGTCAAAATTAAAATTATCAGGAAGGGTTTCATATGTGTTAAAATAATAATCCAAATTTATAATATTTATGGTGTGATTAAAGGAGATGTTTCTGATATTGTGGACACTGAAAAGGCAGAAGGGCCATTAAGGAAGCTGTACGAAAAGTATTTAAAAAGGGTAAATTGATTATTCGTTTACTTAGCGAAACTTTGCAACCTCTTTGTTGTTGTCTGCGTATCAGTACTTTATAGCTGTGCCGCAAAATTAAACAAAAGAATCACGAACTTACCTGCTGCAAGCAGGATTCCACAAATACTTTTCGGACAGCCTCCTTAATTATTCTGACGGGCATCATTCGGCAATTGTCCTTTTTGACCATATTGGCCGGAAAGAGATGCTAAATGTTGCTGCCGCAATGGCTGCCTTAAGCTGTTTTAATTGATAAATATGAACCAGAAAAGTAATTTTATTTTTTAAAATACTAATTTCGCATAGATTATAATTTAAACTTTATACCCTAAATTTTGTTTGAAAAACATTAACCAAAATATAACATAACAAAATAATAATTAATTCAATGAAAAATATTAATCGTCGTATCGTTATTTTAACAGCCTTTCTTTTTATTGTAGGGTTAGCCTTTGGAATCATGAAGTTTCTAATTGCTCAAAAAGAAGAACCTTTTAGTCGACCGGCTGTCGTCTCCAAACGATATGTAAAAACAGAAAAAGTTGATTATTCAACCATTGTCTCTCCGGTTACTGCTCCCGGCCGGGTAAACTCTTTGGCTAATGTGGATATTATTGCTGAAGCCCCGGGAAAACTAATTGTATCAGACATTCCTCTGAAAACAGGAGCACAGTTTTCAAAAGGAGACATTCTTTTTACGGTATATCCCGACGAGGCTGCATTAGCTCTAAAATCAAGAAAAAGTCAGTTTTTAACTCAGCTGGCTAATTTATTGCCCGATATTACCATTGACTTTCCGGATTATGAAACAACTTTTAGAACATTCTTTAATACCATCGACATTAATAAAAATTTGCCTGAATTTCCGGCAATCAAGAATGAAAAACTTAAAATTTTCCTTTCCAGCCGGGATGTTTTAAGTACCTATTACAATATTTTAAAAGATGAATTACAACTTAGCCGTCATACAATTAGAGCCCCTTTTAACGGAACTTATAGCGACATCTACCTCGAAGCCGGAGCTTATACGAATACTGGAGGCCGTATTGCTCACGCCATAAGAACTGATGTTTTAGAAATAGAAGTCCCTTTAGAAAGATTTGATGCTGAATGGGTGAAAGTAGGAGATAAAGTAACCATACATTCCGATACTAAATCGATGGATTGGAAAGGAAGAGTAATCCGCAAAAGCCAGTTTGTTGACCCGCAAACCCAATCGCAAAACTTGTATATTCAGGTTAACAATAGCAAACAAAAGCCTCTTCTTGTAGGCGAATACCTTGAGGTTCATTTCCCGGGGCACCCCATAAAAAATGCTATGGAAGTTCCCCGTAATGTAGTTTTTAATACTAACGAAGTTTTTATTGTGGAGAATAATCGCTTAGAGAAGGAAGTGATTAACATCATTAAACTCAACGAAAAAACATTAATATTCAACGGGCTTGAAGAGGGAGAATTGTTGGTTGTTCAGCCTTTGGTTAATGTTCAGGAAGGAACATTGGTTGAGATCAATAAAGAAAACAATCAGAATAAATCATCAGATGCCCAATCTGTAAGTAAATAATAACAAAGTATCTTCAATCAAAAACAAGTATGAAGAAATTAATTGAACGATTTGTAGAGTACCCCATATATGCTAACCTGATTATTGCCTTTGTATTGCTAGCCGGGGGTATTAGCCTGCTATCCATGAACAAGGCCTTTTTCCCTGAGCGGGAAAGCCGGATCATTTCTGTTTCGGTTTTTTACCCCGGGGCATCGCCGGTAGAAATGGAAGAAGGTGTTACCTCCCGTATCGAAGAGGCTGTGAGGGGATTAATTGGAATAAAAGAAATAACATCCACCTCGGTTGAAAATAGTGCACGTGTTACGATAGAAACAACCGGCGAATATCCCATTGATGAAGTATTAATGGAGGTAAAAAATGCCGTAGATGGGATATCATCCCTCCCAACGGCAGCCGAACGTCCGATTGTGGCTAAACGCCGTTCGCGTTCTGGGGCTCTGTATATGACGCTGGTGCCTGATGATAATACAGATGTCGACCTAATGACCCTGAAAGAGTACGCACAACTTATTCAGGAAGACCTGTTAAATTCGGGAGTCATGAGTCAGGTTGACATTTCCGGTTTTCCGTCACCCGAAATCTCCGTAGAAGTAAAAGAAGAGCAATTACTACGCTATGAACTAACCATTAGTGAAATAATGCTTGCCATCCAAAATAATAACCGGGATGTATCGGGTGGAGAAATAAAATCAGAAGAAGAGGAATTATTGATTCGATTACGCTCAAGAAGCACAGACCCTAATAAAATTGGAAATATTATTCTGCGGGGAAAAGAAGATGGAAGCTTTATCCGAATAAGAGATGTTGCTGAAGTTAAGAAAAAATTTGCCGATACCCCAAGACAAACCTGGGTAAATGGTAAAAATACTGTGTTTATTGGTATCGACAAGTTGCCCGAAGAGGATTTGTCGGCTATTACGGAATATGCCAACAACTACATCGAAGAATTTAACCAGGAAGATCATGGAGTACAATTAGAAGTTTCCTTTGCTTTTCTTGACATCCTGCAAAGCCGTTTAGATCTTTTGGTAAAAAACGGGATTATCGGATTTATCCTGGTAATTATCGCTTTATCTTTATTTCTCAGTGTCCGCTTATCGCTGTGGGTTGCCTTTGGTATACCGTTTAGTTTCCTGGCAATGTTTGTTGTCGCCAATTTGATAGGAGTAACCATTAATATGATGTCCCTTTTCGGGATGATTTTAGTAATTGGTATTTTGGTTGATGATGGAATTGTAATTGCCGAGAATATTTATCTTCACTTTGAAAAAGGCAAAACACCTATGCAAGCAGCTGTAGATGGAACTGTAGAAGTTTACCCTGCTGTTTTAACCTCCATTGTTACGACTATTATCGCCTTTAGCCCATTGCTATTTTTAGCAGGTACACGCATGGAAAATATGATTCAGATGGCTGTTGTTGTTGTCCTGAGTTTAGGATTCTCGCTATTCGAAGCTTTTCTTGTACTGCCTGCCCACTTAAGCTCTAACCGTATCCTTAGCCGTAAAAGTCTTGAAAAAAAGAAAACCAAAGGGATAAAAAAATACCTGGAGCGATTTATTGTATGGTTGCGTGATGATATCTATCATTTTGCTCTTCATTGGCTGTTAAAATGGCGTCATATAGTAATTGCCATACCTATTGCCCTGTTTTTAATTACAGCAGGACTGCTGGCAGGAGGTCATATCAAAAACACCTATTTCCCTATGGTAGACTTTGACAGTTTTGAGGTAAACATTGCTTTTACCCCCGGAGATGGAGAAAAACAGACCAAAGAATATTTACGAAGATTTGAAAAAGCAATCTGGGAAGTAAATGATGAGATAACTGCTGAATTAGGATTAGAAGAGGATGTCATTGAACGTTTAATCACGTCATTAGGAAATTCTTTTAGCGGCCAGGAAGTAGGTGCACATGCCGGACAGATAAGAGTATACCCTATCGACCTTAATGAAACAAATTTAAGTGGCCATCAAATAGCCAACAAGGTAAGAGTAAAGTTAGGAAAGGTTCCTGAGGCCAGGAAATTTACCGTTGCCGGAAGAAATCGTTGGGGGTCACCTGTTTCAATTAGTTTAATGTCAAAAAACATCAAAGAATTAGAAGAGGCCAAAGACTATCTGATGAGTAGGTTAACAGAGCTTCCTCAATTAAAAGACATTAATGAGAATGTGGCTTTGGGAAAACAGGAAATACGACTAAAATTAAAACCTAAAGCCTACTTTTTAGGACTTGATGAAGGTACTATTGCACGGCAGGTTCGTCAGGGGTTTTATGGAGGACAAGCTCAACGCCTGCAAGAAGGAAGAGATGAATTACGGGTTTGGGTGCGTTATCCAAAATCAAACCGGCTTACCCGCGGACAAATGGAGAGCATGAAAATTAAAACGGCTGTTGGTGATTTTCCACTGTCTGAATTAGCTGATTACCATATGGAACGAGGTCCTGTAGCTATTAATCGCTACAACGGAAACCGTGAAATAAGAGTAGAAGCTGAAACCGTTGATCCTTATGCTCCGGTACCCGAAATTTTAGAACAAATTGACAACGAAATAATGCCCGAGTTAAAAGCACGGTTTACCGGATTACGATGGGAATACCAGGGGCAGCAAAAATATGGCCGGGAAGCCATTTCCAAAGCTTCAGGATATTTTCTTATTGCTTTTATAATTATCATTTTTATTATGATTATGCATTTTAAAAGTTTTAATCAAACCTTAATTATTTTGCTTATGATTCCTCTGTCGATGCTCGGAGTTTTCTGGGGACATGGGATACACGGAAAACCTTTATCAATTATAAGTTTGTGGGGCATGGTTGCACTTACAGGAGTAATAATTAACGATGCCATTGTTTTTCTGGCAAAATATGATCGTAACCTACTGGAAGGCAAAAAAGTGCATGATGCGATTGTTGCAGCCGGGAAGGTTCGTTTACGACCAATTATCTTAACAAGTATCACCACTACCATCGGATTGTTCCCCATAATACTTGAAAAAAGCGTCCAGGCACAATTTTTAATTCCTATGGCTATTAGCTTAGCCTACGGTATTGCTGTCGGAACCGTATTTATCCTTATTTTCTTTCCGGTGTTAATTATGATATTAAATGATATAAAAGTTTATTTGAAACTTTTATGGACCGGTGTTAAACCCGAACGCGAAGAGGTTGAAGTGGCCATTCAACTCCATAAACGCAGAATGAAATATGAAACCAATACAAGTGATGAAGATGAATAATATGAAAAAAAAGACGTCAATCATTCTTATATTTTCACTAATGTTTATCAATATGGGCCTGCAAGCCCAGGAACCATTAACTCTATCGAAAGCATTAGAGAAAGCACTGGAAAACAATTATGGAATTGTTATTTCCCAATCGCAAGTGGATATTGCCGAGATAAATAATAACTGGGGAACTGCCGGCAGATACCCAAATATTGGATTTGATGTTAACTCTTCGAATAGTAAAGAACTTATCGATAACACATCATCCAACAGGATTGCAGGTTCGGTGGGTTTAAACTGGACCATTTTTAATGGATTTCGGGCCAACATTACCAAAGACAGGTTAGAAAAGTTAGAAAGTCTTGCCAAAGGAAATGCCGCTGTTGTAGTAGAAAACACCATTCAGGAAGTAATTCTCAGTTATTACAACATTTTATTACAAAAAGAAAAACTAACGGTACTCGAAAATCTGATGAAACTATCTGAGGACCGCTATAAATATATTCAATTAAAATTTGATGTTGGAGGTACCGTAACTTATGATGTATTGCAGGCTAAAAACGTATTTCTCGAAGATAAGGCTTCAACCCTCAACCAGGAGGTTGCCGTAAGAAATGCCGTTCGTAATTTTAATTTTCTAATTGGCGAACAACCAACAACCCGATGGAGCTTTGTAGAGGAGTTTAACTCCGACACTTCGGATTATGTATTGGCCGATCTGTTAGATAAAATGTTAGCCAATAACCAAACCCTGCAAAACCAATATACCAGCCTTGTTTTACAGCAGAAAGAAACAGCGCTTCAAAAAAGCACACTTTATCCCAGTTTAAACCTTTCGGCCGGGATTGAGAATTCTTATTCATGGATGAATACCAAAACACAAGGTTCCACATCATCGGAAGCATTAACTCCGTATGGGAATGTTTCCTTATCATTTGATATTTATTCCGGGGGAACAAGAAAAAGAGCCATTGATGTGGCTAAAGTTAACGAGGAAATCACTCAGATTGAAGTTGAGGAAATCAAACATAGTTTAACCAACCTGTTGTTTAACGAGTTTGACTTGTATAATCTGCGAAAGACGCTGCTTAATGTATCAGAGCAAAGCTTGGAGGCTGCTGAAATGAACCTGCAAATTGCCGATGAAAAATTTAAGTCCGGAGCTATTAATTCTTTTAATTATCGCGATATACAAATTGGTTATTTGAATACAGCCCTTAATCGCTTACAGGCCATTTATAATTTAATCTATTCAAATACAACGTTAACCCGCTTAACCGGAGGATTTTTAGAAGAGGAAGAATAACTCAATAAACTGATTTACACCAAAGCCTGACGGATTTTATAAACGATCAGGCTTTTTTTATCCATAAGCAAATCACCTCCGTTTTAAATTTTATCCCGGAATACTTTACAAATCCTGATATTTTCAATAACTTTCCTAAACAATACCTGAGATATACAGTTATATAAACAGGGACATCTAAAATGTAAAAAGGGAGCTATGCAATCTATATTTAATGGTAAATTTGTCGATTTTTATGAGTTAACCATGGCGCAGGGTTATTTCTTATCCGGGAGATATGATGAACCTGCTACTTTTGATTACTTTTTCAGAAAAAATCCTTTCGGAGGAGGGTATACTGTTTTTGCCGGGTTGTCAGATTTTCTGGATGCACTTAAGAATTTTACCTTTTCTGCTAAAGATTGTACCTATTTATCCAAAAAAGGGCTTGATGATAAATTTCTGAAGTATCTAAAATCCTTCTCATTTAAGGGTACCATCCACAGTGTCCAGGAAGGTGAAATTGTTTTCCCGCAAGAACCTGTAATGCGTATCGAAGGGAATATCCTTGAAACACAGCTCATCGAAACATTATTGCTAAACATCCTCAATTTTCAATCGTTAATTGCTACCAAAGCATCACGGATAAAACAGGCTGCAGGCAACCGTACTTTGCTGGATTTTGGCTTACGCAGGGCTCAGGGGCTGGGCGGACTGTCAGCCAGTAAAGCAGCTATAACAGGAGGATTTAACGGAACATCAAATGTGCAAAGTGCTTACGATTATAATCTAAACGCAACAGGAACCATGGCTCATTCCTGGATTCAAAGCTACGCCGAAGAAGAAGAAGCTTTTCGCGATTTTGCCCGTTTTTTCCCGGATAATTGTATTTTATTAATCGACACCTACGATACCCTTAAATCCGGAATAAAAAATGCTGTTAAAATAGCTAAAGAACTTGAAGGAACCGGAAAAAAGATGAAAGGGATCAGGCTTGATAGTGGCGACCTGGCTTATTTAAGTAAAAAATGCCGAGCAATCCTTAATCAGCATCATTTAGACTACGTAAAGATTTTTACTTCCAACCAGCTGGATGAATTTACCATAAAAAGCTTGCTGGAACAGAGTGCTCCCATCGACGGTTTCGGGGTAGGGACGAACCTGGTTACCGGGAGAGACGATGCCGCACTCGATGGGGTTTATAAGCTGAGTATGTTTAAACACAAACCTCAAATAAAAACATCCGATAATATTGAAAAGCAAACGCTGCCGGGAAATAAAAAAATAATTCGGTATTTCGATGATCATGATCAGTTTTATGCCGATGCTATTGCTTTAGATGAGGAAGAAAAACCTGAAATGATAATTCATCCCTATCATAAAGAAAAAACATGCAAACTAAAAGGTTATTCCAGCGAAAATTTATTACAGAAAGTTTATGACCGGGGAAAGAAAATGACCGATGATTATTCGGTAGAGCAAACAGCAACCTATGTTAAAAAAAGGCTGTTGCAGTTTCCCGATGAACATAAACGCTTTGAAAATCCACATATTTATAAAGTGGGGATTAGTAGAGGATTAGTTGAGTTACGATCAGATCTTATACAGCAAATACAAAATAATTATCATAAAAAGGAGGAGGTATGAAAGCTTTATTGATTGTAGATGTTCAGAATGATTTTTGCCCCGGTGGAGCATTGGCTGCTCCTTACGGTGATGAGGTAGTGCCGGTGATTAATCAGTTGATGCAAAAATTTACGGTTATTGTTGCTTCTAAAGACTGGCATCCTAAAAATTCGGCCCATTTTGAGAAATGGCCTTTACATTGTGTGCAAAATACCAGAGGAGCCGAATTTCATCCCGATTTAAACGACCAATCCATACAGAAAGTATTTTTAAAAGGAACATCCGGGAAAGACGACGGTTATTCGGCTTTCGAAGCCACCAACGAAGACCTTAAAAAGTATTTGCTGGACAAAAATGTAGATCAGCTTTATGTGGCCGGATTAACCACCGAGTATTGTATTTTAGATACCGCTCTAAGTGCTGTAAAAGAAAACTTTGAAACGATTGTGATAACCGATGCTATCCGGCCGGTAAATGTAAACGAAGGAGACGGAGAGAAAGCCCTGCAAAAAATGAAAGATGCCGGGATAAAACTGGTAAAATCGAATGAAGTTGAATAAAATTTATTTATTTTTCTCTAATTTAGTCAACATTTACTAGTTTTCGGGTGTATGAACTTTACCATTCGAATAGGGCTTGAAGTACATATTCAATTAAAAACAGCAACCAAACTGTTTTCGGACGAACCCGTTGCCTTCGGGCAGAAACCAAACCAGTCGATTAGTCCGGTTACTGTTGGTTTACCCGGTACGCTACCATCGTTCAATCAAAAAGCCGTTGATTTAGCCATTATCCTTGCCCTGGCAGCTAATTGTAAAATAAACCATCAAATTACATTTGACCGTAAAAATTACTTTTATCCTGACTTACCCAAAGGATATCAAATAACACAACAAAAGAACCCTGTTGGTTTACAAGGGGAAATTACTTACATCGATCATCAAAAACAGATCAAAAAACTGACCATAAAACAAATACATCTTGAAGAGGATTCTGCCAAAAGCATTTACACCAATCATCATTTAAGTATTGACTATAGCCGGGCAGGAATTCCGCTGGCTGAAGTGGTTACTGACCCAGCGCTTACCTCTCCCGAAGAAGCTGCAGCTTTCATAGAATATCTGAAAAACCTGTCGGAAGAACTAGGAATCAGTACCGGAAAAATGGAAACAGGTGCTCTCCGTTGCGATGCAAATATCTCGGTAAACACGCCTAATAAAAATTACGGGCACAATGAAATAAAAAATCTAAACTCAACCAAAGGTTTAAAAACGGCTTTAAAACTTGAAATTGAACGACAAAAAAACGAATTGCTTACAAAATCTTTCAAGCGTGGATATACCTTGCATTTTGATGATAAAGAGAACAAAATCATTTTCAGCCGTAAAAAAGAAAAAGCCCGTGACTATGCCTACATCCCGGAACCGGATATTTTGCCGGTACATATTGATGAAGAAACGATTCAAAAACTGGAAGCCGGTATTCATGAATTACCGGTCCAGAGATATCAGCGTTTTTTAGTTTCCTATGGGTTGCCCAAAGAAGGAGCCTGGGCTTTAAGCATAAACAAAGAATTATCGGTCTTTTTCGAAGAGCTGTACCCCTGGGTTTTAGACAAACACGAGTTTATCCATTTTTTAATGGGGCCATTCAGATTACTAAATAAAAAAGAAGCCGACGGTTTCTCCCTTCGTCAGGAACAAAAAGACCAGGTGGTTTCATTAATAAACATGATTACCCAGGGAGAAGTTTCAAGAGAAACAGCTTATCAAAATATATGGCCGACGCTTTTAAATTCAGAAAATAAAACTACTTTTGACATCGCAAAAGAAAACGACTTGCTCATAAATAATAACGATGCAGAGCTGTTGGAGGTGATACAAAAAATCATCTCAGAATTTCCGGAAGAAAAGGATGCGTTTCAAAACGGAAAATCAAAAATTATCGGTTTTTTTATGGGTCAGATAATGAAAGCAACAAAAAATCGTTTTCAACCCCAGAAAATCAAAAAGTTATTGTTGGAAGAATTAAAAAACAAAGATTATAAATAGCAACAAAACAGGTGTTTAACTAAAACATTATCATTCGATGAAAAAATTATTTTTTTTAATACTGGCAGGAATTATTATCACTTCATGCGAATCAGAACCGGAGCATTTCACCGTTTCGGGAGAGATAGAAAATGCCAATGGAGCAAAATTGTATTTTGTAGCGTTGCAAAAAGATCAATTAAACTATCTCGACTCTATCATTTTAAATGATAAAGGAGATTTTCGTTTTACCGGGAATACCGAAATACCCAAATTTTATGCAATACGTACATCACCTAATAATTATTTATCGTTAATTATAAATCCAAAAGAGCAAATTACCATCCATGCCGATATAGAAAACCTGAAATCAACAGCCCGGATTGAGGGATCTGAAGAATCACAAAAAATTCTGGAGCTCAGCAGGCATTTAGATCAAGCCCTTGCACAAATTGATTCTATCGGGCTTTATTATCAGTCGATCATTGGTACCCGGGAATTAACCCGTGAGGTTAAAGATTCGCTGACCCAATTATCTGAGACAATAACTGCCGAACACAGACAACGTACGATTGAGTTTATTGAAGAGAATGCAGGTACTTTGGCGGGATTGATGGCGCTGTATCAGCAAATTGCCCCACGTCGTTATATTTTAAACCCTGTTGAAGACATTCAATATTTTGCATTCGTAGACTCTGCCCTCGGTTCAAAATATCCAGCATCAGAGCCAGCAAGAATATTAAGCACACAGGTAAAAGATGCAAAACGGCAAATTAAAGCCAAAGAAATGGCCAATAGCAGAGTAGGTATTGGAGCTCAGGCACCGGAAATTGAGTTACCTAATCCTAATGGAGACACAATGAATCTATCATCCCTAAAGGGAAAGTATGTATTGGTAGACTTCTGGGCTTCGTGGTGCCGCCCGTGCAGAGTAGAAAATCCGCATCTGGTTAAGGTTTATGAAAAATACCATTCCCGGGGATTTGAGATATTTCAGGTTTCACTCGACAAGAAAAAGTCAGCCTGGGTAGAGGCTATAGAAAAAGACCAGCTTGACTGGATCCATGTAAGTGATTTAAAATACTGGAATGCTGCCCCCGCAAAACTTTACCAGGTGCAAAGTATTCCGGCTAACTTTTTATTAGACAAAAAGGGAAAAATAATCGCTAAAAACTTAAGAGGCGAGCAACTGGAAGTCGAACTTTCGAAAATATTTGATTAACTTAGAGCCCTTTTAAACGTTTCCTGAACTTTATTTTTTCAGGTTGTAATTATAAAAATATAAAACAAAACAAAATTGAATGAAACGTACTATTTTTTATTTGGCAGTTTTTTTACTATTAGGAGCATGTAACTCATCGGAAAAAATTGACGTTAAAGGAACCATTAAAAACGGTCAGGATAAAGAAGTTCAGTTTAAAGAATTAACCGTTTCGGGTACTACTGAGTTGGACAAAAAGAAACTGGGTAAAGATGAAACCTTTAAATTTACTACAAGGTCAGAACATCCAAGATTTTATCATGTGGCATTATCCAACCGTAATTTTTTAACTTTACTCCTTGAGCCGGGAGAAAAAGTAACGGTTAAAGCAGATGCTTCCAATTTAGGGAGCGCTGAAATTTATGGCTCCGAAGGATCTGTTTTGGTCCAACAATTAGAAGCTCGTTTAAAAAAGACAAAACATAAGCTCGATTCGATTGGCCGTATCGTTGAAGAAGCCTCAGAATCGCCTGATTATGAACAACAAATAGAAAGACTTAACCGGGAGTATGTAAACATAATTGATCGTCAACGAGACTCATCTATAGCATTTATCCTGGAAAATATGAATAGCCTGGCCAGTATTATGGCCTTGTATCAGAAAATTGATGAAGAAAATTATGTGCTTTACAAAAACCGGGATTTACAATATATCAAAATCGTTTCGGAAGCATTGGAAAAAAAGTATCCCGAGTCACAACACGTGAAAGCTTTGATAGCAGATAAAACCAACCTGATGAAAAAGTATGAACAGGCAAAAATGAATGCACAAATTCAGGAATTTACCCAGTCAAATCCTGTAAACAGGATACCTGAAATAGCACTGCCAAATCAAAACGGAGATACTATAAGTTTAAATGCTGTTCAGGCTAAATATATTTTATTAAGTTTTTGGGCATCATGGAGTAAAGAAAGCATTAACAAAAACCTGGAACTCTTGGGTTTATACAAAGCTTATCATCAAAAAGGATTTGAAATCTATCAGGTTTCTCTCGATACGAAAAAAGAAAACTGGATAAATTCGATAAATTTTGACCAGTTGCCCTGGATAAATGTCATTGACACCAACGGAAGAACCTCATATTATGCCCGGATATATAATGTTCAAAAGATACCTGCCAGTTTTCTAATCAATCCCGAAGGAGAGATTGTTATGGTTAACCCTTCACAAAGGCAATTGAAAGAAACTTTTGAGTATGCCCTAAAATAGTTGATTTTGACAAAGAAGAACAAAATATATTTCGCATCAGATGTACATCTCGGGCTTCCTGATTATAAAGAAAGCTTAGTGCGCGAGAAACGTTTTGTTCAATGGCTTGACAGAATAAAACATGATGCCCGTGAGATTGTGTTATTGGGCGACATCTTTGATTTCTGGTTCGAATATAAAAGAGCGATACCCCGGGGTTTTACCCGCTTTTTAGGAAAGCTTTGTGAGCTAACCGATTCGGGAATACCGGTACATTTTTTTACCGGGAATCATGATATGTGGATTTTCGATTATCTGCCCGAAGAAACGGGTGTTATTTTACATAAAGAACCGATTGTTAAGGAATACTATGGTAAGAAATTTTACCTTGCCCATGGCGACGGCTTAGGCCCGGGAGATAATTCGTATAAACTTTTGAAAAAAATATTTGCCAGTCGTTTTTCGCAGTGGCTTTTTGCGCGTTTTCATCCCAATGTAGGTATATGGATTGCCAATACATGGTCAACTCATAGCAGGTACTCCAGAGAAACAAAACCTTTTGAAGGTGAAGATAAAGAGTGGTTAATTTTATATTCAAAAAAATTATTGAAATCACAGGATTTTGACTATATGGTTTATGGGCATCGCCACCTACCTATGGATCTGAAGATAAAAGAAAATACCAGATACATTAACCTGGGCGACTGGATTACCAATTTTACCTATGCTGTTTTTGACGGGGAAAAGATGGAACTAAAAAAATTTGAAGATCATTCATGAAAATCGTTAAAATCACATTAATGGTTGTTTTGCTTTCAGGCCTCTATGCCTGTTCCGATAATCGATGCCTTTTAGACACCGACACGCTGTTAAACGTTGAGATGAGTATTTCTGATCCATCAACCCCGGAAGAATTTATAGACAGCCTTTCTGTTTTTTCGCCTGAATGGTCAGATAGCATTTTTTATAAAAACAAAGGGAATAATAACAGTTTAAGGCTCATGTTGTCGCCTGCAAAAGACACTTCTACATTTATTTTTACCTCAAACCTGGTTGAGGGAAGTGATACCCTTACTTTTTTTTATCAACGAGATTTTACCTTATTATCCGTCGAATGCGGCTTTGTAACCCACTATACTATCGACAGTATTTTATATACTCAAAATTATATCGATTCATTATCTTTAGTTAATAATAGTATCACAACCAATGATGAAGGGCTTGTTAAAATATATTTCTAGTTTTATTTTTTTGTTGTTGTCAGCCTTCCCCGGTCAGGCCCAGAATGAAAGTCAGAGGGAGATACCCGTTGAGCAGGCAGAAAAAAAAGAACCTTTAACTTTTTATGGGTTTAAAACAGGAATTAACATTGGCCGTTTTTCAGATTTTATTTTCAAACCCGAACGTCTTTCCCTGGAAGGTTCGTTTGATTTAAATTTTGGAAATAAATATTTTGCTGTCGCAGAGATTGGATACGCCCGAACAAATCTGGAAAATGAAAGTTATAATTATAGTTCACAAGGATATTTTGTTAAGCTGGGGATGGATTATAATATGCTCAAAGCATATCCTTCCGACTTTTTAGGGGTCGGTTTACGCTTGGGCAGATCGGCTTTTAAACAGGAGGCTAAGGATGTTATTATTGCTAACGAATACTGGGGCAACATTCCTATTAATATTCCCACAGAAAATATCAGCACTTATTGGCTGGAGGGCTCTTTGGGATTAAAAACCGAACTGTTTGAAAATATCTACCTGGGATGGAGTGTTTTACTAAAAGCGAAGCTCTCAGGAGGAAGTCCGGATTTTCAACCCTATAATATCCCCGGATATGGAAATGGAATTAATGCTGTAAATCTGGGCATTAACTACTACATCTATTACAAAATTCCTTATAACCGGGGAAAATAAATTCCCATATTAAAATTTAAATACTAGTTGAAAAGCCAACTACTCTTTATTCATTCAAAAAATAGACACTTAACCGGTTTTGTTCCGTTTTTGTTCAGCCTTTAACAAATGCTTAATTGTAATATTTTTTTAATTTTTGCTGAAGCACTTCCTTGTTCACTTCATTAATTTCGTTGACAATCGTTTTTATTTTATCTGTTCGTTCCAGCCGGGTTTCCAGGGAGGTGAATTTCTCATCGGCAAATACAATTTTCTCTACCTGATACCCCTTTTCATTCAACGACATAGCAACGGCAGCATTAAAATTATCAAAAATAATTACGGAAGGGAGCTTGTTTTCTGCATATTGAGCCATCGCTTTTAGAACCATACTTTTAATGTATTTTATCTGAGTTTCGCCCAAATAGTTTGCCCCGAGCAATATCTTTATCAGATCAATCTTTGCCAGCTCCTTTTTTAAGGAACTTTTGCGCATGCTTTCATATTCCTTGTTGCTTGTATTTAAAAACCGTTGAATAAAATCATCCGGAATATCTTTTAAGTCGCCTAAATTGTTGTTCGATTTTTTCTTTTTATACTCTCTGATTGCATATCTCTGATGTACAGGTACATAATATTCCCACCTTCTGGTTCTTTTATAAGAATCGGTCAAAGGTTTAGGCTTCCAGTTAGTTTCAGGCCTTTGCATAAGCGGAGCTGTAATATCAAGGTATCCCGTTTCTAAAGAATATAAAAGGCAATTAACAAAGTGCACCCATCCTCCTCCAAGTGTTTGATGCAATGCACTCCACAAGGTTTTATCCGACTCATCATTTGTATATTCATTAACGGTGGTATCTATTTGCTTCCCTTTTAATCGTTGCACAAACTCATTGTCCAGCCGGGTAGGAATATAAGTAAAAGATTCAGACTCCTGTTCGGTCATACTCGTGTGATGTAATTCTTCAATATCCATAATATAGTTAGAGTCATTTGCCAGGGTAATATGGATGTAGAAATCTTTATCCCAATGCATATTTCTAATATTTTGTGCAAAGGAATATTGGCAGGATATTAAAAGAAACAAAACAATAACAGACAATTTTTTCATGACCAGGATGATTTATTTTATCCTTTTAAAGTTAATGAAAAATAAATTTACTTTAAATCTTTTTATTGATTTTATGGAGCACATAAATTAAAGCTTTGTATAAAAAGAAGCCCGGCACAAACAGGCCGGGCTTCATATTCATTTATCGCTACATTATTCATCTTCAAGCATTATTTCCAACATTTTTATGGCTGCAACGGGTATGGAAGTACCCGGGCCAAAAACTCCGGCAACACCGGTATCGTAAAGAAACTTATAATCCTGCGTTGGAATAACACCCCCGACAATAATCATAATATCCTCGCGACCCAGTTTTTTCAGTTCTTCAATTACCTGAGGAACTAATGTTTTGTGTCCGGCAGCTAATGAAGAAACACCTAAGATATGAACATCATTTTCAACAGCCTGTTTCGCTGCTTCTGCTGGGGTTTGGAACAACGGTCCTATATCTACATCGAAGCCAAGGTCGGCATAACCGGTAGATACTACCTTTGCTCCCCGGTCGTGACCGTCCTGTCCCATTTTCGCAATCATAATACGTGGCTGACGGCCCTCTTTTTGGGCAAATTGTTCTACCAGTTCTTTTGCTTTCTGGTAGTTTGCATCATCTTTTGATTCTGACATATATACTCCTGATATTGATCGTATAACGGCTTTATATCTCCCGGCTGTTTTTTCACAGGCATCGGATATTTCTCCCAGTGATGCCCGCTTTTTAGCAGCATCTACAGCTAATTCCAATAAATTTCCTTTGCCGGTAGCAGCGCATTCTTCTATTTTTTTCAATGCTGTTTGTGTTTCCGCCTCGTTCCTTTCCGCTTTTAATTTTGCCAGTCGCTTAAGCTGAGCCTCACGTACTGCCGTATTATCAACATCCAGCGTTTCAATAGGATCTTCTTTTTCCAGTTTGTATTTATTTATACCAACAATAATATCCTTCCCGGAGTCAATTCTTGCCTGTTTTCTTGCGGCAGCTTCTTCGATACGCATTTTAGGAATCCCCGTTTCAATAGCTTTTGCCATTCCTCCCAGCTTTTCAATTTCCTGAATATGCTCCCATGCCTTATGTGCAATTTCATGCGTAAGTTTTTCTACATAATAAGAACCAGCCCATGGATCAACTTCCCGGCATATTTGTGTTTCTTCCTGAATGTAGATTTGTGTATTTCGGGCAATACGCGCTGAAAATTCTGTTGGCAAAGCAATGGCCTCGTCCAGGGCATTGGTATGTAACGATTGTGTATGCCCTAATGCAGCACCCATGGCTTCAACACATGTACGGGCAACATTGTTAAACGGATCCTGCTCTGTTAAACTCCATCCCGATGTCTGCGAGTGTGTACGCAATGCCATCGATTTTGGGTTCTTGGGGTTAAATTGTTTTACCAGCTTTGCCCAAAGCATCCGTGCTGCACGCATTTTAGCAATTTCCATAAAGTGGTTCATCCCAACGGCCCAGAAAAATGATAACCGTGGAGCAAACGAATCGATATCCATTCCTGCATTTACCCCTGTGCGCAAATACTCCAAACCATCGGCCAGTGTATATGCAAGCTCAATATCAGCAGTAGCTCCGGCTTCCTGCATATGGTATCCGGAAATACTGATGGAGTTAAACTTGGGCATATTTTTCGAGGTGTACTCGAAAATATCGGCAATAATTTTCATTGAGAATTCTGGTGGGTAAATGTAAGTATTACGTACCATAAATTCTTTTAGTATATCATTCTGGATAGTACCGCTTAACTTCTCCAGGGGTACTCCCTGCTCTAATCCGGCAACAATATAAAATGCCATAACAGGAAGCACGGCACCGTTCATGGTCATGGATACCGACATTTTATCCAGAGGAATCTGGTCGAAAAGAATTTTCATGTCCAGAATGGAATCCACAGCCACCCCGGCTTTCCCCACATCGCCAACAACTCTTTCGTGGTCAGAGTCGTATCCACGGTGTGTTGCCAGGTCGAAGGCAATAGATAATCCTTTTTGGCCGGCTGCTAAATTCCGGCGATAAAATGCATTCGATTCTTCGGCCGTAGAGAATCCCGCATACTGACGGACTGTCCATGGACGCATGGCATACATGGCAGAATAAGGGCCTCTTAAATAAGGTGCCAGTCCTGCAGCATAATTGAGATGCTCCATGTTTTCCAGGTCATCTTCCGAATAAACATTTTTTACATCAATCTTTTCAGGTGTTGTCCATTCGGGTTTAACATTATTTTGTTTTTCCCAATCTTTTACCGAACCATGTTCCGGTTGGGGAAGATTTAAATCTATATGGTTAAAATTTGGTTTCATCTTGTTCGTATTTTGATTATTAGTAATCAGACTGCCTGCATCAAACAGGCTCATATCTATTTATTCGATTCCTAATTCTTTTTGAAAACCTTTTAATGTTTCCATCAGGTTTGATTTTATATGAATAAAATGCTTAATCCCTTTAGCTTTTAAATCATCTACACATGCAGGATAACCGGCAACTACCGTAATGGCTTTGTTACCCACTTTTTCATTCACTGCAGGTGCTACCTCGGGATACTCATCATCGGAGCTACAAACCACAACAATATCTGATTTTTGCTCCATTGCAGCTTTTACTCCCTCTTCAACCGAATCAAAACCAAGATTGTCGATAATATCGAAACCTGCACAGGCAAAAAATCCGGAAGCAAAACCGGCTCTTGCTTTTCGCATTGCCGGATTTCCAATGGTTAATAAGAAAACTTTTGGCGTTTTAGCTGACTGGTCGGTTTTCAATCGGAGCAATTCAATCTCTTCGGCTCCGCGGTAAGGTTTTAAAGGTTCTGCAATTGCATCATCCCTTCTATTTACTTTAGTGATAATCGTATCTGCATCATATTTAGCATCCATCTTTTCTGAAGCATTTGGATATTGATTTACCCCAAGAATAACTTCTTTGCGGGATGCTATGCTGTGATTTCGCTTATTAGCTGTTTCATTAACTTTCTCCTGTATGATTCCGGCTTTAAATGCTTTAATATATCCTCCCTTATGTTCTATTTCTTTAAACAGGTTCCATGCATGTTCAGCTATGGAGGCTGTAAGATTTTCAATGTAATACGAACCTCCTGCCGGGTCTACCACTTTATCAAAATAAGATTCTTCTTTTAAGATAATTTGTGTGTTTCGGGCAATCCTTTCAGCAAACTCCGTTGGCTTCTCAAACGGAACATCGTAAGGTGTTACCGTAAGTGAGTCAATTCCTGAAAGTACTGCCGACATCGATTCGGTAGTTCCGCGAAGCATATTTACATAGGGATCGTAAATCGTTTGGTTCCACTTAGAAGTCACTGCATGAACATTCATTTTCGCTACTTCTTTACTTTTGGGTTCGTAAGCTTCCACGATTTTAGCCCAAAGCATTCGAGCAGCTCTGAATTTGGCTATTTCCATAAAATAGTTGGTACCTACGCCAACATTAAATTTAATATTCTGAGCTACCGTATCAATATCCAGTCCTTTATCGGTTAAAGTGCTCAGGTATTGATTCCCCATGGATAAAGCAAATCCTAATTCCTGAACGATGGATGCTCCGGAATTACTGAACATCTCCCCGTTAACACCTATTGTACGAAAGTTCGGAAGATCTTTCGCTTTTTCAATCAGTTCCTTTGCTGTTTCAAACACTTCATCCTTCGCTTTGCAGAAATTTCCACGTAACGAAAGATGGGCTAAAGGATCGAAGCAAACAGAACCTTTTACCAGGTTACCATCAATGTTTTCAGACTTAATTTTATTTTTTAGAAAATCAACAAACGGATGGGCAGCAATCGGTCCCAGAATGTTGAGTTCAATACTTTCTATACAAATATCTTTTAATAGGTTTTCAAAAGCGTAGTTTGAAAACTCTTCAAGGGGCGTTAAATCAAAGCCTAACGAATCAACGCCACGCATTAATACGTTTAATGCTCTTTTATTAGCCTCACCGGCATCTGTAGCATCAATATTCTGGCGGATATACCACTCATTTGATTTAACTTTATTTCCTCTGACATAAGGAAATTCGCCGGGAACATATTTCAGGTGCTTCAGGTTTTTAAGGTGTTCGGCACGATAATATGGACGAACGCTGAAACCTTCCATGGTTCTCCAGACCAGTTTCTTTTCATAATCAGCACCTTTTAAATCCGCTTTGATCTTATCTTCCCAATCCTGTGTTGAAACAGGAGGGAAATCTTCGAACAATTTTGTTTGTTTCATTTTATCTGTCATAACAAATTGTTAATAGTTAAATTTTGTACAAAATTAGTGCATTCCATATTAAAAATCATGACTTTTAGCATAATTATAGTATGCTTTACAATAGGTTTAGATTTTAAAATCCAAAGGCAAGATGTAATCCCAATGATGCATGAAAATCTTCCGGATTAAAGCTAATACCGAAAATAGGCCCCAGGTGGAAACGTCCTGTTTCGAATTCATATAATCCTTCAATATGCAGTGCCGGTTTGGCTGATTTTTTTTCGGAAGATAACCATACAATACCTGGAGCCAAATTTATAGCCCAATGGTCAACCGGACGATAATGGAAAATCACATTTAATGCATTATGCTGGTGTTCGTCGAAAATGCGTTCATAGCCCAAACCCAATCCAAATGGATGGTTCCTGCCAACAAGTTTTATAAAATGGGCATGTGCAACAAAAGCAAGTCCTTTTTCAGTAGTATTATAAACAACACCATTAGAAACACCCATTTCGTAGTGATGATGAGAGTGCTCGTACTGGTCATCATGGTCATTTTTCTGGGCTGAAGAAACCACTGATATAAACAGGAAAACAAATAAACTAAAATATCTAAGGGTCATGAGATCATTTTTTATAAAAAAATATGTGACGATTACCTTCCTCTAAGCGTTCCGCCACCTGCTGGATAACCAATTGGCATGATATATAAAGGTTCTTCATTATCGGGAATCATCAATACGTTGCGTACCATTCTGTTGTCGAAAGCACCCACAGGGCACGTCCCTAAATTCATGGCCACAACCTGTAAACAAACGTTTTGAGCTGAATGACCCAGATCCATGCAAACGTATCGTTCTTCCCCCCGTTTGCCATACTTGCCTGTTGTTCTCGAATAAACTGCCGTGTAAAATAAACTTGCCGGAGCTTGTGCAATAAAATCCTGATTTATGGCAGCCTCTGCCAAATCATCTCGTACATCTTTATCGTATGTTTTCATTAACTGATGTCCTTGGGGCAGGTATTTATAAACCCCTCGATCAAGTCCATTAATATTACCAGCTACAACATAAATTTCGAGAGGATAAAGGGCACCTGCTGAAGGTGCTGTTTTAAATCCTCCGCGCAAGAATGAAGGAGAATTCATTTCCTGTGTAATTCCATAGGCTGCCCATAAAATTTGAGATATCTGCTGCATATGTAATGCTTTGGATTCAAATTCACGCACCGATCTGCGATTGAGCATTGCTTCTTCGACAGATATATCCCCTTTAAATTGAGGGTTGGGTAGTTTTATGGTTTGTCCCGAAGAATTTTTCATACCAGTTAATGTGAAAATCAATATGAAAATACAAAGTGAACCTAATGCCTTTTTCATCTTTTTTGTACCCAATATAAAAAAACTTTGCGGGTAAAAAAACTAGTACTGAAAAAAGGAATAATCATCATTCTGTTGTGATTCGTCAATATGCCCGTATTTTTCGGCTACACTGTCCAGAGTCTTCAGCAATTCGTTTACATCCAGAGAGGTTACCAGTTTCATTCTTGTTTCTTTAAAATGAGGTAACCCTTTAAAATAATTCGAAAGATGGCGACGAATTTCAAAAACACCTCTGGGTTCTCCTTTCCATTCAATCGACTTTTTTAAATGAAGTTTTGCAATTTCCACCTTCTCTTTTATGGTTAAGGGCTTCATCACCTCACCTTTCTCCAGGTATTCTTTAATTTCTTTAAAAATCCAGGGTCTTCCAACGGTGGCTCTTCCAATCATTATTGCATCTACCCCGTACTTATCAAAAGCTGCCTTTGCAGATTCGGCATCTTTAATATCGCCATTACCAATGATCGGGATTTTTATTCGCGGATTATTTTTCACTTCACCTATTAAGGTCCAGTCGGCATCGCCTTTATACATTTGCATTCTTGTACGCCCATGTATGGCCAGCGCAGCAATTCCTTTATCCTGTAATTGCTCAGAAAGTTCAACAATTATTTTACTGTCATCATCCCAGCCCAGGCGGGTTTTTACGGTTACTGGTATTTTTACGGCTTTTACAATCGCCTCGGTCATTTCGAGCATGAGCGGAATATTTCTTAACATCCCTGCTCCTGCCCCTCGGGTGGCTATTTTTTTAACCGGGCATCCAAAATTCAAGTCAATAAAATCAGGCTTTGCCTCTTCGGCCATTTTTGCAGCCTCAACCATCGAATCAATCTGGTGACCGTATAACTGAATGGCAGCAGGCCTTTCAAAATCGAATAATTGTAATTTCTTATAACTTTTTTTGCAATCGCGAATCAACCCTTCTGAAGCAACAAACTCAGTATAAACCATATCAGCCCCAAAATGTTTGCAAAGATACCGAAAGGAAGGATCGGTTATATCTTCCATGGGTGCTAAAAAAAGAGGTTTTTCACCTAACGCTATATTTCCTATTTTTACCAACTTTTAATTTATTGTATTAAATTTAGCGCAAAAATATTAAATTTTAGATAAAAGCAAGTCTCATGAAAAATTTATTGGAAAACATACACCCTTTCTCAAAATTCATCTTTGCGCTATTTATTATCCTTGTTTCATTTTTAGTTGTATTTATTATAGGCATGGTTGTTGGTATTCCACTGTTTAACATAAGTTTTACCGAACTCCCTTCCGTTGTAACCAACTATTCAAACCCCGATAATCTTAGATTTTTAAAATATTTACAATCCATCCAGGCCATTGGATTATTTATTGTTCCTGCTTTTATTATAGGTTATTTTTTTCATCAAAACAGTTTACGCTACTTAAAGTTTAATTCAATCCGTTCTTATTCTGCTTTTCTGGTCATTTTTATTATGATAAGTGCCATCCCGGCCATCAATTTTTTTGCCATGCTCAATTCAAAAATGCAATTGCCCGCTTATTTAAGTGAAATAGAAAATTGGATGAGGCAGAAGGAGTCGAGTGCACAAGCCCTAACAGAGGCATTTTTAAAAATGGATAGCTTTAGAAGTTTAGTATTTAATATTTTTATGATTGGTATTTTACCTGCTATAGGTGAAGAATTAATATTCCGGGGGGTCTTACAGCGCATATTTGCAGAGTGGACCAAAAATATTCATTGGGGAATTTTTATTGCCGCTTTCTTATTTAGTTTTATGCATATCCAGTTTTATGGATTTATCCCCCGAATGATTCTGGGTATTCTATTTGGTTATCTGTTTTATTGGAGTGGAACAATATGGATTCCTATTTTAGGGCATTTTGTGAACAATACAATGGCCGTAGTTTTTTACTATTTTTATGCAGAACAAGTTAGTGAAGAGGTCGATACTTTGGGTGCTGCAGAAGGTTCGTATGGATACTTGCTTGTAAGCATTATACTCCTTACTTTATTCCTTTATTCATTTTATCAGCGAGAGAAAAATAAGATAGAAACTTAAATTATTTTCGCCTCATCGTTTCTAAAAAGACTGATCCGGCCGATCTCATTTTTTCGATACACATATACCAATCCATATTTTTGGGCTTTTTCGCGTTTTAAATCATCGGGTAAATTTTTAAAAGTGTCTTCTACTTCATTCCAAACGTTTAAAATAATATCATCCGCATCTTCTCTTAATTCGGCAAGATGATTCAACGCTCTGCCGTTATTTTTTTGTAAGGTTTTCTGGAATTTATAGGCTTCCGAAAAGTTATCATAATGAACCTTAACTAACGCTATGGTAGGATTGGTTATGGGGGTATGACCTTTTAATTTTCGTTCTCTTGAACCTTCAATTAACTTTTTACCCCATTCAATAATATCTGTCTCTGTATTTAATGGGGGTAACTTCGATTCATAGTCTTGTAATTCAAAGAAATCTCTGACTGCAGGCTGTAATTCTCCACGCATAATAGCCATATTTAAAACCTGGATAAAATGTGAAACATAGAGCCTTGCTTTTTTTAACTTCTTAAGATATTCTTTATTATTTCTGGTTTGTATGTCATACGTGTTTTTATATTCAGTCATAGCCTTTTCCCATTTAGGGAGAAAAGATTGAACCCGCTGAAATGTACTTTGTTTAAAAGCCAGATCCATGGGAGTAAGTTCTTTTCCTTTGGTAAAGGCATTTTTTAACGCCTTTTGTCTTGAGTTATCCGTATTGGGAAGTCTTCGGTAAGGCATGATGTTTATTTTTTAAGAATATTGTTAATAACCTGTTGATAAAGTGCGAATATAACAAATAAATCGAAAAATGCAAGTCTATTCGTATTTTATTTTATCATTAGTACCCCCTGATATTGTGAAAGTTAATGTTTGTAACCCGCAAACGTTCCGACCATTCTAATTTATAAAAATATTACCGTTTATTTTTTCATCACGAATCAACCTTCATCAAAAAAAGAGAGGCTTATTATAAAATGGATGAAATTTTTCCGTCCTTTGTTTTTTGAAAAATCTGGCGTAAATTCGTTTGAATTTTCAACGTATTAATAATCAATAAATTTATATATTATGTTCAAAAAAGATGTTTATACTGAAAGACGTAATCGTCTAAAAAACAAGCTCAAAGGAGGATTAGTTCTTTTTCTGGGAAATCAAGAGTCGGCGATGAATTATCAAAGTAATGCATATCATTTCAGACAAGATAGTTCTTTCCTTTATTTTTTTGGTTTAGATATGCCCAATCTGGCAGGTTTAATTGATTTAGATTCAGGAAAAGAGTATTTGTTTGGGGATGATTTCACGATTGATGATATTATATGGATGGGTCCTCAACCTACAATAAAAGAGCTAGCTTCAGAGGTTGGTGTTGAAAATACTGAACCTTTTAATCAGTTAGGAAATTACTTACGGAATGCAAAAAATCAAGAAAGAAACATCCATGTCCTTCCATTTTACAGAGGAGATTCAATTATCCAGTTTAGTAATTTACTGGAAATGAGTCACAACGAAGCTGAAAATTTTGTTTCTAAAGAATTAATAAAAGCAGTGGTAGATTTACGCTCTATTAAAGACAAGTATGAAGTTGAAGAGTTAATTAAGGCTGCAGCCATAGGCTATAAAATGCATACAACAGCTATGAAAATGGCTAAACCCGGCGTTTTCGAGCAGGAAATTGCAGGAACTGTTGAAGGCATTGCTTTAGCACATGGTGGAATGTTATCATTCCCCATTATTCTATCCCAAAACGGGGAAACATTACACAATCATGATCACAGTAATATATTACAAGAAGGTAGATTAATGCTTACCGACACAGGAGCTGAGACAACCATGCATTATGCAAGCGACCACACACGAACGGTTCCTGTAGGTGGAAAATTCTCCCCCAGACAAAAAGATATTTATAATATCGTTCTGGAAGCAATAAATCATGCTACATCGTTAATAAAACCAGGAATTCCTTATCGGGATATCCACTTAGAAGCAGCAAGAATTATTGCGGAAGGATTAACCAACCTTGGAATTATGAAAGGGAATCCACAGGATGCTGTACGCGAAGGGGCCCATGCTATGTTTATGCCTCATGGCCTTGGCCATATGATGGGACTTGATGTTCATGATATGGAAGGATTGGGTGAAGATAATGTTGGATATGACAATGAAATTAAGCGCGCTACACAATTCGGACTTAAAGGATTAAGACTTGGACGTAAACTCCAGGAAGGATTTGTGCTTACCAATGAGCCTGGAATTTACTTTATTCCTGACCTTATCAAAAAATGGGAAGCAGAAAAAACAAATGCAGATTTCATTAACTTTGATAAAATTAAAAAAGAATACATCGACTTTGGTGGTATTCGACTGGAAGATGACTTACTGGTAACAGAAAACGGATCACAATTACTTGGAAAGCGCATTCCTATTACCGTTGAGGAAGTAGAGGAAACCATGAAAGCGTAAAAATAATATGTTTAAATTAGAAAACCCTGACAAGTATTGCTTCGTCAGGGTTTTTTATAAAAAAAGTTTAATTATTCTGCTTCAGTAAAGGATGCACATAAATACTCCCGGTTTAAACGAGCGATATTTTCAATAGAAATACCTTTGGGACATTCTGCTTCGCAAGCACCTGTATTGGTACAACTACCAAAACCCAACTCATCCATTTTAGCTACCATATTTAATGCTCTGCGCTTAGCTTCAACTTTACCTTGGGGTAATAAAGCCAATTGCGATACTTTTGCAGCCACAAACAACATCGCCGATGAGTTTTTACAGGCTGCAACACAGGCTCCACAACCAATACAAGCTGCAGCATCAAATGCCTTATCAGCATCGTTTTTAGATACTAAAATAGAATTTGCATCTGTTGCCTGACCAGCATCTATTGAAACAAAACCCCCTGCTGCCATAATTTTATCAAAAGCATTGCGATCAACAATTAAATCCTTAATAACCGGAAACCCTTTTGCCCTCCAAGGTTCAATGGTAATGGTTTCCCCATCTTTAAATGCTCGCATATGAACCTGGCATGTAGCCACCTCTTCTGCTGGCCCGTGTGGACGCCCGTTTATATATAAGCTACAGCATCCACAAATTGCTTCGTGGCAATCGTGATCGAAAGCAACCGTTTCCTTACCTTCTTTTATTAGTTTTTCATTTAACGAATCAAGCATCTCAAGGAACGACATTTCGGGATCAACATCAGCTAACTCATATTTTTCGAATCTGCCCTTGGCTTTAGCATTCGCCTGTTTCCAAATATTTAACTTTATTTTCATTTTTTTATATTTTAGATTTTAGTATCAATTATCAAGGTTTTGAGTCTAAAAGTCTCATGTCCTGATACTACTTATAACTTCTAACTTTTACTTCAACATTTTCGAACTTAAGTTCTTCTTTATGAAGCTTTGGCTCTTTATCTTCTCCCTGATATTCCCAGGCAGCAACATAAGAGTATTTATCATCGATACGCACTGCTTCACCACCTTCGCTCTGACTTTCTTCGCGAAAGTGTGCACCACAAGATTCTTTACGGTTCAATGCATCCTTAACAATTAAGCTTGCCAAATCAATAAAATCAGCAACACGAGTAGCTTTCTCTAATTCCTGATTTAACTCATCGGTTTTACCCGGAATTTTTAAATCACTCCAAAATTCTTTCTTTAAATCGGCAATTTCTTCTAACGCTTTCTTTAAACCTTCTTCGTTACGTTTCATACCTGCATGCTCCCACATGATATGCCCCAAACGCTTATGAAATGATGTGGCTGTTTTTGTTCCGTTTATACTTAAAAACTTATTCAGACTTTCTTTTACCTTTTCTTCTGCTTCAACAAATTCAGGAGAATCCGTTGAAGGAAGCTTAGTCGAAATTTCATCTGCCAGGTAATTACTTACGGTGTAAGGTGCAATGAAATAACCATCTGCAGCACCTTGCAATAATGAATTTGCACCTAAACGGTTTGCTCCATGGTCAGAGAAGTTTGCCTCGCCAATAGCAAATAATCCGGGAATAGTTGTTTGTAGATTATAATCTACCCATAAACCACCCATGGTATAATGACCGGCAGGATAAATCATCATTGGAGTTTCATAAGGACTTTCACCGGTAATCTTTTCATACATATCAAAGAGATTGCCATATTTCCCTTTGATTACTTTTTTTCCATGTTTAGCAAGCGCATCCCTAAAATCAAGGTATACCGCTAATCCTGTTTTACCCACACCATAGCCGGCATCACAACGTTCCTTTGCCGCACGCGATGCAACATCCCGCGGAACCAGATTACCAAAAGCAGGATAACGACGTTCTAAGTAATAATCTCGCTCTTCGTCAGGAATCTCGTCCGGTTTACGCTTGTCTCCTTTTATTTTAGGAACCCATATTCGTCCGTCGTTTCTTAACGATTCCGACATTAATGTAAGTTTCGATTGATATTCGTTTAAGACCGGAATACTCGTCGGATGAATTTGAATAAAGCTGGGGTTTCCAAAAAAAGCTCCTTTTCTGTATGCTTGCATTGCTGCCGATCCATTTGATTGTACCGCTAATGTTGACAGGTAATATATGGTTCCGTATCCACCCGTAGCCAAAACTACTACATGTGCCGAATGACGTTCAATTTCTCCGGTTAACAGGTTACGTGTAATAATTCCTCGTGCTTTACCATCGATTAAAACAATGTCAAGCATTTGTCGGCGGCTAAACATTTTAACCTTACCTAAACCTACCTGGCGTTTAAGTGCCGAATAACCACCTAGTAGAACTTGTTGCCCTGTTTGTCCCTGAGCATAATTTGTACGCGAAACCTGCACGCCACCAAACGTTCTGTTGGCTAATGTTCCACCATACTCCCGTGCAAAAGGAACTCCCTGGGCAGTAAGCTGGTCAATAACCTGACTACTTACTTCCGCAACACGATAGACATTGGCTTCTCGTGCACGATAATCTCCTCCTTTTATTGTATCATAAAATAAACGATAAACACTATCGCCATCGTTTTTATTATTTCTTGCAGCATTAATTCCTCCCTGAGCTGCAACCGAATGTGCTCTGCGAGGAGAATCCTGGAAACAGAAAACTTTTACATTATATCCCATTTCACCAAAAGAAGCAGCAGCAGGAGCTCCGGCAATACCTGTTCCTACAACAATAATATCTAATTTTTTTCTATTGTTTGGACTAACTAGTTTTTGTGTAGCTTTATATTTGTTCCATTTTTCGGCCAATGGGCCTTCTGGTATTTTTGAATCTAATTTATTCATAGTGTATATATTACTATTTTACATTCGATTAATTATTTACACAACATATTTTACAAGAAAATAAATTGGAATTAAAGCAAACCCGCCGGCGATAATAATGGCATAGATATATGAAATGACTTTCAATCTGTTTATCCATTTATCATTATCCCAACCGATTGTTTGAAATGCTGACCAAAATCCATGGGTAAGGTGGAGGAACAGAAAGATTGCCCCTAAAATATAAATGACATCATACCACCACCATCCTTTAAAAAGTCCTGCTACAAGGCCATATACATCGTGCAATTCACCTCCTCCATAAGAAATAGTGGGAACCGTTCCAAACTTTATTTTCCAAAAGAAATTCGTCAGGTGAATTACTAAAAAGATAAAAACTAAACCCCCAAGAATAAACATATTCTTAGAAGCCCAACTAGCCTTTGAGTTATTTGCCACTTTATATTTCTGTGGCCTGGCCATTTGGTTTTTTAAAGTAATATAAGCTGCATAGATAATATGCAAAATAAATCCGATGGCCAGGATAGGTTCAATGATTTTCATAACAAAATTACTACTCATAAAATTGGCAGCAACATTAAATAATTCACCATCGCCAACAAGCAATAAAGAATTAATGGATAAGTGGACAACTAAAAATAACATGAGAAATATACCTGTTATACTCATGAAAAATTTTTGTCCAATGGAGGAAGTGAAAAATTTGCTCATAGAATTTAATTTTAATAGAACATTAGTTATCTTGCAAAAAACTGCAAATTCCAGTATATAAACAAATATAGTTTTTTAAATATGTAAACTCAATGTTTCATTATACATTAACAATAATTTAAAATTATTCTAAGTTATGAAATGTCAACAGCTGGAAAGCACGCTATTTGTGAAAAACCGAAAGAAACTGATTAAGCTTTTACAACCCAACTCTATTGTATTAATCCATTCAAATGATGAAATGCCTCGCAATGGAGACCAATTTTTTCCTTTCAGGCAAAATTCCGACCTGTTTTATCTGACAGGTATCGAACAGGAAAAAACAATGCTGACGTTGTGTCCCAATCATCCGGACAAAAGCCTGAGAGAGATATTATTTATCTTGGAAAGCAATGAGAAAATTGAAACCTGGGAAGGTCATAAATGTAGTATTGAAGAAGCTCAAAAAATTTCTGGCATTGAAACCGTAAAATATATTTCAGCTTTTGATACTGTTTTCCGGGAACTAGCTATAAAAGCAGAAAACATCTATATTAACCTCCCGGAGAATCCTAAGTTTAAACCGGAGGTTAAATCTGCCGATGAACGATTTATCTCAGTCCTGGAAAACGAGTTCCCGGCTCATGATCTTCTTCGGTTAGCTCCACTGTTAAAAAAACTTCGATTGGTTAAAGAGCCTGAAGAAATTAAATTAATGCAGCAGGCCTGTGATATAACGGGAAAAGCATTTAACAGAATGCTGCAATTTGTAAAGCCCGGAGTAACGGAATACCAGGTTGAGGCCGAGCTTACCCACGAATTTTTGTGGAACAGGGCAAGCGGCCATGCTTATCCCCCTATTGTGGCATCCGGGAAAAATGCTTGTGTTTTACACTACAATCAGAATAACAGTGAATGCAAAGATGGAGATTTGTTATTAATGGATTTTGGAGCCGAATATAACAACTATGCTGCCGATTGTTCAAGAACAATTCCCGTTAACGGAAAATACACTGCACGCCAAAAAGAATGTTACGAAGCCGTTTTAAGGGTTATGAAAAAAGCCATTGGATGGCTTACACCCGGGACAACGATTAACCGGGTAAATGAGAGGGTTGAAAATCTTTTACAGGAAGAACATATCAAATTGGGTCTATATACTAAACAAGATGTACAAAACCAGGATCCTGACAATCCGCTGGTAAAAAAATATTACCCTCATGGAACCTGCCATTTTATCGGTCTGGATGTTCATGATGTTGGGGACAGAAACGTAACTCTTGAAGAAGGAATGGTGTTAACTTGTGAGCCGGGAATCTATATCCCCGAAGAAAATATAGGGATTCGTATTGAAGATGATATCATAGTCGCTCATAAACCGGTTAACCTAATGGAACATATACCAAAAGAAGCCGATGAAATTGAAAAAATTATGGGTAAAAAATAACCGCTGAATACTAATTTATGTTTTAGCCATGAATAATTCTTAACTTATTATTCTTTAAATCAAACAACATGACTTTCTCAATTCAATGGCAAAAAAAGGGGGTGTTTATAACCTTCAGAGGAATTGTTAAGGCACAAAACCTTATTGATGCAAACAATTACCTGTTAAGCAATGCTGATTTTGACTCATTAGACTATCAGGTTTTTGACTTTTCTAAAGTAAAAGATTTTAAGGTCACAACCTATGATATGAGTATTATTGGATCAATGAACAGCTCTCAGTCCGTTTTTAATAAAAAAATTAACATCGCTTTTGTTACTTCCAACAATTATATCAAAGAACAAATAGAAGAATATAAATTATATATGAAAAAAACAGATTGGGAAATTCAAATTTTCAGCAATCTTAAGGAAGCAAAAAAGTGGGCCCGGAACGAATGAGTAGATACTTAACAATTCGCAATAAAAAAATACATTACATTGATATAGGGAAGGGATATCCGGTTATTCTGCTTCACGGATACCTTGAATCTATTTCTGTCTGGTCAGGTTTTGCTCAACAACTCTCGAAAAAATTTCGTGTTATTGCTTTGGATATTCCGGGTCATGGGAAAAGTGAAAGCCTGGATGAAAAGCATACTATGGAAAAAATAGCAACACACATTTATGCCGCGCTAAAAAAATTTAAAATAAACCAAGGTGTTATGATTGGGCATTCTATGGGTGGCTATGTTACATTGATGCTGCATCATCTTTATCCCGAATTGCTTTCCGGTTTTTCACTCTTCCATTCACATCCTTTCGCCGATACTGAAGAAACGAGAAAGAACAGAATACGGGAAATCGACCTGGTAAAAAAAGGAAAAAAAGATATTCTGGCTAAAATAAATATCCCTAATGCTTTTGCTCAACATCATCTTTTAACATTTAAAAATGAAGTGGAAAGAGCCAAGGCAATTGCATTACAAACCAATGACAAAGGTATAATTGCTAATCTGCATGCAATGATGAACCGACCTGATTTTTCAGATGAGCTTGCCCAAACAGAAACACCTTTCCTTTTAATTGCCGGTAAACATGATAACTATATTCCTTTTGATACAGTAATTCCCAATATAAAACTTCCTGAAAACTCAACTTTTTGTGTATTAGAAAATTCTGGTCATATGGGTTTTGTGGAAGAAAAAGAAAAAACGTTGGATTATGTAGAACGTTTTGTGTCCACAATTGAAGAATTAAGGTAATATATTTTTTATACTGAACGCTTTAAAAATTGTACCCCAGAACGATAAAGTGTTTTGAGAATAAGCATTATAAAAAAATCCGATGCTTTTATAGCTGCATCGGATTTTTATTCAAACAACCATCTATAAAAGCTGTTGGTTCACAGCTTTACTCTTCATCTACAGGATAATTTGAATATCTATATCCATACCCGTCGCCATAACCTCTTCCGGCATCACGATAATTTCCATAACCTCCGCCTCTTCTGTTTGCGCCACGATTATATCCTTGTCCACGAGCCGGCATAGCGTCAAAATAAACTTTTTGCTCGTCGGTTAACTCCTTGCGCACATCCTGTCTGTGTTTTGCTGATTTTTTCATCATTTTATTATGGACATCCGTCATCTGGTCAATAACAGAATTCAACTCGTTCATGTCTGCCTGTGGAGTGGTGTTTAATGTTCTTTTCCTCGCTCTCAATTCATTCATTTGATTACGGTAGTTCTTCATCACCTTCCAGTGACTAATCCTTAACGCTTCAATGTTGGTTTCCTGCTCAGTTGTTAAATCAGGAATTCTCCAACAGGTTTCTCTATTCTGATAAGGCCTGTTTACATTATTCTTAAAATTGCGTCCTCGTTGAGCAAAAGTTTGTACTCCTGCAAGCATTAAAAAAGCAAGCATCAATACGGTAATTTTTTTTACATCTTGTGTTTTCATCTTTTTAAATTTTTATGTTTAACCAATTTTCTTTCGAATTTCTACCCTTTGGACACCCATAATTTTAATTTATTACAGGAGGTGTTATTAATTTTTTATCTTTTCTTTATGTTTTGATTTCTAGAATGATCTTTGGAGTTTATATATCCGCTTACTAAAATCAGCACAGAGAAATTAGAATCAATAGAAATTTTTTTTACTTTTATTACCCATTATAAACAGCAACACTCATAAATAAAAAAGGATATAAATATATTATGGAGCCACTTATTATTGGAGCATCTGAAGAACGACCGGGAATTAATTTTGACCCCCAGCTTAATAAGTTCCTGATTTTTGGAAAATCATTCCCTGAAGAGGCCAAAAAGTTTTATGAACCTGTGATTCTGTGGCTAGAAGATTATACTAAAAATCCAAACAAAGAAACAAATTTTGAAATACGACTCGATTATTATAACTCATCAACATCAACCGTATTACTTGAAATTTTCCAACTATTAAATCGCCTTTACACCAAGGGACACGATGTAAAAATTTCATGGCACTATCTTGAAATAGATGACGATATGCTTGATGCAGGAAAAGAATATAGCGAAATGACAGATGTCCCCTTTGAATTTATTCCTTTTGAGGATATATAAAACAAAAATTGATAAAAAAGTTCCTCAAAAATTAAAACTTTTTGAGGAACTATTTATTTTTATTTACCAAAAAAATCAGGGTGTTGTTGATGAAAATCAGTAGCTTCCTGATATTGTTTAACAAAGTTAAGCAATGCAGCCTCATCATATAAGTTTCCGAAAAAACTTATACTCGTAGGATGTTGCTTATCGTCGAAACCATTGGGAACGACAACACAGGGGTTGCCTGTCAGGTTTGTCATAAGCAGTTGGTCTCCACCATAACTGGGCGTTACAATTACATCATACTCTTTAATTGCCTGATACAATTCTTCTATTAGCATATCACGCACTCTGCTTGCCTGGATATATTCGGTTGCAGGAATAAAGCGTGCAGATCTGAAAATGTTTGGCCAGGCATATTGATGTTGTGCGGTTAATTCATCATCTCTGTTACTACGTGTAAGGTCATCAAAAGCTGCAGAAGCTTCTGCTTCTAAGATTATGGACAATGCACTTACGGGCAAATCATTCGGAAGCTGAAGTTCGTGGAGGGTGACACCCAACTCTTTTAAAACATCAAGCGTAAGACTATCATTCTCTTGTCCCCTGTATTCTTCCTCAAAATATGATTTTAAATAGCCCACTTTATAATCTGTGATTTTAGTCTCTTGATAATTAAACGGATAATTAGTTGTTGACGGGTCTTTTTCATCTACTCCCCGAATAACATCAAAAACCAGTGCACAATCGTATGCATTCCGAGCAATGGGCCCTACTTTATCCATGGTCCAGCTTAGGGCCATTGCGCCAAAGCGGCTAACACGACCAAAGGTGGGTCGTAAACCGGTAACTCCGCAACGGGTAGAAGGAGAAACAATAGAGCCCCACGTTTCGGTCCCAAGGGCAAACCCAACCAACCCGGCAGCAGTTGCTGATGCTGAGCCGGCAGATGATCCGCTGGAACCCTGATTCAAATCCCAGGGGTTTTTGGTTACCCCACCAAACCAAACATCACCCATGGCTAAGGCACCCAGCGTTAATTTGGCGACCAAAACAGCTCCTGCCTCTTCCAATTGTTTTACTACAGTCGCTGTATGCTCAATTTGTTGATTTTTATAGGGTGCTGCACCCCACGTTGTTTTGTAGCCCTCAACGGCAAATAAATCTTTTACTCCGTAAGGAATACCATGTAAGGGCCCGCGGTATATCCCCTCTGCAATCTCGTCGTCGGCTTTATGCGCTTGTTTTAATGCCAGCTCTTCGGTCAATCGAACCACACATTGAAGCGTATCACCATATTTTTTTAGTCGCTTTAAATACATTTCTGTAAGCTGTACTGATGTAATTTTACGGGATTTAATAAGTGCCGCAAGCTTTGAAACCGGGTAAAAAGCCAGCTCCTCCAAATTTTCAGGAGGCTCCACATTTTCGGGTAATTGCCACCGGTTATTTTCTTGCTCAACCGGAATATTAAATTGTTGGGGTCTGGGATCGAAATAAAGTCTGGGTGAAATTTCGTTCCCAATTGCCAGAGTTCTTATTCCTTGGTAACTCTCGCGATAATTATTCAGCGACTCGAGCATAGAATCGATTTCTGTTTCAGAAAACTCCAGGTCAATAATTTTCTGAGCCAGTTGAACGGTTTTTGAATCAATTTCCTTATGATCCGAATTACAGGAGAAAAGAACAAAAAATATGAATAAAATTGAAAGAAAATAAATTTTTGTTTTCATCATTTAAATGGTTTAATGAATAAAATGACGAGAAAGGTATAAAAACATAATGGGATAATCAATAATCCTCTAAGAGTATTAAGAATTGAAAAACAAATTCATCAATTTTTTGTTAATTTATAAGTAATTCTCTAAATAAATTGAAAACCGGCCTGAAAATTTTTATATTTGGCCACGTTAAAAATCTTGCTTCTTCTCGGAAATACTATGAATAAATGCCCTCAGGACAACAACAATAAAACCAGCTTAAAATGGAATGATGAGACGTTCAAACATCTCATCAAAAATTCTTTCATCATTGTTCTCCTGGATGAAAAAGGGAATCAACATTATGTGAGCGAATCGTGTGAAAAGATTTTAGGATACAAGCCTGAGGAGTTAATGAATATTCCGGTTATTGAAAAAATGGTCCATCCGGAAGATCAGGAAAAAACTGCAGCAGAACTACAAAAAATGATTGTTGGTACCAGTACCGGAGGAGCTCAATACCGCCACCGGCACAAAAACGGCGGATGGGTATATCTTGAAACATTTGGTTCGAATCAAATTCAAAACCCTAATATCCGGTCCATTATTTTAAATGTTCGGGATATAACTGAACGAAAAAAAGCTGAACAAGCCTTAAGAAAAAGTGAAATCCAATTAAGCGAATTAAATGCTACGAAAGATAAATTCTTTTCTATCATCGCTCATGATTTATTATCGCCCTTTAACAGCATTGTAGGTTTTAGCAACCTCCTTGCCAGCCAGATCAAACAGAAGGATCATGAAGGAATCGAAAAATATGCTGCGATAATTAAGGACTCATCAGAGCAGGCACTAAATCTGCTTACCAACCTTTTGGAGTGGTCGCGAGCACAAACCGGGAAAATTAAATTTAATCCCGAATATTTTGAGTTGGTAACAGAAATTAACGAGGTAATTGAATTATTGAGCAACACGGCACAACAAAAATCAATAATGATCCAAAAAGATTTACCTCATAACCTTCCCGTTTTTGCTGATAAGCTTATGATTCATGCTGTTTTAAGAAACTTAATTTCCAATGCTATAAAATTCACTCAAGTTGACGGTGACATAAAAATTTCTGCAGAACAAAAAAACAATACCATACTAGTTTCTGTTGATGACAATGGCGTGGGAATAAAAGAAGAAAATAGAGATAAATTATTCCGTTTAGAAGGCAGTTACTCAATGGCCGGCACCCAAAACGAAAAAGGGACAGGTTTAGGATTGCTGCTTTGTACAGAATTTATTAAAATTCATGGAGGAAATATAGACTTTGAAAGTGAAGCTGGTAAAGGCAGCCGGTTTTATTTTACATTACCTTCAAAATAATTGACACATTAAATTTTTTCATATCAATCTACTATTACTTCAATTAGCCCTTTGTATATTTGCCCTTACAAAAAAAATGAAACAATGAGACAAATACTGATAATTATTTTATGTCTTTTGCCTTTGCATCTGTTTGCTCAAATTGAAAACAATGTAACAGATGATAAATCACCACAATTAAATCACCTTACTAATAGCAAGTTATCGGTGTTTCTTGATTTGGAACATTGGGCAGATGATGATTATATCCGACAGGAAATACCGGTGGTTCACTTTGTGCGTGACAAAGAGCATGCTGACCTGCATATCATCATGACAAGCCATGATGCCGGGCAGGCGGGAACAAATTATGTAATATCATTCATTGGCAGACAAGATTATAGCGGTATAAACCATGAATTGAAATACTGGTCATCGGCAAACCAAACCCAGCACGAGATTAGAAAAGGCTATACCCGAATGATAAAAATCGGGTTAATACATTATATGGCTGACAACGAAAATTTCCTGGAAAGAATTTCCATCCAATATCTTGTAGACAGCCTTGAATTAACGGATGAAGATATAGAGGTGGTTGATCCCTGGAGGAGTTGGGTATTTGAAGTTTATGGCGGGGGATACTTTGATGCCGAACAAACGCGTAACTCATTACACATTCGATATGGTTTTTATGCCGACAAGGTTACCGAAGACTGGAAAATACGAGCAAGGCCTTATTTCAATTACAACGAGAAGAGTTATGAAATTGAAGATTCAACAACAATAACCACCACCTCACGAAGAGATGGTTTTGATGGATATCTGATTAAAAGCTTGACTGACCACTGGTCTTATGGAGTTTTTACAGAAATGTTATCCAGCACCTATCACAACATGGATTTTCAGCTTGAAATCTCACCAGCCCTTGAATACAGTCTTTTCCCCTACAGCGAAGCTACCCGGCGATCGATTGCCATTGCTTACAAAATCGATTATTCGTACAATGATTATATACAAAGAACCATTTTTGATGAGACAGAAGAATTATTGTGGGGTCATTCTGTAGTGTTATCTGCCGATTTTCAACAACCATGGGGAAGCATTAGAGCCAGGATGACCGGCAAACAGCATTTTCATGATTTCAGCTCGAACCGGCTTGAAATGTATACTCAATTAAATTTACGGCTTTTTAAAGGATTTGCATTAACGGTAGCTGTTGAGTTTGACTACATTAACGACCTGGTTGAAATTCCTATGGGAGAAATGTCTACCGAAGAAATCCTTTTGGAGCAACGTCGAAGGTCAACCAATTATCAACTCGACGGGCATATTGGTTTTACCTATACTTTCGGATCCAAATTTTCGGCGGCATATAATCCCCGGTTATAAACAAAACAGATCATTTAGTTTTATAACCGAGTTTAGTATAAAAAACCAAATAAACCCAATGGAATTTTATTACCCTGGGCATATTCAATGTTATCTGCAGCAATATAGGCATTATTAATATTTTGAATATTGAAAAAACTTATCCATTTTTGCAAAGTGTCTATGGCAAAATCATCAAAATAGTTTCAAATACACATTGCAATTAAGGTTATTTTATTATTATGTTACAAATTTCTGTCAGAAACAAAAGTCCGCTGCCAGGCATTTGAACTTCATTGATCTTTTTATTTTTATACTAGTCTTTTAACTTTTTTAATGTTTCCATCTGAAGGATCATTTCATTAAGATATTGTTCATCCCTCATTAACATTCTAAACTCCACCAACATCTTACCTGCCAACACCCTGGTAGGTATCTTCGTTTTGAAAGTATGATTCTGCTTCCCTGCATTTATTAATTTTATCAGATATTGTTCAACAATATCTTTCATCCGGAAAATTGAATTTTTTATTTCCTCATCTCTTTTTTTCAACCCTTTATCGAAGATAATTGACAGGTAATAGGGCTTCTGCAAGAATACATTATACAGACTTTTAAAAAATGTTTTAAACTCTTTTTCGGGCGGCTCATTATGATCACTCAATTCGTGAATAAATTCATTTAATTCTTTTTCAAAGTGGTCAAACATCATTAAAAGAATATCATCATCGTTCGAGAATAGATGATAAAGCTCTTTTTTATCTATAATCAGTTCGTTTGCAAGATTAGCAATGGTAAGATGCTCTACTCCTGCATTCATAATAACCTGTGCAGCTTTTTCAATTATTTCGTTCATTTTAAATTCCATAAGGTTGATTGTTACGTTCGTTAATTTGTTTTTGCAAAAGGGTAATCATTTTAAGCATACTTTTTCTATCGGCATTAATCTCAAATTCAAAACTCCTGTTTTGTTTTAAATCAATGACAAGAATGTAATCAGGTTTATAAAACAGGGTGCCGGTTAATGCTTCAACAATTATTACAGCTTCGAATTCTGCATATTTCCTGGAGTTATTTATTTCAATATCCCTGTAATCAATTAAAGATAGCCTTGTTATATCTTTTATATTGATTAAAAACTTAAAAGTGGGAATAAACAAAAAGTACGTTTTAGTGATTAATATATTATCGGATTTAATTTTTAAAAATGAAGCCCGGTTAAAAATAAGGGTCATCATCATAAAGCTGACGATGAAATATATCACAGGCATGTTGGGTGTATAAAATAACAACAATCCTGACACCGCCATTATGAATATCCAATGGAATAATATTTTATTATTTAGCCTGGTTTTCATTTTTCTAATCTTTATTTAACCGTTTCGTTATAATTCTTTCCCAGGTAATTTTTTTACTGAAAAACAACTTGCTTCCTTTTGCTTCGAGGGTCTTACCATTAATTTTAATGACCGTTAAATCTAAGGTTAGTCCTTTTTGTGGAGCATAAATGGTCCCGTTTATCCACTCACCCGACTTTTGATCATACTCAAGGCCGGAAATAATAATTTTCCCAACGAGTTGGTCATTACGTTTCGATTTGTCGGGATTATGTATGTCTTTTTCCTGTCCGTCATTAAAACCGTATACATCGGTTATTTTCCCAAAATACTTGTCCCCTTTTTTAAAAATTTCTATTTCCAGATTATCAGGTAACAACCAGTTACCTAATATTTTATCTTTTTGTTTTACATGATACCCCGATGATAATGATAAAGTTGAAATAATAAGTACAAAGAACAATTTTGACTTGGTTGATTTTTGTTTCATGCCTGGAATTGTTATTGTTTTCATAAATATTTAGATGTTAAAATCTTATTAATTCTGTCATAATCCCAACTCTGACAACATTTATCGTATGGGTGAAATAGATATTATAGTAATCTTTCCCGTATGAATATTGAAGGAACAATACAATATCTTCGAAAAAATCAGGATGATAGGTAAATGTTCCGGAAAAGCTTATCCGGTCGAAATCCAAAAGCCGGGTATCATCAAAGTCGCCAAACAGCCAGTTAAGTTCTGCTTTTAAAGAAATATTGGCACGTTTTGACTGGTTGAATTCCTTCGATGAATTATTTAGCTTAAAAATATACAACAGGTTGTTCCAGCGGTAAAAACTATACCTGCCATCAAGCTCCGGATCTGATAAAGCCGGTGGGTTTACCTGGAATGATGTACGGTACATTTTTACTGCTCCAAACCTTTTGTTCATCGATGTTTTAATGATTCCTGCCTCAAAATAGTTGGTCGAAAAATTTCCTGACTTATAGTTTATACTTCCATCATCAAGATAAAATTCGCCCTGTTGCCCGTTCGAATGATGGGCTAACCGTCCAAACAAATTCATACTTTTGTACTTATTCTGGTTATACAACGAATAGTAAACGGTAATTTGTGGCATATAGCTTGGTGTACGCACAGGGAATGACTCTTCCTGGTACATTCGCAGAATAACCTGTGATGTTAAAACGCCAAGTAACCTTGAGTCTTTGCTTTTACGAATATAAAAGCTGGGAATGAGGTTTGCTTCGAACCACAAATCCTCGATTTTTCCTACTCCTTCGAGAATGGTTACGTAGCTGTTTCCCTGATGTGCCTGCGCTATGGTTGTTAAAGAAATATTATTCGCAGTATCTGTTTGTTCCTGTGCTTTTATATCATTAAACAGCCACAAAAACAAAAAAACGATTCCTATGATTATTTTATGTATCATCATTTGATTATTTATAAATAACTATACCAAGACTGAAACTAAAAATATCTTCTAAAGGAACAGAAGCATTAGAGAACTTGCTGGTAAGATAAATTCCACGGGTAACGACGCGATAATATATTCCTATTTCGGAAAACATGTTACGCGAATCGTTGAATTTATATTTGAACTGCCCCTCAACAAATAGCCCACCTGTCCTTCCCGGAGCCCACCAGTAATAATCTTCGGGATAGTAGTCGGGTAAAGCAATAAAATACTCACTCCCAAAAGTATGATGAACAAAAAAACCAATATTCAAAGGATAGTATTCTGTTTTATTATCAGGCCTTATTCTTAACGGTTTGCCCGTAAGTTGTAAACTAACGCTGTGTAAATCTTCTTTTGAAAACCATTTAGGCACATAACCATAAAAGTAGGAAATATCAATTCGCTCGTTAAAAAAGCCATAGCCAATACCCACAGACAAAAAACCTATTCCTCCGGCATACTGTAATTTATAATAATCAGGTAAAAAAGTATACCCTAAACTATTCTTATTATTTTCCGGAATGGTATCAGCATGGACAAATACCGGAAATACTAAAAAAATTATGAGTACCACAAAGCCTAGTTTTCGTGTTGTTTTCTGGTTAAAACCCGATAGGATCGACTGTAAATTCATGATTGAATATTTTAATGATAACAAACTGTTTTTTTTCAGGACTGGGAGTATTCACAAAAGGGATCTCGTCGACATAGGGATAAGAAAAGTTAAATCCGTGCAAATGCCCATGCGTTACAAACAAAACATTATTAAAGCGGGTAAGAACATCTACAAAAGGTTCCTCAAGCTCCGAATCAAAATCATTATCGAAGGGTGGTGTATGAAAAACGACCACCGCTTTTTCAAAATCTTCTGAAGGTGAAATCTCATTTTCAAACCATCCTATATCGGGCACTTCCCCATTAAAAGCATATTCGCGGCTATTGGTGTTCATAAAAACAAATTTGTACCGCCCGTAAACAAACGAAAAATTATAATCGCCAAACATTTCCCGGTAGCTGTCGTTTCCGTTACTCACTAGATCGTGGTTGCCTACTACCACAAAATAAGGTGCATTCAGTTTTGAAAAAATATCATTCCCCCACTGGTATTGGCGGGGTATACCAAAATCGGCAATATCGCCGGTATGAATAAAAAAATCAATATCATAATGATTATTTATGGTACTTACCACCTCTTCCGATTCATCATAAAACCGGTGACTGTCGCCGGCAAGTGCTATCGTAAGAGTGTCAGGCACCTCATTTGCTAAAAGAAGACTAATATTCTTTTGTGTCAGGTTGGTTTCATGTTCATCAAAATCAATGACATAAGGCGAATACTCAAAAAGATCATCGCATGCCTGCAATGGCAAGAACAACATTATCCAAATGATAAACCGATACTTTTTCATGATTTAGCCTTTCTTTTAAAAACTGTATTTCAATTTCATAAATACCATATCGTTTTTATCGTATTGCCCAAAACGACCCGAGTCGCCAAAAAACAGATTGGCTCCTGCCAGTACATCTAATCCGTCGGATATGCTGTACGTAAGTTTGGGCCTCACCAAAGCGTCTCCGTTATTTAGCCCTACATATGAAAACAGCTCTAAAGTCAATGTTTCGCGAAAAAATGTTTCGTTTACCAAAAAGGTCATGGTATTTTCAAACTCATCATTCATGATATCATCAGAATAATCCAAAATATACTCCTGGATAAACTGGGTACTCATGGTTATTCCGGCAATCGAAAAATCTAAGCCCACCAAATAATGGAGATAATCCTTTTTTATTAACCCCTCATTCAGGAAGATATCTGTAGCAAAATGCTTGTCCATGTAGTAAGCTCCTTCACCTCGCAAAACCGTTCCACCCATGGTTGTTGAAAAGCTTCCGCCTGCAACACCCATCCGGTGGTATTCCGGATTGATGTCAACTCCAACAATGTTGCCGGTTAGCGGATTTACTTGTGGAGACTTGTGTGCAGCAAAATCATCATCCCATAAATAGCCGGCCATAATTTCAAAATCAATAGCCGACGAAAGCATGGAGTATTTAAAAAATAATTCACTGTTTTCCAGGTTTACATCCACATCTTCGGCATCATTAAATGTTAAAGGAATCTCCTGATCCATCAACTGTGGATACCAGATAGAGTTTTTATCCGGCAATTTGGTCGGTGTAAACACCGGAATCCATACCAGCTGAAAACTGTTTCGATTCAGGTAATAATCGATTTTTAGTGCATTAACACCCATGCGTATTTCTTCGAAATCGGGCAGCAGGAATTCGCTTAAATCTTTGGGCGAAACAATATCAGTAATAAAAGCCCCGTCGGCTTTACCCCAGATAATCTGCTGCCGGCCGAAACGGATATCAAAATGTTTAAAATAAATGTCGATATACGCTTCGCGGATTCCAAAATCCAATTCGCGATCGAAGTAATGATAAACATAAGGATTCGCTTTAAAAGCAATATTCCCTTTCGAGCCGGTAATATCCAGGTTTAAAGTATTCTGAACAATGGAAAAATCATTCGACCCTGTGGTTAACAGCCCGGTATAATTTCTTACATATCCCGAAAAATCAGGTTCTTGTGCTTTTATATCCATAGTTGTTGCTATAAATACAAAAACAAATAGTATGCTGTATTTTATTTTATTTCTCATATCAATCATTTTTTTTGAATGAAAAGGTAGCAGAATTGCAGCTATGGTTTAGGTTTATAAAATTATATTCATCCTCCAATTCCGGCTACCTTTTTTCTTACCCTAAACTTTGTTACAATCCTCTTGTCATCGTTCTTTCGGTAAATTTCATATCATCCACACCAATGTCAACCTGAATATTGCTTAATATCATTTTTGTGGTATGATCATCCTGAATATTTTTCATTTCCGTATTCGAAATAACCCAGTAATCTTTAATTTTCTCATATTTTTTTACTGTAAGAATTTTCAGAAGATCACCATCCTCGTCGTAAAATTCTTTTTTCAGTCCAATCCAAATATCTTTTATTACCCAGGTAATGGTTTTGGAGTACATATACTCCTCATCTTTTGATACACTTTCCACAACATAGCATTGTTTGCCGTCAATGGTTTCTTCCCGTAAAAGCTTGTGTATATCTTCATCGGGATGGCGGTCGCCCAAATCATCGTACGTAAAGTCCGAGCCCATAAAATAATCGTCCTTGCTGTCGCTGGAGATTCTTTTTACCTTTCTAAGTGCAGGCAAATAAATCCACTGGTCGTCATCTTTACCTGGGTCGTCATAGCTCCAGTTCATGAACGATGTATTTTTCACATCGGCCGGCGAGATAAAAAACATGATGCTTTTTTCTTCTTTGCCGTAATCTTTACTATACTGTTTGATTTTCCGCACCCGCTCGTTGTTTCGCGAATCTATCAGGTGCATGCTTAATTCAGATGTCCCGTCATTACCGGTAGAACGGTAATAAACATTTTCGATAATCTTCTGTCCCGACAAATTCTGGGCAGAAATTCCTGTGCTTATCATTGCCAATAGCAAGAGTAAAGCTGTAATCTTTAAATTTTTCATAGCTTTTATTTTTTAGTTATTATTTTGATTTCTTTTTAAAAAACACTTTCGAGTAGTTAAGCAATACCAGTAAAATGGTAATGGTTCCTACAAAAGTGGTGAACATATTGAGCGATATTAATGCTCCCAGCTCCCTGTTTGGTGGGAATACAGAAAACAATAACACCATAAATCCGGCAATAACCACAATAGCATTAAAAGCAATAGCGCGCCCAGAATGATACATGGTAATTTTTGCCGTCGTAAGCCGGTCGTGTCCTTTACGTGCATTTAACCGGTATTGCGACACAAAGTGCACCGCATAATCGATACCAATTCCAATGGCGATACTCGATAATAATGCCGTAGTAGTGCTAAGCGGAATATCCAGGGCCCCCATTAATCCAAAGCTTATTAAGGCAGTAAGAATTAACGGAACGGTAGCTGCCAGACCAACAATAATTTTTCTGAACATGATAGAGAGTAGTATCATTACAATAAATAAAGAAAGTATCAGGCTATAGATTTGTCCTTCAAGAATTAGGTCTGTAAATACTAAAGCCTTATATCCGGAACCGGCATAATTCACCTCAATATCCATTTCGCTAAATTGCTCACGGTACTTTTCTACCACCTCAATAGCCGAACGGATAGACTTTGAGTCATCGCTTTTCAACTGAATATTCAAGTTCAGTTTTGAATAATCGTAGTTTACTACTTTCCACAGATTATCCGGATCGCCCGACATTTCGTAAAGCAACAGATATTGAGCATTCAGGTCTTTCGAATCGGGAATCCTGTTAAACGCTTCCTTGTCGGCATGCATTACTTTATTCATTCGTTTCAAATAATCCGAAAGAGAGAATGAGTCACCGACTACGCCCAAATTACTTTCCACATCCTTTTGGAGTTTATCGACTAAAACCAAAGCTTCCGGCTCTTTAAATTTATCCGCTTCGGGCGATTCGAGTATCAGGTTAATCACCGATGTTCCGCCAAATTTCTCGTTGATAAACGCATCCGTTTGTACAATCTCGCTGTCTTTCTCAAATTTATCCAGGAAACTGGAATTGATCCAGATCTTTTGCATCCCAATAACCGATAAAATAATGATAAGGATTGATGCGTAAATCGATACCGTTTTTCGTTTAAGCATTGCCGTTGCAAACCGGTAAGCAAAGTTATTTTCAGATGCTTTGGCTTCTTTAATTTTTTTAGATGATTTAGGTAATCCGAAAATCATTAACCCGGCAGGAATAAATACCAACGATAATACCATGGCCGATAAAACACCAAAGGCGGTGAATAAACCAAAATATTTAATCGGATATACCTGTGAAGTAAGTAAAGCAACAAAACCAACCGCTGTGGTAATTGATGTCATAACCACCGGCGATGTCATGTGGTCAATCATTTCTTTAATGGCTTCCTTTTTACTCACTCCCGGATGCTGGCTTATATACAACTGCAAATGATTAAACAGATGAATTCCGTCGGCTACCCCTATGGCAATCAACATGACCGGAATCATGGTAGAGACAGAATAGATGGGAATATTTAAGCCGGCCATTAAGCCAAAAGCCCAAATCGTACTTATAATCACTACAAAAAATGTAAGTAGGGTGCCTTTAACACTGCGCAACAACAAAAAGAGAACCAACAAAATAACCACTACAACAATGGGTACCATTTTCTGCATATCTTTTGGTGCAAGATAAGCCAGCGTACCTTCCACAATAGGCGTTCCGGCAACATACAGTGTGTGATTTTCATCTTCGAATGAATGGCTGATGTCCAGTATTCGCTGATAAAAATCCTGCGAAAAGACATCATCGTGAATATCCGCAATCACAATTGCTACGGTTTCGTCTTCGGAAACCATACGCCCAATAGCCATTTCATTGTTGCGTACATTGCCGGCCAGTTCTTTTAATTTGGCTTCATCGTTGGGCGTTTTTTTATAAAACGCTTTTACATCCAGGCCCAATTCTGTTCCTACAATATTGTCTGCGGTATAGAGTGATGTAACCTCTTTCTTTTCTACTTCAGGCAATTTTTGGATAGCCCTGGTTAAATCTTTAATTTTTTGGAGTGTTACAGCATTATAGATCCCCTTTTTGTTTTCAATGGCAATGATAATTCCGTCTTTGATATTAAAAATATCTTCGGCTTCATCACTGTAAACAAATGCCGGATGTTCTTTGGGCATATACTCGTCCAGATCCGTTTCCATTTGTGTGTTGCTTTTCATCCAATACACAGCCAAAACAGAAATCAGCAGGATAACAATCATTGAAATCCAACTATAATCCAACAACCTATTAAGAAATTTTTTCATACTCTAATTATTTTGTGTTTGTTAATACTCACTAACTTTATTGATAAAAAAATTTATTTTTTTATCATTTCAAAAAATGAATGTAATAGCTTCTCTCCTTTTTTTATCAGGTTTTCGCCTGAGGATCTGAAGTGCCAGTCCTTAACCATTAAATGCAAAGCTCCCGTTAAATAAAGGGTAAGATAATTGCTGTCAATATCGCTACGGTACATTCCGGATGTTTGTCCATCTTTGATAATATTTTCAATATAATCCTGGTTATTTTTCATAATGGAATGGATTAATCCCGACAATTCTTTATTATTACTAAAAATTTCTTCAGAAAAAATTACCGAAATAATAGATGGCCTTGCCTGAAAAACCTTAAGCATTCGCTCAAAGAAATCGGATATTCGTTCACTCGGGCTCATGTTTCTATCCTTATTTAAAAAATTCTTACTTTCCTGCTCAAAAGATTTTAAAATAGCCATTAATATATTTGTCTTGCTATCAAAATGCCTATAGATAGCTGCCTCGGATATTCCAATCTCTTTCGATAAATTTTTAATGGTTAATCCCTGTATCCCTTTTGCTGCAATTATTTCAACTGCAGTAGTTAGTATTTCTTTCTGTCGTTCTGATAACATAATATTGTTAGTTAGTATTCACTTACAAAAGTAAGGTGTAAATTTCGATTTGTCAAATTATTTTGGAATTATTTTAAAATTTTGTTGTTAAAAATCAGATATTCAGCGTTTTAATTTTGTAGCTTTTTTGTTTTATTTTCTATATCTATACTGTAAATTAGCAAAATAATAATAAAACAAAAAAAATTATGAAATATATCGGAGCTCATGTAAGCGCAGCCGGCGGAGTGGAAAATGCACCGGTAAACGCCCATAAAATTGGTGCTAAAGGATTTGCACTGTTTACCAAAAATCAGCGGCAATGGAATGCTAAACCGCTAACCGACGAGAACATTCAAAAGTTTAAGGAAAACTGCGAGAAATTTGGCTATGGGAAAGGAACCATTTTGCCTCATGACAGCTACTTAATTAATTTGGGACATCCTGTAAAAACAAATTTGGATAAATCAAGAAATGCCTTTCTGGATGAAATGCAGCGCTGCGAACAATTGGGTATCGACCGCCTGAATTTTCATCCCGGAAGCCATTTGGACAAAATTTCAGAAGAAACGTGTCTGAAAACCATTGCCGAATCGGTAAATATTGCCCTGGATAAAACCAAAGGTGTTGTGGCGGTGATTGAAAATACGGCAGGGCAGGGAACCAATATGGGCCATACTCTTAATCAAATCAAATATATTATCGACCATGTGGAAGATAAAAACAGGGTGGGGGTTTGTATTGATACGGCACATGCTATGGCTGCAGGCTACGACTTTCTTTCAGATGACAGCTACAAAAAATTCTGGGACGAATTGGACAAGATCATTGGCTTTAAATACCTGAAAGGCATGCACCTGAACGATTCCAAAAAAGATGTTGGCACCCGTGTTGACCGCCACGCAAGTATTGGTGAAGGATTTTTAGGCAAAAAAGTGTTTAAAAATTTAATGAATGATAAACGGCTCGATGAAATCCCACTAATCCTAGAAACGCCCAATAACGAATTATGGGAAAAGGAGATTGCGTTTCTATATGATCTTATAAAATAATAAAACATGACTGTTCAATTAATTATTAATGCCATTCTCTTTATTTTCATTCTAATTTCTGGTATCTGGCTCAGTAAACTGGGTAAACCTTACGGAACCGTTCTGTTTACAATTCATAAACTTATTGCTTTAGCTTTTATCGTTTATGTTTTTATCCTTAGCAATAAATTATTTAAAATAACAGAGTTTAACCCTGTCATTTGGATTTTTATGGTTGCAGCAGCCCTGTCAGTTGTATTAATTTTTACAACCGGAGGAATATTGAGTAACCATGAAGAGGTTAAAAACTCGCTGGTAACCGTTCACAAGATTTCATCGGGGGTGCTGATTCTTTCACTTACAGGATGGTTTTTTATGGCACTGAAGTAAAGGGACAGAATAAAATCAACAGGATTTATTTTTTACCTTGATTTTTGGTAACATTGCGAAAATTTTACGCCATGGAAAATACAAAAAAATCATACTTGTCGCTGATTCTCGGGGCTATCCTTATCTCCTTTTCTCCCGTACTAATAAAAGCTACCGGTGCTCCGGGAACGGTGAGTGTGTTTTACAGGTTATTTTTTGGCACACTGGTTTTAATCATCCCTTTTGCCTATTCAAGAATAAGAAATAAAGAAAAGTTGAACCTAAAAGGGGTTTTGTTTGCTTCATTGGCCGGTTTATCTTTAGCCATCGACATGTCTATGTGGGCTACGGGAATTATGAGCTCCAATGCAGCGATGCCCACTCTTACAGCTAATCTTACACCACTGTGGGTTGGCATTGGTGGTTTCTTTTTTTTTAAAGAAAGGCGTTCAGCCCGGTTCTGGATCGGACTGGTCATTGCCATCATTGGAATCGTATTTCTTGTTATTCAGGATCTTTATCAACCCATTGGTATATTTAAAGGACTAATGCTGGGCTTATTTGCCGGTATTTTTTATGGTGGTTTTATGATGCTGGTTCAAATGGGCAGAAGATACCTGGACACCCTTTCATTTCTGTTTCTAAGCACGCTGGCCACCACCGTGTTTCTGGGAATATTTATGCTGTTTCAAAATCTCGAATTTACCGGTTATTCCACAAAAGCCTGGGTTCTTTTTGTAATCATGGGTGTTATGATTCAGGCCGGCGCATGGTTTCTTATCAATTTTGCCCAGGGCCATTTGCCTGCCTCTTTAGTAGCTCCCACATTGCTTGCTCAACCAGTACTTACCGGTGTCGTTGCGTTTCTTTTGTTGGGCGAAGCGCTCACCCTGTGGCAAATAACCGGTGGGATTATTGTCGTTATTGGTATTTATACGGTCCATTTTGCCAAACAACGAAAGAAAACAAACAGGTAAGTATCAGGTACAAGAAAACCCTTGCTACCCGCATTAGCTGTTGCCGCTAACTTTAATCCGATCGCGGGTATTTGTAACCCATGGTATTTTAATGTCGATATTTTTCATTTCTGTTTGCACTAGAACTTTTTGCTATAATACATATTGACTTCATACATGATATTTATTACTTTTGTTAATCCCTGAGTTGCTCTTAGGAATGAAGTGATCTTATGACAGCCATTAGAAGTTTGACTTATGGCCGGATTGGGGTTTCTGGATGAAGAACCTTTTTCATAATCACTTTGCTTTTATAAATACGATCAGCCTCTACAATTAAGAATAATCAAAAAATTAAATATCATGTCAAAATCAGCTTTAAAAATCGCCCTTCCTTTTTTTATTTTAATTATCATTAGCATTGCTTTTTATTCGTGGATTGAGTCCGGTTATCCCAAACCGAAAAAAGTATTAGCAATGAATAATCGAAGTGTTCCTGAAGTGAGAGAGCAATATCTTAACTACTGTGCTGGTTGCCATGGAGAAAACCTGGAAAGATTTGACCAAAGTGAATGGATGGATGCCCGCACGGATGATGCTGCTTTCAAAAGTATTAAATTTGGGCTGGAAGAAATGGGCATGCCGGCTTTTCAGGATGCTTTTACTGATGAAGAGATTCTTGCGTTAGCGAAATACATCAGGTCTGAAGTTCCTAAAGACCACACTAAAAGAAAGCCTGCATTTTCCAACGAACGAGTTGTACAAACAGAAAAGCAAAATTTTATTGTCGATACCATTGTCGATGGGCTGAACGTCCCATGGGGAATGGAGTTCTTACCCAATGGAGATATATTAATTTCTGAGCGTTCGGGTACTTTATACCGGTTTAGCAATGGTACCCTGACAAAAATTGATGGATTGCCAGATATTTTAGCGGTTAACCAGGGTGGATTATTAGACCTTCGCCTGCATCCGGAGTATGAACAGAATGGCTGGCTCTATTTTGCATACTCCGAACCTTCCAAAGAAAATAAAAAAGCAGGAAACACATCCATTATGCGTGCCCGAATATCAGGTAATACACTGATTGATAAGGAGAAAATTTTTGATGGCAAACCAGACTCTCCCAAAACGTATCACTGGGGCTGTAAATTACAGTTTGATAAAGACGGATATTTATGGTTCGGTATTGGCGACCGGGGTAAAAGAGACATTAACCCGCAATCCCTTGAAAATCATAACGGGAAAATACATCGCATCCATGATGATGGTTCTATTCCTGACGACAATCCATTTGTTGATACCGAAGGAGCGATGCCCTCGATATATTCATATGGACACAGAAATCCTCAAGGAACGACCATGCACCCCGAGACAGGCGAGATATGGATTACCGAACACGGACCCAAAGGCGGCGATGAACTAAACCTGATAAAGCCAGGGGTAAATTATGGCTGGCCTGTTATTTCCTATGGAATTAATTACAATGGCACTACTTTTACCGACATTACCCATAAAAAAGGAATGGAGCAACCCGTCATTTACTGGGATCCTTCCATTGCACCCTGCGGGATGACATTTGTGGATAGTGACCGCTACCCTGCATGGAAAAATAACATCATGGTAGGTGCATTACGTGCACAATATGTTGAGCGTATTGAACTCGATGGAAATAAAGTTATAGCGCAGGAAAGACTACTCGAAGGAATAGGCAGAGTCAGAAATGTAGAAATAAGCCCCGACGGATTTATTTATGTGGCAGCGGAAAAACCCGGTTTTATTGTTAAATTATTGCCGGTTAATTAATCCATTGCTATAGCTATCCCAATCGTATGTGTAAATATAATTTTCTACAGTTCGTTGTGAGCTTAAAATTAATCGTGCATTAATCAGGAGACGACTTCTGCATATTGATTCTTAAGATTCAGGTTAAGCGCTTCGGAAGTACTATTCCTCATCTCCCTGCAAAGATCATGATCATCAATTAAAGATTTGCCATATGAGGGGATCATTTCTGAAAGCTTCTCTTTCCATCCTTTTGTATTCATTTTTTGGGAGAAGCTCTTTCCAAGCACATCGAGCATAATGGAAACCGATGTTGATGCTCCCGGAGATGCACCCAAAAGCGCTGTCAGTGTTCCGTCCGATGAGCTAATAATTTCGGTGCCCAGTTTTAATATGCCGCCATCCTTTTTATCTTTTTTCATGATTTGTACCCTTTGACCGGCAGAATATAATTCCCAGTCTTCGAATTTGGCATCCGGAAAATAGGTTTTCAAAATTTTAAACCGCGCCCGGGGTGTCATTACAGCCTGCCGTACTAAGTATCTTATCAGTCCTAAATTATTTTTGGCTACGGCCATCATTGGCTTTATATTATGCCCTCTAACCGACCCGATTAAATCAAGATAAGAACCGCTTTTCAGGAATTTAGTTGAGAATCCGGCATAAGGGCCAAAAAGTAATGATTCTTGTCCCTCAATCCTTCGTTTATCCATGTGCGGCATCGACATGGGGGGTGAACCTTCTGCTGCCTTTCCATATACTTTGGCATGATGTTGTTTGATAACATTGGGGTTTTTACATCGCAAAAACATGCCGCTAACCGGAAAACCACCATATCCTTTACTTTCTTTTATTCCTGATTTTTGCAGTAATGGTAATGCTCCCCCTCCAGCGCCTATAAAAACAAATTTACTGTAGCTGATTTTATTTTTACCTGTATAATGATCTTTAACTACAACTTTCCAGCTGCCATCGGTTTGTTGTGTTAAATTCTTTACCTCATGCTGTAAATGAATATTCACATCATCTGTCCCTTGCAAATAATGAATCATTCCTTTTGTTAAAACATCAAAATTTACATCTGTTCCGATCATCATGCGGGTAGCACCAATTCTTTCGTTTCTGCGCCTGCTCTTCATCATCAACGGTGCCCACGAGGCAATCTCATCAAAATCTTCTGAAAATTCCATATCTTCAAACAATGCGTATTTTGTTAGCCGCTCAATTCTTTTCTGTAAAAAAGCAATATTATCATCACCCCAAACAAAACTCATGTGCGGAACTGCTTTGATAAAAGTATGATGGTCGCCCAAATCATGCTGGTTTTTAAGATATGCCCAAAACTGTTTCGAAACTTCAAAAGCAGAGGCAATATCAAGAGCCTTTTCAATTTTTATTGAACCGTCGGGCTGCTCGGGAGTGTAATTCAGTTCACAGAAAGCAGAATGCCCGGTTCCTGCATTATTCCACGAATAAGTGCTTTCACCGGCAATCCGGTCTAACTTTTCATAAAGCGCAATTTTTGCCCCGGGCATTAATTTTTTAATGAGGATTCCTAATGTGGCGCTCATAATTCCTGATCCAATTAATGTAATGTCGGTTAGATTTTTTTCTTTCATAAATCGTTAGCGTTAATAATGAAACCTTATTTAATACAATTACCAGAGTGTTTATGTTTTTATTTGATAATCTTTGATAGCAATTTTTTTAATATCAGGGAGCAAGTTATTAAAAATATCTTATTAACATATATAAATATGTTGAATTTATGAATAAATAAAATTTTTACTCCCTGAAAAAATCATGTTTCAAATGAATTTTGCTGATGTTTTAGGAAAAATGTTTGAAGGAAATAAAAAACATACTACATTTGTTGTCGAATAAATGAATCGTTAAATTAAACGTTACCTCAATTGTAAAGTCTAAATATGTATAAATTCACCTCAGAATGGAGAAAACACATTTATAAAACATGAATTACCGGTTAATTGTTTTTGTATTTCTTCAAATTCTTATTCAAAATGTTACTACCTGCTCCCAGGAAAAATCCGATTCCATTTATGGTTTAAATCCAAGGCTTTACAGCGGACAGGTTTTTACCTATATGGTCCCTTCTTCCGTTAAAGGATCCCAGTATTTAATTGAAGATGATTTTATGCAGGGCGACATTATCATCAACAATCAAACATTTACGAACCTTCTTTTAAACTATGATGTTTATAATCAAGAGGTAATCTTAAGGTTTGAATCGAATTACAAAACAATAACCATTAAATTAAACAAAGAAAAAATAGATGGTTTTACCCTGGACAAAAAAAAGTTTAAACTTATTAAATCTTCCGGGGAACCTGTTCCAGAAATCTATCAATTCTCTGGAGATGAGAGGTTAATGATATTATATCATTGGGAAAAAGAGCTCGATTTATCCAGTAAATCAGGAAACAGTTTTTGGAGTTTTTCGAAACCCAGGAAAACCATGTACCTCCTCATCGAAAAGCAAAAACACAAGTTTAAAAACAACAGAACCTTTTTGTCCCTGTTCGAAAAACCCCAAAAGCATGAAATAAAAACTTTTATAAAACAAAATAAAATAAACTTAAAAAGAATATCATCCACTGAGTTAAATGAGTTAATAAAATTTTGTAATAACCTATCCAATTGAAAAAATATTATATTGTAATACTATTTCTATTGTTCCCCGTGCTTGTAAATGCGCAAAATGACGATTTCATTACATGCACAGTTAAAAATATTTCCTTTAAAGAGTTTACAGCCATTATTGAAAAGCAGACCGGAATAAACGTGTTTTTTGATCCTCAATTAACGGATTCTATAAGAGTTACTGTTGCGTTAGACAGCATTCCGCCCCTTGATGCGTTATCGATTGTATTAAAAGGAACCAAACAAATTCCTTCAAAATGGCACGACCATATTATCATCTTAAACAATGATGAATTAATAAAAAATATTCCTTCATTTTATCTGGAAAAAAAGGATGCAAATCAGGCTTACGAACCGGATAAAACAAAGAGTGAGGATCGTTATCTGTCCGGTCGCAGTCCGGATGTTATTCAAACCATAAATGTTGGAAATAAAAACATACAAAGTAGTGGAATTGTTAATGTAATGGGTAGGATTACAGATAATGAAACCGGAGAGCCTATCATTGGAGCGACCATTTATATTGATGAAACCAAAACAGGAGCGGCCACAGATTTAAAGGGCTATTTTACCATTTTACTCCCGCCGGGCGAATATGTGGCAAATTTCTCGTCAATGGGCTATAAGCCAATCAATTATAAGCTAAATGTTTATTCTGATGCAAATATTAAAATTGAACTGGAGAGCAGTACTTTTTTCCTTCAGGAAGCGGTAATTAAAGGAGATCGGCAGATGGATGTCAGGTACAAAGACCCCGGAATGGAAAAGCTCACATCAAAAGAAATTAAATCAATACCTGTAATGATGGGAGAAAGAGACATCCTTAAAGTGTCTGAAATGCTTCCCGGAATTGTAAGTGTTGGAGAAGGTTCTTCCGGACTAAATGTCAGAGGAGGAAGTTCTGATCAAAATGCTTTTTATATTAATAATATCCCAATATATAATACATCCCATTTATTTGGATTCTTTCCTGCCTTTAATTCAGATATCATTAAAGATTTCTCAATCTATAAAGGACATATTCCGGCTAAATATGGAGGAAGGTTATCTTCTGTATTTAACATAACTTCCCGGCAGGGAAACAGAAAAAATTTCAGTTTGCATGGCGGTATAAATCCTATTTCAACAAATATTACCTTAGAAGGGCCATTAAAAAAAGACAAAAGTTCCGTTTTACTAAGTGCAAGAACATTATATTCTGACTGGATTCTGTCAAAAATCAAAGACACGACCATAAGCAAGAGTAATGCAAAATTTAATGATTTTACCTTTGGTTTTAACTACGATTTTGAAAAAACTTCTATTTCTGCCTTTATATATTCAAGTGATGATAAATTTGACCTTGCAGATCTTAACAGCTATTCTTACTCAAACAGAGGTGCCTCGTTAAATATTTATCATAATTTTAATTCAATACTCCGCATGTATACCTCTTTCGTTGGTTCTCAATACTCCTTTAATACAATTGAAAAACAAGTTGGAAAAGAGGCCTATCAACATCCCTATAAAATTAATCATTACGAATGGCGAACAGATTTTACACAAACGGTGAATGAAGATAACGAACTCGATTTCGGTTTCAGTGGGATTTACTATTTACTAAATCGTGGTACGGTTCAACCTTATGGAGAAGAATCCATTCATCAAATTATCAATCACGGAAAAGAAAGTGGTGTGGAAGCATCGGTTTACCTGTCGGACAAGTATGATTTTACATCATGGCTAACCATTAATGCAGGTATCAGATATTCATTATATTCAGCCTTAGGGAAAGATAATGTTTATGAATACTATGAAAACGAGCCCACTGAAATAGATAACATAAGAGACACATTGCATTTTGGAGCAAATGAAGCGATTAAATGGTATAATAGCCCTGAGTTTAGAATATCTTTAAATTTTAAAACAGACCCTAATGGCAACATCAAACTGGCATTTAATCAAATGAGTCAGAATCTGTTTTTATTAAATAATACCATTTCCATTTCCCCTAACTCGCAATGGAAGCTCGCAGATTATCACTTAAAACCTTCTAAAAACAACCAATTCTCATTAGGAATCTTTAGGAATCTCCCAAAACTTAATATGGAAGCATCTGTTGAGCTGTTTTATAAAAACACAAGCAACTTTACTGAGTTTAAAGATGGGGCAGATTTTATTAATAGTCCGGAAATTGAAACAGAAGTTTTACAGGGTAAACAAAACTCATATGGCGTTGAATTATTATTAAAAAAGACCGTTGGAAAAATTAATGGATGGATGGCTTATACTTATTCACGCTCTTTTGTTAAAGTTGATGGAGAAAACGATTGGGACAAAATCAACAATGGCAAAATATATCCTTCAAATTATGACATCCCACATGTTTTTAATGCTGTAATAAACTATAATATTACTAAAAGAACAACCCTATCCGGAGTATTCACCTATCAAAAAGGCAAACCTGCAACATTCCCCGTATCAGTATATTATATAGATGATACTCCGTTAATTGATTATTCAGACAGAAATAAATATCGAATTCCCGACTATTTTAGAACTGATTTATCATTAACCATTGAAGGAAACTTAAAAAAAGACAAATTAATACATAGTTCCTGGATGTTTAGTGTTTATAATGTAACCGGAAGAAAGAATGCATCCTCTATATATTTTATATCAGAAAATGGATATATAAAAAGCTATAAATATTCCGTTATAGGAACACCTTTTTTCACCATTTCCTGGTTATTTAAATTGGGTAACTATGCCTCACAATAAATATCTAATATGAATATTGATGGTTAAACAATCTTTTATGAGATATAAAATAATCTATTTATTATTCGCCTTAACGATTTCGACAGGGTTCTTCTCCTGTATTGAAGAATATAAGCTTTCTATCGACACCTCAGATACCGCTAAATATGTTGTTTATGGAAACATAAATGACGGGGATGAGGATCAAATCATTCAAATTTCCTATTCATCAGGCATAGATGCTCCTGAGTTTATTCCATTAAATGATTGTGAAGTAATTGTTAGCGATAACAATGGAAATGTTTTTGAATCATACGAAAATAATAAAGGATACTATAAAGTCTATATTCCTGAAGAGCATCTTACTCCGGGAACAGCCTTTAAAGTTGACGTTATTACTCCCGACGGTGAGCAGATAACCTCCGATTATGACACATTATATCAATGTGCAACGCTTGATTCTGTTTATTATACTCGTGAAGATATGCCTTCAGACGAGTTTGGACAACATTATGAAAAAGTGCAATTTCAAGTAGACATGAAAGGTTCTGAACAACATTCTGCGTATTATATTTATACCATAAAAGAAACATGGGAGTATCATACCAAGCATTTAAAAGAGTGGTATTATAATGGTCATGACCTGGTTCATATTGATCCCCCTGATTCAAGTACTCACATTTGCTGGAAAACACAAACGGTTCCTAATATTTTCATTTTGTCTACCGAATATTTATCAGGAAACAGTTATACAAAATTCCCGTTGCATTTTGTTTCAAACAAATCTGAAAAAATTGCTTATGGGTATAGTTTAAAAGTGTTTCAACATGCTACCTCAAAATCCACCTTTAACCATTTTAGAAAATTAAGAAATAATATTAGTCCCGAAGGCGGATTATATATGAAACAACCTGAACAGATTAAAGGAAACCTTTACAACACTTCAAACCCGGAAGATGAGGTGTTAGGATATTTCTTTGTTTCTTCAACCCAATCAAAAAGAATATTTGTCGATCAATTTGATGACATGGAAATGTATTACTCTACCATGTGTTTCGAACAATGGTTAAGGTTTGGGTTAAGATCATTACCTCCATACAATTCATCAACTTATTTACTTGATGGAGCAGCTTTTAGTTTAAGCGAAGAGTGTGTTGATTGTACTGCTAGAGGGGGGACAACAATAAAACCTGAATTTTGGCCTAAATAATACTATTTATGAAAAAGCTTCTAATAGCAATCTCTTTTATTTTTGTGGCGAAATTCGCTGTTTGTCAAACCATTGAAAATTACAGCGAAGATGTATTTCTCAGTATCGACCGAAACACCTATATTACAGGAGAAAGCATCTTGTTTTCAGCGATGGTGTCAAGCAGCCAGAAGCTTCTTAGTCAAATTTTATACGTTGAATTAATAACGCCTAAAGGAAATCAAATAATAGGTGTAAAATATAAAATTGAGCAATCAAAATCTTCAGGAAAGATAAAAATACCCCGAGATATTTACAGTGGAAACTATTATATCCGGGCATATACAAAATACATGCGGAATTTCGGGCCCTCATCCTACGATTACCAATGGATTAAAATTATTAATCCAAGCCATAGTAAAGTATTAAATGAAACGAATGCAGAAGATTCTGCAAAATTTAAGCTTACCCCTTTAAACGCTCATAAAAAAATTAGTATTGAAACAAAGAAAGACACCTTTAACTTTCGTGAAAAAGTTAACTTAAAGCTTAAAGATATCTCCAAGGATACTTTTTTACATTTAACAATAAGCGTTATTCCCTTACAAACAAATTTCACAAAAACAATTGATACACAAAAGAATCAAAATACTTCAAACTCATTTTATCCCGAAACAAGGGGCATTAGTTTGTCGGGGTTTCTAAAAGATAAATCAACAGAAAAACCTTTGATTCATAAAAAAATTAACCTAACCATATTACAAGATAAAAAGAACTTTTTTTATTCCACGTTTTCTGATAACAATGGAGCTTTTTATTTTGCTTTGCCCGAATTTACAGATGATAAAGATATTTTTATAAGTCCTGAGGAAATACCAGATGCCAGACCTCAATTGTATATTGAAAAAGATTTCTGTACAAATGATATAAACTTACCGAACCCCTCCTTTAATCTATCAGAAAAAGAGCAAAAAACGATCTACAAACTTGCAATGAATACCCAGGTAAATAAACATTTTCACAAAATCACAAATGTAGATTCTGTGTCCTTTCATGCTGAGTTAAAAGATTCCCTCCCCTTTTATGGACTGCCAACAAATACATTAAAAATCAATAATTACATTGAATTACCTAATCTTGAAGATTATTTTAAAGAAATACCATTCCCGGTTAAAGTAAAAGAAAACAAAGGAACAACCCATTTCAAAATTATGGGATCTCGTCCGGAGCTAAACATTTATGAACCATTAGTGATGGTTGATTTAGTTCCTGTTTATAATAATAATCATATTCTTGAAATATCTCCTTTAAAAATTGATAGGATTGAAGTAATTACTTCCCCGTATGTAAAAGGGGACATTATGTATGGAGGAATTATACATTTTATTTCTGCAAACAATGATTTGGCCGGTGTAGAATTACCTGAATCCGGAATGTTTTTAAACTATTTGTTTTTAGAAAACAAGAAGTATACTGCTCCTGAAGATAATGCTTCCGAATCCGCTATCATCCCCGATGCCCGAAATACATTGTTTTGGAATCCGGATGTAACACTTGATTCTAATTCACCAACAAGCATCTCTTTCAAAACGGGCGATACGGATGAAACGTATATCATTAAAGTGATTGGAATAACTAGAAAAGGCAAAAAGGTCTACTCAACGAAAAAATTTGTTGTAGAATAAAACGTTTGGGGAAGATTTTAAAATCATACTCAAAAAAATTTAGCCCCGGGGTAAGATTGTATCTCCCTGGTTATGTTATTTCCACCCCATCAAATTCAACATCCGGCTAAACTCCGAATGAATATTTGCTTGAATGGTTACTTCTTTTTTTGTTACAGGATGATTAAAAACAATTTCCGCTGCATGTAACATCATGGTCGTCATTTCAAATCTGTCTTTAAACAACTTGTTTTGTTTATTGCAACCATGTGGTCGGTCGCCAATAATGGGATGTAAAATATGGGCAAAATGTTTGCGAATCTGATGCAAGCGCCCGGTTTGCGGATAGGTTTCGACCAAAGAATAGCGTGATGTTTTAAAATTACCCGAAGGAATATCGAGTTCTGTTCTCTTTAACTTACTGTATCCTGTAATGGCTTCCTGAACTTTGCCTTTTTCATTGGTTAACGGGTAATCAATCCATCCGGAATCATCGGTATATCCACGAACAATCGCCAGGTACTTTTTCTTTACCTGGTTTTCGGCAAACTGCTTTTGCATCAAAGCATTTACTTCCGAATCCAAAGCAAAGAGCAATACCCCCGAAGTTTTACGGTCGATCCGGTGACAGGGATAAACCAATTGCCCAACTTGATTTCTCAGTTCCTGTACAGCAAAAACATCTGCGTCGCCAATATAATCAGAACGGTGAACCACAAGTCCATGGGGTTTGTTTATGGCAACCAGATATTCATCCTGGTATATAATATCTAAATTCAAGACTGCAGTTTTTGATACATAAATTAAGCAAAAGTACGTTTTTCTACGCTTTAAATTTACGTATAAACACGTTGGGTAAAAATTCCTGCAGGTTCATCCGGATAAAAAGCACGTTCGTCGGGTTTTATTTTATTCGTCAGTCAACACGCCCTACTTTTGTTTCAAGAAAATTAACCAAAGGATTATTAATTTTTAAAATCAAAAAATATGAAAACAAAAGTATTATTCTTAACAGCAGTAATTGCCATTTCAAGTTTTGTATTAATGGCGCAGGAAAATGAAAAGAAAAATCATATCTGGGAATACCAGGGAAAAAACCAAACGAAAACCATCGGACTTTACGGAAGCTTGTTTTACACCTACTCGGAAATTATAGATAAATCAGCAGGCTATTTAGGTGCTGAAATCGGAGTTGTTTTTAACCAAAATTGGGCTGTTGGTTTATCAGGAGCTGCCATCAACTTCGACTACAACCTTGATGAACTGGTTAGTGATGGAGCTTATCGGTTAGAAGGAGGACATACAGGAATGTTTGTTAAGTATATCATTCCATTTTCTGATTGGGGAAAATTAAACGTTTCTGTAAATAGCGGATATGGTTCGGTAAGTTACAGATATAACAAAGCGTATCGTGAAGAACGACCCTGGTACCAGGAAATTATTGATACTGAAAGCTATGCTGTGCTCGAACCGGGAATTGAGTTTGATGTTCGTGTTGCCGGTAATTGGTGGTTGGGCGCAAAAGCGACGTATGTTACCACATCGCCTGTTGAATTTATGGGAGCCAACGAAAACTTTCTTGAAAATTACACCTTAGGGTTATCCATAAAATACGGAATCTTTTAATCTAATGGATTAAACTATCAGACAAAACTTTACGGCTCTAGAGATTCCGTTGTCCGGGTTAAAAAGAAATCATTCTCTTTTTAACCCTTTTCCCCATAATCATAATTGATATTTAATTTTTTATCTTTATCACTCAATAAAATAGACCATGAATATTCGTAACCTTCATCAAATCATACCATTCGAAAAGCTTTTTAAGTTGCTTGTGCTATTTTCTATAACACTGCAAGTCATTATTATTTCATACAACCATTTAAGCGGTTTCTTTCACCTTACCGGTGTACGTGATTTTCTGGCAAGATTAATTTTTAGTTCGGTTTTGACAACCATTGCAGCATTTCTTATCGCTTATCCCAATTTGTTTGTTATTCGATATTTAAACCGGCATTTTTCATGGAATAAAAGAATTATAGAAAGGGTTATTATCCAAATTATTACTACCGTTATCATTGGTATTGCTGTTTCAACTTTTATTACACTTTTTGCTCACTGGCTGGATAGTTATGAAGAAGATTTGGTTGAAGTGCTTATAAGTAATGCCATGGTTGCATCGGTAGTAAACTTTATTTTAGTAATAATTCTTGAGGCCTGGATTTTTTTTAATGAAAGTAAACAAGCGAAAATAAAAGCCGAAGACTTAGAAAAAGAACTTTCCCAAATCAGGTTCGAAGTGCTGAAAAGTCAAATTAATCCACACTTTATGTTTAACAGCTTAAATGTACTTTCCGGGTTAATCGATGAAGATGTAAACAAAGCGCAACAATTTTTAGACGAATTCTCTTTAATTTACCGGTATGTACTGGAAACCATTGACAAAACGGTTGTTACATTAGGCGAAGAATTACGATTTGCCCGTTCGTACATCTATTTGCAACAAATGCGTTATGGAGAAAATTTAATTTTTAATGTTAATCTTCCGGCTGATATATTACACCGGTTTATGCCTCCTTTATCGCTCCAGGTAATTTTAGAAAACGCCATGAAGCATAATATCGTGAGCGATGCTCAACCCCTAACAATTGAAATTTTTAACGACCCAAACGGGTTAGTCATAAAAAACAATATTCAGTCTAAATTATCTAAAGGAAGATCCACCGGGTTGGGGCAAAAAAACCTGTTCAAAAGATATGCCCTGATAAGTAATTTAACACCAAAGTTTTTGATAGAGGCTAACCATTATGTTGTAAAATTGCCCATTATAAAAAGCGATAATGATGAAAGTATTAATTGTTGAAGATGAAAAAGTAGCAGCCAACAGGCTGGAAAAAATGTTGTCAGAGATTGATCCTGATATTCAGGTACTGGCCAAAACAGGAACGATAACAGAATCTGCCAAATGGTTATTAAACAATCAGGCCGATTTAATTTTTTTAGATATTCAATTATCCGATGGAATCAGTTTCAGTATTTTCGATCAGGTAAGTGTAAATACCCCTGTGATTCTTACAACTGCATATGATCAGTATGCCATAAAAGCCTTCCGGTTAAACAGCATTGCTTACCTTTTGAAACCCATTAGAAAAAAAGAACTGGAAGATAGTTTGCAGAAATATAAAAAATTAAAGTCTGCTTTTTCTATTGATTTTGAAAGTTTACTGGCAGGTATACAAGGCAAAAAACCAGATTATAAAAAACGTTTTTTGATACAAATTGGGGATAAAATCAAAAAAATTGAAACCAGCGAAATCGCGTGGTTTTATGCCCTCGAAAAAAATATTTTTCTTAAAACATTTCAGGGTGGTTCCAGCGCTGTAGAGCATACTCTGGATGCATTGGAAGCCGTTCTGGACCCTGAACAATTTTTCAGAATCAACAGGAAATATATTGTTCATATGGATGCTATACAGAGCATGACAGCTTTTTCGCGCGGCAGAGTTAAACTAAAACTCAATCCGCCGGCGGATGATGAAATGGAAACCATAGTAAGTATAGAAAGAGCCTCTAATTTTAAAAAATGGTTGAACAACTAAAACATGATTAATGGTAAAATTTAATTGCCATCTGATCGAGTAAAAATTACTACAATGCTTAAGCCTGAAACCTAGTAGTAAATATTCAAATCAAATATATGCTTTAAAACTATTCAACAGCTTCATTGCCTCATAAGATGTAGACTCAATAAGTTTTCTTGAATCCTTTGAAAGCATAAAATCTGAATATCCGGGGATTTTTCCGGATTGTTCTCGGTTTAGCTTATAGTATCCCATGGTCCAATCAGGGAATGCACGCTTTTTTATTGACTCTTCTAATAACAATACTACGTTTGAATGCCGTCTGTCATTCTGTATTTTTTCAAATAGGTTTTGAATGATACCAGTCTTTCCTTCTATAAGCTGAATAAATGTCCCATCATTATATAGAAGCAAACCTGTAACTTTCTGAAGTTTATTCCTTTTGCGAATATCAACCAATAAATCTTCAAGGTTTTTTTCAGTCAGATCGTTAACAGAAAAACTAACATAAACAATATGTATTAAATCTTTCATTAAAAAGTTATATAAACATGCAATTTATTAAATTAATGCCAAAATTCAATTAAAACAAATTAAAATAAAGCTTCCCCTTAAGATATTCTTTTGATCTAAACGACCTTACTACGTTAAACGTTAAATATCTCACCCAAAAGAAACTCAATAATTAAAATATTAATTATATTTACCGTATCTTTAAACTAATTGATTGATTAACCATCAAACAATAAAAATATTCTAAAATTTAAATCTAACATTATGAGAAACAAAATTTTATTATTGATTGCAGCCATATCATTTTCCCTTTTATGGTCATGCTCTCAAGGCCCCGAGTATAAAGAGGGCGAAGTTTATAACGGTTTTAAACTCGAAGAAAAAAGATTTGTTGAAGAGGTTGATGACTGGTGTTTATATTTTATCCACGAGAAAAGTGGTGCCAAACTTTTAAAGGTTGACGCCGACGATGCGAACAAACTCTTCAGCGTATCGTTTAAAACAACTCCAGAACATGATTATGGAACTCCACATATTATGGAGCACTCAGTATTAAACGGCTCTGAGAACTTCCCTGTAAAGAGTCCCTTCGATCTGTTGGTTAAAGGTTCACTAAACACGTTCATTAATGCAATGACGGGTTCGGATTTTACAACCTATCCTGTTGCCAGCATGAACGAAAAAGATTATTTTAACCTGATGCATGTATACATGGATGCCGTTTTTAATCCAATGCTTCATAAAGACCCAAAAATCCTTAAACAAGAAGGCTGGCATTATGAACTTGATGATATAGATGGAGAAATTGTTTATAAAGGCGTAGTTTATAACGAGATGAAAGGTGCTTTCTCAAGCCCCGGCAGTGAGCTGAACTACCAGGTAAACAAAATCCTTTTCCCTGATAACACCTATGGTGCTTCATCCGGTGGGCATCCTTCTGCAATTCCGGGTCTTACATACGAGTATTTCAAAAATTTTCATAAAAAATATTACCACCCTTCAAACAGTTTTGTTCTGTTATACGGGGATGCTGATTTAGATAAAGAATTAGAATTTCTTGACCGGGAGTATTTTTCTAACTATGAAAAATCAGAAGAAAAAGTAGAAATCCCATTGCAAGAACCTTTTAAAGAAAGAAAAGTAGCAGAGAAACCCTATAGTGTGCCGGAAGGAAGTAACACAAAAGATAAAACATTCTTAAGCTATAGTTTTGTTGCCGGATTAAATACCGATCAGGAACTGACCATGGCTCTCAACATTTTAAGCGAAGCCCTTGTAAATCATGAATCAGCTCCTTTACGGCTGGCCCTTCAGGAAGCAGGAATAGGAAAAGATATAAGCTCCTGGAGCAGTAGCAGTAAACAAAATGTTTTCCAAATTAGAGTAAAAAATGCAAATCCCGAAGACAAGGAAAAATTTGAAGAAATCGTTTTTAATACTTTAGAGAAAGTAAGTCAGGAAGGTTTTGACGAAGAAACCATCGAAGGAATTCTAAATCGTATGGAGTTCCGTTTAAGAGAGGGCAACTCGCCACAAAAAGGATTAATGTACCTTTTCTCTGTTAAAAACGGACTTTTATTTGCCGATGACCCTTTTATGGGACTGGAATATGAAAAACCATTAGCTAATGTAAAAAAAGGAATTGAAAACGGATTGCTTGAAAACATGATTAAAGAGCATCTTATTGACAATCCCCATGCACTCCTTCTTGTGCTTAAGCCACAGCCCGGACTGGAAAATGAGATTGCTGAAAAAACAAAAGAAAAATTAGCTGAATATAAAGCAAGCCTGAGCAAAGAAGAGCTCGAGAAGCTTGTACAAGAAACTAAAGAGCTGAAAGAACATCAGCAAAAAAAGGATTCGCCAGAAGACATCGCTACGGTACCTATGTTATCGCTGTCTGATATAAGTAAAGAAGTACAATGGTATGAAATTGCTGAGAAATCGGTTCAAAAGACACCTGTTCTCCATTATGAAGATTTCACCAGTAATATCGTTTATGGAACCCTGTATTTTGATATGCATACCTTACCAAAAGAACTTATTCCTTATGCGAATCTTTTGTCCCAACTTTTAGGAAATCTGAATACAGAAAACTATACCTACGGTGAGCTTGACAATGCATTAAATATTCATACCGGTGGATTTTATACTTATCTTACCTCTTACCTGGAAAATTATTCAGATGATAAGCTATCACCTAAATTTATCGTTTCTGCTAAAGCAACGGTTGATAAAACCGATAAGCTTTTTGATTTAACAGCAGAAATTCTAAACAATACCAGGCTGGATGATATTGACCGGCTAAAAGAAATGATGATTCGTCATCAATCCCAAATGGAGTCAAGGACTAAAAACAATGGCGTGGGTGTTGCAACGACCAGATTAAGTTCGTATTACAGCAACCACGGGATGTATAACGAGATAACCGGTGGATTATCATATTATGATTTTATTACTGATTTAACCCATAATTTTGATGCTAAACAAGAAGACATTGTAGCTAAATTAAAAGAAACAGCACAATTACTTTTCAATAAAAACAATGTAATTGGCGGAATTACCTGTTCTGATGAAAACTACAAGATCTATCAAACAGAATTTGGAAAATTTGTCTCTACATTGTCTGACGAAGAGGTACAAGCGAATGACTGGACCTTTGACCTGGAAGTTAAAAATGAGGGTTTAATGTCTGCATCAATGGTTCAGTATGTCGTTAAAGGATACGATTACAAGAAACTAAACTATGAGTGGGATGGTAAGATGCGCGTTTTAAACCAGGTAATGTCGCGTGACTATCTGCAAAACAAAATTCGTGTAATGGGTGGAGCCTATGGAGGATGGGCCAATTTTTCACCAGCAGGAGATGCTTACTTTGCTTCTTATCGTGATCCTAACTTAAAAGAAACGTTTGATAATTACGATGCAGCACCCGATTTCCTTAAAGATTTCGAGGCAGATGAAAAAGAGATGACCCGATTTATTATTGGTACCATTTCGAATATCGATAGGCCAACGACTGCTTCACAGCGAGGTTCAATAGCAATAAACAACTATTTTATCCAAAGAACAAAAGCAGAGATGGAAAAAGAACGCAATGCAATTCTTAATACCACAGCCGAAGATATTCGCTCATACGAACAAATGATTCGGGATATCATGGAACAGGATATTATTTGCGTTTTTGGAAACGATCAGAAGATTAAAGACCATAAAGATCTGTTTAAAGAAACAAAATATGTCACTAAATAGATTGTTTAAATAACAAATAATAAGCGTGCCACAGCCAAAAGTTGTGGCACGCTTTTTTTAATAAAATTTATAACTGTAAACCACGCCAAATAAACTAAAAATATTACCTTTATACTTCCATTAAAAGTCACTTGCAATGAAAGCCTCAAGAATTACAAACAGCCTGCTCATTTCTTTTGGAGTGGTATTGATTTTTATTTATGGCAAAAACCTTATTCTTCCTTTTTTTATTGCATTAATTTTTTGGTTCCTGATAAAAGAGATTCGCGACCTCCTGAAAAAAATAAAATATATCGACAAAGTCCCCAACATCATCCTTAATGGTATAGGATTTTTAATTATTTTTGCTATTCTTGGAGGTGTTGGTAAAATATTAGCGATGAATATCCAACAGCTATCCAAAGAGCTGCCTGCTTATCAAAAAAACATAACCGATATTACCGCTTCGATCAACCAAACTTTTAATATCGATCTTGTGGATTCGATTAAAGATTTTTTGGGCGAATATGAATACACCAAACTTCTTTCGGTTCTGCTCAATTCCATAACCGACCTGTTTGGCGATGCTTTGCTCATTATAGTTTATACGCTTTTTTTGTTGCTTGAAGAGCCTTTTTTCATTAAAAAAATTAATGCGATTTATGCCGAAAAAGATGATCAGGATGATGTGACGGATATCCTTTCTAAAATCGACAAATCTATCGGGAGCTATATCTCTATCAAAACATTGGTAAGTCTGCTTACAGGTTTTCTTAGTTATTTTGCCTTACTGTTTTTAAATGTTGATGCACCTATTTTCTGGGCATTTCTGATTTTTATTCTCAATTATATTCCTACGGTAGGCTCGTTAGTAGCAACAACTTTTCCGGCCTTTTTTGCCATGCTGCAGTTTGGTGAAGTGATGCCCGGAATATGGGTATTAATTATTGTAGGGGCTATACAGCTAATTGTGGGGAACTATATCGACCCCAAACTCACCGGAGATTCTCTAAACATTAGTCCTTTAATTATTATTTTCGGACTGGCATTTTGGGGTGCCATCTGGGGAATTATCGGTATGTTTTTAAGTGTTCCTATTACCGTAATGTTAATTATTATCTTATCTGAAATACCTGGAACGCGTTCTATTGCCATCCTTCTAACGAAAGACGGACGAATTGGTAAAGATGGTTAATTACCACTAAACCAGGGCAATACTTCTCACAAATCACAACCAACATAAAAAAAGAGTGCGGGCATAAGTAAGGAAAAAATTACATTCACGAATGTTTTTTACTGTTTAGTAAACGTATTTGCCCTTTAATCAACAAAATAAGGGTATCCATAAAATTTATTGCTTTATCAATGAAAAAACAATTATCTTAGTATTAGTATCATGTGTGGATTTTCGTCAAAATAAGTCAAAAGATATTCGCTAAATAATCAATTGGCATAGGATGATACAAAGTACTTAATATAAAGTATTGAAAAAGAGGAAAAAACAAAATATATTTGTGTTTATTAAATCTAACGAATAATTATCAACCAAAAACTTGTAACATGAAAACAAAACTAAATTTTTTATTCATCAGTGTTTTATTGATTAGTTCATTGATGCTTTTATTTGTCGGTTGCGACAAAGATGATTCCGGCCCCTCAGTTATTGGTAAATGGTATTTCTATCAAGAAGAGTATTCATCGTCTTATATTCAAAAAGAAAATGGAACTTCAACCTATGATCCTAATTATGATTATGATTTCTTTAATGCTTCGCTTATTGAGATTACTGAGAATACTGTAAATTTTTGTGAAAATGATGCAGGTACGGAATATTACTGTTCCGAAGTAAACTATGAAATGGATGGAAACACACTCATTCTTACCTATGCTAACGATCTTATGAAGATAGAAGAGGAAAAAGACACCATGCACTATTCTTTCCAGGATGACATGCTGGTATTAACCCGAACTCACTATTATAGTGAGGGAACCGAAGAGATTACCATATATTTAAAAAGATACAGCGGCACAATACCCCCTGCAAGCTGGACTACCGAATTATCCAATGACAACTTTGAACCAGACGATACCTACCAGGATGCAACATCAATACAAGTAGGCAGCGAGTCTGACATACATGTTATCGTTTCTGAAGATAGTGACTGGTTTAAGTTTAATGCAACAGCAGGAGAAAATTACCTGATACAGGTTCTTGGTTATTTCGACAGTTACCTCGACTTATATGGAACCGATGGGCAAACTCTCCTGGATTCTGATGATGATAATAATGCTAATATTGATGTAGATTTTAATTATAGCACAGCTGCCGTATTGCTTTGGAACTGCACTGATTCTGGTATGTATTACTTTAAGGTTAGAGGTTATAGTACCAACAGTGAAGGCTATTACAGAGTTAAGGTTAGTACCAGCGACTTAACCCCACGAAAAAAAGATAGTCTATCGAAAGATAAAAAAGAGGAAAAAATAAGCCTTTTTAGATAAAAAGATATTCTGAAGAAATTACCCCGTTAAAGCACAAGCACTTACTAAGTGCCTGTGCTTTTTTTTATGCACAATTAAACATCTTCTCAAAGGCTTAAAATCATAATATTTGGAACACAAGATCGGACTACAACTATACCTTATTAACCAGCGGCAGCAATATCAAAGCAACAGCACCAAAAACCAGGTATACCAGGTTGGTAACCGCATGAGCTATGAGGGCAAAAATCATCCCCTCCTGACTTCCTATTCCAAACAACATTAAACATTGAATAACTACATAGTGCCATGCACCAATACCTCCCTGTACCGGCAAAATAAATGCAAAAGTGGAAATGGCAAAGGTAAAGGCTGCATTTGCTAACGTAAGATTCTGAGTAGGTTCATAGGCAAAGAACATCACATAAAGCATCATCAGCCAGAAAAAATAAATAAGGAAAGTCTGGAAGACATACATCCCCTTCCCTTTTATGGATGCAATGGTTTTAAATCCTTCAATAAAATCTTTTTTTAATTGATGAATCTTACTCCTGAACTTTTTAAATACATTGAGCTTATACAATACAAAAAAAGCTATGGCTATAAATACCACTATAAAGGAGTAAATGATAATTTTCTCTTTATAATTGGAGAACTCAAGGTTTACATTTGCCGATTGAAACAAATCAAGGATTAACGGAAATTGCCAACCCAGCAATACCAGAAACAGGATAATTAATGCTACAAAATCGGTAATCCGTTCGATAAAAACAGTCCCTACCAGCTTAGTAAAATACACCTTATCATATTTGGAAATAACACCACAACGGGCAATTTCTCCTCCGCGGGGTATGACAAGGTTCGTAAAGGCCAGGACCATAACCGACAAAAAAAGATTGAAAATTCCCGGCTGATAATTCATCGAAACGATGAGTTTCTTCCATCGATAAGCCCTGGTTAGCTGGCTTAGTAAATTAAATATCAACGACAAACCGATCCATCCATACCCCAGGTTTTTTAATTGACCTCCTATTTTACTTAAATCAAGGTCTTTGTAAACATACCAGAATAAAGCAGCACCAATAACAAAAAAAATCCCCGACTGAATGATTTTTCTCTTTTTCATATTACTTATTTTCAGACCATAGGGGATTATTCTTTAAATTTCCCGTTTTTTAATAATGACTGGATATTTTCGTTTAGCTCGGAATGCAACTGTTTTATTTTTTCTTTCACCTTTTCGTTTTGCGAATTAAACGACGATTCAATCCGCCTGGTAATTAGATCGTAATTCTTTAACAGGGTAGATGCAATTTCCTGTCCTTCGCTGATAAATTCCATGGTGGCTTTCATCGGCGTTGTTTTTTCATATTTTGTGGGATGGGTTAATCCATCTAAAACACTATACTTTAACCTTTTTCCATAAGCCTGAAAATAAAGGTTAATATATGTTTCTACACCAAACCGGATATCCCGAATATCTTCCAGTATGGGTTCAATATCCTTTTTAAACATCGCTCTTTCGCCGGTAAGACCCTTAAACGGATTGATGCGGTAATCAATCAGGGTCTCTGAAGGTTGTCCCAGAACCATATCAGCTTCATCCCTAAAAATAGGTTGCAGCAGTTGATCAAAATGTTTCTTTTTTATATTGGTAATATCGGCATCGAAAAATAAAATGATATCTCGTTGAGCATTTTCAACGCCTACAACCATGGCGTAGCTTTTCCCTTTATTTTCATCCATCCGGATATAGTTTATCGGGATATCTTTCAGTAAATCCTTCACGATTTGCTGTGTCGCATCTTCCGAGCCATCATCGACCACAACCAGTTCACTTTCAGGGTTAAACCGGTGGCACGATTCTATCACATTTTTAATGGTTGGCTCTTCGTTGTAGGCGCAAATAACAATACTTACATCTTTTTTATCCATATTTATTTTTTTAATGATTAGCTGTTTTTATTGTTTATACGTTGAAAACGTTACTCTTCGAAAAATCGTATTTCCTTCCGGAACCAGCTCAACCGGTACTTTTTCTCCTTTTTTATTAATCAAATTTCCTTTAAGCTTAACCACCGGCTCATCCCAGGGATGTAACAACTGGTCATTACCGGCAATCGACTCAAACTCAAAGTTTGCATCAGGTGTTATTTTATAATTCCATTTCTTTTTATCTTTTGCTTTTATCTTATATCGGTAAAATCCACTTTTATGATATTCTTTGATCGTATCCATACGATGTTCAAAAGGTAATGCATAAACCAACGGTCCTCGCTTCACATAAAATCCTTCTCCTTTTACTGTTTTGGATGAAGGCTGAGCTATTTTCTCAACGTCAAAATTAAATTCCACCATAAAATTATCATTTTTTTTCCAATATTTCGAAATGATTATCTGGTTATGATCTTCACGGATATTTGCCCCTTCCATTTTGGAGATATTAACATCGGAGCAACCATGGGGTTTTCGTAAGATGAGCTTAAATTCTGCCGGTTTCTCCGGGTTAATCAAAAACTCCACTTCGTCTGAAAAAGGATAGTTGGTTTTCTCTTCCACGTGGACCTCTATATCGTTCAGTGTGGTTTTTACTTCGCTTGGCCCATATAATACAGCAACTAATCCTTCATTATTAATGTCTTTCATCCACATGCCTTCTACATAATAAGGCATTAGCCGGCCTCCGTTCAGCACACAGCAGGAGGCTGCCCGGTGGGAGGCGTCATACGATTCCCGGTGTCCTATTTCCTGATGGTTAATTTTTATCCGGTTATCCGATGTAAGATACGACAATCCTTTAAGTACAGGGAGGCGTGCCCCCTGGCCGGCATTAAATGTCATTGTTTCTGTTTTATCGGCCAGGTCAAAATCCCCGTTCAAAGCAATCATTTTATTGAACGGACTAATCATTTCGGCAATGCCGCAGTATTCGTATCGTTCATCTGCTGTTCCTTTACGCCCTTTCACCCATTCGTCGCAACGCATAGCGCCACCGGGAGTTAAGTGGTAATTTAATTTTTGAATACTCATCTCAGAAGCCCGTTTATATTCAGCTTCCTCATGAATAGCAGCCACAAAATGAGGAACAAAAATCCCTTCTGCCACATGTGCTCCATGTTTTCTAAAATATCTTGCAGTATCAAGTAATCGTTGCAGCTTTAAATCATCGTCGCGAACTTTGCCACGACTAAAATCGTTATACAGTTTAGCTGCAGCTTTAAGATACAATGCATCTTCGGTGATTCGATAAAGCCATTCAAGATTTTCAAAAAAACCTATACCATGCGACACCCCTCCTCCTTTGGAAGATTTGCTGAAATAATTTCTGTCCTTATACTCCGAAATAATGAGCTTTGCCGCTTTTTCTGCTGCAGATAATACTTTTTTATCCCCTGTATATTCATAATACGCCAACATAGCCATTAATATGCGGCTGGTAGCCCACAATTCACCATTTCCTTTTTTATGCTTAAACCGGCAAGTCAGCTCTTCGCAATCTTTATATATACCAATATAGCCATCTTCGCCGGCATTTTTAACAATGTCATCGATCCATTTTTTTGCCTGCCGGATATATTCTTCGTTATCGGTTAAAAAAGCCATACGGACTACAGCATCTTTCCAGTAAGCTTCATGTTCGCCGCTCCACCACTCTTTTACTATTTTATATTGCTTTTCGCTTCGTCTGTCTTGTTTAACAAACAGGTTGTGTGTTACCGTAGAATGAACTTTGTCAAACTGACCGATGTAACCGTCTGTTAAATCCCGAAATAACTGTTCTTTTATCCATCCTTTGGGTTTAATTTCTCCTGCATTTAAAATCCTATACTCATATATATTTCCCATATTATCTTGTGCTCTGCTATTAAAAATATTCAACATTAACATTAAAACGATTAAAATCTTCATCATTATCTTAAAAACCATAAAAACACACCTCCATTTTTAACCATTCAATATTATACAAAAAATAATTGATAATTAAAAATGGTCATCCCTCCAATCTTGTATTCCAACGAATATCCTCATATAATAACAAACAAATCCACCCTTTCTTTGTTTGATTATAAAAACAGTGTACTATGGAAGATAAAATCAATCGTTCAGAAGTTTTTGACTTTGCCGGAAAAATAAACTATTCAAGCGATGGAATCGTAAGTAAAAAGATTATCCAAAAACCTGTGGGCAATGTAACGTTGTTTGCCTTTGATAAAGGACAGGAGCTTAGTGAGCACTCTGCTCCATTCGATGCACTTATTCAGGTTTTAGAGGGAGCTGCACAAGTAATAATAGATAAAAAACCATATGAAGTGGTTGAAGGGAAATCAATTATTATGCCGGCAAATATTCCTCATGCTGTAAAAGCTACCTCTAAATTTAAAATGTTGCTTACCATGATTAAAGAGTAATCTCTTCTGTTATTTTTATTTAAATTAAAAAAAACAATGATGAAAACCATTATACATAAGGCACAAAGCAGGGGACATGCAAATCATGGATGGTTAAACACCTATCATACTTTCAGTTTTGCAGGATACTACGACCCGGAGAGAATTCATTTTGGTGCGTTACGTGTTTTAAACGACGACACTATTGCCGGTGGCGAAGGGTTTGGCACCCATCCACATGATAATATGGAAATTATTACCATCCCGTTGTATGGCGATTTGAAACACAAAGACAGTATGGGAAACGAAGGGGTTATCAAAAGTGGAGATGTACAGGTAATGAGTGCTGGAACCGGGATTCAACACAGTGAATTTAATGCCAACAGTGACAAGGAAGTGAAATTATTACAGATTTGGATATTCTCTAATAAAAAAAATGTAGAACCGCGTTACGATCAAATCTCTCTTAAGGCATTGGAAAAAGAGAATGAGCTTTTTCAGATTTTATCCCCAGACAAAAACGACCAGGGCGTTTGGATTCATCAGGATGCCTGGTTCCATATGGGAAATCTAAAATCAGGATGGGAAGGTGAGTACACCTTAAAGGGTAAAAATCACGGCATTTATCTTTTTGTTATCGAAGGAAGTGTCTCGGTTGAAAAAAATTTACTGAATTACCGCGACGGAATCGGGTTTACAGGAATAAAAAAAATCAACATGACGGCAACCGAAGAGGCTAAAATTTTAATCATGGAAATACCCATGCAAATCAACTAAAACAAAACACTATGAGTAAAACAAAGATCACCCTCATTGAAAACGGGCCATTATTTGTAGATGGCACGATTGAACTAAAAGACAATAAAGGAAAAGAGGTCAAAACTGAAAAAGAATCGTACCTGTGCCGTTGTGGCGGGTCAAAAAACAAACCCTTTTGTGATGGGACTCACAAAGAAATCGGATTTAAGGGGTAAAAAAAGCAACAACGAACCTTCACTTCTTTGTGAGGGTTTTTTTTAAACCCAGGAAATTATAATTTTGGGCTTCTAATCAACCGCTCAATTATAAATGAGAATATTTTTTATAATACCCTTTCTTTTTCTCTCTCTCCAGGTCTGGTCTCAACCGAATATTTTGTCCGACCCCAAGGCTGTAGCAGAAATTGAAGATCAGTTAAATCGTATTTATAATTATGATTTTGAACAGGTTGATTCGTATTACCAAAAAATATCATCAAAATATCCTGATCATCCACTGCCTCAATTATTTTATTCCATAAAAATTTACTGGGAACATTTTCCGGTTACCCCGGAAAGTGATTTTCATCAAATATATGTGGATTATATCACCGATGCCATAGAAAAATCGGATGCATTGCTCAATAAAGATAAAGACAACACCGAAGCTTCTTTTATAAGCCTGGCATCAAGGCTTTTACTTATGCAATATTATGCCGATAATCACCAATCATCCAAAGTAATTCCATATGTTCGCAAAGCATACCAGTTAACAAAAGACGGATTTGATTTAACGGATAGTTTTGTTGATTTTAATTTTTCTACCGGACTTTACAATTATTATATCGAAGCTTACCCGGAAAAACATCCGGTGTATAAGCCTATTGCCTATTTTTTTCCCAAAGGGAATAAAGAGCTGGGGTTAAGGCAGCTGGAGTATACCTGGAAGCATGGAATATTTTTAGATGCCGAAGCGCTATCATTCCTGGTATATATCAGCCTGAATTTTGAGGGCGATTATCGCAAAAGTGCACGTTATACCCGCATGCTTTATCAAGAATATCCAAATAACCCGTTATACCTCTCGTACAGAATCAGGACACTCCTGTTACTGGAAAGATATTACAGAGCAGAACAATTAATCGATGAATTGGAAAATAATTCATTTTCCAATAATTTTTTTCAGATGATGGTAGAAATTTATAGAGGCATAGTGCAGGAAAAAAAATATAAAAATTACCCCGTCGCAGAACAACATTATTGGAATGCTGTTCAGCTTTCTGAAAAATATGTGCCTTTTGCCAACGGTCGTCTGTCTTATGCCTACTTCGGATTATCCCGAATTTGGGAGCAGAAAAATAAAAAACAGGCATCCGATTATCGAGATAAAGCATTAGAACTGTCGATCTATAAACATCTGACCTTTGATTAGATGTTGTGAAATCACCTCATTTTGTTCCGTCTAAGAAAGTCATTCATTTTATTCCCAGATTATTTATCGATTAATTTATACCTCTTTTAGCTTTTCATTCACCGTTTGAATAATCTCATCGCCTGCTCCCACCTCCACCATTTTAGCTTTGATTTCCGCCAAAGCATCCATTTTATCCAGTTTATCCTTTTGTTTCTGGATTTCCCGCTCGTTCCTCATTTTGGTATCGGTTTTTTGCGGGTCCGTTTCGCCGGTACCTTTAAAAACGGCAACAATAAGCTCCGCTACCCGTTCCAGAATGGTTGAAACGGCATCGGCCGAAAAGCCTCCTACAACAGCCAAAATTTCGGCTGAGAATTTAAAGTCATTGAGTGTAATTACATCTTTAAAGATAAGTGCCAGAATAGTCCCGGCCGAAATGCCCAGTAAAAAACGGATTAAATAAGTTGGATTATAGCTGGGGTCAAACGTACGTTTTACCAGGTATTTGCGTGCGGTGGAGAGGGTGTAAAATCCGGCCCCCAGTCCGCTCGCAAACAACAATGAAAGAATGCCATAAACATGGTTATTGTTTTTAGCACTGGAAATAATAAAAAATACCAGGCAAAAAATCGTTAACCCGATAATCACGTTTATCACTTTGTTCTTTGCAAAAAACAGTCCGTACGCCTGTTTGGTATATTTAATGGTTACCGGATTGGCCGGATAAGTTAGCCTGGTTAACTGGTTGTATACATTTAAGGCTTTATAATATATCGTCTCGTATAATTCTATAACAACACTCTCTTCTGCCTCGGCTTTCTCTGTCCTGTTTTCATTATTGGCTGACTGTTTTAGCTTTTTAATACCCGTGGTGACCCATGAGATCTCTTGATTGATTAGGGCTTTGATTTCGATCCCCCGGTTAGACAAGAATTCGTGCATGCAGAGGATATCATTTTCCAGGGTCTCCAGCTTTTGTACCGAGGAGTTGTCTCCACGTTGCTTCCCGGTAAAAATCTTTTGTGAAAAAACTTTATTCGACATGTTGATTCTTTTATAAGGTTAAAAAACGAGTTCTTTACTAAAAAATGGTACACGGATACTCACCAGCAGGTATCCTTTCCCCTGGGTGAAATTATACCCGTAACCGCCAATCAGGTAATCGTTAAAGGCTGATATTACTGGTGCTGCACCAAACTCAAAAGGGTTGTCGGCATCGAAGTTCATCGTAGCCACATTGATACCTATGCCTATATCAATAAATTTACGGTAAAACGTATTATTCCCTTTTACCCCAAACTTAAACAGGGTGTTGGAACTCACGACGGCTTTAAAATTTTCTCCAATACCTTCAGGTTTCACAAAAGCTATCCCAATGTTCGTCACAAAATGGGGCTGTGTTTTAAGAAGGGTAAAATATTCTTTGGCCAGTATTTGTGGTTCTCCGGATTTTTTCCCGCTCCGCATTTCCAAAACGATATTATCGCCTTCCTCCCTGTATCCGGCATGATATTTTACATTTAACAACGCCTTTTCGGGCAGATCTTTGATATTTTTCCGAAGCACTTCATCCGAAAAAGTAGCCGACAATTGATTAATATCATCGAATGAGCGGTATCCGGTTAACTCAGTATACAAAAGGGATAAAGCCTCATTTGCCTGATCAATCTTTTCTAGGGCCATAATTTCAAGCGAGTCGTTTAAAGTATTTAATGCCGCAGCAATATTCTGGGGCAGGATAGCGATACTTCCGTCAATGGTGCTTTTTAAACCGATGATATGATCGGTGATACGTTCAACCCGGGTTATCAAATCATAGATATCGGAAATGATGCTCTCCAGCGTTCCCATACCGAACGAAAAATTACCGGAGAAATACTTTGGATAAAGATCGTTTATCTCAGCCTGAAGGGTAATAATATTTCGTTTTAACACAAAATACTCCTCCCGAATGGCTTCTACAGGAATGTCTGATACCATTATTTTTTCAGTCTGGTGGTATAAACTGGTTAACCGGGAATCCAGCTCTCTGAACACAGCATTCAGGTTCGCTATTATCTGCTCTTTTTCCCGGTTAAATATTACCGGTATCCCCAATTTGTTGATGGAATCACTGACATTTTTCAGCTGTTCTATTTCCCGGATTTGTTCATCCGTTAGTGCCAGATTTAGCGCATAGGGATCATAATATTCAGGAGGTTTAAAATGATCAAACCCGTCTATATGAACAGCCTGTTTTACATCACCGTTAGAACGATGAAGAGTAGCAGCAACCTGAATATAAATTCCTTCTTTCTCAAGAAGGTTGTCCAGCTCACCGTTTAATGTTTCGGCATACCTTTCGGTCTCCTTTAGTAATTGTAAAAATATAGCCGCCCATCTTTTGTCGCCAGTGGCTGTAGCTTTATGAAGCCTGTTATTCAACAGCACCCGCAATTCCGGGTCTTCTTTGGAAATATCGATCAGTTGCAGGGCATTGGAAACAAAATTTTTCCCGGCAGCATCAATGATATTTTCTTTTTCGGCAACGGTCTGTGCTTTTGCATAAGCATCCAAACCTTCAGTATATTCAGGGATACTCTTCATCCCTTGCACTGTGAGCTTATTTAACACACGTACTTTGGTCAGAAGCTTTTCCACGGCTTCTTCCTGGTGAGCGGTTTTTGCCACCTCATCACGGATATAATCCTTATCCGGGTAAATATATATCAGGCTGCTGATATCGATATGATGATGGGCCCGGGTAATATCTAACGTATGAAATTTCCCGTTGGGTCGTTGCTCTTTTAACTCCCAAACAGACTGGGAGAGGCATGTGCTTAATCCGGAAAGGATAAACAGTAAGGAAAATAAATGTTTCATGATTTCGGAATTTAACCTTTTAAAGCTTTCATAAACGATTCAAATACCCTGACATAATCAACTGGTGTTTCCTCTACTTTAATCGCATCTACGACCTTATCCCTGATGGAAAGGGCAAAAGCAAGAACCGGTTTTAAGTCACTTAACAGATTTCCGGGATCATCAAGTTTATTCAGGATATCAAATACTACTCCGGGTTCTTTAATCCAGACCACCCTCCCCGGATCACTGCTGCTGCCGGCAACTTTTGTACTTAATTCCAGGATCTTTTCTACGTTGGGACCGGTTCCCAGCACAACGAAAAGCAGGTAAGCCTCCTCAAAAAGTAACTTGTTGAAAAATTTTTTAGCCTTTTCGGGGTTCTGGCAAGGTAAAATGGTTAACTTCTTATCATTCATAATCATCATTTTAAAAGTTAATACACTCTATATATATGTTCCGAAAAACACGAAAATGTTATCATCCAAAATGACTTTTTTTGCAAAAAATTTCAAAGGCACTGATTTCAGGGGGACAGGGAAGGTGATTTTTACCATTTTTTTCGTCGCCTTAAATTTTTTATGAGAATTTATGAAAAATGACGAAAAATGCAGGATGTAAAACAATCGGTACCGAAAAAGTAATCAGTATGTTACAATCATCTCCGAACTTCAACGCATCCAATTTCTAAGGACGTTGAAAAGTTTTGTAAGATGCTATAAATAGGTAAAACCCGGAGTGCTGCTAAAAGCAATCAAGGATTGAGCAGACCGACCCTTCCGGCAGACGGGTCGTCACAAATTAACGTTTTATGTATAAAAAATAAAGCGGCAGTCGATAGCGGCAGGAGGCAGTAAAAGAGGTTATAACATACAAATAACCTAACTTGTATGACGGAACTTTAGCGAAGGTAGAAGCCTGAAAGGTGCAGGCAGGTTTTGGCTGTTTTAAGCAAAATATATTAATTCTTATTCCCAAAAAAATGCTAAAACCACCGTTTTCGTTTCATATACCAAACCATTAAACCAGAAAGAACAATCATAATACCCCAAACACCGGCATAACCATATTTCCAGGCCAGCTCAGGCATATACTCAAAATTCATCCCATAAATTCCGGCCACAAAGGTTAACGGGATAAAAATGGTCGCAATAATGGTAAGGGTTTTCATCACCTGGTTAAGGCTATTGTTCATATTCGAGTTGTTTAACTCTACCAGTGATTTTTGATCCTCCCGGAAAGTTTCGATTGATTCGTACACAAATTTTACATGATCGAGCATATCCTGCAAATATTTGTAGTTGTCTTCTTCTATTTGGTCAGGCTCTTCTTTTATCAGGTTAACGATGGCTTCGCGCAAATGGATTATATACTTTCGTGCGGTTAACAGATTCTTTTTCAGATCATGAATCTCACCTATCCGGTTCCTGTCAGGGTAATCTATTAACAAATCTTCAAGCTCCTCAACCCTGTGGCTGAATTCCTCTACCATAACCAGGTAATTGTCTACAATGGTATCGGTCAACAGGTAAAACAAATAATCGGCTCCTTTTTTGCGTACTTTCCCAATGTTCTTTAAAATCCTTTCGGTTACCGGTTTCAAAAGCTCAGCCCGTTGTTCTTTGAAACTGATTAGATAATGATCGCCCAGGATAAAACTGGCATGCTCAGCTTCCAGTTGATTTTCGGAGTTGACGGTAAGAATCTTAAGCATAAAGAACACATGCTGTTCTGAAAACTCAACCTTTGGCAGGTGATGGACATTAAGCACATCTTCGAGGAATAAGTTGTGGATATCAAAAAAACTTCCGGTCTTCTCTATCGATTCAACCTGGTTCAGTGTAAAAAAGTGTATCCAGCTTACGGCATCCTTACGGATTTTTTTAAAAATATCATCTGCAGGCAGCTCCTGGTTAATCAATACCTCCTGCTCATTAAACTGAATGAGGCGGATGGCTTTGGATGCAGCTTCTTTTTCGCCGGTATACACTAAGCTGCCGGGTATTTGTCCCACTTTTTGGGTAACACTTAAAGAACTCATATTATTTAATTTTACAGATTGATTCCCTTGATATCTTTAAATAAATCAACGGCATACAGATCAGTCATGCCGGAAACAAAATCTACGACGGACATTGCTTTTTTGTAAAAATTATGCCCTTCGACAGAATATTGAGCAGGAATAAGGGATAAAATTTTTTCTGAATAATCGCTTCCCGGTTGTAAAATAGCTGTCATAAACTCATCAAGCAGTGTCCCCAGCACATTAAACCCGGTGAGCTCAATTTTCACCACCGAGCGGTGTTTGTAAATTTCTTTGACAGCCAGGCTCTTACAAATTCCGAAGGCCTCTTTTGTTTTCCCCTGCAATCCTTTAATCAGGCTTTGGGTAAACCGCCCATCCATAATTTCATCCTGATGACGGATAAACACCTGAGCTGTTTCGTTAATCAAACGGTTAATGACCGAAGCCCTCAGGTAAGCTACCTGTTCATTGATATCGGTTACCTCTTTAAAAACTTTCTCTTTCTGGATATAAAAATCGTTGTCCTCCTGTGGATCAAAAAATCCCTGTAAAAGATCAAAAGTTTTCCGGGTATCAATAATTTTCAATTTATGAGCATCTTCAATATCCATAATCTCGTAGCAAATATCATCGGCAGCTTCAACAAGAAACACCAGAGGGTGGCGCGCAAACATCATGGGTGAATCACTCATCTTTTTCAGCCCTAACTCTTGGGCTATGGCTAAAAACGTTTCTTTTTCTGACTGGAAAAAACCAAATTTCTTCATCCCCGAATCGGTACCATAAGGATATTTAATTAATGCGGCCAGTGTAGAATAGGTTAGTGCAAAACCTCCTCTCCTGCGGCCCGAAAACTGATTGGTTAAAAGGCGTAAAGCATTGGCATTGCCTTCGAAATTTGTAAGGTCTCTCCATTCTTCGGGTGTAACAGCCGCTTTAATTTTTTGTCCATTCCCTTTGGCAAAGTAGTTGGATATGGCTTCTTCGCCGGCATGTCCGAATGGTGGGTTTCCCATATCGTGTGCCAGGCAGGCAGCAGATACAATAGAACCCAGCTCGCTTAAAATCTCTTTATGGCTAATATCATCCCGTTGCTTTAATTCCCGGGCCACCAGGTTAGCTAACGAACGCCCAACGCTGGCTACTTCAAGACTGTGTGTAAGCCGGTTATGAACAAACACACTCCCGGGCAAAGGAAAAACCTGGGTTTTATTTTGCAAACGCCGAAAAGGGGACGAAAAAATGATACGGTCGTAATCGCGCTGAAACTGCGAGCGTATTTCATCGGTATTTTTAAATTCCCGATCCTCGAGCCCGAACCTTTTAGCAGAAAGTAGTTTATCCCAATGCATCATATAATTTTATTTTTCTACGATAAAAATACAAAAAATAAATTACCCCGGGGCAAAGTCATCGTGCTGGTAAACCAAACTCATGGTTTCCGACCCTGAGGGTCGGGGAATTAAACCAAAGCCCTCTCGTCCGCCGAAGTGGAATGCGAAGGTGGATTAACAGTACAAATACATTCTTTATCTATTTCAAAAGGCTTTATTCTTATGCATTTATAATTTCTGTTGCGTAAATAACAATTTAATTATTTGACTTCCATTCATTTATTTTATAATTTGACATAAACCTGAAAATCCACTATTATGATTCACAACCATATTCATATCGAAACAATGGGATATATCAAAAAGGAGGCCAACCTTACAACGGTTGAAAACAATATTATCCCTGAAACCTTTGTTCTCGAAAGCATAAATACCTACCCCGGTTATTATGGCAAAAACCTGCCGGAAAAACCTTGTCCCCGCTCCCTTTTTTTAATCGTAGATAAATCCTATTCGCTGGAAGAAATTGCACGTATTACAGCGAAAGTAAAAAAAGAATTTACGCATGACTTTGATATGTCTAATGGGAATATCTATCTGAAAAGAAAAACCTATGCATGCATCCGCATTAAATACCTTAAAAGCTTTCATTTTATCTCCGAGTTACAGGCTCTTTTAAAGGATTACAAGGTAAAATTCCTTAAAAAGAAGGCGATGGATGAAAAAGGAATCATTGTTATCCATAAAAATTTTTATGTTCAGGAGATGGAGGAAGGTATTTATTCCGATTTAGAGGAAGTTAAATCTTATTTAGAACTTCCGGTAAATCTTTCGTGGGAAACCTTTAAAGAATTTACGCATGATATAAAAAATAATCTTACGAATAACAATTTTGATGCCGCTCAGGGTATATTCTTTCGTAAAAAAGGGATTGTTGATGTTATCCGGGTTTACGATTGCCAGCCGGGCTACGAACGGTTTAAAATGATTCGGGAAATGTACCTGGAAAGAATCAAAAAGAACATGTAAAAACGCCTCTGCGTTAACCGGGAGATTCGTTTAGCTTCTCCGGCTGAGCCTACAACTGTGGGGAACCGGGTTTTCAATAGCAGCTACTATATTTTCTCCAGATTATCCCGGGTAAGCTCACTATTGGTGTTCCCGGTATTTAATGTATTCTTGGGCTCAAAAAGCAACACATGGACTTCATCCGAAGCGAACGGACGGTGTTCCACCCCACGGGGTACCACCATAAACTCTTTTTCTTTAAGATGAACCGTTTTATCGCGGAACTCTATCGATAATTCACCCCTGACCACATAAAACATTTCATCTTCATGATCATGCGTATGCCAAACAAAAGCACCCTTAAATTTAGCCAGCTTAACATACTGACCATTCAGTTCAGCTACAATTCGAGGATTCCAGTAATCATCGAACAGGTTCAATTTTTCGGGTATATTAATTTTATCCATGATTAAAGATGTTCTTGAATGATTTTATAAATGCTGGCATCTGTTTGCCCCTCAGCAAATCCCTTGCTAACATGCACTATATTCCGGTTCTCATCAATTAGAAAAAAACCTGGAAAAGAGGATATCTGATAATCCTTTTTTATATTGCCGCCGGATTGCAGAAGAGGGTAACTGATTTTATTCACCTCCCGGTAATGTTGTAATGCCCTTAAACTTTTTGTAGTACACTCAATCGCAATCACTTCTAACTGCTCACGGGAGTATTCCTCTGTAAGGCCATTTAAAAATGGAATCGATACCCGGCAGGGGCCACAACTTACGCTGGTAAACTGAAGCAATACCAGTTTGCTGTCCAGCTCATTGAATGAAATATCCTTGTTTTCGGTAGACTGAAGTGTCCAATCCGCCGCAGCCTTTCCTTCCAGCGGATTGCCCGTTGCTTTTTTCTTTCTCGTACCCCACTCCCTGTATTCATAATCATCAGGGAGATAGATGCTGGCATTAAAATCTTCCGGTTTAAACGTGTTTATTTTAACCTCGCTAACGGCAGATACCGAAATATCATGCGACATTTTCCGCCGCACCCGGTTAGGAAGATTGGTCTTTTTATCCATCCACAACTCGTACTGCGAGGTTGTTTCCCCCATATTGTAAGGATTTTCAGGCATATGGTAAGCTTTACCAAAAAACTCAACCTGCCGGTCTTCAAATATCTTTAACCGGTAGTAGTATGCGCTGTCAACATCCTGAAAGCTAAGGCTAATACTGTCTTCGGTGGTAAGGATATAATGAATAATGCTTCGGGTATTATTAAAAAAAGGTGCTGATAGCGGCCTGAATTCCAGGCCACGGTCAATTTTAAAACTGTCGATAATCACGCCCTTGTGTTCGTGAAAAAAGGTGGCTGACATGTGCCCGTCGTAAATCCATTTGACCCTTTCCCGGTCGTCGGTAAATTTAACATAAGAGGCGCCAATGGTTGTATCCAATGGATTGTCCATCTCGATCGTGTAGAGATGTGTCACCAACGAGGGTATCGTATCGAACGGAGCCCACGACTCCACTCGAACGGAATACGAGGCGCTCTCCATGTCACGTAGATTTTCATATACTTTCTTTAGATATTCTTCTTTTTTTACTGTTCGATTACAACTAAAAATAAAAAGTGAAGCAATTATTAAAACAAGCGGTTTTAATTTTTGTCGTTTTATTTTCATTACGTTAATATTTATCCTCTTTGATTAAATAATTTTATTAAAATAACAAGAATAAGGAATAATCTTTAACTTTATAGGATGGATTTTTATTATTTTGTAAAAAAACAACATCATGAAATATATTCCTTTACTTTTTATCCTGTTTTTTTTAGCCTGTAAACAAGAACAACCTCAGGGAGGAGCTAAAAAAAGTCATCCAAGCCACATTTACACCTATTCAACCATTGACCATTCGGAATTAAAATATTATGAAACGGATTATGTGCCGGTCTATTCCGATATTTACCATAGAGATGGTACCCGAAGGTTTATGCTTACCACAACCATAAGCATTAGAAATACTTCACTCACAGATTCAGCCTACATATTAGAAGCTACTTATTTTGATTCGTACGGAGAAAAATTAACAGAATATATCGACTCAACCATTCTTCTATCGCCTTTAGAATCCATTGAGTTTGTGGTTGAAGAGGTTGAAGATATTGGAGGTGCAGGGGCTAACTTTATCATTCACTGGGGGGCCAGAAAATATTCAGATCAATTGTTAATCCAGTCGATAATGATTGGTTCTTACGGGCAACAAGGGATTTCCTTTTTATCGGAATCCAAAGTGATTGACGCTATAAAGGTTGAATAGAACTAAGGCATAAAAACAATACTACAAGACAGACAATTTCTGCTGAACTTCCTCCATCTTCTGGTTACGTGTAAAGGAAAAAGTCATGTTCGATTTTTCAATGTACTTATATATCATCAATGCCCGCTTTAACAACTTTTCCTTATTTGAAGAATGATGCTCAGCCACCTCTACAAAAACATCCGCCAGTGTTTCGATATTCACATCATTTAATAATTGGTTTTTTTTTAATGTGTCGATAAATTCCTTTTCAGGAATATTCAGTAATTTTTTGATATCCCAATCCAGATTTTCATTAAGTACCTGACTTACTATCTCAAGGGTTTCCGATGCATCCGGATTTTTGCCGCTACCGGTTATCTTACCCAGCAATTCAGCCAATACTTTCCCCAGCTGGTCGATTTGTCGTTGAAGATAATCCTGTTTTTCCATAAAAAAAGCGTTTATTGATTTTTTCGACCCCAAATCTAAAAAGATAAGATCGTTTTATCAAATGAACAATATTTCCGGACGTTTATCGTACCCCCAACCATCAGAAAAAAGGGTATGAGTTCTTTAATTACATCATGATACAACCTTTTTCTTTCTATCCAGCATTCTATTTAAAAAAAAGATACAAACCCAGAGTATGACAACAGATCCTATAATGGAAAAAATCAAATTATTTAACCCGTTGTAGGTTTCTAATAACGTTTCATCTGCATGAGAATCGATATCTAAAAATATCCTCATTAAAAAACCGGTTAAATTTGCCGTTGCGTGGATTATAATTGGATAAACTAAACTTTTGGTCCGGTAATAAACCCAGCCAATAAAAATACCCAGTATAAATCCTGTGACAAATTGCCATGGATTGAGGTGAACAAATCCAAACAGAAAACTGGATAAGAGGATGGATTTTACGGTAGAATACCGGGTTAACAACCCGTCTAAAATAATGCCTCTGAATATAAGTTCCTCTAGAAGCGGCGCTGCAACCACCATCAAAATAAAGGAAAAAATTCCGGTCTGCCGGCTAAGATCCAGAAACAGTTCCTTAACACTCTCGGGCATGGGGATTAAGCTACTAATGGGTGTAACAATGCCAAAAAGTAACGCAATGGCTCCGAGCATAATAAATGGAATGATACGCTTATCTTTTATTTTCCAGTTAAACGAAGCGTTCCCGGTTTCTTTTTTTCTAAGCGTAAAAACAATCCAAAAAGGCACTCCGATGGATAAAATGTAATAAATAAGCATGGAGGCCTCCTGGTCTATCAGGTTGTCAAGCAATAACTTCAGCGGACTAAACAATAGCATTCCCAAAATTACAATCACGGTTATTCCAATGCTTTGCGCTATGCCCGGATAACTTTTAAAGGTTGGTTCTGTCATTTTTTTATCTTTTATGGTTAAACAAAAAATGGATACGATGCATCCTGCAGATTCTGCTAATTCCCGGAATCATCCTGCTCCTTTCAACGAACAGGACCCCGTTAAAACCTTTTACTAAAATAAGATATTATTCGCAAACTACCAACATTGCAAAACCTGCACCCCCGGTTACTGAGGCAGGCCGACGCTTCACCCATGCCAGCAAAAACTTAAATAGATAGGGGGGATATTCATCCTTCATTTTCAATACCTAAATCGATCATTAGTTATTTTATTTATATATCTTTAAAACGAATAAACAATTTCACTTTAAACCTAAATTTTCTATGAAAAAAATCATCTTAATCCTGGTATTCGTGCCTTTTATTTTTAATTCATGCACCGAAGAATCTATCTATTACAATGAAGAGATATACATTGAAAATGAGCCGGACATAAAAGCAGAAAAAATGCAACAAATAGGTTATTTATTTGAAAGCATTGCACGACAACCCGAAATGACAGAAGAATTGGTTAAAGCCACAGAAGGCGTTTTATATTCCAACATTACCGATCTGTTACCCATTTCGGATACCCTGGAAAGACAACGTGGTATTGCCCGCGGTTCTGCATTTAGTCTTTTATTTGAATCCATTGCACGACAACCCGAAGCACGATACCTGTTAGATGATGCAGCAGCCCAGTTTTTGGGTGAATATGACAGCGATATGATAAGTGATGAGCTAAACGAGTTCCAAAAAACATTTGCTTCAACCGGTTTAATTGAGGGGATGGCCCGTCAGCCAGAAATGCAAGCATACATGGATACCATCTGTGTTAAGTATTTTAATTGCGATTTCGAAGAGCTGGTTAAATAAATACCCTGAGATTGCCCCACAGCATCGGCAGGTTGCCGGGACATTTTTATATTTTATACAAAGAATAGCCGGAAATTATACAAAATCAAATAATTTTCCGGCTGCCTTTGTATTAGAGCCTAAGTCATTAAGTAACCATTTAATATATAATCACAGGCACTTTTTTTGAAAGCAGAGAGGCCTCCCTGCGCCAGCAAAGTAATTATTCTTTTCGAATCAAATAGAGTACATATATTTCACCCTCTTTTTTATGATAGTATAAGACCTGATCATCCGAAGACAGGGTTGGAGCCTCAACAAATCCCGGGATATTTTCAATGCAGTAAGGTTTACCAAAAGGTTCGGTAACAGTTGTTCTGGTTGATACATAAATCCGGGGCGCTGACCTATCTGTTAAAGGGGCTTCGACTCTTGTAAAATATAACTCAAGACAGTTTGATGAAATGCATGCACCATATTCCAACCCCTCTGTATTTACATGCTGAAGCATTAAATGAGAGGTTCGCTGAAATATGCCATCTGCTTTTTCCGCGAAAATCAAATCGGATGCATATGGGCCACCATTAGCATCATATAACCCGTCAGCAAAATAAAGAGCATTTCCATCTTTACTCACTTCAACATCAAAATTTACCCATCCGGCTGTTCCATTTGATAAACCCGACACCAGTTGTACATTCCTGACACTATCCTTAACGAAATCTCCTTTATAAATGGTGCACAAGGTTTGATCATAGCTTCTGGTCGAAATAAAATAAAAAACATTCGAAGAATCCATCGAAGGCACACCTTCCAGAAATTCTGTATTCACCCCTTTTACTTCTCCATGGTATTGAAAAACCGAATCATTTATTTTTGTAGCAAAATATAAATTCGTATTCACGGAGGAGTGGTTAAGGTTATTAAAAAAAAGTACCGACCCATCTGGCGAAAGGAAAGGCTCCATGATATGATCGTCATAATCAAGAACATTTACTTTTTGAGGTTGTCCGAACGAAATATATTTAATTCCGGGTTTTTCAGCATCCTTGCTGCAACCCGAAATTATAAATACCATTAATACTTTGGTTAATGCAACTCTCATTTGTTCTGCTCTATTACACAAGGTTCCCGGTTTAAAACAGTGGGTGCTGCCCCTTGTTTCTCATCCATAAAATGACTCGAAAAAATCATAAATAACGTCAACTTTTTTAATATTTGATTATATAATTCAATACAATATAAGGTTGAAGGTTGTTGTGAGCATTACTGCCGCCTGTGCTGTTAATAGAGACCGCATGTGAATGAGAGCCGCTTTGCATAAGACCTACAGAATGAGAGTGCCCACCAGCAGTATTGGTAGAAAAAGTATGCCTATGAGCTCCTGACGCCCTTGCTACAGTTACTCCAGAACCTATACCCTGCTTAACGCTCATAGATCCCGAGGTACCCGACCAACTGGTAGTTCCAGTATGAGTGTGATCGCCTGCCTGACTGAGGTAAGTAGAGTGTGTATGCGACCCTGAACTGGATGTAGATCCTCCATGACTGTGAGCAGGCATTTCATCAACCGTAAGCGCATGATCTTTGGCTCCTCCAGTCTTACCAAGTTGGTCAAAACCAAGGTCCGTGGACAATCCTACTGGTACTCTAGTTTGAAGATTCGGTAAGTTAAATGTAGTGCTCCCATCACCCTCTCCATAAATTGTACCGATTGTTGCGAAGAGATCTGCGTATTCAGTCCTACTTACTTCACTACCATCACAAATTAAATATCCCTCAGGAGCAGCACTTCCTGCAAATTGATTAATAACACCTGCCGGTACAAAAGCAGGAACATTTGTTAGATTATCAAAATCACCGTCAAATTCACTTTTTGCATCCCAGCTTTCTACGTCCCCTTGTATTATACCACTGGCAATAGATGAAGCAAACATGGGATCGGCTTCTTCGGTAATATATTCTGCTTCCGCATGGTTACCCCAGCCATAAGCTTCGTTCCAATAGGTGGTATCTCCTGCAGTTATATCACTTGCTACTGATCCAGCATAAACTGGGTCGGTCTCGGTTTCAATATAGTTTCCCAAATCAGAAACCTGACTTTCCGTAATAGAAATTCCTGTTGATTTATCCCATGCGGTAAACACAGGGTCGGTTTCGGTAATTCCTCCGCTTACCGTTTCTGCTGTTTTTGCATGCAAAGCATACGGCACGCTCAATAACTGGCTTGTACCGGTTATGGTATAACTTGAACCGCCATTTAAATCAGTTTCGGTTTTAATAAAATAAATCCCTGTTGACCAATCAATGGTAGTAAAATCTCCACTTACTACGGTTGCATCTGAACTACCAATTTCAATGCTTACCAAACCATTGGCGTTGGTTGTTGGTTCTTGTGTTTCCACATATACTGCCGCGCCATCGGCTGTGCCTTGCAAAATGCTTATTTGCATACCAACCGAAGTATTAACTACTAAATTATCATCGCTGTCTCTTATGACTGCCTGGTAACTCATTTTTTCGGGACTTTGTGCCCAAAGCGTTGCATTCACTAATATTATGATAGCCAATATACCCAAAATTGAGATTTGTTTTTTCATGGTTATTTTTTTTGTGTATAACTCAGATTGTTCTTGTTTCTATGATTTTCAATCCTTAATTAATTAAAAAGCCCGAACTGCACGCACATAGTATGAGTTGACCTTACTGGTGTAGTCCGGGTAGCTAATGACGAAGTACTGGTACCAAGCGAAGTTGTTACTGGTCTCGGTAGAACTCCAATAGTAGGCACTAGCAAAACCGCTTCCTCCATTCGAAGTTGCAGTAGCATCAATAGTTGCCTTATTCTGGTACATCAGGTTTAACTCTTCTTTTGAGGGTAAGTACCAGTCACCGTAGGTTACACCGCTTTCTACAGCCGTATAATTGGCACATACGCCCGCAGCATATTCATTTGAATTACTGCCTTGGTTCGCAATTATTAACATTGTATTCATTTCTCCTGCATAAACACCATCCCCGTGTGCTTCCGTATCAGTCCAACTTCCATTATACCATTGAATACCAGATCCACCATTCTGATCTTCTTTGGCACAAACAAGTCCATATTGCCCTGTCTCGTCAACCCAAAACACGATACCGCCCTGGGCAAAGTCGCCTACAGAATAGGTGGTAACCGTTGGAATATCAGCACGAATTTGTAAAGCTGTATCTTTTATTGCCTGTGTATTTGTTGCAATGCCACTAATGTCCTGGTCACCGGTATTTTCTCCCGACAAATTACCCAAATTGGTAATATCGGTTGCGGTAATATTGGCTGCCTGGCTACCTGAATAAACAGGGTCGGTTTCGGTAATTCCACCGCTTACCGTTTCTGCTGATTTTGCATGCAAAGCATACGGAACACTCAATAACTGACTTGTGCCGGTTATAGTATAATTTGTGTTTCCGGCCGGGTCTGTCTCGGTTTTGATGAAATAGGGTCCATCTGACCAGTCAATAGTCGTAAAATCACCACTTACAACGGTTGCATCTGAACTACCAATTTCAATGCTTACCAAACCGTTTGCGTTGGTGGTTGGTTCTTGCGTTTCTACATAAACTGCCGCGCCATCGGCTGTGCCTTGCACAATGCTTATCTGCATACCAACTTGAGTGTCGGTTATCAAATGATCACTTGCATCTCTGATGACTGCCTGATAGCTCATTTTTTCGGGTGATTGAGCACTCGAGTACTGGGGACATATGCTTACCGTTAATAGAACGGCTGTCAATAATGTAACTATTTTTTTCATTGTTTAATGATTTTAAACGATTGAATTTTTCTGTTTTTTTGCATTACAATCATAAAATAGGTTGCGACAGGTAAGTTGCTCATATTAACGTGTGTTTGGTTAGATTCGATAACCTCACTGCTTACTAATTTACCTTGCATATCAAAAAGCTGATAGGTCAGCTTTTCGTTATTGTAATCGTGTATTTGCAAAGTCAAATGATCGGTTGTTGGGTTAGGAAAAACAGACAGTGAAATGGTTAATTCTGTTTCCTTCATGCCAACCGTAGAGATTACGTAGCCTTGTTGTACTCCCTGGCTTACTGTACCCGAAGTACCGGTGTTTGTGGTGTAAAACACCTGCCCTAAACTGTAAGCAACGGTTCCTCCGCTGCCCGAAGCATCGCCACCTGTGGCGTTAACGCTTTCCTGTGCTGTTGCTGTTGAAAGGGAAAAAGCAAAAGTTAAAAGTGTTGCCAATCCAAAACTTTTTACTTGCCAAACATCGAAAAACTCAGCACATCGCTTTCTACATTTTACTTTGTTTTTGTGTTTCATTTAATCACATTTAAGTTATCTGTTTTTATTTTAGTTCCGGTGGCTATCGGTATTCTGTTGCCGGGTTACCTCCAATAAACGCTAATTTCGGATATATCAGCACCTTATGTTCTGGTACATACTTTACCCAAATACATATCATTACACATGACATTAATTTAATTCAAGTTAGTGCAAATATTAAAAAGAATCAACGTAATCTAGACTTTTTCTCCTGGGGCTTAGCGTTTTAAAACCATAAAGTTAATATGAATCATAGCACGAATAAGCATCGCACTATAATCCAGAACGTTTTTTTAAAAAAATATCTTACATAAATTTAGCTATGTCCCTTCTATTAGATATATTGCCTGTTGGTGTTTTGTTGGTTAATATTTATCATAGTCAAACATTTCATTTATTCCCCTGCACCAAATACCAATCTACCCAGGCATCTAATTGGTTAACCGAATTAGGACGCAGTATAATTTCCCGTTTATTATCCAGTAAATATATGGTTGGTGTTGCAAACACATGATAATCTTTTACCACTTTGCTTTCCCATTTTTGATAATCACAGATACTGATAAACGGGAAGATGGCCGCGAAGCTTTTGAAAATTTCTTTGTCTTCATCAAGCGAAATAAATACAACTTCAACATTGTGTTTTTTCCATTTTTCATATAAACCGGCAATTTGTGAAAGTTCTTGTGGGCATTGCGGACACCAGCTTGAACCAAACATGACTACCGTATATTTACTCTGCAAGTCGGATAGTTTTTCCGGAATATTGCCGGTTTCATAACCGGGAGCAAAAACATCACCCAAAAACTCAAAGTCGGGCGCTGTATTTCCTTTTTTCATGGCACGGTAGCTTTCCAATTGGGCGGAAAAATCATTATTAAGGGTGCAGCCCTGTTCATGGAGTAGTTTTAACGCCAAATACTCCGAAGAAGCAAATAAACTGCGTTTTTCCAGTAACCTAAACAAGTATTCTGTTATTTCATTCAGCTTTTGTTCGTCTATCAAAAGATTTGCTATCATCTCATCAATGGACTTATTCATTTCTATGTAAACCGAATCTAAAAAGCGACCGCTGTTTTCAATTAACCAAAAATGGCTTTCAATAACTTCTTTCAGCAAACCGCTTTTGTATAGCCGTTTATCGGTGTAATCAATTTCTCTGAATGCATTGATAGTTGCCTGAATTTCTTCGGTACGGTATTGGGCTATTGTTGAAACAGAACTCACTAATTTGCGAAGCGGCAAATAATAACTCACGTAAGAACCTTCCGGCAAACTTGCCAAAAACAAACGGTCTTCGGTTTTTATGCGTTTTTTTTCGGTTTCTATTGCCTGTTTGGGAGCTTCATGAACGGCAAAAAGCGAATCTTTCCTATAAATTTTTGACAGGTAATCCCATGCACTCAGGGTTTGTTCGCGGCGTGGATGTTCTGATGCATATTGCTCAAACAATTGATTTTGAATGCCTTTTTTAATTACGATGGTTTCAGGTAAAGCAAAGTTTTCCCCTGTTAATTGCAGGTTTTCATTTACAGCCAGAATTACAACAAAGCTTTTATTTTCTTCTGACAAAAGATAAGCCATGCCAAAGTCTTTTGTGCCGAAAGACAACTGAAACTGTCCTTTTTCATTGGCTTGTGTGCTGTCTATTGGGTATGTATCAAAACCGTTAAAGCCAACAAGTTTAATTTGTTGATTGGCAAGGTCCGGAAAAGTTCCTGTAATAGTGTTTTGAGAAAAAGCAAGCGCATTAAAGAGAGCGAAAACGATTAGTAATTGTATTTTCATTTTTAAAATTTTATCGTTGTTATATTATATGTATGCTTTTCATGCTACCCTACGTTACCCCCGACCCCTGAAGGGGAGATCCACCGCACAAACCTGCCATGTGAATAGGCTCCTTTTAGGGATTAAGGGTGCGGGAAGGACTTTAACCTTACAAAAGTCTTTCACACACCTTTTCAATTTTACTTTTTACTATTTCAATATCTTTCATAATTTCTTCATTGTTAAAATCGAATAACAGTAATACCGTAGTTTTCCAACTCAGCAGTTCTATTTTGGTCGTATTCTTTATTTTCTTCAGCATTATGTATATCTCCATCTACTTCTATAACCAACTTTATGGCATGACAATAAAAATCGGCAATAAAAATACGAATTGGATGTTGTTGTTTAAAACGTAAGCCCATCATTTGTTTTTTTCTTAAAATATCCCATAAGGCTATTTCCGCCTTTGTTGGATTTTCTCTTAAGGCTTTTGCTCTCTCGAAGATAATCGGCTTTGCTCCGTAAAACATGGCTCTTTCTAAAGTATTTTTAAGTTGTGCCATTATTTGTTTATTGTATTTTCCATATTGCTACCCTACGCTACCCCCCGACCCCTGAAGGGGAGATCCACCGCACCATTCTACCACGCGGACTGGCTCCCTTTAAGGAACCAAAGGGTGCGGGAAGGGCTAATCAAGTCAACTTTTTCTTTAATGTTCATTACTTAAAAAAAATCGATCGCCTGTTTCGACAAGCTCAACAAACAAGGCGGTATTTAAACCATGCCACCCTAAAGGGATGGCCTGGTAAAATGTCAAAGTTTCTAATCTCTCCGCTAATCAAAGGGTCCCGATGAAATATTTGCTTCGTTGCATTACGCAAATTTCACGGGATAAATCAATCCTTAAGGCAACGCACAGAGAATCCGTACGCCCGTTGGTTGCTATACATCTTTGCTGTGCTGCTATTGAAGCCCAGGCGCCGTGAGAAGATATCACTAACGGTACTCGACCAATAGCCGCCGTTGGAGCCGACATAGACGAGCAAACCACTGCTGCAGCTGCGGCCGCCCGCCATGGACAATTTAAGCGGTGAGGCAAAAGCCCCTGCTGCATCGTTGCTGCTCCAGCTTGTGCGTTCTGCCTCCCATTCAGCTTCTGTGGGCAAACGATAACCACCCGGACAAGGGTTATTGGTGCCGTTTACACCCTGCCATAAAGTGTCGTTTTGTGGGCTACGCCAGTCATAAGGGTTGCTGTTGACGGTTATAAAAACTCCATAAAAGGGCGTATCGCTACTGCTTGTAGTTCTGGTTGTGTCGGTTGTTCTTAGCTGATGTCCGTCGCCAGCCCTGCCCCATTGGTATAAATCACCGTATGCATCTGCATCGGTGCTTGAAGCAGCAACTCTCAAAGCTCCAAGGTTTCTGTCCATCCATATTTTGCCGGTGGTCGGGTTTTCAACCACCCCTGGTGTCTTCCATATTGGTACACCACTTTCAAAGATTAAAACCTGCCCTTCATTACCTGCTGAAATCGTTACCCATTTCTTTCCATCCCAGTATTGCATTTCACCAATTTGTTTGCCGGTGGGTACGCTGGGGTCGGTTTCGGCTATTTCACCGCTTACTGTATCCGCAGATTTTGCATGCAAAGCATAAGGCACGCTTAATAACTGGCTTGTGCCTGTTATGGTATAACTTGAACCGCCGTTTAAATCAGTTTCGGTTTTAATAAAATAAATTCCTGTTGACCAGTCAATAGTCGTAAAATCACCACTTACAACGGTTGCATCTGAACTACCAATTTCAATGCTTACCAATCCATTGTTATTCGTTGTAGGGAATTGTCTTTCTACATAAACTTCAGTACCACTTGCTGAACCTTCCAGGATGCTAATTTGCATTCCAACCGAAATATTAACTATTAAATTATCATCGCTATCTCTTATCACTGCCTGATAGCTCATTTTTTCGGGTGTTTGAGCACACGCCTGCTGTGGCTGAAATAAGCCTGCCGTTAACAGTGTCCAAATAGCTATCGTGCCTAAAAATGTAACTATTTTTTTCATTGTTTAATGATTTTAAACGATTTAATTTTTCTGTTTTTTTGCATTACAATCATAAAATAGCTTGCAACAGGGAAGTTGCTCATATTAACGTGTGTTTGGTTAGATATGATAACCTCACTGCTTACTAATTTACCTTGCATATCAAAAAGCTGATAGGTCAGCTTTTCGTTATTGTAATCGTGTATTTGCAAAGTCAATTGATCGGTTGTTGGGTTAGGAAAAACAGACAGTGAAATGGTTAATTCTGTTTCCTTCATGCCAACCGTAGAGATTACGTAGCCTTGTTGTACTCCCTGGCTTACTGTACCCGAAGTACCGGTGTTTGTGGTGTAAAACACCTGCCCTAAACTGTAAGCAACGGTTCCTCCGCTGCCCGAAGCATCGCCACCTGAGGTGTTAACATTTTCCTGTGCTGTTGCTGTTGAAAATGAAAAAGCAAAAGTTAAAAGTGTTGCCAATCCAAAACTTTTTACTTGCCAAACATCGAAAAACTCAGCACATCGCTTTCTACTTTTTACCTTGTTTTTGTGTTTCATTTAATCACATTTAAGTTATCTTTTTTTATTTTAGTCCCGATGGCTATCGGGATTCTGTTGCAGAGTTGCCTCCAATAAAGGCTAATTCCGTATATATCAGCATCTTATGTTCTGCTACACACTTTACCCAAATACATATCATTACACATGACATTAATTTAATTCAAGTTAGTGCAAATTTTAAAAAGAATCAACGTAATATAGACTTTTTCTCCTGGGAATTAGCGTTTTAAAACCATATAGTTATTATGAATCATAGCACGAATAAGCATCGCGCTATAATCCAGAACGTTTTTTTTGAAAAAAATATGAAGTAAAATGCAGTATGTCTTTAAGCCATCAATCTTTAAACATCAACGCCTAAAAATATTCTGATTACATAGCCTATTCCAAAAGTAAAAGCTGCCACACCCATGCTAATGGTAAACATTTCCCAGAATCGTTTCTTAAAATTCAGATTTTTGGCT